>Ga0302278_10001961_pt1 | contig 24467 bp, 23 predicted proteins | sample III_Bog_N3_2_FD_194543 | JGI IMG/M metagenome (GOLD analysis project Ga0302278, IMG submission 194543) | Peat permafrost microbial communities from Stordalen Mire near Abisko, Sweden - III_Bog_N3_2 | ecosystem: Environmental > Terrestrial > Soil > Wetlands > Peat | place: Sweden: Abisko... | reverse complement strand
ACCCACCGCCCAAGATGTCGAGCATACAACCGCAGCCGTCTACGGCGTCTCCGTAAGCGCCTCGGTAGCCTTGCTCATCTTCGCCGTCCGCTCAATCTTGTCCCAGTTGAATGGCTTCCCATCGATTGCCCGCTTCAGCGTCTTGAACAGGACCACCGAGAAAACCTGCCGGTATGCGAATCGCTGCAGCCAGATGTGGAACAGAAGCCACCGGTCTCCCTTGTTCGCCGGATGGCGTCGCTCCAGCGAGAAAGCCACCGACGATGTAACAAAGTCGATCACCAGGAACCCGAGGAAGTAAACCAGCAGCTTCTCGAAGCTGGCCGCCGAGGCTGCTTCAGGGTGGTAGTAGCGGTCGAGGAAGTAGTTCGCCACGCCGGCCAGGAACATCAGGTCGATGAACGGCGAAACCAGCGGCAAAAACATCTGGAAGATGAGAATGTTCGGCAGCGCGAAAAGCCCCATGGCCTTGTTGCGAATAAACGCCGCGCGATGCTTCCACACCGCCTGCAGCGTTCCAAACGACCAGCGGAACCGCTGCCGCATCAGCCCACTGGCGTCGATCGGCGCTTCGGTAAATGCCAGCGAGCGGTCTTCGTAGTTGACCCAGTAGCCCTGTTCCAGCAGGTTCATGGTCAGGTCGGCGTCCTCTGCCACGGTATTCAGCGGATAGCCTCCAGCGGCTTTCACCGGCGCTGTCCGCCATGCGCCAATGGCCCCTGGAACCACCGTGACCACATGGAAAAGGTCCAGCGCGCGCCGCTCGAAGTTCTGGCTGGTGATGTATTCCAGAGCCTGCCAGCGCGTCCACAGGTTCACCCGGTTGCCCACCTTCGCGTTGCCCGCCATCGCCCCAATGCGGGCGTCTTCAAAGTGAGGAATCAGCTTTGAAATCGCGTCGGCGGCAATCACCGTGTCGGCGTCGATGCCCACGTAGACTTCCTCCGTAAGGCGCTCAAGCGCGTAGTTCAACGCGGCAGCCTTGCCTCCGTTGGCCTTCAACAACACCTGAACCCGCGGCTCGTCGGCGTACGCCTCGCGGGCCGCCTCGGCGGTCCGGTCGCTCGACCCGTCGTCGATAACCAGAATGTGCAGGTTCTTGTAGTCCGAGTTCAGCACGCTGCGAATCGTCCGCACAATCACCGTCTCTTCGTTGTAGGCGGGTATCAGCACGGCGACCCGCGGATTGTACCCAGGCGAGGCCGCGCTGTGGGGCTTGCGCAGCCGGTCGATCACCGCGAAAATGCCGATCAGGATCAGCCGCCCGCACATCAGCACGTCGCCCACATAGAACACCATCACAATGAACTTCACCACCAGCGCCGCACCGGAAAACGCGATCGAGTCGGGCAGCGCGCGCAGGTATTGCCAGAATGTAAGCCCCGGCATCACCTCCGCGGTGGTCTTGCCCATCAGCGCCGAAACCTGAACAATCGTGTAGCCGCGCGCGCGCAGCGTGTCAATCAGCACCGGCAGCGCGGCCACCGTTGCCGACCGGTCGCCTCCCCCGTCATGCATCAGGATGATGGAGCCGCGGAACTGCGGCTTGGTCTTCATGGTCTCAAGCTGCGTCAAAATCGACTTGGTAATCTCATCGGCCGATTTGCGCGGATGCTCGTTCCAATCGTCTGTATCCAGCTTGTTGCCCACAATCGTGTAGCCGTCCTTCTGGATTTGCACCACCGGCGCTGCCTGGTCGTCGGTATCGGGCTCCTCGTCAATGTCGTACGGCGGGCGGAAGTATAGCGGCTGAATACCAAGCTTGCTGGCGAAAAGCCGCTCCGTCAGCTTCACCTCAAGGTCCAGCCGCCTCGCCGGTATTTCGCTTATGTCCGGATGCGTGTACGTGTGGTTGCCAATCTCATGGCCTTCGCGGACGATGCGCTTCATCACCCCGACATTTTCAGCGGCCTCCGCGCCAATCAGCATGAACGTGCCCTTGGCGTTCTTCTGCTTCAATATGTCCAGAATTTTTGGAGTCCACTTGGGGTCCGGCCCGTCGTCGAACGAGAGCGCAACTTCGTTGGGATGGTACCCATACTGCTCAATGGTGTAAGTCAGCGGATACACGTCCATGTGCTCATCCACAATCAACTTCTTGCGCGGGTCCTTTTCGTCTGTATCCACTGAGACGGTGCGCTTTCCCGGCTGCGGCAACCCGGTCACGCGCAAAATATCCCCGTCGCCCTCCGTGTCCACGTCGTGTCCCGGCTGCACCTGACCCAGCGCCTGTAGCGATTCGGGGGCGGTGGGCTTGTCCCACACGTTCCACAGCGAGCTGTCTTCCTCGCCCAGCCGCCACAGGGCAAAGGTCTGCAGACCCAGCGCGCGCGCCCCGCGCAGTTCGTTCAGCAGCGTCACGCCATCCAGAAACCACACCACGTGCCGCTCGTTGCTGTCCTCGTCGATGTACTCAAAGTGGGGATTCAGCGAGTCGTAATCCAGGTCAAGATCGGCGTCGGCGTCGGAGGCTCGCTGCCAGGCCTCGGCCACGGAAAGGTCGTCGGTATTTACCACCTCCGCTTTGGAGTGCCTGGGGCTGTTCCTCTTGGGAATCGAAAGCGTCCAGTCGTATCCGTAACTGCCCACCGCGCAAACCAGCTTATCCTTGGGCACAATCTTCAGCACGCGTTGCAGATTCCCGATAAACCAATCCTGGCTCGCCACCGGTCCCGGTTCGCTGTTCTCCTCGTGCTGGTCGTAGTTCATCAAAATAATGCCGTAGGAGTTGGCGGCTATCTGCTTCAGCTCATCGTCGCTGGTAGCGACCACCGTGTCCACGTAAAGATGCAGGCCGCGCGCCTGCATATCGGCGTTCAGCTCGGCGATAAAGCTCATGTAGGCCGGAATCGCATCGTCCTCCAGGCTTTCAAAGTCCAGCGAAATGCCGCGGTAAACCGGATAGGCGCCAAGAAACCGCATAATCTGCCCGCGCAGCACATTCCGCTTGTTCTGGTCCTTCAGCATGTCCCCAATGCCCGCGTCCCAGGTCAGCGTGTTCGAGTTGTAGTTGTTCAGGTGCGGATAGATTTCCGTGTCTTCCTTGGCCGCCTGAATGACGCGCTTGATCCTGTCCAGGTCGTCGGGGTCATGCACCGTGGCGCCGTCAACTATTGGATACTCGCGGTGGCTGTCGTTGTTGATCGCCAGCAGCGTCGGCTGCGGCGCGTCCACGTGCAGCCACTCCGGAAACAGCATGTCGAGCTGGTGAACATGCTCCTTGAACGACGAGTAGCTGGCTTCGTCGTACGCAACGTAGAACGCGGCGCGCAACCCTTCACCCGAGTTCAGCGGTATTTCAGACGGCTTGCGATCGGTCTTGCGCCGCGCCGGCCGCGCCTTGGCGCCCCGCAGGTTCGGCGAGAGATCGGGTAGCGCTCTGTAGTTGTGCTTGGGCGTCGGCAACAGCAGTTCAGGCAAATGCTGGTTGCGCATCACATTGAAGATGAACCCCGCCAGAACCAGCGTCGAGCCCACCGCTGCGAAGTCAAAAATGCGGCGGAGCCGCTTCCAGCGTTTGCGTTGCGGATCGAGAAATATCTGTTTATCGGGCATGGCCTGTCAGTCTAATTCTACTTGGGTCAAATCCGCCGGAACGGTCTACCCTATACGCTATACACTACGAATCCTATGAAAGCTAAACACAAGAGTCAATTGGCCGGCCAAAGCAAAACAATGGCTTCCGCGCCCCGCATCTGGCCCACCGCGCTTGCGCTAGCCTCCGGCCTTGCCCTGCGCCTATGGATGCTGCACGCCATCCCGCAGGTCTCAGGCGACACCCTGCTCTACGGCGGCCTGGCAAAAAACCTCCTCCTCCACGGCCAGTACGCCATCACCGACGGCAGCGGCGTCCTGCACACTACCCTCCTGCGCTTGCCTGGCTATCCGTTGTTTCTGGCCCTCTGCTTTCAGCTCTTCGGCATGGAGAACTACAACGCCGTGGCCTATGTGCAAATCGCATTGGAACTCCTCGGCTGCCTTCTGCTGGCGGACTTCGTGCGCCTTATCGCCCCTCCCAACTTGCGAAATGGAGCTGCGCTCTCCACCCTTTGGCTCTCCGCGCTGTGTCCGTTCACGGCCTCCTATGCGGTTGCTCCACTCACTGAAGCGCCCACGCTGTTCGCCATCTCGCTGGCTCTCTGGGCCGTTGCCCGATTCCATGCCGGCCAGGGCAAATCGTTATGGCCCAGCGCTCTCTGGTTCACCTTTGCGATAACCTTCGCCGCGCTCCTTCGTCCCGATGGCGCCCTTGTCGGCATAGCCCTCGTCCCAGCCATGCTGGCCGGCCTTCGGCTGGCCGCGCCAAGAAACTCAGACGCTTCAGAACCCTCGAAGAGCATTGCTCCGCAAACGCCGAAAGCCTCACAGGCCGGCTCCGCCCGTTCCGCAACCGTCCAGAAATCAACCCAATCCTCACAAGCCGCGAAGAAACTCGCTGCCAAAGCAAATCGCAAAAATCCTGCATCGAGGCGCGACCTTAGTTCTGCCGATATACCACAAAGCCAGCACCGGCCCTCAGCCCCTGAGCTGATCCGAATGGCCATCGCCTGCCTCCTCCTCGCCCTGCTGCCCTTCGGCATTTGGGCCGTCCGAAACTGGAGCGTCTTCCACGTCTTCGAACCGCTGGCCCCTCGCTACGCCACCGATCCCGGCGAGTCAACCAACCCCGGCTGGCAGCGCTGGACCAAAACCTGGTGCCTCGACTTTGTTTCCACCTACTACATCTACTGGAACGTCCCCGGCAGCCCCCTCGATCTCGCCAAATTGCCCTCTCGCGCCTTCGACACGCCCGAGCAGTATACTGAAACCGCCGCCCTTGCCGCCGCCTACGCCGACAACGGACAGGACCTGTCTCCGGAACTCGACGAGCGGTTTGCGCAACTGGCCGACGAGCGCATCAAGGCCGATCCCATGCGCTTCTACCTCTGGCTGCCTCTCGGCCGCATGGGGGACATGTGGCTCCGCCCCCGCGTCGAAAACCTCGACATCGACCTCGATTGGTGGGTCTACAGCCACCACAACGCGGAGACGCGCTTCAGTTGGGCCTACGCCGGCCTCAACGCCGCTTATCTGCTCCTGGCTCTGGCGGGCCTGTGCTTCCGGCCCCGGTATTGGCCGTGGATGGTCTTCTACTTTGTGCTGCGCAGCGGTCTATTAATGACCATCGAAGCCCCCGAAGCGCGCTACACCCTGGAGTGCTTCCCCATGCTTGTTGCGCTGGGCGGCATCGGCCTCTTCGGGCTATTCAAGAAACTGAAAGGTCGAGATTAGTTTCGAGTGAGCCGTCAGGACGACTTCGGAGGTGGAACCTTTTTCCCGGCCTTCCTTGCTTCTGAGAGCCCAATGGCAATGGCCTGCTTTGGATTCGTGACCAGGTTCCCGCCGCGGCCGCTCCGCAGCTTCCCGGCCTTCATCGCCTTCATCTCTCTCTCAACGCTGTCTCCCGCGGCCGGCGAGTACTTTCGCGTGGACTTCTTTGCTGCTGTTGGCATGGTCTTCTCCCTCTCGCAACTCAGATGATCCGTGGCTGCCCGTCGGTTGCATAGCCTTAACAATTGAATCAACCTGCGGCGAGTTGACCCAGCAGCCGGGCGCGCGTCGGCTCATCCACGAAAGCTGCGCGCAACGCCTCGCGGTTGCACTCCAGCAACTCGCCATCGCTCCAGCCGAATTCATCCCGAAGCCGAACATACTCCCGCTCCAGCGTCACGTTGGTAATGGTGCGCGTATCGGTGTTGATGCCGAGAGGGACACCGGCGCGGAAGAGCCGGTCAACGGGGTGATCGGCATAGGTGAGGCAGGTGCGCGTTTGCACGTTGCTGCTCGGGCACACTTCAAGATGAATGCGCTCGCGCTTGAGATGATCGACCAGCAAAGGGTCTTCAATGCTGCGCACGCCGTGGCCGATGCGCGTGGGCTGAAACGCCTGCAGCGTCTCCCACACGCTGTTTGCGCCGCATGCTTCTCCGGCGTGAGCTGTGCGATCCAGGCCGTGGTCCATCGCATACCGGAAGGCGGGGATGTGCGCGTCGATGGGGAAGCCGGCTTCGTCCCCGGCAATGTCCAGGGCCGCCACGCGGCTGCCTTTGAAGCGCTCCACAAGCTGGGCGGTCAGCAGGCTCTGCGCCTGGTCGAAGTGCCGCAGTGTGCAGAGGATCAGGCGGGCCTCGATACCAGTGGCCTGCACGCATTGCTCGGTGGCGCGATCGACGGCTGCAACCACGGCCTCCGGCGAGAGTCCTTCCAGAAGGTGTAAAAGCGGGGCAAAACGGATCTCCGCGTAGATGACCTTGTCGCGGCCAAGTTGCTCGAAGATGTCTTCTGTGACGATCCGCAGCGCGTCCTCACTTTGCATCAGTTGGAAGCCGCGAGGGGCGCGCGTGAGGAAATCGGCCAGGCTGGCGCATTGGTGTGGGGCCACGAACTCGGCGTCGTATTCCTGCTGCGAAATGTGCGGTGCCAGATGCGAAACGGCCGCGTAGCTCAGCGAGCAGTCAAGATGGAGATGCAATTCGACTTTGGGCAGTTCGGGCATCTTGAGAATTATCGCGCAACAGGCGCGGCTCAAAACCCACTCTATCGCGAAAACCGAACCCCGCCCTACCGGTTCACATAAGTAGTCTTGCCGTCTGTCTTGAACGTAAACGCGTCGGAGGGCAGCGGTCCATTCACCTTGATGTTCGAATACACGCAGGTCCGCGACTGCCCCTGCCCCTCGTCGAATACCTGCTTCAGGCTTACCCCCAGCTCGGGATCGATCCAGATCGTCACCTTGGGAATCAGCTTCAACACTTCGGGGTCTTTGGCCACCAGCTCCAGCTTGTAAGTCTTTACCGCGCCAATCGTTTCCGCTCCGTCCAACTGGATATTCCATCTGTCGGCCAGGGCTTCGCCGCTGGCGCCGAAACCAAGAATCAGGTAGCTCTCATAATTGCTTACCTTCTTCGAAGTAATCACCTGGTCGAGCAACGGCTGATACAGCTTGAAAACTCCCCCGGAAACCACCATCACCTTTGGAGCCGGCTTGCCGTTGTCCAAATTGAAGTGCAGCGCCATCTGGAAAGCCGTGCCTTTGCGGTCGTAGTAAACCTTGCCCGTCTGAACCTCAGTGTCGGGCACCGGGTAAGTCTGCGCAACGTCGATCTCCACATCCGCCGAGGTGGAATGGAAGTTAGCCGCTGCCAGATCCAGCCTGTGCAGCACCTCTTTCAGTTCCTTCTGGTCCGCGGGGGCGGGCGTCGCGGGTGCGCCAACTGCAATCGCGCCGCCTCCCGCCAGTACAATCGCTGCCATAAATGCCAAAATACAAAGCTTTGCTCTTATACGCATAGTTATCCTTAGCCATTTAGATGCGCAGTCAAGGGAAAATGAGCCACAAATTACTTGTCCGGCCATCTTTCGTTCTCTTGGAAGACTTACCGCCGAGCCCAAACCTTCCACGCAACATTCCCCTTGGCGTCGGTAACTGTCTCCCAGTGGTCCACCGACACCGCATCGCCCGTCACCGGTTCAATGGCCTTACGCAATGCCTTCTTCACCACCGCGTCCGGCGCGCCAGCGGGCACCTCCGCGTCCACGGCCTGTACCGTCACAATCAATCCGTGCCCGTCGTTCCCCACCACCTCGATCGCATGCGATGGCCCGGCGACCGGCGATGGCTTGTCGCCGTAATTCCACAAAAACGGCGTGCCGAAAATAAACAGCAAAATCACCGTCACCATAACATCGTAGTGAAAGCACCCTCGCGGATAAGTCCAGTAGAAGTAACTCAGCAGGATCTGCTTCAGCGTGCGTGTCTCGCCTGTGTTCGCGGGTTGTTTCAAAGTTGCCATCAAACTTCCTTCACAATTTTGTCCAGGCCGCCCATGTAGGGCCTCAAGGCTTGCGGAATGGTTACCGACCCGTCCGCCTGCTGGTAATTCTCAAGAATTGCCAGCCACGTCCGCCCCACGGCCAAGCCGCTGCCATTGATGGTATGCACAAACTCCGGCTTGGTCTTGGCGCCTTTTTCTCCCGAAGGCCTGTAGCGGATATTCGCCCGCCGCGCCTGAAACGCTTCAAAATTCGAGCACGACGAAATCTCGCGGTAGAGCCCCTGCCCGGGAAGCCAAACCTCCAGGTCGAAGGTCTTCGCCGACGAGAAACCCGTATCGCCCGCGCACAGCAGCACGCGCCGGTAAGGCAGTTCCAGCGCCTCAAGAATCTCTTCCGCGTCCCTCGTCAGCCGCTCGTGTTCGGCGTCCGAGTCCGCGGGCCGCGTAAACTTCACCAGCTCCACCTTTTGAAACTGGTGCTGCCGGATAATCCCGCGCGTATCTTTCCCCGCCGCGCCTGCCTCAGCCCGGAAGCAGGGCGTATAAGCCGTAAAGCAGATCGGCAGCCGAGCTTCGTCGAGAATTTCGTCGCGGTAAAGGTTCGTCACCGGAACCTCCGCCGTGGGAATCAGCCAGTGGTCGTTGTCCTTATACTCGCCGCGCGTAACCGCCTCGGCGTCGGCGTCAGAACAGCGAAACAGGTCCTCGGCAAACTTGGGCAGGTTCCCCGTACCGAACAGCGACTTCGAGTTCACCATGAACGGCGGCAGCACTTCCTTGTAGCCATGTTTCGAAGTGTGCAGATCGAGCATAAACCCGATCAGCGCCCGCTCCAGCCGCGCTCCGGCTCCAAAGTAGACGGCGAACCGTGCCCCGCTCAGCTTGGCTGCGCGTTCCAGGTCCAAAATCCCCAGTGCCTCGCCCAGTTCCCAATGCGGTTTGGGTTCAAAATCGAAGCTCGACTTCGCGCCCCAGGTCTTCACGGTAAGGTTGTCGGCCTCGGATGTGCCGGCCGGAACCTCGTCGCGGGTGAGGTTGGGAATGCGGGCCAGCGACAACCGCATCTGGTCGTCCAGCGCCGCGGCTCTCAAGTCCAGTTCGTCGAGCTCGTCCTTCAGGGCGCGGGTTTCGTCCATCAGAGTAGCAACATCTGGCCGTGCCTCAAATTCCTCAGAGATTTTGACAGACCGCGCGATCTTTTCGAGTGCGGGTAGGTTGCTCATTTCTCTAGCTGGCGGAGAAACAGCTCGTCTCAGCGCGCCAACCTGCTGGCTGAGTTCGTTGCGCCGCGCCTTCAGCCGCTCGGATGTAGTAATGGCCTCGCGCCGCGCCTGATCGAGCGAGAGAAAATCCCCCAGCAACGCGGTGGGATCGGCGCCCCTCGCGCGCAGCTTCGTCTTAACAAGTTCCAGGTTCGCCCTGACAAATCCCAGTTCGAGCATCGCTCTACCAGTTTAACCGACAGGACTTGGGGGAACGGGGAACTCAGTGGCCCGAATCATCGGACGGGGGAACGGCCGAAAGCGGAACCTGGAAATCGATATCTGCGGAGGTCTTTGCCCTGCCAAGATCGATTTCAATGGCGTGTTGCCTTTTGGAAACGCCGGGGTAATAGAGCGCCAGCATCATTTCACCCTCGGACAAGTCTTGGGGCTCATCTTCGATTCCGATGACGTAGCGCCCGGGGCGGAGGCCTTTCACCTCGTAATGCCCCTCTTCGTCGGTCCGGGCGGAGCCGAAGTGCCTTCCTGTCTTCGACACAGCGACCGCGTACACGTCAACAAAGTGAGCTGGCTTGCCGTCAGGTGTTGTCACGCGGCCGGCGATTGTGCCGTCGGGTTCCAATTCGAACCCGATCCACATACAACTTTGCGGTTTCACCTCGACCGTTCCCTCTTCAGCCCAAAGTCCGGCAGCAGTGTTGGCACTGAACTCGTATGAGCCGCTCGGGAGTAACTCAAATTCGAAGTTCCCATCCTCGTCTGTGAATGCCATCAAGGGCTTCCCATCTGGCTTTGGGGTCGCAATTACTTTGTATCTGAGAAGCTGAACATGATCCTCCTCATCCATCGACCCCGGATTCTCGGCGGCCTTGAAGTCCGTTCGTGACACGGAGCCATGCACATAGCCGGAGTCGTCCATCTTCATGAGGCGGCGAAGAAGGCTGATCTGCTTTTGCGCATCCTTCTCGGGGCCGCTTCCGCTGCCGTATTCGAGGAAGAGAGGGTGGTCCTTGTCGTCCTTATCGCGCCGGAGAAAGAAGAGCCATTGGTCGCCGGGCGCGACTTCGGGGAGGCAGTCACCCTGATTGGTTCTCACATCGAGAACGGATGCGGGTGAACCCAGAAAGACCTCTCCCGGCATGACCTTCAGCCGGAATTCGCCGTCGGAAACCTCTGCGACTTTGACAACCGAGCCGACAAAAATGTACTCGTAAGACTTGTCCAGCCCGCATTCGGAGTAGAACCCCTGGAGTCCGCTGAGCGCGCACATGATTTTCTTGCCGTGGTAATCGCGATCCTCGATAATTTGCGCGGGAGCGGAACGAGCCAGCCCAATCAGGGTCGCAAGAGCCAGCGTCGTGATCGCGCGTAATCCTGAGCTTGCCAACGCCGAGGTTTCTCCAGTGTGTTTGACGCGTTACTCGAACGATTTTCGCCGGGCTGGCCTTAATATTTGAATTGGTATGGTTTCCCCAAACCCACCCTCGCCATCTTGTCACCCAGCACATGGTAGTAAACAGTAAATGTGCACGATACGGTTGTAACCGTACGGGGCATACGCTGTTTGGTGCGGGGGTCGAACCCGCTGACCCTGGCCCATCAGGGTCACCAGAGTGCCGGTTTGGCCCCCGGCGGGGCTTGTGCTCGCTGCTACAAGATGACTACCAACTGCCTCACCCCAATTCAGTTTGCCAGTTCAGTTCCTGAAGCCTGGTATCAAGCTCGCGGAACTCCTTCGATAGCTGGTCTACCTGTTTTTGGATTTGCGACACGGATAACGTCGCTACAAACTTCACCTCCGACTTCGAATAACGGTCTTGTCTCGTGCTCGCGGCGTCAGCGATGCCCGCCATGAAATCGCGCTTCTTTCCGGTCACATCCCGTCTTGCAATCGCGTCGGAAATGGTCTGCCGATCGTCGAAAGCCGTCTTCGCGTTTGTGCGGTTGATCGCACTGATCAACTCAAGAAGCCGCGCGAACAATCGCTCCGCCTCGCTCAAAAGCTCCGCGGAATCTTCTGCCGGCTGTTCGCCCTCCTGTACCCTTGCGGACCTCACCATCCGCTTCTTGAGGTCTTCGAGCCGGTTCTGACAGTCGCTCCGCTCGGCCAGTGCCTCTGCCAATTTCAAAACATGGCCTCCTTGCATAACTAAGATTGGCATAGTCTACCAGCCCAGAATGACGGCTCGCCGGAGGGGGGCTGGACGAAATGTGGTGTTCCACCGCGACTGCCCCACAACGGTGACGAAAAACACGAAAACAGCACCAAAACAGCCTTATTTGCACTGTTTGTCACGCGTTTGCATACGCATATATACGTACGCTATCCAAGCCCATTTCACCAGCGCGGGTGCGCATTTAACCACACGCTACACCGCCGCCTGCACCACGTTCTCCAGCGGCTCGCCCGCGATGTAACGCTGCAATTCCCCAGCGGCGGTGCGCAGTGCGCGCGGCGCGAATTGCGGGCTCGACCCGCCCACGTGCGGCGTCAGCAGCAGGTTCGGGCAGCTCCAGAGCGGGTGGCCGTCCGGCAGCGGCTCCGGATCGGTAACGTCGACTGCCGCGCGAATGCGGCCCTCGTTCAGCGCTTCCACCAGTGCGTCTGTATCCACAACCGGCCCTCGCGCCGCATTCACCAGCAGCGCGCCCTGCCGCATCAATTCAAACTGGCCCGCGCCAATCAGGTGGTACGACTCCGCAGTCGAAGGCAAAATCAAGATGATTACCTCGGCCTTCGGCAATAGCGAGTCCAGTTCGCTTACGCCATGTACCTCGGGCTCGGTGCGTGCGCTCCGGGCCACGCGCGCCATCTCCACATCGAAAGGTGCGAGCATCCGCTCAATCTCCTTGCCGATAGCGCCATATCCCACCAGCAGCACATGCTTGCCGGTAAGCTCTTCCAATCCAACCGGTGGATAAAGCGGACGCGTATCGCCGTTGATGGCGGCGTAGTTGGCGCTGGCTTTGAACCGCAGCTTCCATTGGCCGGCGCGCTGCACATCGAGATAGAAAGGAAAGTACTTGAGCATGGCCAGGATCGAGGCCACGGTCCACTCCGCCGTGGAGATGTTGTGCGCGCCGCGAGCGTTGCAAATGGTCACGTGCGGCCCAACCAGGTCGGTGAGCCACTCCGTGCCGGCCATCAGCGCCAGCACCAGCCGAACACCTCGCAGGCGGGGCCACACGGGGATGGCCTTGTTCGAGTAAGGGTCAGGAATCCAGACGTCGATGTCTACATCGTGTTCCAATCGATCGGGCAACGCAATCAGCTCGATTCCCTGGGGAAAATCGCTCAGCAACTCCGCAGCCAATGTTGCGGGATATCCGACTCTCAGCATATTCGTCGCCTGCCCGCTGGATGCGGCCACTTCCCTTTTATGCTACATGGGACGGGTCCATGTGGGCGCGGCGCCCAGGCTGGTAGCCTCGATTTAGCCCTGCCTTGCGCAAAGCGTGAGACGGGTCACGATGAAAATGGCTCGATCGGGCGATCCTATAACCAGAAAACAATGCGGATTCCATTTTTGCGCCTGAAGGCGGACAAGACGTGGTCGCAGCAACTGCTCTCCATCAAGCAGCGGGTGGGGCATTTGCACAGCCCTGGCGTGTTTTCGTGGGAGCGCCAGCGCCTGCTGATTCACGCGGCGAAGACCGCTCTGGCCGCGGCTCTTTGCTGGTGGTTGGCCCTGCGCTTTGGCTTGCACGATGGATACTGGGGCGCAATCAGCGCCATCATCGTTCTGCAATCCAACATGGGCGCAACGGTTACCGCCTCGCGCGACCGGCTGCTGGGCACGTTGATTGGCGCCGCGCTTGGCTTTTCATTCTCGCTGTTCGGCTCGCTTCCGTGGAACTACATCCTGGCTGTGCTGGCTGCGGTTATTCTCTGCGGCTTGCTGGGTCTCCGCAGCAGTTCGCGGCTGGCCGGTGTAACCATCACCATCATCATGCTGATTCAGAAAACGGGTTCGCGTTCGAGCCTGGCGATTGACCGCGTGGCCGAGGTGGTGCTGGGCATTGTTGTAGCACTGGCCGTAACCACGCTGGTATTGCCTGACCGGGCGCGCCTGCGATTGCGCGACGGCCTGGCGCAGGAGTTTCTGGTGCTCGGCGCTTTTTTCGAGGCCATTATGCATGGCTTTCGAGGCGCGCCCGCCGAGAACCTGCGCGCGCTGCGCGAGGACGCGCTGGCCATGCTGCGCGGAAACAACCAGTTGCTCGAAGCCGCCCGCAACGAGCCTTCCGGCGGCCCAGGCTGGCGCGAGGGCCTGGCAACGCTGTCGCAGTTTGGCCGATCTATCTTCGACGCGCTGGTGGCGCTGGAATTCTCAGTCAAAGATACAAATGAATTTGGATACGCGCAGCAGCTCGAGCCCGCACTTGGCAAACTAACTCTCGACATACGCACCGGCTTCCATCATGTGGCCGGCCGCATTCACGAGTGGCGCTTCCATGTTTCGCCGCGAATGAGCCTCGAAGAGGACATTGCCGACCTGGAAGCGCGCATGACCGCGGTGCGTCCCACGGGCCTTGAGTTTTCGCAGGCTGAGATTCTCCGCGCCTATGCCGTGCAACTGCATCTCAAGCAACTTGCACGGCTGCTCAGGGCTTCCCGCGTTGAAACCAGCCGAGCCATAGGCGAGACGCTGGAATAAGAGGCCGCCACAAACGGCTCATGCTAAGCGAAGAACTTGCGCAGCGCCTCGACGCAGGCTTCGATCTCCTGTGGAGTAATCGCGTAGCAGAATCGCAAATGCCCCTCGCCCTGTGCGCCAAACACCGAACCCGGAATGGTTGCAACGTGCGCCTTTTCCAGTAGCATTTGTGCAGCCGTTCGGCTGTTCTTGTGTATTCTTTCCACATCCGGGAACGCATAGAACGCGCCTGCCGGCGGCGCGCATTCCAGGCCCACATCGTTCAGTCCGGCTACCAGCAGATCGCGGCGATTGCGATACTCCTCGCGAAGGCGCGCAATCTCTGTTTCAGGCGTGGTGAGCGCATGAATCATGGCATACTGCACCGGCGTGGCCACGCCGTTCGTCGAGTAAAGCACGATCTTGCGCAGCGCGGTCATGAAGGGTTCCTGCGCCACTGCATACCCCGCGCGCCAGCCGGTCATCGCGTAAGTCTTCGAGAATGTATAGCAGGTAATGGTCCTCTCCGCCATGCCGGGCAACGATGCAATGGAAACATGTTCTCCGTCGTAGACCAGGTCTTCGTAAGCCTCGTCCGCAATCACAATCAGGTCGCGCTCGATAGCGAATGCGGCCACCTCTTCCGCTTCGGCGCGCGTGAACACAACCCCGCTCGGATTTTGCGGCGTGTTGTAATAGATGGCGCGTGTCTGCGGCGTTGAGAACTGCTCCAGTGTATTGCGGATGCCGTTGCGGCGAGCGGAGATGGTCGGCACCAGCAGGGGCCGCGCCTGCGCTCCCGTAATCAGGTCGCTGATCGGAGTCCAGTAAGGCGAGAAGACCAGCGCGTCGTCGCCTGCATCGAGCACGCTCTGAAAGGCCGCATACAATCCCTGCGATCCGCCGACCGTCGCAATCACCTCGTCGGCCGATACGTGCAGGTCATTCTTCGCCGCCAGCTTTTCAACCAGTGCCTTGCGCAGCGGCAGCAGGCCTGAAGACGGCGCGTAGTGCGTCTCGTTCTGAACCAGCGCCTCGATGGCCGCGTACTTGATCGCCCCCGGCGTTTCAAAGAACGGTTCGCCCCCGTGCATCATGTGTACCTGCAGGCCTCCGGCACGCAACTCCATAACCTTGTCGCGGATTTGCACTATGTTGGAGAATCCAACCTCGTCGAGCCGCTTTGCAAGTCGAATGCCGCTTTGTTTCGTCGCCATGTTTCCGTTTCCCTTCGTGCTGGAGAGAGGAGGATCGCCTTTCCAGAATATCCGATGCCCGCCTTCAGTGCCTCAAGCATAAAGGCGCGCATCTGCCCAGGATTGTGAGCCGGGTTACACCACAAGCAGATCTGTATACACCGCCATACCCACCACGGCATCGGCGCCCAGTGCGTCCAGCGCGTCCACTTCCTGCTGGCTGCGGATACCGCCGGCCACAATAAGTTGCCGTCGGGTAAGCTTGCGCAGCCGCGCGGCTGCGTCGATGGGAAACCCCTGCATCAGCCCCTCGCCGTCTACGTGCGTGTATAGAAATGCCGCGACGTGCGCATCAAGTTGCGGAATCGCTTCGTCCGGAGTAAGCGCGACCTGGGTCTTCCAGCCTTTGACGGCGATGAGTCCGTTCTTTGTGTCGATGCCAGCGACGATGTGTTCCTCGCCCACTGCCGCGGCTAACTCGGCGGCGAACTCCGTATTCACAGCGCCTAGATCGGAAAACAGCGCGGACCCGATGATCACTCGCTTCGCGCCGGCATCCAACACCTGCCGCGCGCGCTCAATGGAGCGAATGCCGCCGCCCGCTTGCACTGGAAGCCGCTTTGCAATCTGTGCCACAAGATCGGAGTTATCGCCCTGCCGCATCGCGGCGTCCAGGTCAATCAACTGGACGAGCGGGAATCGCGAAAACTTTTCAATCCAGTACTCGAAATCGTCAAACGCCAGGCGCAGCTTTTCGCCTTGCACTAACTGAACAATGCGGCCGCCCAGCAAATCAATCGATGGAATCAACATGGAAGCCTCACGGAGACGCCGGCTCTGGCCAGCTCTTCTTTCAGCGCGCGCGCGCTCGATATTCCAAAATGAAAAACGCTCGCGGCCAGCGCCGCATCGGCCCGTCCGCGCCCGAACACGTCGATGAAATGATCCACGGTGCCCGCACCTCCCGAGGCGATCACCGGAATGCCGACGGCCTCACTTACAGCAGCGGTAAGTTCGCAATCAAATCCAGATCGCGTGCCGTCGGAGTCCATCGATGTGAGCAGGATTTCACCTGCGCCCCGAGCCTCAGCCTCGCGCGCCCACTCCACAACGCGGCGGCCAGCGTGCTTGCGTCCGCCCTGCACAAACACTTGCGCGTCGCGAACTGGGTCTGCGGCTTCAGGATCGCGGCGGGCATCGATGGCCACGACAACAGCCTGCGCTCCAAAGCTTCGGCCAATGGCGTCAATCAACGTTGGGTCGGCAAGCGCTGCGGAGTTGACGCTGACTTTGTCGGCGCCGGCCTCGAAGACCTGCGCCGCATCTCCCGCTGTGCGAATACCGCCGCCAACACAGAATGGGACGAATAACTCACGCGCTGTTCTGCGCACGGTATCGAGCAGAGTGGCGCGGCCTTCATGGGTCGCGGTAATGTCGAGCAGCACAATTTCGTCGGCGCCTTCGCGGGCATGGCGCGCGGCTTGTGTGGCCGGGTCGCCGGCGTCGATGAGGTCGACGAACTGCACGCCTTTAACGACACGGCCGGCGTGCACGTCGAGGCAGGCGATGATGCGCTTGGTAATCATTTTTGTTTCCTCACCAAGTTGCGGGCGACGAGGTCGTTGAGTTCAGCGCGCTGCTCTTCTGAGAAAACCTTCGTCGGAACAAAAAAGAATCGTGATTTCGCCAGATAGAAGAGCGTAATCTTGTCGTTTTGTACAAATTCGACGATTGCGTTCCAGAAAATCTTCCCTTCACAGAAGCCTGGCATTTCTGTGACAATTCGCTCGTCGTCGATATCGAATGTCAAAGGCAAATCAGTCCGAGAATGAGGGAAAATGTTGCCGAACTGTTTCTTTGTTGAATACAAGTAGAGCAGTGGCAAGAGCATAAAGCAGATCGGGACCGCCAATAGACCGGGGGGATTTCGCGCAAAGTAATCCTTTTCAGTAAAAAAGCCAATCAAATTACAGCAAATCAGCACAAAACCGACTACTGGCACAAATGTAAAAAGATTTAGAGGTGACCTCCATCTGCCTCTGTGACGGTAATGGAGTTTGAGCGAGTTCCGAAAATCAGTCAAAGTGACCTTATAACTGGCCTGCATCAGTTCGTCTCCAGAAAGTTGCGGAGTATCTTCAAGCCGGTTGCGCCGGACTTTTCTGGGTGAAACTGCACGCCCATTACGTTCCCGCGCTCAACGGCAGATGCGAAGGGCTCGATGTAATGAGTTATAGCCGCAGTGTCGACAGTTACCGGAGCCTTATAAGAATGGGTAAAGTAGACAAACTCGCCGGGCTCAACGCCGGCCAACAAGCGTGAGCCATGCCGCACTTCAAGCGAGTTCCAGCCCACGTGAGGAACCTTCTCGTCGCTTTCAGAAAAGCGCGCGCACTGCTCCTTGAAGTGACCAAGCCCTGGTTGATCGGGCGCTTCCGTCGAGCCGGCATAGAGCCATTGCATGCCTACACAAATGCCGAGGAAGGGAACTCCTCGCGCAATCGCAGTTCGAATCGCGAGCGTAAGGCCAGTCGTATCCAAATACTGCGTGGCCGCGAAGTGGCCTACGCCTGGCAGCACGATTTTCTCTGCCGCTTCAACAGGCGCAAGATCCGCGTCAGTTACTTCGACCTCCGCGCCCAGGTGCCGCAATGCCTTCAGCACCGAGGTAAGATTGCCCGCCTTGTAATCGATAACAGTCACGCGCATCAGAGCAGTCCCTTCGTGCTAGGCAGCATGTCTCCGAGTTGTTTGTCCCGCGAACAGGCAACGCGCAGGGCACGCGCAAAGGCCTTGAAGATGGCTTCGATCTTGTGATGATTGGAGCGGCCGTACATGGTCTTCACGTGGACGTTGGCGCGCGCGCCGCGAGCAAAGCCCTCAAAAAAATCAGTCACCAGTTCGGTTTGCAGGTCGCCGACCAGCCGCGTGCGTACTTTGGTCTCGACCGCGAAGGCTGCGCGGCCACTCAAGTCCACTGCGGCGATGGCGAGAGTTTCATCCATGGGCATCAGGAAATATCCAGCGCGCAGAATGCCGCGCTTGTCTCCAAGCGCGCGGTCGAAAGCTTCGCCAAGCGCGATGCCCACATCTTCCACGGTGTGGTGTTGATCCACATCGAGGTCTCCATTGCATGCAAGCTCAAGATCGAATGCGCCGTGGCGCGTGAACAACTCAAGCATGTGATCGAAGAAGCGAATTCCAGTGGACACTTTGTATTGACCACGACCTTCAATCGTGAGATGGATCGCGATTCGCGTCTCCGCCGTGTTGCGCTCGACGATGGAAGTGCGCGAGGCCAATTCGATTGCGGGTCTTGATTTTTTTGCGGTTGTCATTGCTCTTGTCCTATGCCCCTCAATGCGATCATCGCGTCGTTTAATACGCCAACCGCGCCGCGCATCTGCTCTCGTGTTCCGATGGTGATTCGAACGCGGCCCAGGCAGCCGGGATCGCTGGAACGGTCGCGGACCAGCACGCCCGAGGAACGCATGAGCCGCACAAACTCCGCATGCTGCGCGCCAATGTCGACGAGAATGAAGTTAGCGCGGCTGGGCCAGCGGCGGAGTTTGGCTGCATCGAGAGCGGCTTCAAACTCGCCGCGTGCTGCGAGCACCTCGCCGACATACCAATCGAGATAGGCAGTGTCTTCGAGCGCGGGCGGCAGGCACGCCAGCGCCAGCGAGTTGACGCTGTAGGGCGAAAGGACGCGCCGGACCCAGCGCATCAATTCCACGGGACCGGCCAGCAAACCAAGCCGCAAACCGGCCAGGCCATAAGCTTTGGAAAAGGTTCGCGCAACAACGAGATTGGGCGCCTCGCCCACGAGATCAATAACTGTCTCGCCATGGAAATGAAAGTACGCTTCGTCTACGAGAACAATGGAATGAGGTGCGCGCTCAGCAATCTCGATGAGCTGCGCGCGTGTGGCCGCAGAACCCGAAGGGCTGTTGGGATTGGCGATGGCGATCACTTTGGTGCGCGGAGTAATCGCCGCCAAAAGGCGCTCGAAGGGAAACTGAAGTTCGTCCGCGGCAAGCACGGTGACCACGCTCGCATCGGTTGCCGACGCGTAGACCTCATACATGGTGTAAGTCGGTACGGGCAGCAATAACTCATCGCCGGCTTCAAGAAAAGTCTCGAACAGAACATGAATGGCTTCGTCTACGCCGTTGGTGAGCGCAACCTGCGCGGCGGCGAGTCCGAGATGCGTGGCAACCATTGCCTCCACTGGCTCGCGCTCAGGATAGCGCGTGAGTTGGCCGGTGGAGATTTCATCCAACGCCTCGCGGACCTTTGGAGAACAAGCCAGCGTATTCTCGTTGAAGTCCAGGCGCAGCGCGTCGCGGCTTCCCAAGGGAGGGTGATACGCCTTCATGGCCTGCACGCGCGCGCGCGGAACTGGAATCAAAATCGCTTCTGTTTCAGCCACGAGACCTCCTCTTGAGCCGAGTTCGAATGGCCTCGGCATGGCCGATCAGTCCCTCAGCTTCTGCCAACAATATCGCCGGCCGGCCAAGGCTGCGGACGGCCTGAGCGGTGTATTCCTGCACAGTGATGAGCTTGACGAAATCGTGTACGCTCAGGCCGCCGCGAACACGGGCCATGCCGCCAGTAGGCAAGGTGTGATTCGGGCCCGAGATGTAATCGCCCATGGGCTGCGCGGACCAGCGTCCGACAAATACCGAGCCTGCGTTTTGCACCCAGTCGAGATCGCTCGCCGCATCCACGGTGAGGTGTTCCGGCGCGAGGCGATTGGTGATTTGGTGGGCTTCGTCAACATTGGCGGCGACTAGAACGATTCCATTGCGATCAAGCGCTGCTCGCGCGACAGCATTGTTGCGGCTACGCTGCTTTGCTTCCGCAATCACTTGCTTGGCCAGGTCTGCTCGTGTGGTGATGAAGATGGCCAGCGCTTCAGGGTCGTGTTCGGCCTGCGCAACCAGGTCGGAGGCGATGTCGACAGCGTTGCCCCGCTCGCTGGTTACAACAATTTCAGTTGGTCCCGCGAGCATGTCGATGGCGCACTCGAAAGCGATGAGGCGCTTGGCCGCGGTGACATAGAGATTGCCGGGGCCGACGATCTTGTCGACTCGTGGGACGGTCGTCGTCCCGTAGGCCAGCGCGGCAACGGCATGAGCGCCGCCAAGGCGATAAAACTCGGTGATGCCGAGCAGATGAGCCGCAGCCAGAGTCTCCGGTGCAGGTTTGGGCGAGACTGCCACGATGCGCCTCACACCGGCCACCTGCGCTGGAATAGCCGTCATCAGCAGCGTGGAGGGCAACGGATGACGGCCGCTGGGAACATAGCATCCCACCGAGGCCAGTGGGCGGACAAGTTGACCGGTGGTGAGGCCGGCAAGCGGAGAAAAGCTCCATGAGGCGGGAAGTTGGCGCTTGGCAAATGTCCGGATTTGCTCAGCAGCCGTGGATAGAGCTTCGCGCAGCGCGGGGCCGACTGATTCCCATGCAGAGGCCATTTCATCCGGCGTAACGCGCACAGTTGCTGCGCCTTTCAATCCGTCGAATTGAGCGGCATAGCGAAGAAGAGCGCGGTCGCCTCTCTTGCGCACATCGGCCACGATGTGCTTAACCGCAGGCAGCACGGCGTCAAGCGCCGCGCCGCCACGCCGCTCGAGGGCCGCAATTGTATCTGCCGCCTTTTTCGCGCTCCGTCCTCTGGTCCGAATCAGCTTCATCGTTCGCCTCGGGCTAGAGCACAACCTTGTTCAGCGGATATTCCACAATGCCCGTAGCCCTGGCCGCTTTAAGCCGCGGGATTACATCGCGAGCCACACGCTCATCGACAATCGTATTCACCGCGACCCACTCGGAATCGCTCAATTGCGAAATAGTGGGCGAGTTCAACGCGGGTAGCACCGCGAGCACAGCTTCCAGATCGCCGCGCTTCACGTTGAGCATTAACCCAACTTGCGATTGCGCATCGATTGCCCCACGCAGCATCAGCGCAATCTGGTCGAGCTTTTCGCGTTTCCACGGGTCGGCAAGCGTGGCGTGGCCGGCAATGAGATGCGTCTCGCTCTCCATCACCGTGTCAATGATCTTGAGGTGGTTAGCCTTGAGAGAGCTGCCCGTTTCGGTGACTTCCACGATGGCATCAGCCAAAGTGGGTGGCTTTACTTCCGTTGCGCCCCAGCTGAATTCAACCTTTACGTTCACGCCTTTGGCTGCGAAGTAGCGCTTGCTTACCTCCACCAGTTCCGTGGCGACAATCTTGCCTTCCAGGTCTTCGGCTTTCTCAAACCCGCTGCCTTCGGGGACGGCAAGCACCCAACGGACCTTGCGCCGGCTCTGCTTGGCATAGGTGAGGGTGGTAACGCTGGTCACGTCGAGACCACTCTCAACCACCCAGTCGATGCCGGTAAGGCCGGCGTCCAGTACGCCGTGATCGACGTAGCGCGCCATCTCCTGCGCGCGAATCAGCATGCACTCGATATCCGGGTCGTCGATCGATGGAAAGTAGGAGCGGCCATCGGCGTAAATGTTCCAGCCTGCGCGCTTGAAAAGTGCAATGGTCGCATCCTGCAAACTTCCCTTTGGGATGCCGAGTCTTAGCTTGTTAGCCACGAATTTCCCCTTTCTGAGCGTCGGTTTCCTGGTTAGCAGCGCCAAATGGCAGCGGCTTGGTGAAACAGCTTATTGTGCCCTCGTGGCACACCAGGCCGTCGCCTTCCACCTCCACGCGAAACAGCAGCGTATCGTTGTCGCAGTCGGTTGCGGCAGAGATTACGCGCAGCCGGTTGCCGCTGGTCTCGCCCTTCATCCAAAGCTTCTGGCGCGTGCGGCTCCAGAAGGTTACATAGCCGCTTTCCAGCGTCTTGGCATAGCTTACGGGGTTAAGAAAACCCAGCATCAGCACCTCGCCGGTGTGCGCATCCTGCACAATGCCGGCGACGAGGCCATCCATCTTGTCAAAGTCGATTGTTGTCGATTCGTTGCTCATTCTTTTCCTGGTTTCGGTTGGTTTTCTTGGTTGGAAACATGAAAAAGCCCACCGGCTTGGTGGCCGGCGGGCTTGGTATCTTCTTGATCTGGATGGCCGCTTAGTTCAGGCCATGGCAGTCCGCCGGCATGGGGATCCCATGATGATGATGATGGCCGGGATGGCGGTGGCTCTGCATCTGTTTTCAAAGTAAGGGTAAACCCCCTGCGCTGTCAAATTGTTGCTTGTGGATGGCGTTTGGCAGAAGCTCCAATGTCAGGAATTCTCAGCCGCGGACGACGTCCCGGCCTGCGGCGATGCTGGTTCGTGGATCAGATCGATGAACTGCTGGTTCAACCGGTTTCGCAGATCAAATCGTTCGGATGCGCGAGTCACATATCGCACCTCAACGTCGATTGCGGAGCCGGCGGGACGCAGATTCACGACCGGAGCGGCACTGAAGCGGCTGAGGCCGTCGCCGCGGATTCCGCGCTTCCATTCCTGCTCCGCGACACGTGCATTTTCGGCTGTCTCCTGCTCCACAGCCTTCTGAATCTGTTCGACGACTGTCTGCGTGTTCGAAGAAGCGGACACGGGAACGGTGATTTCGTCCCACATCCACTGACCGCTCGTAGAGAAGTTGAAGTATGGCCCCTTGATCGCGTATCCGTTGATGAACGTTATGCGTCGGCCTGTGGGGTGCCCTTTATCCTCCAGGCTTCCCGTCTCGAGCAGGGTAGTGTAGATAAGGCCGATCTCTGTGACCTCGCCACCCACGCCGTTTATTTCAACCCAATCGCCAATGCGAACGCCATTCTTTCCCATGAGAACAAACCAACCGAGAAACGCGAGAATGAAATCCTGGAGTGCGATCGTGAGGCCGGCTGTGGCCAGGCCCAGAACTGTGGTCAACTGATGCGGCGGGCCAAAAAGGACGAAGAGAATCAGCAGGACACCAAGCGCCTGCACGCCAAATTCGAGGACGGTGCGCAGCGTCTGCATACGCTTCCAGTCGAGCGATGGATGGGCCAACAGGCGCTGCACCAGTGCGTCCGAGAGAATCATGCAGATGAGAATCAGGGCGATCAGCGCCAACGACTGCATCATGAGATGGAGAACGATGCGGTGTTGCAGGGCCACCTGGGTGGACCACTTACTATACACGGTGGCTAACTGCTGCTCAGTTGCAATGCGGTCGTCGAAAATGCTGAGCAGCTGGCGCTGATCGCGTTTCTGTTGAATGCCGGTCAGCCGGCCCTCGCCGGTTGTTGCCGCGGTTGCTGCTGAGTCAGCCGCACCCTCAAGCTTGTTGTGTTCGGCGGTCAGAGCGGGGATTTCGGCTTGCGCCTGCCGCAATGCCTGCTCGATCAACTGGGAGCGGTCGCGCTGATCGAACCATGCTTTCACGCGGCTGGCCAAAGTTCCGTGTTGCCTGGCGGAGACGACCGCGACCTGGGAATTGCCACCCGACTGGCTGTTGTATTTGTTCATTGCCGCCTGATGAGCAGCCAATTCGCTTTGAATCTGGGCGCGGTCGTCGCCGGAGACGCGGTTAAGATCTCGCTCCGCATCGGCAAGGTCGTCGGAGTCAAGACCGAATTGGGCTTTGGCGACTTCGAGATCGTCTCCAGCACCAGCGGACGGGGAGCCGGATTTTGCCCCAGTTGCGAGCGACGGCGATTTGGACGTGAGGCTGGCGACCAGTGCCTGATCTTGCGCCACCACTTGTTCAAGATTGTCGACTTTGCTGGAAAGCGCGAGCGCATCACCGGTGAGGACGCGGTGCTGTGCCTCTGAGTTGGCCTTGCGCAACGCCGAGTCGAAAGCTTGCTCAACTTCGTGATCGGCGAGTCGGACAGCTTCCCGCGCGTACTCGGATTCCTCGGCGGTTACGGCAAGCGGAGCCAGAGCCTGCGCTGTTTGCCAGGGGCGCAGATCGGCAAGCGCTTTCTGGTCTCCAACTGGCGCCAGCCCTTCGGCTTGCGCTTGCAAAAAGGGAAGATTTGCCATGGCGCTCCGCGTCGTCCACGCGAAGACGAGGCAGATCGAGAACAACGCGGACAAAATTAAGAGAAGAAGAAGCTTGGTCCAGCCGAAGATGCGGGGTGGGTCGATTCCGGTTGTTGAAGGAGACTCGGGTGGCATGGCCATAGATTCATTGTCACAGATAGGCGTAGCTGCGCGGTTGCGGTCTATGCCAGGCAAGGCGGAAAATGGAACGATGCGAACGGTGTGGCAATGGACGGGCTTTGCGACCGCGATTCTATGTGTGTGCCTTGCCGCGCCTGCGCAGAACCAGGATCGAGACACCAGTGGCGTGCCTGCGACATCTGCCACTGCGCCTCCGCCGGAGATGCGGATCGATATCAATCATGCCACTGTGGCGGAGCTGCTGAAGGTTCCCGGCATGACACGCTCCTGGGCGGGGCGGGTTGTGCGGTTCCGGCCCTACCGCACCAAGGCTGACCTGCTGGAAAACGGCGTGGTACCGAGCGAGGTCTACGACCGGATCAAGGATTACGTGATTGCGCACCGGGAGTAGCGATGATTCCGGTGGAAACTCGACAAAAGCAGGCAATCGACAATGAAACGATCCGGAAACTGTCCAGAAACTGCGACCGCCAGGACTATTCTGATGCGGCACGGTGTCAGCC
>Ga0302278_10001950_pt1 | contig 24512 bp, 31 predicted proteins | sample III_Bog_N3_2_FD_194543 | JGI IMG/M metagenome (GOLD analysis project Ga0302278, IMG submission 194543) | Peat permafrost microbial communities from Stordalen Mire near Abisko, Sweden - III_Bog_N3_2 | ecosystem: Environmental > Terrestrial > Soil > Wetlands > Peat | place: Sweden: Abisko... | reverse complement strand
GGACCTCTTTGACGAGTTCCGCAAGGCCGATCTCCTCGGTCTGTGCATCCCGGAGGAGTACGGCGGCTCGGGCGCGGGCATCATGGGCCTCACCGTCACGATCGAAGAGGTCACGAAGTACTCCAACGTGCTCGGCCTGATGCTGCTGCTCACCAGACTGCCAACGGGGCCGATCATGATCGCGGGCACCGAAGAACAGAAGCAGCGCTACCTCCCGGGTATCGCGAAGGGGACACGTCGGGCCGCGTTCTGCCTCTCTGAACCAGGAGCCGGATCCGACGTCGCGGGAATGCAAACCAGGGCCCGAGAGGACGGGGCCGGTGGCTACGTACTCAACGGTACGAAGTGCTGGATCTCGGGTGGAATGCAGGCCGACTGGTTCGTCGTCTTCGCCAAAACCGGCGACCCGGCGTCGCGACTTCACACGAACATCGGCGCCTTCATCGTCGAGGCCGACAGCCCCGGCGTGACTCGACCGCGCGTCGACAAGAAAATGGGCGTGAAGGGTATCGACACCACCGAAATCGTCTTTACCGACGTGAAGGTCCCGGCGAGTCAAGTGATCGGGGGTGGCTTCGCCCTGGTCATGCAGTCACTCAACGCCATGCGACCGATCGTCGCGGCGCGTGGTCTCGGCCTCGCCGAAGGCGCACTCATGTACGCGACCGAATACGTGAAAAGTCGTGCGGCCTTCGGCAAGACGATCGCCGAGTTCCAGGGTATTCAGTGGGAGATCGCCAAGTGCGCGACCGAGATCGAGGCGGCGCGCCTTCTCACGTACCGCGGCGCGTGGCTGGCCGACCAGGGCTGTTTCACGAAGGAGTACGTGCCCATGCTGTCGATGTGCAAGTACTACGCCTCCGAAGTCGCCGTGAAGGCGTCCGGTCTCGCGGTCCAGTTGCTCGGCGCGGCCGGCTACATGGAAGAACACCCGACCGAGATGTTTTACCGCGACGCACGTCAACTCACGATCGTCGAAGGCACCAGCCAGATCCAACTCGGTCTCATCGCCAAGGGCGTCCTCGGTCATGATCTTTGGTGGGACTAACCGAGGCGCAAAAGACTCGAACCTACACTGACAAAGGTGAGCGGTCCCCTTGAAGGTTTGAAGGTTGTCGAGTTAGCGGGGATCGGTCCGGGTCCCTACGCCTGCATGTTGTTAGCCGACCTCGGAGCTGACGTACTGCGCATTGAACGCGGCGACGCCGACGCCGACCACGAGACCACGTGGGAGATCCTCAATCGCTCACGCCCGTCGGTCGCGGTGGACTTGAAGAACCCCGCCGGTCGGGACCTGGTCCTCGAACTCTGCGAACAGGCGGACGTCCTCATCGAAGGATTCCGTCCGGGAGTGACCGAGCGGCTCGGGCTCGGACCCGACGACGTCGCGAAACGTAATCCCCGTTTGGTCTACGGACGCATGACCGGTTACGGACAGGACGGACCGAACGCCCAACGCGCGGGCCACGACATCAACTACATCGCGGTCTCCGGGGCGCTGTGGCCCTTGGGCCGCAAAGATGAGCCGCCAGTACCACCGCTCAATCTCGTCGGCGACTTCGGTGGAGGATCAATGTTCCTCGTCTTCGGCGTTCTGGCGGCGGTGCTGTCGGCGCGCACGACCGGCGAAGGACAGGTCGTTGACGCGGCCATGGTCGACGGCTCGGCGTCGTTGATGGCGTTGAGTCACGCACTGATGAACGCCGGCTTCTGGCACGAGGAACGGGGTTCGAACCTGCTCGATACCGGCGCGCCGTTTTATGAGGTCTACGAGACCAAGGACGACCAGTACGTCGCCGTGGGCGCCATCGAAGCCAAATTCTACGAAGAGCTACTCCACGGTCTCGGCATCAACGGCAGTGAAATGCCTGTCCAATTCGAGCGCGAATCGTGGCCCGCGACCAAGGAGATATTCGCGGCGAAGTTTCGAGAAAAGACGCGCGACGAGTGGACGGAGATTTTCGAGGGCGTCGACGCCTGCGTGACGCCGGTCCTGACGCCGCGCGAGGCGGCTCGTCACCGCTACAACGCGGCTCGCAACGTGTTCTCGCTCGACGGCGACATTCAACCCCAGCCGGCGCCGCGATTCTCCAAGACGCCGGGTGCGATCGGGCGATCCCCGGGAAAGGCCGGCTCGGGGACGCGTGAGGGACTACTGCGATGGGGAGTCGATCCGACACACCTAGAGGCACTTCGCGCCGAAGGCGCGTTCGGCTAGATATTGACGACGGGACAGGTCAAGGTGCGGGTAATTCCGGGAACCTTCTGGATGGCACCGACGATGAACTTGCCGAGATCGTCGACGCTATCGGCTTGGCAGCGCACAATCACGTCGTAGGGACCGGTCACTTCAAAGGACTCCAGCACGCCGGGCACGGCACGGGTCGCGAGCACAACGGCTTCGCTCGAGCCAATTTCGGACTGAATCAAGATGTACGCCTGAACTCCCATGGAGGACCTTTCGTTTCAAGTCCCTCCATATTGCCCGATTCGCCACGAGTCGCGCTAATCCTCCCTGAAGCGCTTGCCGATATGCCACTGGAAGCAGTAGTCGCAGCGGTAACTGTTCAGATCGACGCCGCTCAACGTCCACGCCAACTGCGCCGCACTCTTCGCCTCACTCTCGGTGCGGTAGGAATTCTTCGGGAGTCCGTCACGGCTGAAATGCGACGCGACGCGTCCGAGTGGCTTGGTCACCGGTTTTGTGACGCGTCGTCGCTTCATGGAACCTGAGAATAGTGACTTCACTATGGTTTCAAGCATGACCCCGCAGATCGATACTCAACAGATCGTGACCTCCTCGACGCAGGTCGACGACGACGACCACGAACGATTCACGCACATCGTCCTCGAGGGCTACACGCCCAAGGATGGGGAGTTCGTCGCTCTGGACAACTCAGTCGTCGGCGCCATGATCAACGCCACGCCGGTCATGGCGCTGTGCGGCAAGGTCTGGGTGCCGGGGCGTGATCCTCAGAAGTTCCCGATCTGTCCAACGTGTAAGGAGATCGCGCAGTCCATGGGGTGGTCGCTGCCGTCGAGTTAGTCGACGAACCACGTGTCGACTCCCGTAGGCTCATCACCCATGACGCGCGCGCTCGTACTCCGCCACCACCTCGAGGACCACTCCGGACTCATCGGGGAAGCCCTCGAATCGCGCGGCTACGAGATTGACCTGCGAATGATGAACGAGAACAGCGTGACGCCGTCACTCGATGGTTACGACGTCTTCGTGATTCTCGGATCGAAGAGCGCGGTCTACGACAAAGAGGTCGAGCAGGCGTGGTTCGGGCGCGAGATTGAACTCATCGCCGAGGCCGAGCGGCGCGACATCCCGGTCTTCGGGATCTGTTTCGGGGCTCAGGCGCTTTGCCTCTATCACGGGGGAATCGTGGAGCGCTCCAACGAACCCGAGATCGGTTGGTACGACGTCGAGGCGCACAACGACTCGGGTATCGCGACTGGTCCATGGTTTGAATTCCATTTTGATCACTGCCTGCTGCCCGAGAGCGCCCAACTGTGGGCCACGTCGCCGCGCGCGGTGCAGGCCTTTTGTGTGGGACGAAACGTCGGCGTGCAGTTTCATCCCGAGATTGATCACGTCCAACTCTCGGACTGGTTCGCCAGTGGAATCGAAGAGGCCCGCGACTTCGGTGTCGACGTGGGCGCGCTGGTCGAGCAGACGAAACTCGAAACGCCCGCGGCGCGCGAACGCGCGGCCGACCTCGTTGATCTTTTCCTGGCGCACATTCAGGACTAGTTGTTCGTCACCACGACGCGATCGACAAAATTGACGCAATTCATGCCTCAGTAGGCTGCAGGGGTGAGTGACGACAAGAGTGACCAATTCTCCGGCCCAGTTCGTCTCGAACGGCCCGCGACGGGCGGTGCCGTCGGACGCCTCGATGACGGTCGCGTGGTCTTCGTGCGCCACGGCCTTCCGGGCGAATTGGTCCGAGTTGCCGTAACGGAGTCGACGTCGAAATTTTCACGCGGCGACGCCGTCGAGGTCCTGGAAGCCAGTCCCGGTCGAGTCGTTCCACCGTGTCGTTACGCCCACCCGGGAGGTTGTGGCGGCTGTGACTTACAGGACGCGTCGGCCGAGGAGCAGATCTCGTGGAAATCGTCACTGGTGACTGAACATCTGCGAAGGATCGCCGGGGTCGAACACGAGATCTCGGTGACGCAACCAGCCAGCGAGCCGCAGGGCTCGCGGACTCGCCTTCGCTGTGCGGTCGACGACGGCCGACTTTCGCTGCGCGCCGCGCGGTCGCACGATTTGGTCACCCTCGACGCCTGTTGGATAGCCAATCGAAGGTTCGCGCCCGCCTTCGCGTCGTCGTGGCACGGTGCCGAAGAGGTTGAGCTGCGAGGTATCGGCGAGGGCGATCCCTTCGCGGTCGTTCGCCGGCTCACGCCGCGGGGCATGATGCACGAGCTGTGCTCCTTGCGCGGTGAACCGCTCGAGCCCTCAACGCATTCGCGCGTCGACGTGCGCGGTCACGTGTTTTCGGTGGGACCGCGTTCCTTCTGGCAGTCGCACCGTGACGCACCGACGATGCTGCTCGACACCGTCCTCGAACTGGCGCGCGCGCAGTCCGATGACTACGTCACCGACCTCTTCAGCGGCGTCGGGCTGTTTTCCGTGCCCCTGGCCAAGGTCGTCGGACCGGGGGGACGAGTGACGGCGGTCGAGTCCTCGCCGTACGCGGTGCGCGACGCTCGAGAGAACGCTGAAGGTTTTCGCAACTTGAAGGTTCGTGAGTGGTCGGTGACGCCGCGATCGGTCAACGACTCGGTGGACGAAGACAACATCGTCGTCCTCGACCCTCCTCGGGGCGGGCTGGCCAAGGGCGTGGCCGAAGCGATCATTCGACGGCGACCCCGTCGAATGATCTACGTCTCGTGCGACGCAGCGACATTTGCCCGTGACCTCAAGATTTTGCTCGCCGGGGGCTTCACGATGAGCGAATTGCGAGTGTTTGACCTGTTTCCGATGACCGAGCATGTGGAACTTGTCGCAAGCCTTGACTTCTCGGCCTAGAGGGTAGAGAGTGATTTTGAGGGCGAGATGACCTCGACCCTCAAGAGGGGGTTGAGCATGCCATTCAAGTTGGATCATCACCACCGAATCACCGCCCAAAAGCTTTTCAGTCATCCGCTCTGTCACAACATTCAATGGCACGACGTCTGTTCACTACTCGGACGTTTTGGCGAGGTATATGAGACGCACCGGGGCAACTGGGCGGTGACCATCGATGGCGAGACGACGTCGTTTGGCTCAACTCGTTCGCGCGACCTCACCGAAGACCAGGTGGTGAAGGTTCGCCACTTCCTGCGTGCATTCGGCGTGACGAAGGAGCTCGTGCAAGCGGCGTAGTGGTGCTCGGCCAGTACCGTAAAGGTGGTGGCCGCACCGCTCATCGTTCTCGTCCCTCCCTCGGAGGCCAAGACGCCCGGCGGCACGATGCGGGCGAGTGTCGGCGCGTTCGATACCGTGCTCGAAGAAGATCGTCGTGACGTCATCAAGGCCCTTATCGCGATGCTGGACGGGTCGACGACGCGACGCCAAGAGATCGTGCTGAACGCCCGCGGACCATTGTTAGAACGGGCCCTCGAGTCCACGAGGCACTTGGCTGATGAGCGCGTTGCGCGCCTGGCGGCGTGGCAGCGTTACAGCGGCGTGGTGTGGTCGCACCTGGGTCCCGCGTCACTGGAGCCGGCGCAGCGTCGACGAATACTCGTCCCGTCGAGCCTCTACGGCATCACGACGGCCGAGGATCGCATCGCTGACTTTCGGCTCAAGATGAATGTCGGCGTCACCCCGCTCGGCACGATGTCAACGTTCTGGCGACCGAAGGTCACCCCGGCACTGGCCGCGCACGCGCAGCGTTCGACCATCGTCAATCTCTTGCCCCTCGAGCACGAGGCGGCCCTCGACTTGGGGGAGCTCGCGAGCACGCGTCGCGTCGTGCGGGTGCAATTTCTTGATGGCGAAGGCGGTACCACCGTTGGTCACGACGCGAAAGCGGTGAAGGGAATCCTCGCGCGTACCTTGCTCACTGAGGGATTGGATGCGCTGTCGACCTTCGAATGGCAAGGTTGGCGTTCGGTCATGGCCGAGGGCACCTTTCAGATCGTGTCTCCCTCACAGCGCAACCTCGACGGTTGGGTCACCAAGAGAAAAAAGGCATGAATTCATGTAGTTCTGAGAATGACTTGGGGACTGACCTACCAGACATACCCGGCGCAGCCGTTAAATGATGCCTACTCGACGAGTGACTGTCAGCCGATCACGAGTTTCACGATCTGCTCGCAGGACCACCTCCCAACCCTCATCGGTTCATCATGCGAGGGTGAGGACCTCTTCTAGGTTGAGTAAGTGGCGTAAACCACCACCGAGACGATCTTGGGAATCGAGCTGGTGTTGAAGTCTCCGCTGCCGTAATTGACGGACCCGGGCGCATCCACGGACACCTGTCCCACCTTGATCGAAATCGGCTTCCCCAACGTGACCTGTTTGCCCAACGCGGCTTGAGCACGCTGTCGAGCGTTTGCGGCCGCCTCTGCCGTGAGAGCGGGTCGCAGTTTCTTCAATCCATTGAAGGTGTACTGCGGTTGTTGGGCGATGAACGGAACGTTGTTGGCGAGCAGGAGATTGCTGACGCCCAGAACACGCTGCATGGCGGTCAGGCGAGAGGACTGCACGGTGACCGTTTGGCTCATAGTGAAACTGGTCACTTGACCGGTCGCCTGTGTATTGGGTTGCACATATTCCGTGCCAAATGAGATTTCGTCGTTGAGAGCTCCGGCGGCGATAAGCGCGTTGCGAATCTGGGCGGTCCACCCCTTCAATTGCGCCAGTGCCGCCGAGGTTGTCGACTTCGTGCTGGCCACACTTGCCATCCATTGGAATGTGTTGGACGTGACTGCCTGTTCAGCGGAACCGGTAATCGTGATCTGGTTGGTCTGCGGTTGATTTCGGTTTCGGATCCCCGATGCTACGGAGAACGATCCGATGATGAACGCCGCCGAGAGGATGATCATTCCAATCAACTGCTCGTGTGACCGAATCGAGCCTTTCTTCCGGGACACCGGTTCTTGGTCTTTATCATCGATGCCGATGGCGGCTCCCTCTTCGGCACTCACGGGTTGACGTTATCCCAACTCTTACGCCGTTTTTTTGACCAATTCGCTGCGAACTGCCCTGTGCGTCAGGATGTCAGTCCCATGACTTGATATTGATATCAAAGTAATATTAAGATGATGTCATGTTGATATTAGAACTACTAGCAGGCATCCGTGAGGACTTCAGTGCATTGGGTCAGCTCGGGGGACCCGAGACGGCGTCAATCGCCGAGCGCCTGAGCGCCGCCATCGAGCCGTCGCTGCGCGCGCATTTCCTCGAAGCCATGGACCACGTGATCCAGGAGTTCAATCTCCAGGACAGTGTCGCGCTGACGTTGAACCTCGAAGGCGATCAGATTCGAATGAATCGTGTGGTCGCGGTCGAGGGCAACGTCGCCGCCCCGACGCCGAGTGACTACTCCGCGCGCATCGCGTTGCGACTCAGCGATGGCCTGAAAGAGGACATCGAACACCTCGCGACGGACGTCGGATCGTCAGTGAACTCATGGATCGTTCGCACGCTAGAGCGATCCGTGCGCAGCGACCCGACCGAGTCCGGATCGCACAATCCGCGACAACTTCGCGGCAAGGGCCGCGCCTAAGAGTTCGCGAAGGAGCGCACCATGTTCAGCAGCACCACGTCCGACAAGTCGTCGGGGTACCGAGGGGGAGATGCAGTGACAGCCAAACTAGAACGCCATGAAGTATTCGAAACATCCGGCCCCGGAACCGTCCGTGTGACCACGGCCAGCGGCGACGTGACCATCGGAGCTTCGGAGAGCAATGTGATTGAGGTCACCCTCAGCGTCAAGGATCCTTCGTTCCAACGCATGCTCGACGAGGCCGTCATCGAATTCGACCGGCAAAAGAATTCGTTGGTCGTTCGGACTCGAACGCATGAGAACTTCAACGCCATGCGTGGCTTTAAGGCCGCGATTCGTCGTAGCCCCTGGTTCGAGTTCGGTGGATCCGACCCCGATGTCCACATCGCGCTGCCGGAGGGATCGAGCGTTGAAGTGATGACGGCCTCGGGCGACACCGAGATCATCGGGGGCCTCGCGAAAGCCACGGTGACCAGCGCGTCCGGGAATGTATCGGTCGCCGACGAAGTGGGCGTTCTCGAGATGAAGACCGCCTCCGGGGATGTCACGACGGCCACCGTTCGAGAGAGCCTGACGTGTCACAGCGCCTCGGGCAACGTTCGCTGTGACGGCGCCGGCACCATCACGAAGATTCGCACCGCCTCGGGCAGCGTGCGTTTGTCGGTGGAGGTCCCCTCGGACATCTCGGTGCGGACGGTTTCGGGCAACGTGGCGGTCTCCGTGGCGCGCGGACTGGAAGTGGACGTCGACGCGACGTCGATCTCCGGTCGACTCTCCTCGACGATGCCGCTCGACGGAACGACGGGGGGCTCGCCCCAAGACGCCGTCTCGATCAGCGCCAAGACAGTCTCGGGCGACGTGAAGGTCAGCTCGGCGTCGTAGCGTTATGTTGATCCCGAATCCTCTCATTGCGTATGGCATCGAGGGCGCTGGCCGACGTGCTCCCGCGCGACTGCTCTTCGCTGAACGTGTGAGGGCACGTAATGTCGACGTGACGTCCATCGGGTTTCGCGTCGAAGCCAACGACCTCATCGTCGGGCGCGAGGGTGGCGAGACCGAGCACGTTGATCCGTCGTCTTCTCCGACGTCGTCGCTTCTTGAACGATCGGCGGATCTACGAGGACTCCTGAGCGCACCCGATTCGACTCATGAATCCGAGCGAAGGTGAGTGATGAAGACGAGACATCGCATCGAGCGCGGCTCCTTCGCCACGTGACCGCTTCGTGTGGGGTGTGAACCGAAGACGCAGAAGTGTCGTTGGCTCCGCTGAGTGATCGGTGGCAGATTTCGTCTACGTGTGCGTGTTCGTACCGGTGAGGACGGGGTTCACACTTAGGCTCGCTATCCGGGTGCACACGCGAGTGGGAACTCGAAATTTGTCGTAGAAGTGCGACGGCGATCCGAAGTGAATCGTCACTCCGGTCGCGACCTTGGCATCGCAGACCGGTGGAGGCGTCCATCCAGTCGTGGGCGAGATCAACAGCATCACGTTGGCCCGACCGCCGTGGGCCTTCAAGACCACGTAATCAGGTCGATCGGAGGGGTTCGTTTCGGCGGGCGGTCCGACCGGAGTTCGCGTCGTTCCGTCAGTCGCTTGGACAACCGGAGATGCGTCGAGATAGCAGTTCCGGGCGCCGCGGTTCGTGAAGATGATCGGCGATGCCCCTGGTATGCCCTTCATCGGCTTCGTGCGAAGAGCGGCAGTGACGTTGTCACCGGTCGTACAGATCGTCAATCCTTTGTATGAGCCCGCGGGCAATTCCGGCAGTGCGGTCCAAGTGCGACCGTCTCGGGTTCGATAGATCAAGCCACCAAGAACATCATCGATCGCTCCTGTCGATCCAATGGTCGACAGGGACTCGGGCGAGCCGCCTTGACCGTCGATGTCGGTGCGGGTCCACGTGGCACCGCCATCGTTGCTAGTCGCGACGCCGCCCGTCGCTCCGGCGACCTCCCCGAAGAGGACGCGGCCATTTCCGCTGGGAACCAGCGTCGTCGCCTCTTCATCACCGTGGAAAACTCTCGACCACGTGGCGCCTCCGTTGTTGGTGTGCCATAGGGCGCCGATACCTTGGTTCATGCCCACGCCAAGGAAGCAAGAGAGGAGCCACCGTTGGGAGCTATAGGTAACCAGTTGATCGGATCCGAGTCCAGCGCAGGGGTCGTCGAGGTGACGCCACGTGATTCCGGCGTCGCTGGATTCTGAAAGCGAAAGACGGCTGTGCTGACCGCCCCCGCCCGGTTCGCCTTCACTCATGACGAAGGTGTTCGACGAGACGATGGCGAACAGTTGTGCGTGTCTGTTCGCGACGTTGCTCGTTCGGGGGATCCGTACCGTGCGCCACGGAGTCGTGGCGCCGACCCGGTACAGCGACAAGTCGTTGGGACAAGAGTTGAAATCGGTTGACTGGCGTGGATGAGAGCAGATGTCGCTCACCACTGCCAGTGTTGACGCCGTGGCCAGAAAACTCGGTGCGACGCCGGGGGTCAGGACCCTTGACCACGTGGTCCCAGCGTTCGTCGTCGTGAAAATTGCACCCGGCACTTGTCCCTCGCTCGAGACGTAACCGACGAGTCGACTGACGAAATCGATCGTGGGCACGAGTTCTCCGCCGCCCTGATGGAACGACAAGTAAGGGAGAGCCCCCTGCATCGTCCAACTCGAACCAGCGTTCGTGGTGCGAACGAGGTCGACCCATCGCGTCGGGTAAAACGTGTCATTCGCCACGACGCCATATCCCCACGTTGGGTTGACCATGTCGACGCGATCGATTTGCGAGCCGGCTCCGGCCGTCATATTAGTGATCGAAATTCCTCGGTGGACCAGCGGACTGGGGTGAATCGAGGCGCCCTGTCCGGGTGATGCTCCCGGCACGACACCGAGAAACGAAGCAACGACGGTCAGTGCGGCGAGAGGAATGAGTCGAGGACGCCGCACGCTGCCCAACATAACTTCATCGGGACTTCAGCATTCGTCAGGCTCTCGTTCAGCCCCACACTTCGTCGGCGACTGCACGAACGAGCTGAAGTTTCGCGACCTCTTCATCGAAGGTGAGGCTGTTGCCCTCGACGGTTGAGGAGAAACCGCACTGCGTGGATAGACAGAGTTGGTCGAGCGACACGAATTGACTGGCTTCATCAATCCTGCGCTTGATGTCGTCCTTGCTTTCGAGCGTCCCGTTTTTTGTGGTGATCAGTCCGAGAACGATCATCTTGCCCTCGGGCACAAAGCGGAGTGGTTCGAAACCTCCCGAGCGATCGTCGTCGTACTCGAGGAAGAATCCGTCGACGTCGAGTTCGTTGAAGAGAGCCTCGGCGACGAAGTCGTAACTACCTTCGGCGGCCCAGTAGGACTGGAAGTTACCCCGACACGAGTGGGTGGTGATGGCCATGCCTTCGGGCCGACCGGCGATCGCCGCGTTGATCTGCTTGATGTAACGCAGGTGTTGGTGATCGGCGTCGTCACCGCGCTCCGAGATCATTTTGCGTTGGGCGGGGTCGTTGAGATAGGCGAGAGACGTGTCGTCGAGTTGGAGGTACGTACAGCCAATCTCGCCGAGTCGACGAACTTCTTCGGCGTAGGCCGCGCTGAGGTCATTCCAAAAATCATCGACGCTGTCGTAGACCTCAGGGTCGATGGCCGCGGCGCCCCCTCGGTAGTGCACCATGCTCGGAGAAGGGATCGTGAGTTTTGGAATTGCTGTCGTCGTCACCGACTTCAAGAACTTGAAGGCGTCTTCGAAGATGGTGTGTTCGAGGCGCACTGGTCCGTCGACCTTGAGGGCGGCTGAGGTGAACGACGTCGATCCCTCGGCGTTCTTGAAGGCGACCTGCAACAGCTCGTCAGTTTTGGAAATGCCACCGAGTTGGTAGATGAAGTCCATGTGCCACGACGTTCGGCGAAACTCGCCGTCCGTCGCGCTCTGGAATCCGAGGTCTTCCTGCAGCGCCACGGCGTCACGAATCGCGGCGTCTTCCACTTCGCGCAGCGCGTCGGCGTCAATTGTGCCGTCGGCGAATTCCTTGCGAGCCCCCAGAAGATTCGCGGGCCGCAAGAGACTTCCGACATGATCGGCACGGAATGGGGGACTGGTTCGCTTGGTCATGTCGAAAACTGTATCGGTTCACGCGACGTCAATGCCGAGCGCGCGTTTCCTCGAACGGTCGTTCCGTGAGGAAACTCGCCTTCAACTCGATCAGATGACCTAGACGGTGTTCGCAGTGTCCACGACATGCCAAAGAAAAATGCGGCCCACATGATGAGTGTGGGCCGCTCCCCGAGAGTACAGCGTCGAGCGCCAATGTGGTCACCCACCCTTTTGATGACGCAGATATTCGATGTTCAACTCATCGAGTACATCCTCGTCGCTAATCATGTCGATCCTCGTCACCTTGCCCGCCAGCACCGTGAAATCGAATACGACCTTTGGTCGTCTTGCCTGTGCCCACACCAGTCCCGCCCGGCCATCGATGAGTGCGGCTCGGGCGCTTTGGGCACCTCCCGAGAATCTCGTCGCCACGTCGAAGGGACCGTCCTTTCGCTCGCGCGCACCAATGGCGACGGCGGCCGCGTCGGCAACTAGTTCGACGTCGGGGCTGAGTAGCGAGAGCAGCGTCTGAAAGTCTCCGCTCCTCGAAGCGCTCAGGAATGCGTCGACGACCTCGCGCTGGCGCTGCGGATCAGCGGTCGGATCATCGGCGGTTCGCACGCGCCGCCGAGCCCGACTCGCGAGCTGTCGACAGGCCTCGGATGACTTCCCGAGAATCTGGGCGACCTCGTCGAAGGAGAAAGAGAACATGTCGTGCAGCACGAAGGAGATTCGCTCGGCTGGTGAGAGCATCTCGAGTACAACGAGGAGTGCCAGACCCATCGAATCGGCTAATTCGGCCTGTTCCTCTGGCGTCATTGCCGTGAGTACGACGAGACGTTCAACGTCCGCCGAGGAGTCGTCGAGCGATTGGGCGGGGCGCCGTTGCCGGGAGCGCAGCCTATTCAGACATATTCGTGCCACGACGGTCGTGAGCCAGCCGGTGATGTTCTCGATCTCATCTGAGTCCGACGTCGAGAGTCGAAGCCACGCGTCTTGTAGGACGTCGTCGACGTCGTGGGCATTGCCGAGGATTCGAAACGCCACTGCGCGCAAATGCGGGCGATTCGACTCGAACTCTTGGACTAGATATCTCTCGCTCTCCACGTGTCACACTCTCCAGGGCTACGGTGTCATTCATATTGACCCACGATCGTGGCGAAACGTGACAAGAGGAGATTCTCGTGCCTGCTGAACTCAATACCGTGCTCTATCCCGTCAAGGACCTCGACAAGGCGAAGGCCACGTTCAGCGCGTTGTTCGGTGCTGAGCCGCACGTCGATTCGAAGTATTACGTCGGCTATGAAGTCGACGGCCACGAGGTCGGACTTATCCCGAACGGTCACGACCAAGGCATGACCGGCCCCGAGCCGTTCTACGACGTTGAGGACATCGCTTCCTCGCTCGCCGCCCTACGCGCTTGCGGCGCGGTGGTGTTGCAAGAGCCCACCGACGTCGCGAATGGATTGCTCGTCGCGAAGGTCCGTGACACCGAGGGCAATGTCATAGGGGTGAAACAGTTGCCGGCCGACGCCTAAGAGTCGGTGTTAGAGGCTCGTCAGGGCGAGTTCGAACAACCATCCGTCTCGGCCCGCGACCTGCGACGGTCCAACGAAGACGAATCCGGATTTCTCCAGCACTCGCTGCGACGCAACGTTGTCTTTAGTGGTGAGCGCTTTGAGCGTCCGTAGCCTCAAATCTTCACTGGCGACACGACACAGGTCCCGTAATCCAGTGGTCGCCACGCCACGACCGGCGACGTGTTGGGCGACGCGGTAGCCGACGACCGCGGTGTCGTCCACGAGATCGTAAAGGTTGAATCGTCCCACGAGCGTTCCGTCTTCACCGACGAGGACGTAGAAGGCGCCAGCCCCCGCCTCTTGTTCGGATAGTAGTTCTCGGTGCCGCTCCGTGAACTCCTCGAAGAACTCTTCGCCACGATCGCTGATCGACAGCGCAAAATAGGCACGGTTCTCAACTTCGAAGTTGAGAACCGCATCCTCGTGGTCGGATCGCAAACGCTGCAGTTCATACACCTAAAGAATCTTAATTTGGTCGGCCAATGCGGTAATAGATCGAGAAGCGCAGAACGTGGCGCGGCGCTCCTAGCATTCGCATATCGAACGTAACGCGCGAGGTTTGAAAGTAGTGGCAACCGTCACCATGGCGCTCGTCCCATTGCTCTGGATCGGTGGCGCGGGTGCTTCCCCCGCGATTGATCTCCAAACTTCAGTCACGACGATGACGTGGGCCGGTGGGCGAGTGACGCTCTCCGCCTTCGGCGGGCCCACGGGCACGAAGTGCCTCGTCACCGCCGCACCCACGGTGGTCATCTCGACGCCGGCGTGGACCTGCGGTCCGGGTCTACACACGTCAACTGCACACCTACCTTCGAATGATTCGTCGCACCCGGTGCACTACCGGTTCATCCTCACCCCCGGAGACCTCCTGGCAGAAGTCACGGTGTCGTCCGCCGACTACGGCGGCGATCTGCGAGTCACGAGCCAGCCGTCAAACGCGGCGATATCGGCTGACGGCAGTTCGACCTATGACACGACGACGTTACGTGCGAAGTCATCGGGGAATCCCACGCCCGTCGTGCAGTGGTACAGCGCGAGCGTCCCCGGGCACTGGTCTGCGGTGAAGGGAGCAACTCGTCGCACTCTGGTGGTCTCCGCGGCCACGCTGAGTGGATTCGTCGTCCAGTACAGAGCGACGTTTTCAAATAGGAAAAACAGTGTCACGACCCGCCCGGCGACGATTTACGAGGTGACGTACGGACGTAAATGGGCCGGGTACGTCGACGTCGCGAGTGACGGTCACAAGTTCAGTTCGATCTCAGGATCGTGGACCGTACCGACGGTGACGTGCGGTGCCGCGACATCCTGGGAGACAACTTGGGTGGGCATCGACGGACAGACGAACGCGACTGTGGAGCAGGCTGGTACCAGCGACGTCTGCCAAGATGGCGTGCCCTACTACTCCGCTTTCTATGAGCTCTGGGGCTACGCCTCGGAGAAAAATGGAGGACTGTCGGTTTCGCTCCCTACGTCGAGCGACCCGGTGGCGCCCGGCGACTCAGTGTCGGCCGAGGTCTCGTTCGCGAACGGACATTGGGTGTTTATGGTTGACGACGCGACGGCCGGCTGGCATTCCAGTACTCCGGTCGCTCAGCCGATCCCGACTCCGGCTCAATCGAGTGCCGAATGGATTGTTGAGGCGCCCCAGATCTGCGAGAACCTTTGTACGACAGCGGTATTGGCGCATACGACACCGGTCACTTTTGCGAGGGCGCGCGCCACCCAGTCAAAGGTCACGGGCACGATCAGTACTTGGCCGACCCTGGCGTTCGCCATACAGAGCGATGTTAAACCCCTCGATCAAGTAGGCGCGCTGAGTCCAGGGGGGACGTCGTTCACCGTCTCGTCCACCAAGAAAACTGCCAAATAGGGCCCAGAATTGCCCAGTGACGAGGGTTCGACAGGTCTACGAAGTTTCGAGGCGCGGTAGACGTCGATGGCTCGTGAGAGTCCCGGTTCCTCACAAATGAGACGGAACTTACGCGGGCCACCGAAATCAATACTTCATTCACGTTTGTCCACCGTTTGGGATTACGGACAGTGAGTGGAGCTAGTTCGGCTTTAGGGCAGGTTAATGGTGCGTGAACCATAGGGCTTCCTGGTGCGTACCCGACATTGAAGCCGAACACGTAAGTTTGGCTTCACCCTCTGAGGGTTGACCCCAAAGGTGGCTGCTCACTTGAGTGAAGGAGTGTTAATGACTCACGAGAGAAGATCTTCTGGTGTTGGCAACTCGAGGCGATCGCGCATTCGGAGTTCAGGTCGGCGCTTCGGTCGCTGGGCTGTCGCCGCTGCGGCTCTAACCGTCACTTTCGCTGTCCTGCCAATGGGAATTGACTCTGCGTCAAGCTCGTCGCTTGGCAAGGTCAGCGTCATCACTGGAAGCGTCTCTGAGTGCGATGCCGGGCCATCTTTAGGACTCCGGAGGCCCTTTACGGTCACTCTCCACGTGCGCTCTAACGGTCGCGTCGTGGCGACCACAACCTTGAGGAGCAGCACGAGCCTGAGCTACTACGCGTTTGCCGTGGGTCCGGGGACCTACTACCTAACCACTAGCGAGACGACCTCATCACCGCCGCGCGGCAACATCGTTGTTCGTGCTTCTTCGAAGGACATCATTGAAGCCACCATTTCTACTGTTTGTCAGTAGGTAGACGTCGAAATCATCCTGGAGTTTGTCACGCACGAAAAGTAGACGCCCGGATCCACGCGGTGTCGGGCCGAGGTTTGCACAGGCTCAGTGCGACCTCTATAAAAGCGCACCACCTAACCTGCCTTAAAGCCGAACTAGTGAGTGGAGGTGCGGGGATTCGAACCCCGGTCCAACGGCTTCTTGGTGAACATTCTCCGAGCGCAGCTAACAGGGGATTGTCGGGATCGTCACTGCTGCCAGCACCTATGACGTTCCGTAGTTAGCTGAATTGTCCCGACGGAACCACTAACGAGTTCTGACGGTAAGCCCCACTTCATGACACCCGATATCTAAACCGCAGGGCTGGGTCTAGGCGGATGTTGCTACCTAAGCAGCAAGCGCAAGCGAAGGCTTGGCGTTTATTTATTGTTTCCGGCTCTTTAGCGTGGTTCCGGAGACCACGGCTCGCTTCTTTCACCTCGACGACCATTGTCGAGACCATTCACCCCCTCCTTCTCAACCGATATGGCTGAACAGACAGTCTACCTGCCCCCGTCGATATTGGGCTTTAGGTGTATTTCTCAGTGTGACGGATCGCACGAGCGATGTCGCGATCGGCGTCTCGCTTGGCGATGGCCTGTCGACGATCCTGTGACTTCTTGCCCTTCGCGAGCGCCAGCTCGACCTTGGCTTTGCCGTCCTTGAAGTACAACTTGAGCGGCACCATCGTGAGGGGCTCGGTGCGTGTCTCGTGCTGCCACTGATCGAGCTCGTGCCGGTGCGCTAAGAGCTTGCGACGACGGTCGGGATCGTGGCTGCCGAAGCCGGTGGCGTAGACCCACGGGGGAACGTGCATCTGGTACAGCCACAGTTCCGTGTCGTCGAAGCGGGCGTAGCTTTCGGCGATTTGGGCCTTGCCCTCTCTAAGTGACTTCACCTCGGACCCGCTGAGCATGATGCCGCATTCGAGGGTCTCGATGATCTCGTAGTCGTAGCGGGCACGGCGATTCGTGGCGACCACTCGGTCGCCGGCGTTCGCGTCGACCCTCTTCTGGGCGCGCTTTTCTTGAATCTGCTTGGCTCGGGCCATCTCTCAAGCGTAGTGACACGGGTTCGGAGTGCCCGGGTGAGGTGGGTAGGGTACACGTGTGTTGACTCTCACTTCGGTCCAGCGAGACAACATCGTGGCCACCTGCATTCGTGCCCTTCCCAACGAGGGCTGCGGTCTGCTGCTCGGCACGCTCGAGGGGATGGTGAGCGAAGTACTCCCGAGCCCCAACGTCGCCGAATCGGCGAAGCTCTACGAAATCGACAGTCGCGTGTTGCTGCGGGCCTACCGAAGAAGTGAGGAAATGGGGCTCTCGGTCATCGGCGTCTTTCATTCGCACACGCATTCCGAGGCCTATCCGAGCCCGACCGACGTGGCCCAGGCGCCCGACCCGACGTGGCACTACGTCCTAGTCTCACTGCGCGACGTGCCGAGCGTTATTCGAAGTTTTCACGTGACTGAGGGCGTGGTCGACGAGGAGCAGATTTCCATCCAGCCCGCTGGGACCGAAAATCGGGCCCCCTGAAGGCCCCGCGCGTCACGGCGTGGCACCCGGCTAGTAATGTCGACTTGGTTAGTCAGGAATCAACCAAACCGGAAGAGATGAGATGACGGCATTAGTTCGAATTCCCACAGTTCTGCGACCGGCCATGGGTGGCGACACTTCGGTCACGGTCGAAGGGTCAACGGTCGGCGAAGTCCTCGATCACTTGACCGCAGATCACCCGGACGTGAAGGGCCAGTTGCTCAACAGCGACGGCACCCTGCACCGTTTCTTGAACGTCTACGTGAACGACGATGACGTGCGCTATTTGGGCGGTGTCGATGCGCCCGTCACCAACGGTGACGAGATCACCCTGTTGCCCGCCGTCGCCGGAGGCTCGTTGTAGTGACGCGCGTTGCGTCGGTGCTCGATCTCATTGGTCAAACACCGGTTGTCGACGTCAGCGCGCTGTCGCCGAAACCGAACGTCACGATTCTCGCCAAACTTGAGGGCCGCAATCCCGCTGGCTCGGTGAAGGACCGGGTGGCCCTCTCCCTGGTTGACGCCGCCGAGCGCGACGGGGTATTGATCCCGGGCAAACCGGACCAGATCCTGATCGAGCCGTCTTCGGGCAACACCGGGATCGCGCTCGCCATGGTCTGTCGACTGCGCGGCTACCACCTCAAGGTCGTACTGCCGTCGAACGTGTCACCGGAACGTCGCCAGTTGTTGCTCGCCTGGGGAGCCGAGATCATCGATTCGCCGGGCGCCGAGGGATCGAACGGCGCCGTGCGTCTCGCCCAATCGCTCAGCGCCGACAATCCCGACTGGACGTTCCTCTACCAGTACGCCAACCCCGCCAACCCCGAAGCGCACTACCGGCACACCGGACCCGAGATCCTGGCCGACGTGCCCGAGATCACCCACTTCGTCGCCGGTCTCGGCACCTCGGGCACGTTGATGGGCGTGGGACGATATCTTCGCGAGCACCGACCCGAGGTGCAGATCTGGGCCGTCGAGCCACCGTCCGGCGAGATGGTTGACGGACTGCGCAACCTCGACGACGGGTACATCCCACCGATCTTCACCGATAACCACGGCGCGGAACTGCTCGATCGCAGGGTGGTGGTTCGACCGAAGGAGTCGATCGAATGGACCCGACGATTCACCGAGGTCGGTCTCTTCGTCGGTCTCTCCTCGGGCGCGATCATGGCCGGAGCGGTCAAGTGCGCCAACACCATTGGCGATGACGACGTCGCCACGATCGTCACTATCGTGGCCGACGACGGATGGAAGTATCTCTCGACCGGTGCGTGGAGCGACAACATCGATGACGTCGTCGAGCGCGCGAAATCGATTATCTACTTCTAAAAACCTCGGGACGAACAACCTCAACTACCGTTGGGTCGCACCAATTATCGTGAGGAGTTCCATGTCCACAACGCGCAAAGACGGGCGCAGTCCCGAACAGGCTCGGCCACTGAGTTTCGAGCGTGACTTCACCGCGATGGCGGCCGGATCAGTTCTCGTGAGCTTTGGTCGAACGGTCGTGTTGTGCACGGCCTCGGTCGAAGAGGACGTCCCGCGTTGGCTGCGCGGCACCGGCAAAGGTTGGGTCACCGCCGAATATTCAATGCTGCCCGGCTCGACGCCCGAGCGCGCCAGTCGCGAGGCCGCTCGAGGCAAGCAGTCCGGTCGCACCCAGGAGATTCAGCGACTGATCGGTCGATCGCTGCGCACGGTCACCCGTCTCGAACTGCTCGCGGACGTGCAGATCACCGTCGACTGCGACGTTCTGCAGGCCGATGGGGGCACGCGCACGGCTTCGATTTGTGGGGGATACGTGGCACTGCACGACGCGATCACTCGCCTCGTCCAAAAAGGAACGTTGAAGGAACACGCGTTGAGCGACTCGGTGGCGGCCATTTCGGTCGGCATCGTGGACGGTGTGCCGCTGCTGGATCTGCCCTACGAGGAGGACTCGCGGGCCGACACCGACATGAACGTCGTCATGACCGGCACCGGGCGCTTCGTGGAGGTCCAGGGCACGGCCGAACAGGCGGCCTTCACCCGCGAGGAGCTCGACGAGCTGTTAGACCTCGCCGCGACCGGAATCGCGTCCATTCACGAGGCCCAGCGTCGGGTGCTGTCGAGTCCACCGCCGCCTCGTCCGTGACGACCTTCGTCCTCGCGACGGCGAATCCCCATAAGGCCGAAGAGATGCGCGCCGTCTTGTTGCCACTCGGCGTCGATTTATTGGACCGGCCCCAAGACGTCGCCGACGTCGAAGAGACCGGCGACACCTTAGAGGAGAACGCGTTGTTGAAGGCGCGCGCGCTGGTCGAGGCGACCGGTCGCGCCGCGATCGCCGACGACACCGGGCTCTTCGTCGATGCCTTGAACGGACGGCCCGGGGTGCACAGCGCGCGCTTCGCGGGCGAGTCGGCGAGCTACGAGGACAACGTGACCAAATTGTTGAACGAACTTGATGGCGTGCCTACGCCGCGAACGGCGCGCTTCGTCACCGTTATCGCGGTCGCGTACCCCGACGGAACGTCATTCTGTGTCGAGGGCGAACTGCGCGGCGTGATCACGAACGCGCGCCTCGGTGATCAGGGATTTGGATACGACCCGATCTTCGTAGCCGATGAAGCCGGGGGATGGACGCTGGCGCAGCTGTCGCCGCAGGAGAAGAACGACCTCTCGCATCGCGGTCGCGCACTGCGCGCGTTGTGCGCAGAACTCGCCCGAAGATAAGTCTGTTCACGAAGATTTCACCTTAGGGTGGAGGCGTGAATGACCAAGTGCTGCCCATGTTTCCTTTGGGCATGGTCATCTTCCCGCATCAGATCGTCGGCCTGTGCGTCTTCGAACCTCGCTATCACCAAATGCTCAGCGACATTGAAACCCAGCAGCGCTTCGGCACCTGTTTGATCGCGCGTGGTTCCGACGTCGGCGGTTTCGATGAACGTACGTCGGTGGGCACCCTGATGCAGATCCTCGGCGCGCAGGTGCTGCCCAACGGACAGACCGTGGTCATGGCCGAAGGTGTCGAATGCTTCGAAGTGGCGAACTGGCTCGAGGACGATCCGTATCCCCGGGCGTTGGTCAAGGAGCGCTGCTGTGACGAGGACAGCGTGATGGCCGCACTGTTGAAGTCAACCGAGTCAGCGGTGCGCGCGATACGTGCGCTCCAGAGCGAGCTCTTCGCCGACGAATGCCTGCAGTCCAACTGTGAAATGGACCCGGACCCGTGGATTCGAAGTTGGCAGCTGTGTTCGTTGACGCCCATGTCGACGCTGGATCAGTTCAAGGTGCTCAGCCTGAGTGACCCCAACGATCGACTTCGACTAGTCGCCGAAATCTGTTGCGAACGCTACGGCGACTACCAGCGGATGGTGGCGATTGACTCGTCACCCAGTCCGTTCGACTAACGCAGCTCGATCAAGTCGACGACGAAGATCAACGTCTCACCGGGCGCGATGACACCGCCGGCGCCCTGATCGCCGTAGCCCAAGTGCGCCGGGATCACGAGTCGGCGTCGTCCGCCAACCTTCATACCGACGACGCCTTGGTCCCAACCCTTGATGACGTGACCGGCCCCGAGGGGGAACACGAACGTGTCGCCACGGTTCCAGGACGCGTCGAATTCTTCGCCGCTCGAGACGCCGACACCCACGTAGTGAACCACGGCACTGCGGCCCACGGTGGCCTCCTCGCCGGTGCCCACGATGAGGTCCTCAACGAGGAGATCGTCAGGGGCCGGTCCGAGGTGTGGATCGACCAGTGGCTTTTCAGACATGGTGATTGATCCTATCGACGGCGCTCGCGGCCACCGCCGACGACGCGAACGTTGCGAGCCTCGCGGCCCTTGGGACCACTGGCCTCTTCGAAGGTGATCTTCTGACCTTGGGCGAGTGACTTGAAGCCGTCGCCCACGATGCTCGAGAAGTGAATGAACAGGTCGTCACCCTTGTCGTCGCTAGCGAAGCCGAAGCCCTTCGCGTCGTTGAAGAAACTCACGACCGCTTCGCTGCCTCGGGCGGGGTTGGCGCCTTTGGTGAAGTGCGCGTCGCGCACGCTCGAGCGATCGGTACGGGGTGCACGGTCGGTGAAGACGCGCTCGACACGAGGGGCTCGATCGTTTCGATCGGTACGGGGTGCACGGTCGGTGAAGACGCGCTCGACACGAGGGGCTCGATCGCTTCGCTCGGGACGGGGAGCTCGGTCGGTGAATGATCGCTCGACACGCGGCGCGCGTTCCGGACGATCGGAAAAGTTGCGCTCGGGGCGCGCGTGCGACGTGTTTCGCTCGGGACGTGGAGCTCGGTCGGAGAAACTTCGATCACTGCGCGCACCGCGCTCGAATCCACGCGGACCGTGTTCACGCTCGCGAGGCGTCGAACGCTCCGAGCGGCCCTTGCCGCCGCGGTCGTCCAAACGCTCCGCGGCCACGGCGTCGTCAACGGCGCCGAGTCGGATGGGCTGGGCGTCTTCGCGTCGTTCGATGGACGTCTCGAGACCGAGGGCCTTCTGCAGGCGCTTCACCTGACCGATGACGTCTTCTCCCACGAGGGAGATAACGGCGCCGGTGGCGCCGGCTCGACCGGTGCGACCCGAGCGGTGCAAGTAGTCGGTCGCCTGCGCCGGCGGGTCGTAATGGATGACCACGGGGAGCAGTTCGATGTGGATCCCTCGCGCGGCGACGTCAGTCGCGACCAACACTTGAATCTGACCGTTCTTCACACTGCGCAGCGCTCGCTCGCGCTGGGCCTGCGTACGGTCACCGTGCAGGGGAACGGCTGAGATGCCGCGCTCTTCGAGCTGGCGGGCCAGCCGGTCAGCGCCGTGCTTGGTGCGAGTGAACACGAGCGCTCGTTCGTACTCTTCGACGATGTCGGCCGTGATCTGGGGGCGCTGTTCGCGCGCCACTCGCCAGAAGTAGTGGTCGACGTCGCTGGGCGCTTCGTCGCCCACGACGTCGTGAATCGCGGCGTCGTGCGTGAACTCCTTGACGAGTGACTTGACGTCGGGACCCATCGTGGCTGAGAACAACATCACGTGACGATCACGGGGAGTGGCGCCGACGATTCGACGCACGCACGGTAAGAAACCCATGTCGGCCATTCGGTCGGCTTCGTCAACGACCACCGTCGTCACGGCCGAGAGATCGAGCGCGCCCTGTTCGAGCATGTCCTCGAGACGGCCGGGGCACGCCACGACGACGTCCACGCCGAAGTTGAGCGCCTTGCGCGCGACGTTGTACGAGGTGCCGCCGTAGATGCAGATGACGCGGCGACCGCGGTCGTCGGTCAACTGAGCCAGCTCTTTTTGGACCTGCGCGGCGAGTTCGCGAGTTGGTACGAGCACGAGGGCCACGGGCTTGCGCGGGCGGGCCTTGGTGAGGCGCGCCATCAAGGGAAGGCCGAAGGCCAGGGTCTTACCCGAGCCGGTGACGGCCTTGCCGACGACGTCGCGCCCGGCGAGGGCGTCAGGCAGTGCGGCCTCTTGGATGGGGAAGGCTTCGGTGATACCGCGTTGTTTCAAGTGTTCGACCAAATTGGACGGCACGCCGAGCGCGGCAAAAGACATAGACATATAACTCCTACAAGTTGAGATGAGCCCAACTCGAGGTTTTACAGTCGAATCGGTCTCCACCGCGATGTGCGGCGAAACAGTCATTCCACCTTAGCAGGGATTGAAGACTTCGATCGCATTTTGATTGCGACGTTGAGTGCGGGCGGAGGGACTCGAACCCACACTCCGAAGAACTGGTACCTAAAACCAGCGCGTCTGCCAATTCCGCCACGCCCGCAAGAGCCAACAGTCTACGGCGCACATCGAGGTGATTGGAGCCTCGCACGTTAGATTGGTGCAATGAATATTTCCAACAGATTCGACGGATTCGGCGCCAATGACCTCAACCAGCGACTACTGCGCGAGCGAATTGTCTTCCTCGGTTCCGAAGTGAACGACGACTCCGCGAACAGGATTTGCGCCGAACTCCTCTTGCTCGACGCCGAAGACAGCGAGCGCGACATCAGTCTCTACATCAACTCGCCGGGCGGCGTAATCACTGATGGACTGGCCATTTACGACACCATGCAGTACGTCAACGCCGACATACGCACGATCTGTATCGGCATGGCGGCGTCAATGGGGCAGTTCCTGCTGTGCGCCGGGGCGCCGGGCAAGCGCTTCTCGTTGCCGAGCAGTCGAATCCTGATGCACCAGCCATTGATGGGCGGCATGCAAGGTCAGGCGTCGGACATCGCGATCCAGGCCGAGCAGATCGGGTTCATGAAAAAGCAGTTGGCCGAGCGCATCGCCTTTCACACCGGCAAGTCGCTCGCACAGATCGAAGCGGACTCCGATCGCAACCGCTGGTTCACCGCACAAGAGGCATTGGAGTACGGCTTCATTGATGCAGTCATTGAACATTCGGCCGTTCGTCAAGGCGCCTAGTGAGCGATGGCTCGACGACGAGAGTCGCTCGACGCTCGCTGGAGAACGACGCCTTTCGCGTCGTTAGTGCCCGTGACAGTCTGATCACTCGGCTCCGCAATCTCTGGAATCGTCGCGAGTTACTGTTCAGCCTGATCAGGTCGGACATCAGGATCAAGTACAAGAACTCGGCGTTGGGCATCGTGTGGTCAATGCTGACGCCTTCTCTGTTCTTGGCGATCTACTGGCTGGTCTTCGGTGAAGTTTTGAAGAACGGCATTCCGAATTTCGTGGTCTATCTGTTCGCGGGCATGATCGTGTGGAACATGTTCAACACGTCGCTCTCGACGGCGACCGGCGTGATCGTCGTGCGTTCCGGTTTGGTTAAGAAAGTCTCATTTCCTCGCGAGATCCTGGCGCTCGCAAATGTGGGTGCCGCCACCTTCTACTTCTTCATCCAGCTCGGGGTGTTTGGTGCGTATCTCCTGCTCGTCCAGCACTCTCCG
>Ga0302278_10001946_pt1 | contig 24542 bp, 22 predicted proteins | sample III_Bog_N3_2_FD_194543 | JGI IMG/M metagenome (GOLD analysis project Ga0302278, IMG submission 194543) | Peat permafrost microbial communities from Stordalen Mire near Abisko, Sweden - III_Bog_N3_2 | ecosystem: Environmental > Terrestrial > Soil > Wetlands > Peat | place: Sweden: Abisko... | reverse complement strand
GATGGGCAAACTGCATTCAGCTTCAACACGCCGGGGATGTTCCGCGCGCGGATTGCGGAAGGTGGCAAGCTCGAAGTGCATATCTATAAGGATGAGCAGTAGAGCAGGATACTCATCTCGTGTCGTGTCTCTAAAGTTCCTTGTGAAAATCGCGAAGGACAAAAGCAGATCCTTCGACTCACCACCCCCGACCTCCACCCCACAGACGAAGACCTGTCTGTGGGGACCCCGGAACTGAAAAGCGTTTGGGGCCCCTTTCGCTCAGGATGACAGGTCATTTTTGTTGTGGACTCTAGAGAGATGACATTAGACTCGTTCCGCTGAATTTTGCAGTTGCCACTTGGTGCGCGTGTAGGCAATGCGGAAGCCTTTGCGTTCGGCGTTGCGCTGGGAGTCGGTGCCGGGCCAGGCGACCATCATGGCGAGGTCGCAGCCGATCTCATAGGCGTAGCCCATGCGCGCTTCAAGCAGAGCTGACTGCATGCCGCGGCGGCGCATTTCAGGAACGGTGGACGAGCCGCCAAGAAGCGCGACGCCATCATGGATGCACAGGACTCCGGCGGCGCCGGGATGGCCGTCGGCTTCGGCGAGGAAGCAGACGGTGTGCTCGCGGGCGGCGGTGACAGCCCCGAAGTTGAGCATGATGTCCATCAATTCGGGATGATCGTGCGTCCAGCCCTTGGCGCTGACGCGGCTCCACAGGCTGGCTTCCTCAGGGCCGGTGATGCGGACGGAGACGCTGCTGCCGGCGAAGGGCGCGGATTCAGCGGACGGCTCGACGGTGCGATAGAGGACGCTGCTCAATTCGATGGGCGCGTAGCCTCGTTTGCATAACAGCCGCAGGGCGTCGACCCCGGCGAACGGGCTTACCTCATGTTGGACGGGAGCTTTGTGTTCTCGGAAAAAGTTCTCGATGGTATCGAGGGTGGACTCGCTCAGCTCCTCAAAGATGCCAAGGCCGAAGGTTTGCGTGCAGGGGGAATCGACTCCATCGAAGACGGCGACTGCGCCGCCGCACTCGATCCAGGCGGCACCGCTCTCGGGGAATTGGAGGATGCGGGTCTCGGCGTACTGGGCGCAGGCAAAGCCTTCCGCGCGTTCGAGGCGTCTTGAGAGGGTTAGGTCAGAGAAGGGCATGGGGATGAGTGTAGGACAGTTTTGCGGATTTTGGCCCGGTGATGAAAAAGGCCATCCCAATTGGGATGGCCTTCTGGCTTGAATGAGGGTGAGTGGTTTACGGCTGGACGGGAACGCCGATCGACCCAGCTCCGGTGTTCCGCGCCTGTGCCTTTTCGGTCTGCACCTTGTGCGCGTTGTCTTCCAGAGCCTGCGCCTCGGGGATAAAGGTCAAGGCCTTGGCGATCATAGGATCCCAGTCGGCAAGGGTGTGCAATCCCTGCAACTGACCGAACTGGATGGTGACAATCTTCTCCTTGACGCGCGCCTTGATCCAATCCTTCACACCATTCAGATCGTTGTCGGTGTAGTCGACGCTCTGGCTGGTGAGGTACTTTTTGAATTCGCCCATGACGGCGTCGTCCACCTGGAAGTTGTTGTCGACGGGGTGGGCGGCGATGTAGACAGGCGCGAAGTGGAAGAAGACATCCTTCTCAATCAGCGTGTCCTGGAAGTGATTGCTCTTGGGCGTCTCGATTTTTTCGTCGGGAGTGATACCGCCGCCGCCGTAGACGGTGCGGCCCGCGTCGGTGAGCTTGACTTCCTGGTTGGTGGAGTTGGCCGCGAGCGCGCCGGCATGGTTGTAGTAGTAGTCGTAAAGCGAAACACCGGTGTAGTTGCGCTGGATGAGGCGGCCCGACGGCGTGTAGTAGTGATAGGTGGTGAGCGCGAGGCCGGTGTTCTCGCTGAGGTTGTAGACGGTCTGCACAAGGCCCTTGCCGAAGGTGGTTTCGCCGACAATCAGGGCGCGATCATGGTCCTGCAATGCGCCAGAGACGATTTCGGCTGCCGATGCGGTGTTGCGGTTAACGAGGATCACGATGGGGAAGGTTTTGCCGTCGTTGCCGCGCGTGGCAGTGTAGACCTGGTCAGGATAGGCGCGGCCGCGCTGCGAGACGATGGTCTGTCCCTTGGCGAGCAGGTGGTCGCAAACTTCTACTGCCTGGCTGAGCAGACCGCCGGGATTGTTGCGCAGGTCGAGCACCAGGCCCTTGAGGTTCTGGAAGCCGTCAACGGCCTCAATCACTTCCTGGGCAGTGGTCTCCTGGAACATGACGAGGTGGACGTAGCCGATGCCGGGACGAATTTCGTAGGCAATGTCGACGGAGGGGTTGGGGATTTCGTCGCGCACCAGGTCAAAGGAGAGCGGCTTGGACTGGCCCTCGCGAATGGTGGTGAGTTGGACGTGGGTACCCTTGGGTCCCTTGAGGCCTTTGGCTACCTGGTCGGATGTCCAGCCGTCGGTGCTTTTGCCATCGACCGAGGCGATGATGTCGCCGGGGTGGATGCCGGCGCGGAAGGAGGGCGTGTTTTCGCGGGGCGCGATGACATACACCTTATTATTCTGCTGCTGGATGACCATGCCGACGCCGTAATAGCGGCCGTGCTGCTCCTCCCGCATTTTGGCGTAGGCTTTGGGGTCATAGAAGTTGGAATGGGGGTCGAGGCCGCGTAACATGCCGGGGATGGCGCCGTCGTAGATGGCGGCGTCAGCCTTGTCGCCGTCAATAGGCTCGGCGTAGTTCTGCTCCACCACGGCATAGACATTGGCGAAGGATTTGAGGTTGTCGCGGAGCTGGCTTTCATCGGCTGAGGACTGCGCACCGACCTTGCGCTGCAGAACGCTGCCCACGGTGGCGCAGACGGCAAAGAAGACGACGACGGTAAAGAGTGCGCGGCGTGCGCGGGGAGTCATAAGCAGGGAAATCCTCCGGACAGCAACTGCGGCAGACGGCGAAAAACCGCGATCTCCCAGGGTATTCGAGGGTCAATCCGACGGGCTGATGCGGACCGAATCCCCAATAAAAATTAACCTTGCCTGGAAACCGATTCCGGTTCGGGCAAGGTTCGTGGACCTGGGAAACCGCTCAATCGTCCCGTGCAGAGCGGTCTTAGCGAAAAGTATATCACTGCGGTGTTTGACGGGGGATGGGGGATTCGGGAAGCCCGTGGTGCCGGGGACTCCCGTGGTACCAAGGCGGATTGGTAACCATCTTATTGATTATTAAGATATTAATGACCCATATAGTAACTGCCCTGAACCGCGCAAAATGTGGTCTTTAGTAATTTGCCTTCTAGAAAATTGGCAGCATAATTGGGTCCACAACCACTCCTCGCAAGGCAGGTGTCGATGCGTACGCTTTCGGGAAACTGTGGGGGTCTGACCCCCGCGCTGCTATTTCTTCGCTTCGTTCCGCTGCTCCTCGTGCTCTCGGCCGCGTTCTGCCGCGCGGAAAGCTGCGAGCCCGGCGGGTCATTCCCAGTGGAAACGGTCGCCTCCATCACTCCCAGCACCATGTATGCGGGCCAAACGTATAACGTTGTCATCATGGGAAGCTTCCCTTACGACATCCCTGCATATCCCGGCTGCAATTTGGACGAAGATTTTGTCTCTTCCGACTTGGGAGATCTTTTATACCAGGACGTGAGCATTTTGATGGAGCCAGACAGCGAGTTCTATAGTCAGGGAACCTTCAGCGCAACGGAGATCACCCTGACAATCACGATTGGGCCCGACGCCCCGCCGGGAACAGCCTACCTGTTTCTAACGAGCGATGGCGGCGCAGGCACCTACGTGACGTTCCAGATTGCCTGCCCCGAGCCAACCATCACTTCCGTGATGCCCAACGTATGGTTTACGGGGCAATCCTACCCCATCACCATCACGGGAACCGGTTTCATCACACAGGATTCGTCTGCTGCGTCGGGATGCCCTGTCAGCACGGTCGGCGTATCCACTGGTTCCAATTTATCTGTTGGTTTGAAAGTGCCCGTCTCCAATACGAATGTCGTCAGCGCTACCGAGATTACCGCAACGGTAACGCCCAACGGCGTTGGCATTCTTAACCGTATAGTTCCTTACTATGACGCTGCCGCCGTGACAGTCGTGGTGACGAACGTTCGTGCGACCGGACCTATTCCGGGGGTTGCTAACGCTCTTGGTACTCCGGCGGTCAGCGCGTCCGCTCCGGCGGATGTGGTTGGAACCACTGCCATCGAATGGACGAGCGATCCGGATGGGACGAGCCCCATCATCAGCGGCCCCAGTGCCAAGTTGCCCAATCCCACCGCGGTAGTGGGCCAGCAAATCGTTCTGACCGGTACTCCGACAGAGGCGCAGATCAGCGGCCTCCCAATCGAACTGACCATCTCGCCGTCCACATGGACAATTGGAGACACTGATGGCCCCAACATCGGCGGGTATGACATCACGCCAACCTCTGGAAGTGTGACTCCGACAACACTGACGGGACCCACCCTGACCACCTATTGGGTCTACCCTGGAACCTATCCGGTGACTTATGAGGGTTGTGTTGATAGTCAGAGCGCCACCCCCGCGCTTTACGATTGCACCACGGTGACGGCAACTTTCACGGTTACCGGGCCTAACGGGCCACAATCAGTTGGAACAATGAGCGTCACGTCCGACGTTCCGGCCCTTACCATCGCCGATTGGGCCGCGTGCACTGATGATAAAGGCTTCCAGTGGCCTGCGGGGCCCTACCTGATTTATGCCCAAGGCGTCACGGGGAGTTACTGTAAACCAAACGGTACGGCCGGCATCAACTTCAATGCTCCGACCGGGTTTGAGAACGCGTCTGACGGCAGTTTTGTTCTGGTCCAAATGATCAACAGCGACGTCGTTACGGGAGGGTGTTGTAGTTGGGGCCCCGGCCTTGACACACAGTACCCGTATGGATCACCTCCTGACACTGACAGCCCCCCTTCTTACCTTCCGCCTACCGCCATCAGCGCGAGCCGGGTCTTCGATGCATTTATGTTCCTGATGTGGCTGCCCAGCGCGACAGGCTCCGTCCCAGTTCCCCTTGGGTACCAGGAGTGGGGATTCTCCGCGACCGCCGCGTGCAGCGGGTCCTGTGGGACAGCGAGTAATTGGACTGCGGCTACAGTCGGGACGCCAGGCCCGGTAGGCGGATTCATAAATAGCTCGTCGGCTCAACCAAGCCCGGGCAGAATTTCGCTCATGTATGGGTATCCAACATGGACCAGCGTCTCAAAATGATCCATGCAGCAACATCGCATTCATTCGTGCGGAGCCGCAATGATTGCGGCGTCGAAGCTCAACCTCGGGTCGTTGCCTTCAAAAAGAAGCCGAGCCGACACTTGGGTAAACCAGTACACATGGGAGGGTTTATGAGAATTGTCTTCGCGTCCGTATTATTGGCCGGTACATTCGCCCTGGTCGGGGGCCAACCTGTGGTCTCTCAACAAGCCGGAGCCGTCAAACCGCCGTTCTCACTCACGATCAGCTACAATCCCAAAAACCCCGCCCAAGAAACCTCTGCCGACCAGATCGTGAAGGCCGGCTCATGGTTGACTTTCCTGATCCGGAAGACAAACATCGCCGATCACGAGATACCTGTACGGCCGCATGGATGCCTGCTTCAGTATGACGTGCGCGACAGCAGCGGCAGCCCAGTTGCGCACAGGAAATCGAAAGACCCTTCCGGTATTGTCAGGATGGAGCCGGCGGGTCAGCCTAGAATGCTGCAACCTGGCGAGAGCAAAGTCATTTTCGAGGATGTGGGTAATTGGTACGAGATGGACAAACCCGGAATATATGCGGTCCAGGTATCGCAATGCCTTTCGGATGATCCGGCCTCGGATGTCGTGAAATCCAATGCCCTCACTATCACCGTGTTGCCTGCGGATAGCCCGCAGCCGACGCAGTAGCAAGGGGAACAACTGGGATGAAGAACGTCTGCACGGTACTTCTGCTTTCCGGCGCCGTCGTCGCGGCCTTCAGCCAACAGGCTTCGGGCGGGTGGCGCACCCTAAGCTTTTGAAACCCTGACCATCCCCCAAAGGCGGGTGCCCCATCCTTCGCGGCCTTTTGCGAAGGGTGGGCTCGCACACATTTCGAGCGTCCAATCGGGTGCAGGATCTTCGCCTCATCGGCGAAATCGGGGGGACATGGGAACAATCATGGACGCGACCATGGACGCGACGATGCCACGCCCAAAGCTGTCTGCCGCGCCAACCGCACCACTCACGGGGGAATATTCAACAGCCGAATCAGCCCGCATCCGTCTTTGCGACGGAACGAATGCTTCAACCGAGCCGACCTCATCGCAACCGCAACCGCACAGTGCGCTAAATCGCAATAAGCATATATTTATCAATGGCGTAGGAGGATTTCCAGTCCACATTCAGCGTGTTTTCCCAAGAACGGGTTGTCCATCTACAACCCTTTACCCCGATTAGTTCATACCTGCGGTTACGAAAACTCCGGTTAGGTTGCCCCCACGGTTACAGTCTCAAAGAAAAACAACCCTATAGGGTTACATTTCAACTGTTTTGTAACCTTCCAGACCACCTGATCGACTATGTAGTACAACCCTCCGATTGAACCTTTGATCCTGGAAGTTAGACACTGCTGCGCTATAGCACCGGCCCCTCGGCGGGCTGTCTCTCCTCGGGATTCCGCTCGCTTTACGCCGGTAAATCGCGCCATTCCTGTCCTCCCTGCTGCCCAGGCATTTACAATGACGTCTATGCCTCAGGTGGAAACGAATTTGCTGCCAGGCGTGCCCAATCTTATGACATTGAAACCAATTCGCATTCCCGCGGCGATCGTGTTCGGCTCGATGCTGCTTGCAAGTTCCTCTTTCGCGCAAAACCGGCCGGTGGCTCCGGAGAGCCCCTATGGCGGCATGACGGTGGAGGAGATTGTTGCGCGCGTCAACGACCAGATCATCACGCGCTCCGACTTTGAGCGGGCCCAAAAAGAGTTGGACGACGAAGCGCGGCAGCATGGGGCGACGATGCAGCAGATCTCGGAGGGGCACAAGGACCTTCTGCGCGGACTGATCGATCAGCAACTTTGGCTCTCCAAGGGCAAGGAACTGGGGATCAACGGCGAGACCGAACTGATTCAAAAGCTCAACGAGTACCGCAAACAGTACAACCTGGACACGATAGAAGACCTGGAAAAGGCCGCCAAGGAACAGGGCGTCTCGTATGAGGACTTCAAGGCGAACATCCGCAACCAGATTGTTACTCAGCAGGTGATGCGCGACGAGGTAGGGCGCAAGATCCAATTCACGCCGGGCGAGGTGCAGCGGTACTTTGACGAGCACAAGAAGGATTATGCGCAGCCGGAGAGCGTGCGGCTGAGCGAGATTCTGGTTGCAAGCAGCCCGAGTGACGATGACGCGAAGCAGGCCACCGCCAAGGCGAAAGCCAACGACATTGAGGCGAAACTGCACCAGGGCGGGGACTTCAGCCAACTGGCGAAGTCGTTCAGCGACGGTTCGACGGCAGGCGAGGGCGGTGACCTGGGCCAGTTCAAGCGGGGCACCCTGGCGCCGGTGCTGGAAACTCAGACCTTCGCGCTGAAGGCGGGCCAGTACACAGACCCGATCCTGACCAAGCAAGGTTTGGTGATTTTCAAAGTGACGCAACACGCTCCAGGCGGCGTTCCGGAGTTCAAGGACGTGGAACAGGACGTGGAGCAGAACTTCTACGAGACGCGGATGATGCCCGCGATTCGCGAGTATCTGACGCAGATGCGCGAAGAAGCGGCGATTGACATCAAGCCGGGCTATACGGATACGGGCGCGAGCACGAAAGAGACCAAGCTGACCTATAGCGCCTATACGCCGCCGGTGGCCAAGAAGAAGAAGAAGGTGGAGCGGACGCGGTTCCGTGAGACGACGCGGACCTTCCGGCAGAAGTCGACCCAGGCCGCAGCACCCGCCCCAGCCGCCGGCGCAACTGCGGCGACAAAGAAGAATGCCTCTTTGACTACGGAGAAGCCGGGCAAGAAAGAAAAGATTCGATTCGGCCAGGCGCCATCGAAGACGCTTCCCACCGCAGCCGGGACCAAGGTGGAGGATGCGGGCGGCGGCGATCAAACGGCGAGCGCCGACACACCTGCAAATCCGCTGGAAACCAAGGAAAAGCCGACGGAAAAGACCCGCTTCAGCGCGCGCGCGAAAACGGCGAAGCAGCCGAAGGCCGCACCTGGATCGAAGACAGATAAACTCGCGCCTGCCGCCGCCGATTCGGCCGAAGTTGCGGACCGGCAGACCCAGTCCGCGCCACTTGGTCTGGCTGGCGATACAACGAAAAAGAAAAAGAAGAAAGACAATGCGACTACGGGGGACAAGACGCGGCTGACCGACAAGAAGAAGACTCCGGCTGCCCCAGCGCCGGAAGCAACTCCCGCGCCCGCAGTTCCCGGCGCGCCGGCTCCGGCCGCCCCAGCGCCCGCCCCGCCACAGTAATACAAGCTGACGATCCACGCCGCCGGACCTGAGGAATGAAACTCGGGTCCGGTTGGTTTTTTGGGGTCACCGGTGTACTTGGGCTGGCCCGATTGCCCTCCCGAGGACAGCAACTGCCGTCTCGCTATAATAAGGAGAGCTTGTTTCGGCACCCAATGCGGGTTAAATCCTGGCCGCCGAGATTTTTCCCACTTGCCGGATGTTTGCGAGAAACTCAGGAAACCAAAAACTCCGGGTGCCGTCCGGCATATCCGGCCCAGACCCCCTGAAGGCGATCAGAGAGTTATGACAAAGAACCAAAAACACCCTCTTCAGACGGTACTCGAGAACCGCATCGCCATTATCGATGGAGCGATGGGCACCACGATCCGCACCTACGGGATGACGGAAGCGGATATCCGCGGGGAGCGGTTCAAGAACTCGAAGAAGGATTTGAAGAACAACGGCGACCTTTTCTCGCTGACGCAGCCGCAGATGATTTGCGACATCCATCGCCGGTTTCTTGAAGCGGGCGCGGACATTATTGAGACCAACACGTTTGGGGCGACGAGCATTACGCAGAGCGAGTTCTTTGTGGACGATCCGCGGGAGCATGGCGGCCGGAAAGATCCGGAGTTTTACCAGAAGATTATCGACGACAAGTTCCTTGGCGATTTGGCGTGGGAGATCAATGAGCAGTCCGCGCGGCAGTGCCGGGAGTGGGCCGACCGCGTGGCGAATGCGACCGGGAGACAGAGGTTTGTGGCGGGGGCGATTGGGCCGCTGACGGTCTCGCTGTCGAACTCGCCGGATGCCGACGATGCGGGGTTTCGCGTGGTGACGTTCGACCAGGTGAAGACTGCATACGCGCAGGAGGTGCGGGCGCTGATTGCGGGCGGCGTGGATCTGCTGCTGGTGGAGACGATTTTCGATTCACTGAATGCGAAGGCGGCGCTGGTGGCCATCCGCGAGGTGTTTGATGAAGACGGGCTTGCGGCAAGCCACAAGGAATTGCCGGTGATGATTTCGGCGGCGGTGGGACGCGGCGGGGAGACGATGATTTCCGCGCAGACAATTGAGGCGTTCTGGAACGCGGTGAAGCACGTGAAGCCTCTGTCGATCGGGCTGAACTGCTCTCTTGGGCCGGACCTGATGTATCCATTTTTGAGCGAGCTTTCAGAGAAGGCGGACGTGGCGATTTCGTGCTACCCGAATGCGGGGCTGCCGAATCCGTTGTCGGAGACGGGCTTTGACCTGGGACCGGCGGACATGGCGAGGTACCTGGGCGAGTTTGCACGGGGCGGGCTCATCAATATTGCGGGCGGGTGCTGCGGCAATACGCCGGAGCATATTGCGGCTATCGCGAAGGCGCTCGAGGGCAAGGCTCCGCGCAGGCTCGGGTTCAGCGAGGCCGCTGCGTGAGCACAGATGCAAGCGTGATAAAGGGAATCAAGCCGCTCCGGTTGTCGGGCTCTCAGCCATTCACACAGCAGCCGGGTGTCTACATCATGATCGGCGAGCGGACCAATGTGGCCGGGTCGCCGAAGTTTGCCAGGTTGGTGAAGGACGGCAAGTACGAGGAAGCGGTCAGCGTCGCCCGGCAGCAGGTTGAGAACGGCGCGAACGTGATCGACATCTGCATGGATGAGGGGATGATCGACGGCGTGGCGGCCATGACGCGCTTTCTGCTGTTGCTGGCCAGCGAGCCCGAGGTTGCCAAGGTCCCCTTCATGGTGGACTCGTCGAAGTGGGAAGTGATTGAAGCGGGTCTGAAGTGCCTGCAGGGCAAGGGGATTGTGAACTCCATCTCGCTGAAGGAAGGCGAGGAGAAGTTCAGAAAAAACGCGGCAACGGTGCTGAAGTATGGCGCGGCCGTGGTGGTGATGGCCTTTGATGAACAGGGGCAGGCGGCGAGCTATGCGGAGAAGATCCGCATCTGCGAGCGGGCCTATCGCATCCTGGTGGACGAGGTAGGGTTCCCGCCGGAAGACATCATCTTCGATCCGAATATCCTTACCGTGGCTACCGGCATGGAGGAGCACAACAATTACGCAGTTGACTTCATCCGCGCTACGAGATGGATCAAGGCCAATTTGCCGCATGCCAAGGTGAGCGGCGGGGTTTCGAATATTTCCTTCAGCTTCCGCGGCAACAACAAGGTGCGCGAAGCCATGCATTCGGCATTCCTCTATCACGCGATTGCGGCCGGCATGGACATGGGTATTGTGAACGCGGGCATGCTGGAGGTCTATGAAGAGATTGAGCCTGAGCTGAAAGAGCTGGTAGAGGACGTGCTGCTGAATCGCCGAGCAGATGCGACGGAACGCCTGGTGGATTTTGGCGAAGCGCTGAAGAGCGCAGGCGGCGTGGTTGTCAGCGAGAAGAAGGCCGAGGAATGGCGCAACGGGACGGTGGAGGAGCGGCTCTCGCACGCGCTTGTGAAGGGGATTGACGCGTATATCGAGATCGATGCCGAGGAAGCGCGGGTGAAGCTGGGGCGTCCTCTGCTGGTGATAGAAGGCCCGCTGATGGCGGGGATGAGCGTGGTGGGCGACCTGTTTGGCGCAGGCAAAATGTTCCTGCCGCAGGTGGTGAAGTCGGCCCGCGTGATGAAGAAGGCGGTAGCGCACCTGACGCCGTTCATGGAAGCGGAGAAGATTGCAATGGCTGCGGCCGGACAGGCGGTGAAGGCGCAAGGCAAAATTGTGCTGGCGACCGTGAAGGGCGATGTACACGACATTGGCAAGAACATTGTGGGCGTGGTGCTGTCCTGCAACAATTACGAGGTCATCGACATGGGCGTGATGGTCTCCTGCGAAAAGATTCTGGAACGCGCCAGGGCGGAAAAGGCGGACATCATCGGCCTCAGCGGCTTGATTACGCCGTCGCTCGATGAGATGGTGCATGTGGCGCGCGAGATGGAGCGGCAGGGGTTCAAGCTGCCGCTGCTGATTGGCGGGGCGACCACGAGCCGGGCGCATACAGCTGTGAAAATTGCACCGCACTATAGCGAGCCGGTGGTGCATGTGCTGGATGCAAGCCGCGCGGTGCCGGTGACTACGAGCCTGCTGAGCGACGAAGGCAAGGCGGAGTTTGTTGCGCTGCATCGGGCGGACTACGAGAAGCTGCGCAAGCAGCATGCTGCGCCACGACCGAAGCTGGTATCGCTTGAAGCGGCGCGGACACGGCGCACGCCGATTGAGTGGCGCCAAGAAGACCTTACGAGGCCTGAATTCATTGGCGTGCGCGCGCTCGACGACTTTCCTCTTGCGACGCTGCGCGAGTACATTGACTGGACGCCGTTCTTCCACACGTGGGAGTTGAAGGGCGTTTATCCGCGCATCTTTGAGCATCCGGAGCAGGGCGCGCAGGCGCGGCAGTTGTTCGACGAAGCGAATGCGTTGCTGGATACGATCATTGAGAAGAAGCTGATCCGGGCGCGAGGCGTCTATGGACTCTTTCCGTCGAATGCGGTGGGCGACGATTTGGATTTGTATGCAGATGGTTCGCGGACCGAGGTGCTGGAGCGCTTCCACTTTTTGCGCCAGCAGGCCAGCACCGAAAGCACTCAGCCATGCCGGTCGCTTTCCGACTTTATTGCGCCGAAGGAGACAGGGCTGGGCGATCATATTGGCGCGTTTGCGGTGACCAGCGGAATCGGACTGAAAGAGTTGTGCGACGGATTCAGAGCGAAGCATGACGACTACAACGCGATTATGGCGGAGGCGCTTGCGGACCGGCTCGCGGAGGCGTTTGCCGAGTGCCTTCACAAGCAGGTCCGCGACGAATGGGGTTATGGCCGTGCGGAAGCGCTGAGCGTGGACGAGCTGATTCACGAGAAGTATCGGGGCATCCGGCCTGCCGCGGGTTACCCAGCCTGCCCGGATCATACCGAGAAGGGCACGCTGTGGCGGCTGCTGAATGTCGAGGCGAACACAGGCATGCTGCTTACGGAGTCGTTTGCCATGTGGCCGGGATCGAGTGTGAGCGGACTGTACTTTGCGCATCCAGAGTCAAAATACTTTTCGCTGGGGAAGATTGAGCGCGACCAGGTGGCGGATTACGCCGTTCGCAAGGGGATGAGCGTGGCGGAGGTCGAACGGTGGCTTGGGCCTAACCTGAATTACGATCCCGCAGCATAACGAATAACACGGAGAGCAAATGTCGGACCGCGTGCGGTTCGCCGGGGAGCAGGGCCGTGGTATTCTTGACCCGCATTTCAAGAGCAACATGCGGCCGGTGTCCGCGCAAACTTCTATGAAAGACATTTATATTGCCGATCTGGCAAACTTCGACGAAGGCAGGCCCTTCGACAGCTTCTTTCTGGTCCTGATGAAACAACAGCGGACCACCAAAACAAACAAGCCTTACTGGAATCTGATTCTGGGCGATAAGACCGGACAGATTGAGGGCCGCATCTGGGACCCATCCGACCCGCGTATTGCGAAAGTGTTCGAGCGCGGCGACATTGTGAAGGCGCGTGGCTGCGCATCGAAGTTTGACGACCGGCTGCAGATGAAGGTGGACCAGCTTCGACTGGCTTTGCCCGGCGAGGCGGATAAGACTGACCTGCTGCCGTCGACCACCTACGATGTTGCGGCGCTCTGGACCCAACTGCTGGGGTTCGTGGAGAGCCTGACCAACCCGGAGTTGAAGCGCCTGTTGAACGCGGTGCTCGGCGACCCAGTGTTGGCGCAGGCATACCGGGAAGCTCCCGCGGCCAAGCAACTGCATCATGCCTGGCTCGGTGGGCTGCTGGAGCACGTCGTAAGTCTATGTACCCTTGCAGACCGCGTGGTTCCACATTACCCGCTGCTGGATCGCGACCTGGTGCTGACCGGCGTGATTCTGCACGATATTGGCAAGGTGCGGGAATTGAGCTGGGAGATCGGCTTTGAGTACACCGTGGAGGGCACGCTGCTGGGGCACATCCAGATGGGTGTCGCGCTGGCGGAAAAGACCATGGATAGCCTGCCGAATTTCCCGCCGAAACTTAAGACGCTGGTGCTGCACATTATCCTGAGCCATCACGGGAAGCTCGAGTTCGGTTCGCCCAAGCTGCCCATGATTCCAGAGGCGCTGGTGCTGAACTTCCTGGACGATCTGGACGCCAAGATGCAGGCGGTCCAGGGCGAATTCGATAAGTGCATCCGCGAAGGCAAGGGGCCGGACGAACTGACGGGGAAGGTCTGGGCGCTGGATCAGCGGCAGTTGCTGAATACGAAGCGGTGGCTGGGGGAAGGGCGGGAATAGACCTGGAATGCGCGATGCCAAAGAAGGTTACCGTTGAAGATACGGTCGGATCACTGGCCGTGCCACCTTCATGCTCGCTCCCGATGCCGCTCGACATACTCACGCAAAGCTGAATTCATGCGCGTTTGGTAGCCCTGCCCCTGTCGCTGAAACCAGTCGATAATGTCGGCATCCACGCGCAGTGATAGCGGGCGCTTGATGGGACGATAAAACGCTCCACGCACCGCCTTGCTCCAATCGGTGATGGGCGGCATGTCGGTCGTGTCGATCTCGCTGTCCGGCATCGCGGCAAGAGCGCCAAGCTCGGCCTGCAACTCCGGCGTCAGCGGCTCGGGATTACCTCTCTTCATAGAATCTTCGCCGATACTCATTCGGCGTTTCGATCACAAACTCCGTTAGGCCAGCGAGCACGAGTAAATCAGCATCGCCCGTCACAAGCAAATCAGCCTTGCCGCTCTGTGCGAGGTCGAGAAACGGCTGGTCCCTCACATCCCTGCACTGGACAGGGCAGATATCTGTCACTTCTGTGGTTTCGCAGTAGCTGAGGTAATCGCCCAGGAGTTCAAATTGGTATTCAGTGCTCAACTTGAACTTGCGGTAGCCGAGAATCCATTTCAATTCCGCCGCTGTCGCATGGGAAACCAGCGCGATCGAGCGTCGCTCGCACCAATGCTCCCTCAACCAAGCTAAGCGTGCAGTGGTGAACACGAGAGCAGAGATAACGGTATTTGTGTCGAAGACTACTTTCAGCCGCTTTGGGTCGGTCAATAGCTTTCACGCGCCCAAGCAATCGCGTCCGTAACATCCTGCTCCGTGATCCCGAGGTCGGCCAAGTGCTGCCGAACCTCGTCGGCCTTGCTACGCCGTAAGGGCTTAAGCGTAATTGCGGAGCCATCCGTGCTCACGTCGAAGTACTCTACGCCGGCAAAGCGGGTCGCTACCGCCTTAGGGATGGTGAGCTGATTTTTGGTAGTCAGTTTTGCCAGCATGATTCCTCCATTCAAGGAAGTAAGGAAATCTTACCATATTTCAGTAAGCAAACATCATGCCACAAACCAGTCCCACTGCTCCTGGGTGAGCGGAACCACCGACAGGCGGCCGATGACGACCAGGGGCGAGCCGGCAAACAGAGGTTCCGCCTTGATTTCCGCGAGTGTTTTGGGGTGTTTCAGGCGCTTGCCTGCCTTCACCTTGACGATCGGAACCTTGGGGTCAGTTGGGTCAACGCTGACCACGGTTCCGGTGCCCACGGCGGTGCGCTCGTCGCCTGTGTGGTAGAAGATCCACTTGGTTCCAGCTTTCATCTCGCGCAGGTGCTTGACGGCAGTGGGGTTGGTCACTCCGTCCCAGGTGGTTTCTTTATCGCGCAGGAAGTCGTCGAAGGAGTAGACGTCGGGCTCGGTCTTGAAGAGGAAGAAGCTCATGCGCTCCATCGTAAGGCAGGGAACAGAGAATAGGGAATAGCCGCCCCAACGACGAAGACCTGTCGTTGGGGACCCCGGCGGGGAATAGAGCGCCTCAAAGTTGCCCTGTGCTACTCTGGCGGCATGACGGGGAACACAGCAGAGACTTTGATCGAGCAGGGCTATGAGGCGCGCCGAGGGCGGCGTCTCGCCGAGGCCAGGATGCGCTTCGCGGAAGCGGTTCAATTGTGCCGCGAGAGCAGCGACCAGCTCTTGCTGGCGCAGGCACTCACTGGCCTTGGGCAGATGGAACGGGATCTGGACCAACTGAATGCCGCGCTCAAGTGTTATCAGGAAGCCGTCAGCCTGCACCGGCGGCTGGACCGTCCGCTGGTTCTGGCTCACACGATTCGCCACGTCGCGGACATTCTCCGCAATCAGGCCCAACTCGATTTGGCCTCATCGAATTACGCGGAGGCTCTGGCAATCTATCGCGCCCATGCCGAAACCCCGCCGCTCGATCTGGCCAACGCCCTTCGCGGCTACGCGCTTCTCAAAGCCAGCAATGGCGACAAAGAAGGGGCAGCGAAACTCTGGCAGGAAGCCGGGGTACTTTACGCGGCGGCCGGCGTTGAGGCCGGCGTGGCGGAAAGCGAAGCGCAGGTTGCGCGCTTGATCGCCTAAGCCGCTGACTCGGCAGTCCGTTACAATCATTAGAATATGATCCGTTTTTCGACTGCCGGGGAATCGCATGGAGAGGCGCTTATTGCCCTCATCTCCGGACTCCCCGCCGGTGTCCCTGTCGACCTGGAATTTGTGAATCGCGAGTTGTGGCGGCGCCAGCAGGGCTACGGGCGCGGCGGGCGCATGAAGATTGAAACCGACAAGGCGCACGTGCTCTCTGGCGTGCGGCACGGCAAGACCATTGGCTCGCCGATTGCGATCGAGATTGTGAATCGTGACTGGAAGAACTGGGAAAATAAGCTCCCGGTAGAGGCGGGCGATCCGGCTCTGCACCAGGCGGTTGCTTCGCCGCGGCCCGGTCATGCGGACCTGGCCGGCGCGCTGAAATACAACTTTCCCGATGCGCGGTATGTGCTGGAGCGGGCTTCGGCGCGCGAGTCGACGGGGCGCGTGGCCGCGGGGGCCTTTGCCAAGCTGCTTCTGCGGACACTGGGAATCGAAGTTGCGAGTCATGTGATCCGCGTGGGGCGGGTGGAGTTGGAGCGCGCTGCGACGTGGGACGAGATTATTGCTGTCGGGGCCGAAGACGATGTCATGCTGAGCTGCGTGGACGAGGCAACCGAAGCGCGCATGAAAGAGCAAGTGGAAGAGGTTTCGCGCACGGGCGACACGGTGGGCGGCGTGTTTGAAGTGGTGGTGCATGGCGCTCCGGCCGGCCTGGGCACCTATGCCAACTGGGACGAGCGGCTGGACGGGCTGCTGGCTTGGTCGGTGATGAGCCTGCAGGCGGTGAAGGCGGTGGAGATTGGGCGCGGCGTTACAGGCGCCGAGTCATTCGGATCGAAAGTGCACGATCCGATACACTACGCCAGCGAGCCGAACGGCCAGCCCACGCGATTCACGCGTCCGCAGAACAATGCCGGAGGAATCGAGGGTGGGGTTTCAAACGGCGAAGACATTGTGGTGCGCGGCTATCTGAAGCCGATTTCGACGCTGCGGCGGCCGCTGGAATCGGTCCGTTTTGACACCCGCGAAGCAACCAGCGCAAGCTATGAGCGGTCTGACATTTGCGTTGTGCCCGCGGCGGGAGTGGCTGCGGAGGCGATGGTGGCCCTTACGATTGCCGGGCTGGCGCAGCAGAAGTTCGGCGGCGACTCGGTGCTGGAGATGAAGCGTAATTACGATGGATACATCGAACAGATAGGGCGGTTTTAGAGTTTGCGCAAGTGCAGAAGGCCAAAGGATTCAAGCAGAAATGGAGCAATAGACACACAGAAATGATTCTCAAGATTGTTAAATATCCCGAGCCCGTTCTTTCGCAGCCCGGCGAGCCGGTCACCGAATTCAACCACGAGTTGCGCAAGCTGGTTGCGGACATGTTTGAGACGACCTATGCCTCGCAGGGCATTGGGCTTGCCGCGCCGCAGGTGGGCGTTTCGAAGCGAGTTACGGTCATTGACCTGAGCGTGGGCAAGAACCCGGATGAAAAGCTGGTGCTGATCAATCCCGAGATCATCTCCCAGGAGGGCAGGCTATACGAGGAAGAAGGCTGCCTGAGCTTTCCCGATATTCGCGAGAAGGTGGTGCGCGCAGCAAAGGTGGGCATCCGCGCGCAGGACGAGCACGGAAAGTGGTTTGAAATGGACGGGGAAGAACTGCTTTCGCGGTGCTTGCAGCACGAGATCGATCACCTGGACGGCATGCTATTCATCTTCAGAATGAGCGGGCTGAAGCGCGACCTGAACCTGCGCAAGATTCGCAAGCTGCAGCGCGAAGGCAAGTGGTAGCGGGGCAAAGGAGTGCGAATGAAGCTCGTGTTTTGCGGCACTCCCGGCTTTGCTGTTCCTACGCTCGAAGCGCTGCTTGCGGCGGGTCATGAAATTGCATTGGTGGTCTCGCAGCCGGACCGGCCCGTGGGGCGAGCACAGCAACTGACGGCACCTCCCGTGAAGCAGGCGGCGCTTGCCGCGGGACTGGCTGTTACGCAGCCTGAAAAGATCCGAAATAACGCGGAGTTCCGCGCGCAGCTTGAAGCCATTGCCCCGGAGGCGATTGTTGTTGTGGCCTATGGGCGCATTATTCCGCCGTGGATGCTTGTGTTGGCGCGGTTGGGCTGCATCAATCTGCACGGCTCGCTGCTGCCAAAATACCGCGGCGCGGCGCCGATTCAATGGTCCATTGCCATGGGCGACGCCTTCACGGGAAACACGACCATGCTGTTGGAAGAGGGCCTGGACACGGGGCCGATTCTTCTGCAGCAAACCGTCGAAATTGGTCCGGATGCGACTGCGGTGGACTTGTTTGAAACGCTGGCCCGCGCGGGCTCGCCGCTGATGGTTGAGACGCTGGCCGGACTTGCTGCAGGAACCCTTCAGCCGCAGCCGCAGAATCACGAGTTTGCCACATTCGCGCCGCTTCTGGACCGCGAGGATGGCCGTATGGATTTTGCAGGCCGTACGGCGCACGAGCTCTACAATCGCTGGCGCGGGTTCCAACCGTGGCCGGGAGCCTTTACGACACTTGACGGGAAAAAGATGATTGTTCACCGCATGAGGCCGGTGGGAGACATGGTCCAGACAGACCGCGCGCCTGCACCAGGACAGATTCGCGTCGAGAAGGACCGGCTGTTTGCGGCTTGCGCGGCGGAGAGCTGGGTGGAATTTCTGGAAGTTCAGCTTGAAGGGAAGAAGCGGCTGAGCGCTGCGGAGTTCCTGCGTGGCATGGCGGTGGTCGAGGGTGCGCGGATCGGGGAACAGACTTCGTGACTGTCCCCAAAAAGAGCGCGCCAAAGAATCGCAAGGCGCCCCTTTCGCCCGCGCGCAAAGCTGCCTTTGACGTTCTCATTGCGGTTGAGAAGGGCCATTCACACTCCGACGATCTACTCCGGCACCAAGCGGTGAACGTGCTTTCGCCAGCCGACCGCAACCTGGCCACGACGCTGGTGCTCGGCGTTTTGCGTTGGCAGATACGGCTGGATTACGAACTGCACACACTGCTGAAACACCCCAACGCCAAACTCGATCCCGCAGTCCTGATTGCGCTGCGACTTGGCGCATTTCAGCTGCTGCATCTAGACCGCATTCCTGCGCGCGCCGCGATTGACGAAAGCGTGGAGCTGGCCAAGCAGGCGGGTCAGCGGTTCGCCTCGGGCATGGTGAACGCGGTGCTTCGCAAGCTGAATGGTGCGCCGCGAGTTCAGTTGCTGGAGGAGACGGAGGAGGAACTCGCGCTGTCCACGGCGCATCCCCTGTGGATGGTGCAGCGCTGGGTCAAGTTTTATGGCATGGAGACAGTAAAGGCGATTTGCCGCCAGGGGCAGAGCCAGCCTGCGCTCACGGTGCGGATTGCGAACGCCGCTGTGGATGCGGAGCTGGCTGATGCGGGCATTCATGTTGAAGCAGGGGAGTTGCTGACCGTCGCGCGCACCGTTGTTTCCGGGGATGTGTTGAGTTCGCGGCCTTATCAACTGGGGCGCATTCGCTTTCAGGACGAAGGGTCGCAGTTGGTGGCCGAGCTTGCGGCTGGGGCTGCGGGCCAGGCCGTGGAGAGCATTCTGGATGCATGCGCGGCCCCCGGCGGAAAGACGCTGATCCTTGCGGAGCGGTGTTCCGCGGCGCGCATTGTTGCGTGCGAAGCGAGCCCGCAGCGGCTGGACGCGCTGCGCAAGCGGCTTGCGGAACATGCCGGGCGCATTGAGTGCCGGCTTGCGGATGCGACGGTACTCGAAGAGGAATCGGCATTCGATCTTGTGCTGGCCGATGTGCCCTGCAGCGGGACGGGAACATTGGGCCGCAATCCGGAGATCCGCAATCGGCTGCGCCCCGAGGACCTCGACCGGCAGGCGGAGCGGCAGCGCGGGATTCTTGGTGCGGCGTTACGCGCTGTTCGCCCTGGCGGACTTGTGGTTTACTCCACCTGCTCGCTGGAGCCGGAGGAGAACGAGCAGGTGGTGGCAGCGGTGCTCCAAGAGCGCCCGGATGCAAGCCTTGTCTCGTTCCAGTCCACGATAGAGAGACTTCTGAAGGCGGAGATCCTGACCGCTTCCGGCGCGGAGAGATTGCTGCGCTGCCTGACGCCGGAGGGAACGATCCGGCTCATCCCCGGCGCGCTTCATACAGATGGCTTCTTTATTGCCCTGGTTCAGCGAAGTGAGTGATCCACTCGAATCCGGATACAAAACAGCTTGTCATTTTCTCTTCTAGTACATTACCATTTAGTTATGGAACCGCATAGTTATGGAAGTAAAACGTCTCTTCGACTGGATTTGACCTTCGGCGCACTGGCCGATCCGACTCGGCGCGCGATTCTGGCCCGGCTGGCGTTGGGGGAGGCAGCGGTGAATGAGTTGGCCACGCCCTTCGCCATGAGCCAGCCGGCGATCTCAAAGCACCTGAAGGTACTGGAGCGTGCGGGCCTGATTACGCGCGGCCGCGACGCGCAGCGGCGGCTGAGCCGGCTTGAAGCGAAGCCCCTGGCCGAGGCGACGGAGTGGATTGCCGAGTACCGGGAGTTCTGGAAGGGTTCGTTGGCGCGGCTGGACGAGGTGCTTGAGGACAAGCAGAAGACCAAGAAGAAGAAACGCAAGCAGAAGCACAAAAAGCACTAACCACCTGCGGTGGGGCGGACGCTCGGCACTTGCAGTGCGGCAGACGCTCGCGGGAGGCTCGCACTGGCTTGGCTGCTTCCCGACCTTGGCTAGGAGTTACAAGGAGCAGGTCCTTCGACCCGCTGCGCTCGCTCCTGAAGACAGGCTTTGTTGCGCTATGAAACTTTGAGAAAAACAGACGCAGATCCTTCGACTCACCACCCCCGAACTGAAAAACGTTCGGGGCCCCTTTCGCTCAGGATGACAGCAAGAACTGAGGGGCACAGGCGCTGAGTGCTACTCCGGCGGCAAACGGAAGTCCGCGTAGTCGAGGCCCAGCAGACCGCAGAGCGCTTCAACTACCAGTTCGTGGTCGGCCCGCTGCGGCAAGCCGGACACGGTAACGCAGCCGACGACGCCTGCTCCCTTGACGGTGAGCGGAAACGACCCACCATGTGTGGCGTAGTCGGCGAGTGGCAGGCCCTGTTGTTCAGTGAGTGTTTCGTTCTTCTGCTTCAGCTTGAGCCCGACGGCGTAGGAACTGGTATGGAAGCGGGCGACGACATTGCATTTGCGGCGGACCCACTCGGCGTTGTCCGGTTTTGTGCCTTCGAGCGCGGTATAGAACAAGGGCTGGCCAAAGCGGCGCACATCAATCACCACGGGCAGTTCGCGTTCCACCGCCATGTTCCTCAGGCGACTTCCAAGGTCCCATGCCAGGTGCGCATCGAGGTGCGGCAGTTGCAATCTGCGCTCCTGCAGGGTGACTCGCTCCATATCTTCGCTCAGCCCCATTGGCCTCACCCTCTGCTGCATTGAGGATACAACTGGCTCCCTATGAGCAAGGATATTGAGGATTGTGCGCTCCCGCCTTCGCGACAGAAAGAAGTCGCGAAAACGGGGCACGGGGCTTTAATCTTATGTCCGACGCAAGTTCATTTCAGCCGTAGGCTGACGCGGCGAGTCAGGCTACTTTTTATGAGCGCTCAGCGGTTTCTTCCGCAACGAGATCTCTCTGCGGAACAATGCCCAACTGCTCATAGATGGGGCGCATCTGTTTCCGGATGCTCTTGAGCTGCGTCCAGAACCACAGCGACCCCAGAATGCACGCGACACCGCTGACCATGACGGTGCGCGGCGCGCCAATGGCGCTGGCCAGTGCGCCGGCCAGCAGGCTGCCGAAGGGCGCCATGCCGACAAACGCCATGGTGTAGTAACTCATCACGCGGCCGCGCATCTTCTCATCCACCAGGGTTTGCAGAATGGTGTTGCTGGCCGTGACTCCCTGCATCATGCCAAAGCCGGTCACCAGCATCAGCAGCATGGAAAGCCATAACACCCGCGACAAGCCGAAGCAGATAAGGCCCACGCCAAAGACTGCCGATGCGATAGGAATGACTCGGGTGAGGCCGCGCACGGAGCGGCGCAGGACCAGGGCCAGCGCAGAGGCCAGCGAGCCCACGCCGGCCGCGCCCATCAGGAAGCCAAGCGTGTGCGGGCCGCCGTGCAGCACTTCCTTGGCAAAGACAGGCATCAGCACCATGTAGGGCCAGCCCATCAGGCTGATGAGCGCAAACAGCATCAGAATGGTGCGGATGGGCCTGGAATGGACCACGTAGGTCCAGCCTTCGCGGAGTTGGACAACCATCGTGGTTGTGGCACGCTCCAGCGTGTTGGCCGGAAGGCGCATCATCAGGAGCGAAACGATAACGGCGATGTAGCTTACGCCGTCGATGAGGAAGCACCAGCCTTCGCTGCTGACGGCAATGAGCATGCCGGCGAGCGACGGGCCGATGAGGCGCGCCGCATTGACCATGGATGAGTTGATGGCGATGGCGTTGGAGAGGTCGGTCTTGTCTTCCACCATCTTGACCATGAACGACTGGCGTCCGGGCATGTCGAATGCATTGATGAACCCCTGCATGATGCTCAGGCCCAGGATTTCAGGGATAGTGATGCGATGGGTAAGGGTTAGGAATGCGAGGGCCAGCGATTGCACCATGGCCAGGGCCTGGGTCCAGACCAGCAGCGAGCGGCGATCGATGCGATCGACGATGACGCCCGCCAGCGGGGCGAGCAGGAACGTGGGGATTTGCCCGGCAAAACCGACGGTGCCGAGAAGCAGTGGCGACTTGGTAAGCCGGTAGACGAGCCACGAGGTGGCGACGCGCGTCATCCAGGTGCCGATGAGGGAGATGCTCTGGCCGCTGAAAAAGAGGCGGAAGTTTCTGTGGCGCATGGCGCGCCAGGCGTGGGAAAAATCGCGAGAGGCAGGCCCGGTGGCTTCGCCTTGCTGAGGTTTTGGCTCTTCGGTCATGCGTCTTTCTTTTGGATGCGCGGGTGTCGGGAACGGACTCGGAAGCCTGCCGGCCTGGGAAGGTGCACGCTACTTGGCGATCGTCAGCTTCACCTTGGCGGCCTGATCGACGCGGGCGCCGGCGGGGGGCTGCTGCGTAACCACGGATCCGGGTTTCACAGGCAGCCGGGGCGGGGTGTTTCCAGTGCCAACGGGGCCTATCGGGATATCGACAAAGGTGGGAGGCAGGGACTGGATGCCAACCTTGGCCAACTGCGCCTGCGCGGTGACGACGGGAAGGCCTGTGAGGTCCGGCATCACGAAGCCGTCGGGCGCGTCGTCGCCGGGGGCGGCGACCAGCAGGTTGATGCTGGGCTGCGCAATCCCCTGGGCGTGTGCGGGCGGGTCCTGCGCCAGTACCGTGCCTTCCGCAGCTTTACCGTAGGGGAGATAGGCGGTAACGCCAACCTGAAGGCCTACGCGGCGGAGGGCGATGGCGGCGACGCGTTCATCGCGGCCCACGGTGTCCGGCACTTCCACTTTTTGCGGGCCCAGGCTCTCTGCCACGCGCACGCGCCACTCGCGGCGAACCACGGTTCCTGCGGCAGGGGATTGAGTGAGGATGTGTCCCGCGGCCACCTCGCCGGAGTAGTAGCGGTTGTCAACGTCCAGGTTCAGGCCCAGGCCGGAGGTCTGGCTGCGGGCTTGGGCTACTGTCATGCCCTTGAGCGCGGGCACCTGCACCTCAGCCCCATGAATGGCAAAGTGCATGGTGGTGATGGCCGCCAGCAGCGCCGCCACAAGCAAAAGTAGCAGAAGCGACGCGACCTGGAAGAAGTTCACAAACGTGCGGCGCATCATGCCTCGGGCTCACCATTTTCGTAGACGATTTCGTAATCGATTGTGGCGGCCTTCTCCAGCATTTTGGAAACCGAGCAGTACTTGTTCTTGGAGAGCGAAACGGCGTCTTCCACGGCCTTGCGGCTCAGGTGCCCGCTGACGGCGTAGGTGAGCTTGATGTGCGTGAAGACGCGCGGCGGCGTGTCAGCCTGCGTGGCGACGGCTGTCACTTTCAGGCCCAGGAGCGGCTGCCGCTTCTTCTCGAGAATCGAAACGACATCCACGCTGGTGCATCCGCAGAGGGCCATCAGCACTGCCTGCATGGGGCTGGGCCCCTGCTCGTGCGAGGGGTCCGCATCGAAGAAGACGGAATTGCCTTCTTCGGAGATGCCCTCGTAGTTGTTGCCGCCTTTCCATTCGCTGTGTGCAATCATCTTTACCTTTCCTTGCGTGTTCGTGTCTTACCGCCGATTATCCGTCGCCGGCTCGGGGTGAATCGTGACCCGCTGTACTTCGGGGCACTCGAGCTTGAAGCGATCCTCAAGGCCGGTCATTATTTCGTGGACGCGCTGCATGGCCAGATCGTCCGGAAGCGTGCAGTGGCAGGAGAGATAAATGTGCTCGCGCGTCCTGCCGACGAGTATCTGATGCACGTCCACCACTTCTGGAAACACTCTGGCAGCTTCCCGTAAAGCCAATTCGATCTTGCGGTCTTCTTCCACCATTTCTTCCGGCTGCTCAATGGTAGCGGGCTCGCTTTCAATGTGCGTCAGCACGGAATCAATCTCCGGCGCCTCGCGCAGGATTTCCGCTTCCATGGCGGTAACAAATTCGTGCGCGGCCTTCAGCGGCATGTTCTCGTTCAGCTCCACATGCTGCTCCACGCGAAGCTTTCCGCGATGCGACTGCACGCTGAGTTCATGGACGCTGACGTTGTTGCGCGCGGCCACGGCACGCACTCGGTCGAAGACGCTCTCGGCGCGGGCTTCGCGCGGCACTGTATGGATGACCACGTCAGCCGACGGGAGTGCGCGGTGAGCGGCTTCTGTTGCGGCGCGCACCAGTTCTCCAGTGTG
>Ga0302278_10001942_pt1 | contig 24558 bp, 22 predicted proteins | sample III_Bog_N3_2_FD_194543 | JGI IMG/M metagenome (GOLD analysis project Ga0302278, IMG submission 194543) | Peat permafrost microbial communities from Stordalen Mire near Abisko, Sweden - III_Bog_N3_2 | ecosystem: Environmental > Terrestrial > Soil > Wetlands > Peat | place: Sweden: Abisko... | reverse complement strand
TATGCCTTCGAAGTGTTCAAGGCCACGGCGGCGCGGATGAGAGCTTTGAGCGCCTTCTCATTCACCTTGTCACCTTCGCGGAAGTCGATGGCGCGGCGCAGATTGCCCTCGAGGCTCGCATTGAAGAGTCCTGCGGGGTCATCAAGGAACGCACCTTTGGCGAAGGTCATCTTGACGACATTCTTGTGGGTCTCTCCGGTGCAGATGATGCCGCCGTGCGACCAGACAGGCACTCCCCACGGGTTCGAGGGCTTCACCCACTTGCACTCCTCGAGGACTTCAGGGTCAGCCTGCTTGATCAATGCTCGAATGCGGGCGAGCATCTCTCCACGCCAGTCACCGAGCGATTCGATTCTCAAGTCGACCAGCTGGGATGCGGATTCGACTGGTTTGGAACCACTCTTCTTCATGATGGGTGCGGCCCCCTCCTTCGGCATAAGCTGGCCTCTCTGGGGCTTTGTCTGACCCATCTTATAAGGAAAGTCCCCTTGCCTGCAGCGCATGAAAAGCGGCCGTCTAAGGCTTTTAACAAGGCGCCACGGTTAGCGAAGCAGTAGCCGAAGGCAAGCGAAGATTAAGGGTAGCTGAAGGCGGAGCGCTTGGAGCGGAGCGTGCCATGCTATTTGGGGTTCCAAAGCACCATTCTTGCGACAAATCGGTTTATTTCCGGAACTTCGGCCACCAAATCAGCGTCTAATTAACCGAGATGAGCATATCTGAACGCGTATCCGGGAGCCTACGACCCCTGTTTTCCCGGGGTGCCAACGCCGTAGCCGAGGAACAAGTCCGGCAGGAAAGTCTTGCAGTTTCAGAAGGTTTGAAGCGCCAGGATGCGGGATTGCTGGACGAACTGATCGTCAAGCACCAACACCGGCTTTTGCGCTATCTGCTCTACCTGACCAGCAACCGTGAGATGGCCGAGGACCTGTTCCAGGAGGTCTGGATGCGGGTTCTGGTACGCGGGGCGCAGTTTAACGGGCAGGCGCGGTTCGATACCTGGCTGTTTACGATTGCTCGCAACCTGGTGATCGATCAGCGGCGGAAGCGCACCATGTCGAGCCTGGATGAAATCTTCGAGTCGAACAACGACGAAGACCGGGGCTGGAGTTTTGAGGCCACGGACGACGATCCGACGCCGTTTGACCGGTTGTCAAACCTGGAAGACCGGGAGCGCATTGCGTCGGCACTGTTGCAGATCGATACACTTCATCGGGAAGTGCTGGTGCTGCGGTTCCACGAAGACCTGTCGCTGGAAGAGATATCCAAAGTGACACGTGCTCCTCTTTCCACTGTAAAATCAAGACTTTACCGGGGAATGGCGGCCCTCAAGCCGAAGCTCGAGAAGTCTGCTCTGCGCCGGTTGGAGGCGATGTGAACAGGGCCCGGATTGGCGAGGCTGGACTAGTGGATACGGGAGACCGCGTTAGAAACGCGTCAGCCGACCGCGACGTGCTCTCGTCTCTTGCCGGAACCCAGGCACATCGCGACTGTGCGGTGGCATTTCGGACGCGGCGGGTGGTGATGGCTTCGCGGGGCGTGATGCAGGAGCAGGAGGCCGGCCGCAAGCGGGCGCGGGCGCTGGCCCTGGCTGCTACGCTGGTGATTCTTCTGGCACTGGGACCCCTGGTGTGGTGGGCGGCGCAGAGCTTGATTGCCGAAGAACACCTGGGCGGGACGGCAAGCCAGTTCAGCGTATGGATCTTCTTCTTTTGTTCGGCTCTGCTGGCCTGCGCCCTGCTGGCCGGTTGGCTGCGGCGTCGCTCCTGAGCGCTGCGAGCCAGGAATTTGAGATTCCGGTAACGCCAGCCGCAACTTCCCCCTTGATTCTTTCGTCCACTTAAGCAAGCGTTAAGCTATGCTTCAATCCCGAAAGCCCCCTCTTGAGTGAGGGAAAAATCATGCACGTACCTGAGACCATCTCCGTAAACGAAGACAAGAGCATGATCCCGACGTGGTCGATTGTGACCGCGGCCGCGGCCTTCCTGCTTATTGAGTACTACTTCTGGTTTGTACTGCCATCGCAATCGCAACAGCAGCATCCTCCGCCGATCGGGCTGCGCATCTACTTCAGCCTGTCGTGGGGCGCGCTCGTGGCGCTCTACTTCCTGATGGTGGGGTATGTGAGCAAGGACGCGCCCCGGCGGGCGATGAGCTCTCGCTTCTGGATCATCCTGTGCCTGGTGATGCCGTGCGGCATCGGCGCGGTGCTCTACTTCCTGCTACGCCAGCCGCAGGTTTCGCGCTGCCCTGCCTGCGCGACGCACGTTCAGGGCGACTTCCACTTCTGCCCGCAGTGCAACTACCAACTGACCGCGAGCTGCGGCAACTGCTTCAGGACCGTGCGCACCAGCGACCAGTTCTGCACGCGATGCGGCCATGAGCTGGAGCGCGACCACATGCCGGCGCGGCTGCGCGCGATGGGCGAGTAAGCCTCGGGTTCCCTGCCCGAACTGGCTTGTGATGGATGTGTGCGCTGCATCTGACTTGCGTTCCCTCTGATCATTTCTGCGCGCCGAACGGACAGACTGTCCCGCTTGGATTGACCGCGGTGGCTCAGCTTCCTACAATCGAACTTCCCTCTCTCGGGCGATCCGCCTGAACCTTACCGCGATGAACCTTACGGCGCTCATCATCGACGACGAACAACTGGCCAGGGATGAGCTGCGCTTTCTGCTCGACTCCGTGGGCGGCGTGGACGTGGTTGCACAGGGCACAAACGGAATTGAGGGCGTGGAGCTGATTGAAGAGCATCGGCCCGACCTGGTGTTTCTTGACGTGCAGATGCCGGGGCTGGATGGGTTTGCGGTGATCCAGAAGGTGATGGAGCACAATCGCCTGCAAGGCGGAAGCGCAGGGCCGCTGCCGCAGATCATCTTTGCGACCGCGTATGACCAGTACGCTGTGCGCGCGTTTGACGTGAACGCGGTGGACTACCTGCTGAAGCCGTTTGATAAGGCGCGCGTGGAGCAGGCGGTGACGCGGGCGCGCAACCGCATGGATGCGGGTGGAGGCGTGCCCGGGGCCGGTCTCGGCGCGCAAGGCGACTCCCCGATTGAGTCCCAGCTCGAGGCGCTGCTGAAGCTGCTGAACCGGCCGCAGGGAGCTGGGCGCGGCACGCAGCCGGCCAAGCTGATTGTGCAGGCGCAGAGCCGGCTGCTGCTGATTGACCAGGCAGATATCTGTTTCGCGGCGATCGACGAGGGCGTGATTCGCGTGGTGACGCAGACGTTTGAGGGGCAGTCGAAGTGCCGGACCCTGGAAGAGCTTTTGGAGCTGCTCGATCCTGCGGTCTTCTGGCGAGCGCATCGCGGGTTTGTGGTAAACATCAACCATATTCGCGAGGTGGTTCCGTGGTTCAAGTCGAGCTACCAACTGCGCATGAACGACAAGCGTCAGACCGAGATTCCGGTGAGCCGCGCGCAGACCAAGCGGTTGCGGGAGCTGTTCAATCTGTGAGGGGAATCGCGAGACGCAGGCAAGATCCACAAATCTGCAAATCCGCTCTTTGGTTGACGTTCTATCGAATGGCGAGTCTTCGGTCCGACGCTGGCGGCCGAGCACCTGTGCGCCGGGGGTCTGGCGGTGAGCGCGGAGACGCTGCGGCGCTGGCTGCGGGCAGGCGGCCAGAAGGGTATGCGCAAGCGTAAGCCGTACCGTCAGCGGCGCGAGCGGCGGGCGCATTTCGGCGAGCTGGTGCAGATGGACGGCAGCTTTCACCATTGGCTTGAGACTGGCTTGAGGAGCGCGGCGAACGCGGCTGCCTGATGCACATGGTCGATGGCGCGACCTCCACGGCGGAAGGGCAGTTTTACCCAGAGGAGGCGATCTGGGCGGCGGCAGGGGTGTTGCGGCGCTGGATCGAGAAGTACGGGGTTCCGCGGGCCTTGTACACGGACTGGAAGAACGTCTACGTGCGCGAGGCGACGCGAGGCGACGGAGGCCGAGAAGCAGGCCGGTGAGGCGTCGCTGACGCAGTTCGGGCGCATGTGCCAACAATTGGGAAAGCGGATCATCGCCGCCAACTCTCCGCAGGCCAAGGGGCGGGTTCCGCGGGCCCAAGGCACGCATCAGGACCGGCTGGTGAAGAAGCTGCGGCTGGCCCGGATCGCCGGCTACGAGGAGGCCAACGGCTATCTCGACGAGCACTACCTGCCCGATCACAACCTGCGCTACGCGCGGCAGCCGGCCTCGGCGATGGATTATCACCGGCGGCGGCCCACGGCGCGGCAACTGGACGAAGTGTTCTGGCTGGAGGAGCAGCGGGTGGTGAGCGCTGACTGGGTGGTGAGCTACAAAACGAGGCTGCTGCAGCTGGAGCGGCAAAGCCAACACTATGCTCCGGCTCGCAGCCGGGCGGTGGTGCGGGAGAACCAGCAAGGCGAGCTGGCGATCCTCTACCGCGGCCACCGGCTCGGGTTCAAGGAAGTCTTCGCCCGGCCCGAACCGGCCTTCTGCTAATCATCCCTGGAAAAGACCTTTTAAACCGCAAACAGCAACGCAGTTAGCGGCAACTGCATAACTTCAACCAAGGGGGCATTTCTAATGTGGTATGACATGGACAAGAGTTCCCATTGACCGGGAGTAAAAACTCCCATACACTAAGTAATTGCGAGGGATGCGGCTCTAGCAGCATTCTGCACCCGCATCATCTTCTTCACAAGATCAAGGAATATCAATGGCAAACCATGTTTCGTCGCTCAAGCGCGCCCGCCAAACCGTTACGCGCACCGCAGTGAACCGCTCCAACCGCAGCCATGTCCGCACCAGCCTCCGCTCGCTGCGCGAAGCTCTGACCAAGGGCGACGTCAAGGCCGCGCAGACCCAGTACCGCGAGACCGTCTCTGCCCTCGACAAGAGCGTCCAGAAGGGTGTCTTCCACAAGAACACCGTCTCCCGCTACAAGAGCCGCCTCAACGCCCGCCTCAAGACCCTGGCCACCGCCAAGGCCTAGCTGGCCGCGCCGACGCGCTCCTTCCAAAGAGATGAAAGTAACAGCCGCGCTCAGCCGCGGCTGTTTTCGTTCTTGGCTTCCTATTCAATATCCATCCGCCCGATTAGTCCTTCGTCGATCCGGTAAACATGCACCACCATTTGGTCCACCAGGACGTTGCCCTCCATGTCCTTCACCACCTGGTGCACGTCCACCGCAACGCGTCCGTCCGCCCGTTCCTTCATGCCCACAGGCTCCACATGCGGGTCAATCGCTGCCCACTGGCGCGTCCAGTAGGCGCGCACAGCATCGCGCCCAATCTCGCGCCCACCCCCCTGTCCATTCGGCCAGTCAACATTCAGGCTCATCAGCGCAAGCACTTCCTCCAACCGTCGCGACTTAAACCCGGCATAAGCCGCCGCCAGCAACTCCCGATTTGCGCTCATCAAGTCACCGCCTCAAACACTCAGCCCAACAACTCAAAAATCCCCGCCGCGCCCATTCCTCCGCCCACGCACATCGTCACCATCCCATACCGCACCTGCCGCCTACGCATCTCGTGCACCAGCGTCGCGGTCAGCTTCGCCCCCGTGCATCCCAGCGGATGCCCCAGCGCAATCGCCCCGCCGTTCACATTCACCCGCTCCATATCAATCGCAAACCCCTGCCGCCCCAGCTCCTCGATCACGCCCAGCACCTGCGCCGCAAAGGCCTCGTTCAGTTCAATCAGCCCGATGTCGCCCAGATTCAAGCCAGCCAGCTTCAGCACCTTTGGAATCGCCGTCACCGGACCCATGCCCATCTCCTCCGGCGGGCACCCCGTCACCGCATACGCCACCATCCGCGCCAGCGGCTTGATCCCCCGCTCCCGCGCCCGATCCGCATTCATCAGCACCACCGCCGCCGCACCATCCGACGTCTGCGACGAGTTGCCCGCCGTCACCGTTCCCTGCGCCGCAAACGCCGGCTTCAGCGCCGCCAGCGCCTCCGCCGTCGTATCCGCCCTCGGCCCCTCATCCGCCGCAAACACCCGCTCCGTCACCACCGGCTTTCCAGCCTTTTTGCCCGGCTCCATCACCGGCGTCGCCGTCGTCACCGTCACCGGCACAAGCTCCTCCGCAAACCGCCCCGCGGCCTGCGCCGCCAATGCCTTCCGGTGGCTCTCCAGCGCAAACGCGTCCTGCGCCTCCCGCGAAATCCCATACCGCCGCGCCACCCGCTCCGCCGTCAGCCCCATCGTCAGCAGCGACGCCGGATAATGCTCCGCCATATAAGGATTTGGGCTCGGCTTCATCCCTCCCAACGGGATCATGCTCATCGACTCCGCCCCGCCCGCAATCACCACCCCAACGCCACCCGCACGTATCCGCAAATCCGCCTGCGCCACCGCCTCCAACCCTGACGCGCACAGCCGATTCACCGTCACGCCCGGCACTTCCACCGCCAGCCCTGCCCGCAGCGCCGCCCACCGCGCAATGTTCCACCCCTGCTCGCCCTCCGGCTGCGCGCACCCCAAAATCACATCCTCAACCTCCGCTCGCTCCAGCCCTGCAACCCGATCCAAAGCCACTCCCAGCGCAATCGCCCCCAAGTCGTCAGGCCGCGTAGTCGAGAGGCTCCCCCGTGGCGCCCGCCCCACCGGCGTGCGTACCGCGCTCACAATCACTGCTTCCGCCATCTTCGATTTCTCCTCTCGCTCCTGCTCGTCCTGCCTGCGAATTCTCCTGGCCAATCCGTCGGCGGCATGTAGCGCCGGTCTCCAGACCGGCTGTCGTGCGGGCGTCCCGCCCGCACTTCTTCTTAGCTGAACAGCGTTGCCGCAAGCCCCGCATTCTCACTCCGGCATCGCCAGCGCAATCCACGTGCCCTTGGTAAAGAAGTGGTAAACCGTGTGACGATCCACCAGCGTGTCCGCCAGCGCATCATGATCTACCCGCGCCGGCCGCTTGTCCATCCCCGCCTGCGCATCATGCACCTGCTCAGGCGTCGCTGGATCGATCCCCCAGTTGAAGCCCAACACTCCATCCGCGCCGCGAACTTGCAGCCGCTCCGTCTCCACCGCCGTCGCCAGCACCTGCGCCCGTGCAATCCCGCCCACCGCGCTCCCAAAGAAAACCAGCAACGAAACCGTCCCATGCGCCGAGCACAACACCGCCCAATCCGACGATCCAGCCCGCTCCAGGCTGGCCTGCACTACGTTCTCCGGTCCATGCGCCTGGTACGTCTGCGGAATCAGGCATCCGCGCTCGACAAGTGCCTTCGCCACCGCCTCCGGTAGCTCAGGAAACGAGTTCACCGGCAGATGCCGGATCACATACTGTGTCGTCCGTCCATCCACCTGAATCGTTCCCGTCTTCACGAGTTGTGGCTGAGAATCAGTTTGCTGAGGAGCAGCAGCGACGCAGGCAAGAATCAGCCCGCTTAGTGAAAATGCGCCCGTTACCAGTCCTGCACGACCCATTGCGAACTCTCAGGGACGATCCATACCCAGTTGGAGCAGGACTGCGTCCTCTACCCTGCACAAATCTTCTTTGCTCAAAGTTCCGACTTTGGAACCGACTCGCAGCTTACTGGCCGTTCCCAACTGGGATGCAATTGCTTTGCGCTTTTCTCCTCTTAGTTCGATGAGCGCTTCCCCGGGATATACATTAAGGGTTCTTGACGAGATTGGGACCACCTGCACTCGATTCTGAGTCAGGTTCGCTGCATTGTTCGAGATCACAATTGCGGGACGAGTCTTCTGAATCTCACCGCCAACGCTGCGGTCGAACGCGACCCAGTAGACCTCGCCACGTTTAATAGGAATCACCGATCAATCCTTCCGTCCACTCCTCGGCCTCGGCTTCCTGCTCCTCATCGGCGGCCATTTGCCGGTAGCCGTCCAGCAACGAAGCTTCCTCGATCCTCCCTGCCATCTCAGCCGCGGCCAGGACCGCAGGCTGCAACTCGCGCGGAACAATGAACCACGCGGGGTTTCCTCGGGACTGGGGGGTGCCTTTGTTATTGCTACTATCCCCATTCCAGCGAATCCCGACAGCAGGTGTACCATCCCATTTCAAGCGTGCAACGGACCAACTCAACTCCCTTGGGCCCGCGTCGTAAACCACCTCCACGGATTTGACCTTGTCTTTTGGCGAGAGCACAGTCTTAGGGTCGTGATACATGATGATTCTCCTCTACGAGCATCATTACATACGTACGTACGTCAATTCCGCAGCGGCTTCCCGGTCTTCAGCGTAAACCCAATCCGCTCCTGCGTCTTCCGCTCCCCACACAACGACAAGAACGCCTCAAGCTCCAAATCCAGCAAATACTGCTCGCTCACCAACGATCCCGCCGTCACCCGCCCGCCTGCCAATATATACGCCGCCCACCGCGCCACCTTTTCGTCGTGCTCCGAGGCGTAACCCGCCTCCCTCATCAGCGCGATCCCCGTTTCGAGCATCGCCAGCAGCCCCACTCCCGGCGCAGGAATCTGCATCCGCTGTTGCGGCGCAACATACCCTCCCTCCGCCAGCCCGGCCACCTCCGCCTTCGCGTCCAGCAACTGCCGTTCGCGGTTCATCGTGACGCGGTCCGCTGGCCCCAGCATCCCCAGTCCACGTGCCTCGGCCGCCGAAGTCGACACCTTCGCCAGCGCAATCGTCTCAAACACCTGCTTCACCGCATCCGCCAACTCCGCCGACTGCGCAAACCGCGACGGCGGATCCTTCGGATCGGGCCTTGCCATCGCCATCGCCTGGTCCACCGCCTTCAGCAGCATCTCCTTCGTCCCGCCACCGGCCGGAATCAACCCCACCCCCGCCTCCACCAGTCCGATGTATGTCTCCGCATGCGCCTGCCGCCGCGCCGCGTGCAGGCAGATCTCCGCCCCTCCGCCCAGCGTCAGCCCAAACGGCGCCACCACCACCGGCCGCGGGCAAAACTTGATCGCCGCGGTCATCTGCTGGAAGCCGTGAATTACCCCGCCCACCTCATCCCACTCGCCCTCCTGCGCAGCCAGCAGCAGTTGCATCAGGTTCGCGCCCACCGAAAAGTTCTCCCGATCGCTCGCAATCACAAACCCCGCGAAATCCCTCACCGCATCCGATTCCGGCTTCAGCACAGCCGAGATCATCCCCAGCACATCCCCGCCGATCGCGTTCTTCATCGAATGCAGCTCGATGCAGCCGATCCCATCCCCCAAATCAATCAGCGAAGCCCCCGCATTGCTCCGAACCACCCCGTTCGCGCGACGGAAGTCCGCAACCCGCGCATGTCCCGCCTGTTTTGATATCGTCTGCCATCCATTCGTTGTCGGGTTGTAGCATTGGGGGCCGTCCGGTGAATACCAGCAAACAGGCTCTGACTCCGGCCCGGTGCTAAGCAATTCCTGCAATGCGCGCCTCACCGGCAGCCCCTGCGCCTTCATGCGGGCCGCCGTCTCCCGCACCCCCGCCGCATCCCACAACTCAAACGGTCCCAGCTCCCAATTGAACCCCGCCCGCATCGCCCGATCGATCGACGGCGCGTCGTCGCTCACCTCGCCTATGCGATCAGCCGCGTAGCTCCACATATCCGCCAGAAACGGCCACAGAAACCGCGCCGCCTTGTCCTTTGCCGGGTCGCCCGCCAGCAGCATCTTCAGCCGCTCAACCACCGTGCCCGCGTTCTTCGCCATTTCGAGCGACGGCAATGCCGGCTTCATCCACGGCCTATACTCCAGCGTCGCCGGATCAAGCACCAGCCGCTCGTCCTTCCCATCCGCCCCGCGCACCTTCTTGTAGAAGCCCTGCCCGGCCTTGTCGCCCAGCCAGCCGCGCTTCAGCATCTCGTCCAGCAAATGCGAGAACCGTCCCTGCTCCGCGCCGCCAGGAAAATTCGCCGCCACATGCGCCGCAATATCCACGCCCACCAGGTCCGTCAGCCGGAACGTCCCCGTCTTCGGCCAGCCGATCGCCGCACCCGTCAGCGCGTCGGTCTCCTCAATCGTCAGCCCCTGCTCCAGCATCAACGTTGCCGCCCGAAACATCAGGTGCAGCCCGATCCGGTTCGCGATGAAGTTCGGCGTGTCGTGCGCAAACACCACCTGCTTGCCCAGGCTCCTATCGGCAAAAGCCGCAAAGGCCGCGGTCACCGCCGCATCGGTTTCTTGCCCGGGAATAATCTCCAGCAGCCGCATATATCGCGGCGGATTAAAGAAATGCGTCCCGAAAAACCTGTCCCGATGCGCCGGAAGCGTCGCCGCGATCTTCTCGATCGGCAGTCCCGAGGTATTTGTCGTCAGCACAGCGTGTTTCGCCAGATGAGGCACCACCCGCGCCAGCAGCGCCCCCTTGATCTCGAGGTTCTCGGCCACTGCCTCAACCACCCAGTCGCACTCTGCCAGCCGCGCCAGGTCGTCCTCAAAGTTTCCCGCCGTAATCAGCCCCGCCAACGATTGCTCAAACAGCGCCGCCGGCTTCGCTTTTCCCAGCCCGGCAATTGCCTTCAGCGCCAGCGCATTCCTCGGCGCGCCTGCCTCCTTCGGCGCCATATCCAGCAGCAGCACCGGAATTCCCGCGTTTGCCAGCAGCGCGGCAATCCGCGATCCCATCGTCCCCGCGCCCAGCACAGCGGCCCGCCGCACCAGCAGCGGTCGTTCGGCCATGCCGCTCTTTGCCGTTCCCACTTCCGCAATCGCGCCCATTTACTCTTCCCCCAATCAATTTCCCCGGCTCGGCTCCATGCTACGCCCGGTCTTGCTACGTTTTGCCCGCCTCGCCGAAACGCTCGCAGCATACGGGTGCGTGCGCTCGTAGGTCAAGGCAACCCGGCCCTTCCCATCGCCGCCTTGATTTCCTCGTGCCAAACTTCGCGCGGCGACTTTACACTGTCTTCAAAAATACTCTCCAGGAGCGACCTATGCCCCCAACCGGCAACTTCAATCCCCAGGTTGACGCCTACATCGCCAAAGCCCAGCCCTTCGCGCAGCCCATCCTCCAGCTCATCCGCCAACTCGTCCACAGGGCCTGTCCCAGAGTCGAAGAAACCATCAAGTGGAGCCGCCCCTTCTTTGAATACAAGGGCGTCATCCTCGGCAACATGTCGGCTTTCAAGCAGCACTGCAGCTTCGGTTTCTGGGGTGAAGAGATTTCCGCCGTCCTCCGCGAACAAAAAGTACTCCAGCCAGACGCCATGGGCTCTCTTGGACGCATTACCCGTGTAGAAGATCTGCCGACCAGCAAACAAATGCTAAGCCTGTTGCGCCAGGCCGTGGCATTCATTGATAAAGGCGAGTACACGAGCCCCATCGCCGCCCGGCAGAAAGTCGTCAAAGCCCCCGCGCCCACTGCCGAAGCGCCGCCCGAGTTCACAAAGGCGCTCAAGACCAACAAAAAGGCCGCTGCAGCCTATGCCAGCTTCAGCCCAAGTTGCAAGCGCGAGTATGTCGAGTGGATCGCCGACGCCAGGCGCGAAGAGACACGCGACAAACGCATCGCCACCGCCATTGAATGGATCAGCGAAGGCAAGCAGCGCAACTGGAAATACCAGACCTGCTAGAGAAGCTCAGTGCAAGCTCGCTTTGTAACAGGGCACGACCTCAGTTGTGCCGAAGAGCTCGCTTTGTATCAGGGCGCGACTTCAGTCGCGCCGAAGAACCAACCATTAGAACGTGGGCTTCACAGCTTGCGGAAAAACTCAGCCGAGCGGCTTTGTAACAACGGCACGGCTTTAGCCGAGCCAATAAAGTCAGCAGAATGAGTCGGCCTTTTCAGGCCGCGGAAAAACTCCGCCGCGCCGAGGCTTTCAAAGGGCACGGCTTCAGAGCCTGCCCTGAGCGAAGTCGAAGGGTGCCGCTAAGGCCAATGTAATGGGCGCGTCTTTAGCCGCTGAGGAGCGGTTTTTTCCTGCGCCCCGGGAATCTCACCCTTTTCCCGCAACCTGTTTAGATGGGATGAGACGGCTGGCCTCGCGGAGAGCTAAGCTTTCCCTGAGGGGGCCTTTCTCTGGCTGCTCCTGGATCTCTTCCTCTGAACGCGACCTGTTCGCCTGGGTTCCATCTAATTGGGCGCACAGCGTCGAGTCTGTTCTGTCTCACTCCGTCTCGGTCTTGTCGCCAGAAATCCCAAATTGTGGAGTCTCTGCGCCTTCTTCCGCTTCCTGGAGCCTGGAGAGCGTCTTTCTGTACCACCAGGCGGCGGCCAGGCCCCCTGCGAGTGCCGAGGCGACCGCCACAACGCCCACACTGACCCACCTGCCACCAGCCTCGTGAGGCTCCGGCAGTTGAACCAAAGGTGCAGAATCTAAATCACTTGACATGGAGGATAAGCTTTCTGGCAGTGGGCTTCTGGCCTCATCCACCGCTCTGTCCGATGCGCGTTAGATGCAAAAATCGGGAAAAGGATTACGAAGAAGTATCCCCAGAAATATTTTGATTTTTGTATTTGACTCGACATCAATCTATGCTATCTTATATTTATTCCAGTCTGAAGGCGGCTAAATGCCCCTTCCCTCTGGGAGTAAGTTGCGTCACTGGCCTCCCGGCACGAACAGCTCACCGTTCGTGCCGTCTTTTTTTTGTCGACGAAATTAGTGGCCAGGCCCCCATTTTCACCCCTCGGCAAATCCAGGCCCAAGCCCCTTCGGCCCACTCGAATGGCCAGCCCTTGCAGCGCCGGTCTCCACACCGGCTGGAATGTGGGCCTCCGGCCCGCGCCCAATCGGACTAAAATGAAACCTGCAAAAGGGGAATCTCATGCAAAAGCTCATCCGCAACCGTTGGATTCTGGCCCTGGCCGTCTTCGCCCTCACCGCGGCCAGCTACGCCCAATGGTCCAATCCGGCCGACGACGTCCCCGCCTACCACCCTTCCGCCCCCCTGAAGATGGCGGCCCTTCCGCCCATCCTCTCCGGCGCCAAGCTCACCGGCGAGAACTTCCAGTACCCCTGGCAGGTCCACGTCTACAAACAGGCCGCGCAGATCGCCAACGTCATCTACCAGCTCCCCTGCAACTGCCGCTGCGATCGCGCTCTCGGCCACACCAGCCTGCGTAGCTGCTATGAGGGCCTCCACGGAACTGAGTGCTCCACCTGCGCCAAGGAGGCCATTTATGCCTTCGCCCAGACCAAAGCTGGCAAGACCCCCGCACAGATCCGCGCAGGCATCGCCCGCCACGACTACGAGGCAATCGATCTCGAAAAGCAGTAAAAGGGAATTGGGCGTTGAGAATGTCGCCGCTTTGAGATATTGCCTATAACAAGCCTTGTTATAGACAACGCATTGAGCCGCTCCGAAAAGGCGAAAAAAACGATGGCGTTGTCCCCTGAAAGCCCCCTCTGATCGACTATTCTGCTCGTGCAGAGGCTCAAAAGCGCAAATTCACCGCCCGATCCCAATCCAATACCCGTAGATCTGCGCCCCAAACCCGCCCGCCATCTCCGTCACCTTCGGCCCTGGGTCACCGTAGATCTCAAATCCCGTCACCCCTTTTGCACATAATTTCCATCCCCCGGCGCACAATCCATGCGTGAATGCCAAAAAGGCCCTCACCCGGAGCAGACGCCATGATCCATGCACTCAAGCCCATTACTCCTAAACCGTCCGAAATCGATCGCTGTCCTGCTCTGCTAAACCCCGCCGTCGCCCGCTGCGTGCGGGTCTGGCAGCGCGTACAACGTTCGCAATTGAAAGAGACACACAGCATTCCCGTCGCCCGCGTTAGAGCCCATTCCGCCTACCTCCAGGCCATGCCCCCGCTTGATAGCTACCAGAATATTCTCGATTACATCGCCTGTGTCGGTTACGCCATGACCAACGCTTTCATCCTGGAAGAGACCGGTGCGTCGTTTCTAAACGCCGCCAGGATAGCTCTCAATGCCATTTCGCCTCGGATGAAACCTCGGCAAGCCTCCTCTGATGACCCCAAACCATAACGCTCTTTTTTCCCCCTATTGGAATCAGCAACTTAGCCAGGGCCTTTTTGCAAAACTAAGAAAACAAATCAGTTACAGAGCCCCAATTTCTGAAGAAACAGCACTTTTCTCATCGAAAACCGAAATTTCCATTGAAAATGACGGTCCTGAGCCTGCAAAAACTCGCCCCTCGCCCGCACCGGGCCCCTGTCTCAGACCCCTCAGCGGCGTCCCTGGCGCCAAAGCCCAATCCCGGCCTCAGACCCCAAACCCCGATTTGGCATAAGATAGAAGCAGCAGCACCGAGCCAGTTCCACCGGCTCGCACCCACTGGGCGCTTGCGGCATCAAATCCGCAGGCTGTATGCCTGTATCCCAGTATTCCTCAACGGCTGCATCGTGCTGTTGAGGCACAAAATGGGGGCGTCACGGTTTCGACGGGATCGATTGCGGCTAAGGAGACATGTCAGGGTGTGGGCACCTGTAATCGCCTGCAAAAACAAAGTTGCCAACGATAATCTGGCACTTGCAGCTTAATTAACTAAGCTGCCGTCCTCCGTGGTTTTGCCTGTGGGCCGCGAAAGGACGTCATTCAGCAGGCTGGCTAAAGCGGCTCGGTCCGGGCGGCTGAAGCGAGATCAATCGGACTAGCTTTATGCGCATCTTGTCCGTTCTGAGCGTATAAGGCGAAAACATGCGGAAGCGGACAAAGCATGAACTCTCCTGGCTGACAGCGATTTCGGACGCGGGTTCGACTCCCGCCGCCTCCACCAACATTCTAAAGACTTTACATAATGCATCTAGCAATCGTACAATAAACGTACAACGAAGCCGTCAAGGCTGTTGTGGGGCGAGGCTATTCGCCGAACACGTTGAGAATCAGCTGCGAATTCCGTGTGCCCAAAATGTGCCCAAGGTATGCGTTTGTGCCGCTTTTCGCTCGACTGGCAAAACTTGAAATCAATAACTTACGTCGTCTCAGAATCGCCCAGAAGAACGACCCCCCCTCCCGGCACCATAAAATAACTTAGGATTTAGACGATACCCAGGTAGGGTATTTGGTTTGGCGCTGGTCATACTTACGGTGATACTTTGTTCCAGATGATTTGTGGAGTTCAAAGTGCCACGAACTCGACAATGCTGCCATCATGCGCGTCAGGCAACAAGGTCAGAGCTTCCGACAGATAGCTCCGGGACACCGCGTCTCAACGGCTACTGTGCAGCGCGTCCTTCGAAAAAAGTCTCCTCAAGCTGCCTGAACCAGGCCCACTCGCCCCATGACAAAAGGGGTCTGAAAACACCGCCGCTAAATCCAATAAAACACGAGGCCGGATCTCACCGATCCGGCCGTGTCAAGAGGTGTGGGTTGTGACACGAAATGCCTTCGTTTCATCGATTTCCCAACCGGAGCACGATGCCTGCGCCGATGCGGATGTTGTTCTGGTGATTATTGGAGCCGTTGTCGAAAGTCGTAAACAGGTAGTCGGCTTCGATTAGGCGGATCGAGAACTTCGAGCCAGCGCGAAGGTCCAGTCCTCCGCCAAGGGTCGCGGCGAAGGCCGCGCCTGCGTTGGCCGCGCCGGGATTGACGCCCTGGACTAGAGTGCCGGTGGAGTGTGCGAGTCCGATAAGCGCCTGGCCGAATGGCTGCCAGACCGAGTGACCGGCCATCGGCAGATAGCGCGGCCCGGCCGTGTAGGTGCCGAGGGTGAGGCTGTCGCCGCTGGTGGAAGCGGAGCCTGCGTGAACCACGTTGATGTCTCCAGCGGCGGCGAACTTGCCCGAGCCAAGCGGCCAGGTGAAGGTGGCGTTGCCGCCGTTGAGCGAGAAACAGCCGCAACCGCCCGGCGGCAGGTTGCTGTGGACGTAACTATAGCCAAAGGCCAGCTCCGGACGAGGCGAGTCTTGCTGCGCAGGCGCTGTCTGAGCGCGCGAGACGGCCGGCAGAGCGGAGACCGCGGCGACGGCCAGCAACAGAACGAAAGGGGAATTGTTCGTGAGTCGCATGTCGGTCTCCTTTTACTGCACTGTGAGCTGGACGGTGGTGGTCTGGACGTCGGTTCCGCTGGTTCCCGTAACAGTGATGGAGTAGGACTGGGCGGGGGAGATGAAGGCGAAGCCACCGCCGCAGGCAGTGAGGGCTGTGAACGCGCCGAGCGATGCGATCAGCAGCAGAGCCATCGTGATCCAGCGGCGCCGGCGCCTGCCCGGGACCAGGCAAAGGCCGATGATCGCGAGCGCGGATGTGGCGAAGGGCCACGTTGAACTGCGTGTGGCAGCCGTGGCTGTAGTCGTGCCGGTTTGGATGCTGAGGGTGGAGTTGGCCGTCGAGCTGCCCGGCGTAATGGATGCTGGCGAGAAGGTAGCGACCGCGCCGGTGGGAAGGCCGCTGGCCGCGAGGCTAACTGCGCTAGGGAAAGTTCCATTCTGCGCAGTAGCAGTGATCGTGTACTGCGCTGAGCCGCCCGGTTGAATCGTCTGCGGCGCGGTGGTTGTGCTGATGGTGAAGGTGGGGGCCGGAGTTCCGGTTCCGCTCAAGGTTGCCGTCTGCGGCGAACCGGCGGCGTTGTCGGCAACGGAGAGCGTGGCCGAGAAAGTCGCCACCGATGCCGGGGTGAAGGTGATATAGATCAGGCAATTCGCACCCGCGGCCAGCGTAGTTCCGCAGGCGTTGCTGCCGGTGGCGATGGCAAAGTCCGCCGCGTTGGTTCCTGTGACGGTGATGCCGGTGATATTGAGCGTGGCGTTGCCGGAGTTGGTGAGCGTAGCGCTCTGTGCGGCACTGATGGTGCCCGAAACACCGCTGAATGTCAGCGTTGTCGGAGTCAAGACAGCCACTGGCGCAGCCGCAGCGACAATGCCAAAGTTGGCGGTGACGCTCTCGGGCGCGCTCATGGTGACGGTGGTTGAGGCGCTGTTTGCGGCGGCCACGCTGCCGGTCCAGTTCACGAACGAGAAGCCGGTGTTGGCCGTGGCCATGAGGTTGACCACGGTACCCGGCGCATAGAACGTGCCCGATGCTGGGGAAACGGTTCCGTCGGCAGCGGGGCTTGCGGCAGTGGTCAACTGATAGGCCGTGGCGGAGAAGGTTGCGGTATAGGTTGTGGTGGTTGAGGACGCCGTCACCGTATGCGAGAGCGCTCCGCCATCGGACCAGGCGGCGAAGGTGTACTGCGTTCCGGTTGAGTTCTGCGGCGAGGTTGTAGCAACGGTGTGCGTTGCGCCGACGGTCCAGGTGAGGGTCTGCGTGCTCGCGTAATTCGTTCCATCTACGCTGAAGGAGAGCCCGGCCGGGCTGGCGCCCACTGTTACCTGCACGGTTGCTGCTGTAACGGTAACCGTGTTCGAGCCGGTCGCGGAGTTATAGGTCGTTGAGCTCGATGTGTCGGGCGTGTAAGTGGCCGTGAGCGTATCCGTGCTCGTCGCCAGTGATCCGGCGGGAATGTTGATGGTGGCGCTGCCGGCGCTGAGCGTGACTGCTCCCGACGTATAGGTGCCGCTGGTCAGAGTTACCGAGCCGGTCGGCGTGGAATTGCCGCTGCCGCCGCTCAGCGTAACGGTCACAGATAGCGCTTGCGCCGTTGTAATGCTGGATGGAGTCGGAGTGACTGTTACCGTTGGTGTGATCAACGCCGGTGAGGTCACCGCGACCGTGTTCGTTCCCGTTGCGGAAGTGTACGTGGCGGAGCTCGCGGCGTCCGGCGTGTAATTGGCCGTCAGCATGTCGGTGCCTTTTGCCAGAGCGCCCGCCGCAATGTTGATAGTCGCTGAGCCGCTCGAGAGGGTCACCGCGCCCGATGAATAGGTCCCGCTGGTCAACGTAACCGACCCGGTCGGCGTTGGCGTACCGCTAACCGTTACCGTCACAGTAGTTCCCTGCGCCGTCGTGATGCTGGCTGGCGAAGGAGTGACAGTCACTGTTGGTGCAGTTGCGGCTGCAGTCACCGTTTCGGTGTTCGAACCGGTGGCGGATGTGTATATCGACGAGCTGGCGGCGTCAGGCGTGTAGCTGGCCGTCAGAGTATCGGTGCCCTTTGCCAGAGTCCCTGCTGGGATGTTGATCGTTGCGCTGCCGGCGCTGAGGGTCACTGCCCCCGATGAATAAGTGCCGCTGGTCAGTGTCACGGTTCCGGTCGGCGTTGGCGTGCCACCGACTGTGACGGTCACCGATAGCGCCTGGGCCGTGGTGATGCTGGCAGGCGAGGGCGTCACTGTCACGGCTGGAGCTGTTGCTGCAGCAGTCACCGTTTCGGTGCTCGAACCGGTGGCGGATGTGTACGTGGACGAACTCGCGGCGTCAGGCGTGTAGCTTGCCGTCAGAGTATCGGTGCCCTTTGCCAGCGAACCGGCAGGGATGTTGATAGTAGCGAAGCCGCTGCTGAGCGTTACCGCGCCTGACGAATAGGTCCCGCTGGTCAACGTAACCGACCCGGTCGGCGTTGGCGTGCCGCTGACCGTCACCGTCACCGTAGTCCCCTGCGCCGTCGTGATGCTGGCAGGCGAAGGAGTGACCGTTACCGTCGGCGTGGTGAGCACCGGTGTAGTGGCTGCAGACAGCTGATATTTCCAAAGGTCGTTGAGTAGGCCTTGCAGTCCGTTGCTATCGTAGCCCGGGCCCCCAAAGAGCCAGAGACTGCCGCTGCTATCGGTCCAGCCCGAAGCAAATGAGCGACCTCCGGGGATGTTTCCGGCGGCGGGCGTTCCCAACGTGCCGTACACGCCGGACTGGTTAACAGCGCTGCTTCCGCTCATCCACGCCCATTCGTTCGTGAAAGGATTGAACTCCCAAAGGTCATTGAAATAGACATTGAATCCGGCGGAATCGAGGCCATAGCCCCCAAAGAGCCAGAAGTTGCCGCTGCTATCGGTCCAGCCCGTAACGTCCTCACGGCCTCCGGGGACGTTTCCGGCAGCAGGCGTACCCAACGTGCCGTACAGTCCGGCATGGTAATACCCCGTGCTGCTTCCCCCCATCCACGCCCATTCGTTCGTGGAAGGGTTGAACTCCCAAAGGTCGTTGAGTTCGGTGAGATTTCCGTCGGGCTCATAGCCATAGCCCCCAAAGAGCCAGAGATTGCCGCTGCTATCGGTCCATGCCACAGCATCAGAGCGGCTTCCGGGCACATTCCCGGCAGCAGCCATTCCCAACGTGCCGTACACTCCGGCGCTGCCCGTGCTGCTTCCGCTCACCCATGTCCACTCGTTCGTGGAAGGGTTGAACTCCCAAAGGTCGTTGAGACTGTAGAAAGCATTACCGGCTACAGCGCTCGTGCCCCCAAAGAGCCAGAAATTGCCGTTGCGGTCGGTCCATGCCGCAGCGGGTACGCGGGCTCCTGGGATGTTTCCAGCGGCGGGCGTTCCCAACGTGCCGTACACGCCGGACTGGTTACCAGTGCTGCTTCCTCCCATCCACGCCCATTCGTTCGTGGAAGGGCTGAACATCCACAGCTCGTTGCCCGAACCCCCAAAGAGCCAGAGATTGCCGTGGCTGTCGGTCCAACTCGAAGCGCCATTGCGGCCTCCAGGGACGTTTCCGGCAGCGGGCGTTCCCAACGTGCCGTAGACGCCGGACTGGTTACCAGCGCTGCTTCCGCTCATCCAGGCCCATTCGTTCGTGGAAGGATTGAACTCCCAAAGGTCGTTGAGTTCGGTGAGATTTCCGTCGGGCTCATAGCCATAGCCCCCAAAGAGCCAGAAATTGCCGTTGCGGTCGGTCCAGGTCGAAGCGTCTCCGCGGCCTCCGGGGACGTTTCCAGCAGCGGGCGTTCCCAATGTTCCATATACTCCGGGCCAGCCTTCGTTGGCGCCGGGTACCGTGCTGCTTCCGCCCATCCAGGTCCAGTTGCCGGGCGCCGGCTGAGCAGACGCGACTGCGGCGAATAGGCCAAGGACGAGAACCGCGAGACGATGGATGAATTTCCTGGCAGCCATGGGAAGCTCCTCTAGGGTTGTGACCTTCACGGAAGACCTGTGCAGGCGCTGCCTGGGGGGGCAGACTGCTGCCGCGAGAGCGGCTGAGCCCCGCGCAATGCGGCGTTCTGACCGAGCACATGCCCTTCGCAGAGGCTCAGTGCGTTCGATCCGGTCAGCGTGTGCACCGCCATCGGCCCCGCGGCCCTGACGCCTGCGCATTCGTCGGGCAAGGAAACGGTTACGGCGCGCTGCGCTACGGTGATCGCCGCAGGGGTCGCGTTGGAATCCGGAGTTGCTGGGAGCGCGCCCAACGGACCGACTGCAAGGAAAGCCGTCGCAAGCAGAACTCGAACGGGGAGAACCTTGGGAAGTACAACCATCTTTCACTCCGTAGGTCGGTGATGAGATGAGGGAGGGTGAAGTGCGTCACCCGTGAGCTGTGTCCGATGGACAGCCGCCACCAGCTGTCTGGCGCAGCCAATCAACCCATCGCTGAGGGGAGAGATCATCTGTTTCAACAAGGACTTAGGACTTGGCATCTGCTGCGTTCGGCGTTGCTGAGGCTCCAGGCAGATGCGATAATCAGGCCAAGCCGTTCCCGTGACAAGTGCCCTGTTCGGCCATATCGGGCCATCTGCTGCCACTGTCCCCTTTTGGGAGATTTGTTCCATGCCGCCAGCCCCGCCAACCCGCTCAGCAGCCGAGAGCGCAGGTGTGGGAACGCGATTGGACGGATGGAAAGAGATTGCCACTTATCTGCGGCGGGGGATACGCACCGTCAAGCGCTGGGAGGCAGATCGCGGGCTGCCCACCCACCGGGTTCCGGGCGGCGGCCGGGCATCTGTGTACGGCTTCACAACGGAACTGGATGATTGGCTTCACGCCAGAGAGGCCGGAGATCTCGACGTGCTGAGCGATGAACAAGACTCTGCCAGGTTGGAATCCGACGTCATTGCGCCTTTACCGCCAGCAGAGCCCGCTGAAGAGTTCGACTTGGCCGGCGCTGCGGTACCCGCTCCGCTTCAGCGGAGCAGCCGACGCTGGTCGGTGGCTGCTTCAGCGGTGGGACTCGCCGTCATCGCTGCCTCGGTAGCATTTGTGGTTACCTTGCCCGGTGTCAGGTCGCGGCTATCTCAGGCCTTGCCGGTCCTCTTTCGCCGGGGAGAGCAGCCTGCTGCTTTATCCACTTCGCAAGCGCCTTCCGATACAGAGAAGAAGCTGGCGAGGGACTTCTATCTGAGGGGCCGTTACGAATGGAATCAGCGTACGCCAGAAAGTCTCAACCAGGCCTTGGACTCCTTTACCCAGGCAATTGTTCATGATCCTGGCTACGCGCCAGCATACGCTGGTCTCGCGGACACCTATGACCTGCTGCGGCAGTACTCGACTATGCCCGACAGCGAAGCGTATGCGCGGGCCATTAGTGCTGCACGAAAAGCGATCGAGCTAGACGACTCCCTTGCCGAAGCGCATCGGGCGCTCGCCTATGCCGAGGTGTACGGTACATGGGATCTGGCAGACGCTGACAAGGAGTTTCAACGCGCCATCGAGTTGGAACCTAAAGATCCAGTGGTCAGGCGTTGGTATGCGAATGCCTTTGCCATGCCCGGGCGCTACCAACAGAGTCTGGAACAGTTGGAGCTAGCTCAGCAGTTGGACCCAACATCCCAGGCAACAATCGCGGACAAGGGGATATTGCTGTTCTACGCCGGAAAGCAGAAGGAGGGAATTGATTTGCTCAACGAAGTTGAGCGCATCAATCCGGAATTCCGCTCGCCTCACGCTTACTTGATGCTCATCGATTTTGATCTGCGCAACTTCTCTGGGTACCTCAAAGAAGGTCAAAAGACGGCAGAGATAATGAACGACCCCGAACTCAAGGACATCATGTCCTCAGCGCAAAAGGGATATGCTCACGGCGGTGTATCAGGGCTCTTGGACGCACTCTACGCCAAACAAAGCGAGTACTACACGGAGGGGAAACTTTCCCGCACCGCGTTAGCCAGGACCTGCACGATGATGGGCAAGAAGCAAGAAGCATTACGTCTGCTGGAAGAGGCCTCGGCTCACCGCGAGCGCGAAGTACTGACCTGCCTTTCAGACCCTGAGTTGATCACCCTCGAGAATGAGCCGCGCTTCCAGGCGCTCGCGAAACAGCTGAATTCCCTATTGCCACACAAACCGAACGTGCCTGCACTGCTGTCGATACCGGAAAACGCACCCCTTCAAGCGGCCAATCACCTTCGCTAAGAGCCCTCAATTGGTAGGCACGCTAATTATCCAGCGCGCCCAATTTGCCGTAAGTCAGTTCCGCCGCCCCGACCTGTGAATCTGAGTAACGGCTTCATCGCATCCCGGCTTTCAAGATCCTGGCCCTAGGCGGGACAGGACGATGCAATGTCGTGTCGTGCCCATCGAGGGCGCTCCGCATTCGAACGAGAATTGAGATAGTTTCGTCGTGGCAGGTCGCGTTTCGTAGCGGCGGTCTCAGAATCGAAACACAACACCGTTCTCGAAGCGTACGTCGTATTGGCGGTTGTTCGTCGAGTTGGGCAGGCTGGTGCTGACGAAGTCGACTCCGACGAGCCGCAACGCGATGGAATGCGTGAGGCGAAGGTTGGCGCCTCCTCCAGCCTGAAAAGCGCCGCTGCTGGCGCTGGTGGTTGCTCCGGATGGGTAGGGAAAGAGACTGTGCGAAGCGAATACTTCGCCGCCCAGAATCTGCCCGTACAAGTCGAAGCCGTGTGGATTGTATTTGGCGAAGCGGAAAGTGTAGCGCGCACCTCCCATCACCGAAAACTGTCTCAGGTTTACGCCCGGCTCGATGCTGGACTTCTCTTCGAAGTTCGCGTCGCCGACCAGGCTGAGGCCGCCGGCTTTGCCGCCGAAGTTATACGCCGCATCGAGTGAGCCGCCCGGCATTACAAATGGCGTAGTGGTGGACGCTATCTTGGCCACCTTGTAGGTAAAGTTTGCAGCGACATCGAATTTGTCCGTCGCGGGTGCCGGCATGGCGGCGGGAGAAGTCTGTCCGGCGGCGTGCAGAGAGAACACACCAAGGATCATCGCCAACGTTGCACTGACAGGCAGAATACTTTTCATCTCGTTCTTCTCCTTGATGTCGTTACTCAACTGTGAGTGAAACGCTGGCGTTGTGAGTCAATGAACCAGAGGTTCCGGTAACTGTGATGGACGAAGTGGCTTGCGCCTGGCCGAAGTAGCCGCTGGGAACGCCGCCGCAGCCGTTGAAAGCCGACATCGCCGCGAGTCCGGCAGCGAACATGAGCACGATCGAGGTCATGCGGCTCAATCCACGGCCAGCACGGCGTAGCTTGCCGGCCAGCGGCAACAGCAGCAGAGCAAGCGCCGCGAGCGGCCATCTGGATGGTGGCCGGTTGCGTGCCAGTGTGGTGATCGGCGTTGTAATGGTGAGAGTGACCGGCGTCGAGCCCGCGCCCGTCGCGATGGAAGCGGGAGAGAAGCTGTATGTTGCGCCGGATGGCAGGCCCGCAGCAGTGAGTGTGATCGTCGCCGGGAAGGTGGTTGCCTGTGCAACCGGGCTCACCGTGAGGTTGAAGGTTGCGCTCGTGCCGGGCACGACGGTGGAGGAAGTCGGCGAGCCGGCAACCACCGAGAAGTCTTCAATCACTTGGGGCAGCGTCACCGTCGTTGATGAGCCTTGGTTGTTGGTATCGCCGGCATAACTTGCGGTGATGGAATGCGTGCCTGCGGCCAGGCTTCCCGTGGTGAGCTTGGCGACGGCCGAGGCGCCCGAGCCCGAAGCACTCAACGTTCCGGTGCCGATCGACGTCGTTCCGTCAAGGAAAGTTACTGAGCCGGTGGGAACGATCGAGCCCGAGGTCGGTGTGACCGTGGCCGTGAAGGTGACGGAGGTTGTGAGGAACACCGGACTGCCGTTCGTAGCTACTGACGTGGTGGGTTGCGTGTTGATTACCGTGAAGTTCTGGCAGGTGGAGTTGCCGACGTAGTCCGACGCCAAGCCCGACGAAGGCGCCCACACCGCGCAGATGGTGACGGGACCGGGAGTCATCGCCGTGCCGATAGTGATCGGTGTTCCGCCAGGGGTCGAAAGATGGTAGGTTGCGGTCCCATTGACGGTGACGTTGGTTGCGCCGGTCAGCGCCGCAGCGTCAAATTGAGCCGACGTCGGGCCCGAGGAAGCGATGATGGTCGACGACGACGGAGACCAGCTGACGGATGTGGAGGCCGCGTTGACTGTGATGGGTAAGCACTGAGACACGGAACTGTACTGCGATGTGAAGTTCGAGGATGGCACCCATTGCACGCAGAGGGTGTCAGTGCCACCGGGGAGGACGGTGGTCGAGTTCGCCACCGTGCCGCCCACCGAAGAGATGTAGTAGGTGAACGTGCCGTCTACGCTGATGTTGGTTGCGCCGGAGTACGCAGTGGCGTTGAACTGGCTATTGCCGAGCGTTGACGAATAGGTGATCGGCGTCGAAGGCGTCCAGTTGATCGTCGAGCCGGCATTTACCTGGATGGTCGTGCAAGCCTGCGAAGAATCGTAGTCCGCCGAGTAGGTAGACGATGGCGACCATTGCACGCACACAGTGTTGCTGCCTGCGGGAAGTACTGTGCTCGAGTTAGCTACTGTTCCACCCACCACGTTGAGGTAGTAAGTAAACGTGCCGTCGGAGCTGACCGGCGTGGACCCCGAAGACGCCGTAGCATTGAACTGAGCTGCGCCGAGCGCAGTGCCCTTACTGATGGGCGAAGTGGGCGTCCACATGATGCTGGTCGATGCCGCGTTTACCTGCACGGTCGTGCAGTAACTCGAGGCGCTGTAGGTTGCCGTAAAGCTCG
>Ga0302278_10001940_pt1 | contig 24571 bp, 22 predicted proteins | sample III_Bog_N3_2_FD_194543 | JGI IMG/M metagenome (GOLD analysis project Ga0302278, IMG submission 194543) | Peat permafrost microbial communities from Stordalen Mire near Abisko, Sweden - III_Bog_N3_2 | ecosystem: Environmental > Terrestrial > Soil > Wetlands > Peat | place: Sweden: Abisko... | reverse complement strand
ATGGGATTCTTGAATCGGAACATCGCTCCAGCGTCAAGCCTGTTCTATCCCACCTCCCGCACCCTTCCACTCCAGCGACCAGCCACAGCGCCGGGGGTGGGGATGAGCAGATACAATTTATTAGCGTATAGTCTGGCAAGCAACATATTATGCAGAGCTTGATTCGCTATATAGATTATATCATTATTTCCATCACGATGGGCTGTGTCCATAATTGACGTTAACGATTTTTCTATTTCTGGAACTGCTTGGTTTAATTGATCAATATACTTGGCGCTCAGATGCTGTAACTCTTGAGTTTCGATAAATATTTTTTGATAATCGGTAATTTTATCGGCTATATTGTCAATTATATCTATTTTATCTTTGTCTTCAAATAGATTATGAGCTTCTAATGCCAACGCTTTGACTTGAGCCGTGTGGGTGTTGACCTCAGTCGCAGCGTCTTCTGTCTCTTTGATCAGATAGTTTTTGGCATAAAGACGAACCTCTAACATATTGGCTTGAATGCGCCCAAGTTCATTATTTTGTCGTGCAATATGGCGGTAATCAGTAAAATCAATCAAAGTCTCTTTGAGGCTTTGATTGCTAATGATACTGATGATTAATAATAAGATCAGTAATAGCCCGGTACCAATGGCGATTTTAGAGCCAATCTTTAGGTTTTTCATTAAGTGTTCCTCCATAATACCTGGCAAAGTGCTCAGTCGCTAAGATATGATGGCTCATTGGGGAGGTCAATGGCAAATCGGGAAACAATGATGACGTGTTTATGTCTGGGCGTGATGACCTTTTCAAATGCGGAGTACGGCACCTAAATGGAGTGTGGGGCAATGGCAGTTCTCTAAAAATCACGTAAAAATAGATAATTTTTCACTGTAATTCGGATTGAGCGGATTACGAAAATATTAAACAATCAAAATACGTGATTATTGGAACGCGATGTGGCAAGGAAATTCCGAGTCGGTTTCAGGTGATGTGAGGGTGGGTTTGAAAATTATGGTAGGCCAGATGCAACCAGCATACTCGCAGCGGCTCGAACCATGGCCGGTGTATAGCCGGTCTCTCTGAGTGTTCGAAGGGCTAACGCACCGTCGCGTTTGGACAGGCGCCGTCCCTGGGCGTCGGTCAATAACGGGTGGTGATGATATTCGGGCGTCGGCAGGCTTAACAGCGCCTGAAGCAAGCGGTGGGTATGGGTTGCATGAAACAAGTCGGTTCCGCGCGTAACAAGAGTCACGCCTTGCAAAGCGTCATCTACGGTGACGCTGAGGTGGTAACTGGTGGGACTATCCTTGCGGGCCAGCACCACGTCTCCCAGTCGTTCCGGGGTGGCCTGCTGGCAACCGGCAGCCCGATCAAACCAGACCAAGGGGCCGGTCAGCGCCAAGGCGCGAGCGACATCCAGGCGTAGCGCCAAGGGGGCGTCCAGGGCGACGGGAGGACGAGAAGATGAAGGCGCAGATGGTCGGCAGGTGCCGGGATAGGGCAGGCCCTCGTCGCCTTGGTTGTCGTCGCGATCCCGTTTGCGGGACTCGAACTCTAAATGAGGCGCGCGGGTGGCGGCGGCAATGTCTTTTCGGCTGCATCGGCAGGGATAAACAACTCCTAAAGCGATAAGTTGATCAAGCGCAGATTGGTAATCAGAGAAATGCTCGGACTGCCGACGGATGGGCCGTACCCAGTCCAGGCCCAGCCAAGCCAAATCCTCCAATATTTCGCTTTCAAAGGCCGGTCGGCATCTCTGGCGGTCAATATTCTCGATCCGAACCAAAAACCGTCCGCCTTGATCGCAGGCCGCTTGCCAAGCGAATAAGGCCGCGTGAGCATGGCCCAGATGCAACGGCCCGGTTGGGCTGGGGGCAAAGCGGGTGATGACGGATGACATGGGCCGGGATGGCTTCCCATTGGTGCGATCACGGGCGATCGGGGAGGGGAAACGATAGCCCATGGCCGTGTTTCGTCCAAGGGGGCCGGCCATCGGGGCCGCGACGGCGGCCCCGCGTCCTCGTGGACGCGAAGCCAAGGGCGCGGATGCGCCCGCCCGGCGTCTGAGGGCAGCCTTTATCGGGGCCGCGACGGCGGCCCCGCGTCCTCGTGGACGCGAAGCCAAGGGCGCGGAGGCGCCCGCCCGGCGTCTGAGGGCAGCCTTTATCGGGGCCGCGACGGCGGCCCCGCGTCCTCGTGGACGCGAAGCCAAGGGCGCGGATGCGCCCGCCCGGCGTCTGAGGGCAGCCTTGATGAGTCACCATCAAGGCCCGATGGTATGATATCGGCGCCATTCTGTTCGCTGCTATGCTTGGCGATCTTTTGATTGTAACGATTTCGATCGTGTGTCTATAGACACAGGGCCTGAGTTCAAGGGGAGAGAGGACGGTTCATGTCTCGTAAGTATGTTTCTTCAGGGTCAGATTTCGAACGGGTGGCGGGCTATTCGCGGGCGGTGATCGATGGCCGTTGGGTGTTTATGTCCGGGACGTGCGGTTTCGATTACGCATCCGGGACCATCGTGGATGACGTGGTGGGGCAGGCCGAGCAGGCCTTTCGGAATATCGGGGCTGCCCTGAAGGAAGCCGGCAGCGATCTCGACGAGGTGGTGCGTGTTCGGGCTTTTTTGGCCGATGTTGCCGATTTTCAGATCGTAGCGCCGGTTTTTGGTCGTTTTCTGGGAACCGCGCGCCCGGCCAATACCACCGTTGGGGCTCAAATGGTCGATCCTCGGATCAAGATCGAAATTGAAGTCACAGCCCGTAAGACGCGCTGATCCCCTCCCATCGGGAGTGATGGTTAAAATTAGGGCCCGATCTTATCGTTGCGTGTGGGACTGTCATGATGGTCCCGCACGCGGCTGCTCGGGACCAAAGACAGGAGCAGTCTTTGGTGAGGGCTGGTTAAAGCATGTGTTAACCAAGACTTGGGAGGTGACCTGACCGAACAGTCCGTGAGGTCGGGCTTGAAATCACTTTACCTTGATCGGCCACGAACCTTATACTCAAAGTCTGGCTGCCGTCAGGGCGGGAGGGAGAGTTCAGGTGTCTCGGCTCTCACGCGAGATGCGGCAGCGTACAAGGCTTGCCATGCCAGATGAATTCTTGTCCGCGCTGCAACCGGCGCCGGAGGCCGTGGCCGTCGGGGATGGCGTCTGTATCACCGATGAGTCCGGCGTTTTCTTGCGCGTGAATGCCGTGTTCTGCCGGCTTCATGGCCGCAGCGAGAGCGAGTTGGTGGGACGGTCGGCTTCGGTCTTGGCCGAGGGGGTTGATCGGCCCCAGTTTGGCACGGGCTATGTCGATTTGATCCGGGGGGCGTTGGGCGAACGGATCGAGTTGCGCTTGCCATTGCCCGGAGACGCGTCGCGACAATTGGTGGCTCGGGCTTTTGCCATGGTCGGCATGGCCGGCGGTCGTTTTACTGTGGCGGTGGTCAAAATCAGCGAGATCGTCCCGGAGCGGGGCGGAGGCTTCATTGGTTTCGAGCCGGGGCTGGGGGTTCTGGCCGCTGCGGGCGACGGGATCGTTGGAACCGACTTGAGCGGCGTTATCGATACCTTCAACAGTGGGGCGGAAAGTCTGTTCGGCTACAGTGCCGCCGAAGTGATCGGCGCCAATGTGTCGGTGCTGATGCCCGAGCCCTATCGCCAGCATCATGACCGCTACATGGCGGAGGCGCGGGAAGGGGTGGTCGCTCGCGGACGTGAACGCCAGCGCCGATTGGTGGGCCGACGCAAGGACGGTTCCGTCTTCCCGCTGCTGCTGCTGTTGGGCGAGCGCCCGGCAGGGGAGACAGCGGGCTATCTGGCGGTTCTGCTCCATGACGGCGACCACGAGATGAACCGGGCCAGCCTGGAGCAGACCAGTGCCCGCCTTTACGATGCTCTCGGTAGTCTTAAGGAAGGCTTCCTGTTGTGCGATGCCCGCGACCGGGTCGTGGTGGCCAACGCACGAATGCGCTCCTTGTTTCCCGAGGTTGCCGACTTGATTCTGCCGGGTCGGACCTTCGCAGATTTGGTGCGGTCTTGTGCCGAGCGCGGCTTGTATGATCCCGGAACGGTCGGTCTTGAGACCTGGATCCGCGAGCGAGTGGCGCGGCATCGCCAGTTACCCAACCAATTTGAAATCGATATTTGCGGCGGTCGGCGGATCGAGGTTCGCGAACTGGCGACCGCTGAAGGGGCGTGCGTCACCGTGTATGATGACATCACCGAACGTCATCATCGGGAACGGCAGTTGCGCGACCGTGAGGTGCAGCTTTCCGTAGCGCAGCGTATCGCCAAATTAGGAGGGTGGCGGGTCGATGTGGCGACCGGCAACATCTCCTGGTCCCAGGAAATGTACCGGCTGTTCGGGGTGGACCCGGAAGCTTTCAGCCTGTCGCCCGAAGCGGTGTTTTCGGTGATCCATGTCGATGATCGCGAACGGGTGCGGCGTTTGCTGACCACCCCCGGTCGGCGGCGAGCGGTGCGGGAGTGGGAGTTTCGGATCATCCGACCTAGCGGCGAAGAGCGGGTGTTGTGGGCCGAAAGCCAGAGCGAGCGTAATGCACGCGGCGATCTGGTTTCTCATTTCGGGGTTTGCCAGGACATTACGGCGCGCAAACTCGATCAGTTGGCTCTGGTGCAGGCCAAAGAGGCCGCAGAGTTGGCCAGCCGCTCTAAGTCTCAGTTCCTGGCTAATATGAGCCACGAGTTGCGGACTCCGCTGAACGCCATTATCGGATTCAGCGAGATGATGGCCAGCGAGGTTCTGGGGCCGTTGGGGAGCAAACGGTATCGCGAATATGCCGAAGCGGTGTTGAACAGCGGTAACCATTTGTTGGAATTGATTAACGAAGTTCTCGACCTGTCCAAAATCGAAGCCGGGCGCTACGACCTGTCCGAAGAATGGTTATGTCTTCGTGAGGTTTTCCAGGATGCTTTGGTGTTGGTGGGGCCGCGTGCGGCGGAAAAGGGAACCACCACCACCATTTCCGACGCTGGGGATTTTGCACCCCAAGTGTTCGCGGATCGCCGGGCTTTGCGCCAGATGTTGCTCAATCTGCTGTCCAACGCCGTTAAATTTACGCCGGCAGGGGGGCGGGTCGCCATGCGGGCGGTTTGGGATTTCGCGGGCTTGCGGCTGGAAGTGGCTGATACCGGCGTCGGCATTCCCCCCGAACGGGTCCGGGAGTTGGCTCAACCCTTTGTGCAGATCGACAACGCCATGAATCGCCGTCACGCGGGCAGCGGCATCGGCCTGTATCTGACTCGCAGTCTGGTGGAACTGCATGGCGGCAAATTGGACATATCGAGCCGCCAGGGGGCGCAGTCCGGGACCACCGTGACCTTGATTTTCCCGGTAGAGCGCCTGCGCTTTCATCCGGGATAAGCGGGGGCCGCCGTCGCGGCCCAAGGACCGGCGGGGTGTCGTTGTTATGGCTCGCCGGTCGAACGGCCCGTTGGCCGGGGCGGGCATAGCTCGAGTCGTCGTTGCCGTGCGGCGGCAGAGAGGGCTTCCAGTCGGTCGAGATGGGCCAGCACCAAGCGAGCCTCTCCGATTCGGCCCGCGCGGAAGGCCGTGGAAAGGGCGTGAATGCAGCTTTCCATGTCCCGCACCGCTTGGGCACCCAGCCGATCAACGGTGGGGCAGTCGGTGGCATTGGCAACGGCGTGGGCCAAGGCGTCGATATCCGGGCGATGGGCAAGACCGCCGTGATCACTGTCGCGATCACCGTCACGATCGCCATCGGGGTCTGGAAGGGACGGGGGCGATTCGCCGTTGGCCTGGGCTTCGGCATCCAGCAGGGTCAGCAGGTAACGCGCCCGCGAGACCGGATGACGCAAGGTTTCGTAAGCATTCGCCATGGCTTCGGTGTAGCGATAGGCTAGGGCGCCGGCCTTGGGATTTTTGATCCCCAGTCGTTCTGGATCAAGGGTTCGTCGGGCCGAGGCGTGGTTGCGGTCCAGGGTTTCCAGGTCCAAATCAAAACGCTGTTCGAGGCCAAACAGGGCAAAATGATTCAATTCGTGAAAAGGCTGCACCGCGCCGCACCTGGAGCAGCGGAGGGCTTTGGCGGCTACCGATCTTTGGCATAGCCAGCAGCTATGAAGGTCGCCGTCGATGGCGAACCCACGCCAACCCCCCGTTCCGGTTTCTGTTTTGGTGCTCATGATCGGTCAACTCGCGGTGAGGTGGCGCTGTGGGCGCATTGTTCTGTGGAAGGGAAGGTTCGTTATGCGGCGTTGGTTTCCGGGCGACGGATTTCTGGGTGGGACTGGTTGAACCGCTGGTGCATTTGACTCCAGGCAGCGATGAAGCGGTCAATATCGGAGTCCTGGCTGGCCCATCCTAGACTGACCCGGATGGCGCTGCTGGCCAGGGCAGGCGGCAGGCCCATGGCGGTCAGAACGGGAGAAGACTGGGTTTTACCGCTGGAACAGGCGGCTCCGGCACTCACGGCGATACCCGCAAGGTCCAGCGCCATGACTTGGGTTTCGGCGGGAATGCCGGGCGATGCTAGACAACTGGTGGTGGCGATTCGTTCCGCGCCAAGGCCGATGATTTGGGTCTGGGGGGCTAAAGCTTGGGCTTCCCGCTCCAGGCGATCCCGCCAGCCCGCGAGGCGGGACATAGTCGCCAATTCGGTTGGCCCCAGCGCGGCAGCGCGACCGAAACCGACGATCCCGATCAGATTTTCAGTTCCGCCGCGCCGTCGCTGTTCCTGTCCACCGCCAAGCCAAGGCGTCAGAGCCAACTGCGGATTGACCACCAGAGCCCCGACGCCCGCCGGGCCGCCCAGCTTGTGCGCCGACAGCGACAGCGAATCGCACCCGAGGGAGCGCCAGTTCAACGGCAGGCGACCGGCGGCCTGGACGGCATCGCAGTGTAAGAAGCCGCCCCGGCGATGGACCAGGGCAGCGGCTTCGGAGATCGGTTGAATCACGCCGGTCTCGTTATTGACCAGCATAATCGCCACCAGGGCTGGTGCGGGAGTCTTCTCGAGCCAAGCCTCAAGCGCCGCCAGATCAATCACGCCGTGGGTGTCTACCGGCAACCGAGCGGCTGTGGCCGTGGCCGCAAACACCGAGGCGTGCTCGATGGCCGAAATGAGGGTGGCGGCAGAGGCAAAGCCGGTCAGGGCCAGATGGTTGGCTTCGGTGCCGCCGCTGGTAAACACCACCTGAGCCGGGCGGGCCGCAACCAAAGCGGCCACGGCGCAACGAGCCGTTTCCAGGGCAGCCCGGCATTGACGGCCAAAGCCATGGACCGAGGAGGGATTGCCAACCCAGTCCAGAGCCTCGACCATGGCCGCGCGCACCGAAGGGTGAAGAGGGGCGGAGGCGTTATAGTCCAGATAGCAGGCATCAGGTCGGCGAAGCGGCATGGGCGGATGAATCCCCAAAAGAGGCGAGTCCGGTTTGGCCGATGATTCGGTGGCCTATTCGGCGGCCATTTCCTGCGCGGTGTGTGGGGGGGAGGGCGGGGGCAGATCGCCGGGGCGTTCGGGGGCCAGCAGGCGGCTCGACCCCAGAACCCGCCGTTGGCAAACGTCGGCCAGAGTTACAGAGCTGAGATAGACGTGAATCTGATTCCCCAACTCTTCCCACAGATCATGGGTTAGGCACCGGCTGCGGTTGAGCCGGCAGCCCGATGGCGAGCCCATGGAGCAGCGGGTGGTGTGGATCGGCTCATCGACGGCCAGGATGATGTCGGAAATCCGGGTGCTTTCGGCAGGAAAAGCCAGCAAATAGCCGCCGCCGGGGCCTCGCACGCTTTTGACCAGTCCCCCTTTGCGTAATTTGGCGAAAAGCTGTTCCAGATAGGAAAGCGAGATTTCCTGCCGTTCCGCGATATCGGCCAGAGCCACCGGGGCGCCTTGGCTATGATTGGCAAGATCAACCATCGCCATAACCGCGTAACGTCCTTTGGTGCTTAACCTCATGTCGGTGTCCGCTCCCTCGGCAGGGTGTTCTGGTGAGGGCCGTTGTCGCCGGCCTCCAGCGTCTCGATCCGTTGGCGCAGGGTCTCGATCTGTTCGGTCAAGGCCGTGATGCGGCGCGCCATGGGGTCCAGCAGTTCGTCGCAGGGCGTTCCATATGCCAGAAACGGCAAAAAGCCGGTTGGAGCCATGGCCGCTGCCGGATCGCGAGGGGCTGCGACCTTGGCCGGAATCCCCAATGCCGTTACACCCGGCGGAACATTCGAAACCACCACCGCGTTGGATCCGATCCGGGCGCCTTCGCCAATCTCGATGGCGCCTAAGATCTTGGCGCCAGCCCCAATAATCACGCGGTCCCGAATGGTTGGGTGGCGCTTGCCTCGAGCCAGCGACGTTCCGCCCAATGTGACGCCGTGATACATGTGCACGTCATCGCCGATCTCGGCGGTTTCCCCGATCACCACGCCCATGCCGTGATCGATGAAGAAACGGCGTCCGATGACGGCGCCCGGATGAATTTCGATGCCGGTCAGAGTCCGGCCCAGTTGCGACAGCATCCGCCCCAGCAATGTCCAGCCCTTGCGCCACGCAAAATGGGCCATTCGGTGCATCAAAAGAGCGTGCAATCCGGGGTAACAAACAATCACTTCCAGCCAAGAGCGGGCCGCCGGGTCGCGGGCGATAATGGCGTCAATTTCCTCGCGAAGATGCTTGAACACCCGCTCGCTCGCTGTAATATCGTTCGCGCTGAAGGGGAAACAAACCCACACCGCCGCCGGAAGCGCGGTCGATCCGGAAGTCAGGTTCGGACTGTATCTTTTCCTAGTGAAATGGTCAAGAATTTTTCCGAGCCCAGGCCGTAGGATCAGCGGCGATTATGTCCTGAATTCAATGTGGTAAGCAGGTTGGCGCCCATGCCTGAAGTCGTGATCCACGGACCCGCCGGCCCTCTGGAGGGGCGATTCAATCCGGGAAAACATCGTCGCGGCCCGGTTGGTTTATTCCTGCATCCCCATCCGCTCTATGGCGGAACTATGAACAATAAGGTGTTGTTCACAATTGAGCGGGCCTTCCGGAAGCATGACTTTGCGACTTTGCGCTTCAATTTTCGCGGTGTGGGTCAGAGTCAGGGCTGTTTTGATCAGGGCGAGGGAGAATTGGCCGACGCCGGTGCGGCCCTTGACTGGTTGCGAGGTCATCATCCCGAGGCTGCCCAGTGCTGGGTTGCGGGCTTTTCGTTTGGCGCCTGGATTTCCATGCAGCTTTTGATGGATGACCCCGAGCTTCATCATTTCGTGGCGGTGGCTCCGCCGGCAGGATTCCTGGATTTTAGCTTTCTGGTGCCGCGTCCTTTGTCGGGTCTGGTCATCCAAGGTGACGCGGACGAGGTGGTCTCGGAACCGGCGGTGGCGGGATTGGTTGGCAGGCTGTCCCGGCAGAGAGACGTATCCCTCGAATATCGGGTGATTCACGGCGCCGATCATTTTTTCTCTCAACACATGGACCTGCTGACTCGGACTTTGGATGAGTACCTGGAGCGAACGTTGGAGTCCGTCGGCGGAAAGGCCATGGAGCCTTGATGGTGGCACATCAAGGCCGCCCTCAGACGCCGGGCGGACGCATCCACTTCATGGCATTTTTCAGAGCCCCAGGATGCAGGGAGACAAACACGTCATCCTTGGTCAGCCCGGTCAAAGCCTGGAACTCCCCGATGGAAAGTGCCGGTTCTGCCCGCCGGCAGTGACAGATCACCGAATAAAGGGCAGCCTGATCCAGCATCCAATTGACATTGATCGGCAACCGCAAGCGCGGACGCATGAAACGATCCATCAGGGCCAGAAACCGACGGGAGCCGGGGCTGTCATTCAAAAACACCGTGGCGGCACAGTAGCGAGAAGCCGGTTCGTGACGCCCGGTATCAAAGCCCGCCATATCCAAGTGGGCGGTTCTGGTTTCGCTCCTGCTTTCACACTCGGATAGGCTTTGGATCAGCAGCGGAAGTTTGGGGGTCAAGTCCAAATCGATGTCGAACAGCCACACCGGCGCCCGGTAAGCCGTCAGCAAGGCCGGAGCCACCAGAAAGCGGCTGCATGCGAACCATGTCGCCCCGGCTTCGGCCGGCAGTGTCGCGGTGGAAAGATCGAAGGTGACATCGCCTTGCTCTTCCAGGGACGACAGGTTGGCCATCAAAGCCCGGCTGGAATCGTCCGGATTGATCACATGGAAATGCAGCACCGCTGGCATCTTCAACGCCAGCACCGAGCGGGCGAACCCTTCGGCGAACTGTGCAAAATACAGGGCATTGGCGGCGCACAGCAAAACCGGGCGGCCCTGGGGGGCCGTGGGAGGCGTCACCCAGACCGGCGCTTCATTGGGCTCGGCTGGCGGACCGGGATCGGCATCTGGGGCAAAGGCGGTCGCACCGGCCACCAAGGTTCCCTGGCGGTAGATGACATTGAAGAAGGGGCTGGTGAGAAAGGGAATGACGCTGGTATAATGATCAACCCGTTGACGAAAATGATCGAACAGATTTAATGCTCCAGAATCGTCACCGGCTTGCATTAGAACGCAACCTCTATAATATAGCCCAAGAACATAGCCGGCATGAGTGTCAGGAAAAGCACCAGCCAAGGCTTCAACGGCGTCTCGCTGACCGTCCCGTGCTAAAGCATTCATCGCCTCTTTGATTAATACCGCCCCACGACCACTGATTTTCTGGTAACGATCAACCATCCCCGGAACATCGGCGGCACAGTTCTGACGGCAATAGGCGGTGGCGGCAAAAACCCACGCCGGCTCATAGCGCGGATCGGCGGCGATGACTCGGAATACGGCATCAATGGCATCGGCCACACGCCCCTGGCGGGCCAACGCTTGAGCGCGGGCCAAATGCCGGTCCCACCGACTGGTTTCCATCACACCGCCAACTCCACGCTCACCGGAACATGATCCGAGGGTTTGGGGAGCCACCCTCGCGCTTCCCTCAGATGCACACCGCGTCTCAGCGACCCGGATAAAGCCGGCGTCACCCAGATATGGTCCAACCGTCGGCCTCGATCCGAACTCTCCCAATCACGGGCGCGGTAGCTCCACCAGCTATACAGCTTGCGATCGGATGGAACAAAGGTCCGCAGAGAGTCGGTCCAACCTATTGATGCCTGGAGGCGGTTGAGTTTTTCCACCTCGATTGGGGTATGAGAAATGACATCCCGCATCTGCGCGTGGGACCACACGTCATGCTCCAGCGGCGCAACATTGAAATCTCCGACCATGACCATGGCCCGACCCCCGGAACGATGCTGCGGCCACCAGTCGATCATCTCATCCAGGAATCGCAGTTTATGATGAAATTTCTCATTCAGAACTGGATCCGGGATGTCACCTCCAGATGGAATATAAACATTATGCAGCTCAATCCCGCCGGGTAACTCGGCAAAGATGTGACGGCAGTCCTGGCGCCCGCACCAATTCTTGACTCCAACCTGAGTCAAGGGCAGTCGGGAGATAATGGCTACGCCGTTATAAGATTTCATGCCGGCAATGTGAATATGACCGTAGCCACAATCGACCAGAGGCTTTAACGGAAAGGCATCATTGGTAACTTTCGTTTCTTGCAAGCAAATGACATCCGGTTGCTGCTGGTCGATCATTTTCACCAGCAAATCCATACGGATCCTTATCGAATTAATGTTCCAAGTGATGATCTTCAAGGACCGTTCTCCTCTTTTAGGTGCCATGGACCAATGATGACAAAAAATGCCTTTTGCAACCAAAGCCGCAGGATATGATACCATCAAGCCTTGATGGTGACTCATCAAGGCTGCCCTCAAACGCCGGACGGGTGGGGCCGCGCCCTTGGTTTCGACACAAAAGCTGTATTCCAAATACCGTATTTTGGCTTGCCTCGTCTTCGCTTTACGGGCAAGCCCTGCCTAGACACGCGACAGGTACCGAACCGCAACGGCGGCATCGTGATCTCTCCGAAATCCTTCAGTGCCCCGGCCCAGGCTCTTGACTTCGACCAAGGGTTAGGGAAGTTGGAGGGCTTGGGCGCGGCTGTTGGGCGCCTGTGACGGTGACGATTGGGCAATCTGATGGATACGACGGAGCAAAAAGAGCGGCCAACAGTCGTTATCATTGATGATATTATTATTAATATAAAAATCATAGGGGCCTGCCTTGGTGACGAGTTCTTGATTTATTCAGCGACCAGTGGCGCCGCCGGTTTGCAGCTTATTCATGAAAAAAGGCCTGACGTTATTCTTTTGGATGTGGTGATGCCGGAAATGGACGGCTACGAGATCTGTCGTCGCTTGAAATCCGATCCTGATACCAGGGATGTCCCAATTATCTTTGTTACCGCCCAAAGCGAGGTTGATGAAGAAGCCCGTGGCTTGACGATGGGGGCCGTCGATTACATCACCAAGCCCGTTGTTCCCGCGATTGTGAGGGCCCGCGTCCGAAATCAGGCCGAATTGAAACGGCTTCGGGATCGCTTGGCCCACCTCTCGGCCACCGATGGCTTGACCGGCCTCGCCAATCGCCGGCACTTTGACCAGACCTTGGAGCGGGAGTGGGCTCGTGCTCTCCGCTCGCAGCATCCTTTGTCAGCGATCATGCTGGATATCGACTTTTTTAAAACTTTTAATGACGGCTATGGACATTTGGCCGGGGATGACTGCCTTAAAAAAGTTGCCATTGCCCTGGCATCGGCAACCTTGCGAAATGGTAGCGATCTGGTTGCTCGTTACGGCGGCGAGGAATTCGTCGCCCTGCTGGCCGATACCACGCCAGAGGGTGCTTTGATCGTTGCCGAGCGCATGAAATCCAGTATCGACGCTCTAGCCCTTCCTCACCGTTATTCGAAGATTGCCGAAACGGTTACGGTGAGTCTCGGGATCGCCACCACCATCCCAATCGCCGAACACGCTCCCACGATGTTGCTCTTATCCGCAGACCGTATGCTTTATCGGGCTAAAGCGAACGGTCGGAACCGCATCATGGCCGATGCCTGAGACCGCCGATCTTTTTGCATCGGCGCTTGATCATCATCGGCAGGGACGGACAGCCGAAGCGGCTTGGCTGTATCAGGCGGTGTTGGCACAAGCTCCTCATCACACCGAAAGTCTGCGCCTGCTGGGGGTGATTGCCGGAGAGGCTGGCGATGTCGATCAGGCCATTACCCTGTTGCGGCATGCTCTGGAGCACGCCCCCGATCATCCGGCGAGCCTGCTTAATCTCGGCGCAGCCCTTCGGCAGCGGGGGCGGGAGAGCGAAGCCGAAGCCTGCTTCCGCCGGGCTCTGGCGGTGCGGCCCGCACAGGTCGAGGCGCGTTTGGCGTTGGCGGCTCTGCTCCAGGCCCAAGAGGGCCGCGAGGCCGAAGCGGCGGCATGCTATCGGGCAGCCCTGGCACTCCAGCCAGACCGCGCCGAAGCCCATCTCAATTTCGGGGTCTTTCTGCTCGGAGCCGGGCTCTTTCACGAAGCCGCAGCCCATTGCCAACGGGCGGTAACCCTCAAACCTCATTGGGCGGTGGCCCACAACGGCCTGGGAGCGGCGCAATTGGGACTCCGGCAGCTTGAAGCCGCCCAGGCCAGCCTGATTCAGGCGTTGCGTTTGAACCCCGATTTTCCCGAGGCTCACAACAATCTGGGGACGGTGGCCCAAGCTTTGGGCCGTCCGCAAGAAGCCGCCGGGCATTACCGGGCGGCGCTGGCGCTCCGACCCAAATATGCCCTGGCCCATGAGAATTTGGGGATGACCCTCCTATCCTTGGGTAAGTATGCCGAAGGATTCTGCCACTATGAATGGCGGAAGCTGGCCGCGTCCGTTCCTTTTTGTCCATCCTGGGATGGCGGCGATCCGGCAGGGCAAACCCTGTTGCTGGTGGCCGAACAGGGGTTGGGTGATACGCTTCAGTTCATCCGGTATGCCCGGTTGCTGCGGCAGCGGGGCGCGCGGGTGGTGGTTGCCTGTCAACCTGAATTGGTTCGGCTGTTGGGGTTGGTTCCCGAGATCGATCAGGTGGCGGCGCTTGGCGACCCGTGGCCGACGGCTGACTGTTGGGCGGCCCTCCTCAGTGTGCCCGCTCTTGTCGGCACCACTCTCGAGACGGTGCCGGCTGATATCCCCTATCTGACTGCCGCCCCCCAGGAGGTGGCAGCCTGGACCGTCCGGCTGGCCGGCTGCGAGGGGCTCAAGGTTGGGCTGGTTTGGGCTGGCAATTCCTATCCGCAGTTACCCAAAGGCCAAGCCATGGACCGGCGGCGCAGCCTGGCGCTGGTTCAGTTCGCGCCTTTGGCGACGGTGCCGGGCGTAACCCTGATCAGTTTGCAAAAAGGGCCAGCGGCGGTCGAGGCCCAGAGCCTGCCGCCGGAGTTCCCCTGGCCGCTGTTCGATCCCATGGCCGATGTTGCCGATTTTGCCGACACGGCGGCGTTGGTGGCGGCTATGGATCTGGTGATTGGTGTCGATACGGCGGTCATTCATCTGGCTGGCGCTTTGGCCAAACCTGTGTGGGTGTTGTCGCGCTTTGATGCCTGTTGGCGCTGGTTGGCAGATCGGAACACCAGCCCTTGGTATCCGACCTTGAGGCTTTTTCGGCAGGCGGCTCCGGGAGACTGGGGGCCGGTGGTGGAAGAGGTCCGGGCGTGCCTCCATGGCTTTCATACCCTCGAGCCTTGATGGTGATTCATCAAGGCTGCCCTCAAACGCCGGGCGGGCGCATCCGCGCCCTTGGCTTCGCGTCCACGAGGACGCGGGGCCGCCGTCGCGGCCCGATACCGGCGATGTGTCAGTATCAGGGCCATACCCTCGAGCCTTGATGGTGATTCATCAAGGCTGCCCTCAAACGCCGGGCGGGCGCATCCGCGCCCTTGGCTTCGCGTCCACGAGGACGCGGGGCCGCCGTCGCGGCCCGATACCGGCACTGTGTCAGTATCAGGGCTCGCCGGTATCATACCCTCGAGCCTTGATGGTGATTCTCAAGGCTGCCCTCAAACGCCGGGCGAGCGCATCCACGCCCTTGGCTTCGCGTCCACGAGGACGCAGGGCCGCCGTCGCGGCCCGATACCGGCACTGTGTCAGTGTGATGGCTCGATGGTATTCCTCTCCATCGGCCCGCCGGTATTATACCGCTGCCCGCCGAGCCGATGGATTCGCGGCACAATGCTCGATCCACTGCGCGGTCATCTTCTCCTGGACCGCGTTTTGCCCTAACCGTTCTCGCAGGCTCCCAAAATCAACCACATCCAAAGGCTGATCCTGGTTAAAACAGGTGAACACCACCGTTTCCTCGCCGCTGATCGGATCTTTATGCAATTGCAGGCATTGGGCGCAGATTTCTTTCATCATGCACTGCATAGGGGAATTGATCGAGCCGATTGCCTCATGATCTGGGTTCAGATAGGGCCGAAGAATGCCGTGCCGAGCCGCACCCACGGCATTCATCATTCGGTCCGAACCGATCGCAATGATCCGGTTGACGTTTTTCATCGGAATGGCCGATTCACCCAAACGGCCTGACGCATAGGCGTGTAGAGCCTCCACGATGTTACCAACGAAGCTCAGGTCTCCCGCCCGCCCTGGTGTAAAACCCGGATTTTCATCGCAGCACCACACCACCAGATCAGCGGCGGCCTCGATTTGAGGCACCTTGTAGCGATCCTGCTGCTTCTTATACCCGGCGAAATAAATCACCCGACAGCCCTTGGCCCGCATGGCTTGGCCGATCGAGAACAGCACAGCATTGCCCAAACCGCCCCCCACCAAGCACACCGTTTCTCCTTCGGGAATCTCAGTGGGAGTGCCGGTCGGCCCCATCAACACCACCGGCTCACCGGGATTCAACAAGGTGCAGAGGCTCGAAGAACCGCCCATTTCCAGCACGATGGTCGATAACAAGCCATTGCCCTTATCGACCCAGGCGCCGGTCAAAGCCAGTCCTTCCATGGCCAACGTGGTCACGGCCCCATCGTCGGTGGTGACGCGGGGGGCCAAGGATTCGAAATTCTGCAAGCGGTAGAATTGGCCGGGTTGGAAATTTCCTGCCGCACGCGGCGCCCGTACCACCACCTCAACGATATTGGGCGCCAACCGATGCACCTCATGCACCACCGGGCGCAATTGACGATTGAGAGCCGCCGACAAATCGGCAGGCGTCACCGGAGTCGGCTCGCGACGGGCTAACAGTCGGCATAGAACCGGGAATCCTTTCCGCGCCCCGGCCATGGCCCGAACCACATTGCCCGCAAAAGACGGGTGCAGATCCCCAAAGAACGAGACACCGCGTCCATCGGACAATTGAGCGGTCAGCACGGCCACTTTGGCTGGCTTGGGCAGAGCTTCGGGATGAACCGGATTCCCGTCCTCGTCCAACGCCCGATAGTATTTACCATCCAGAGTCAAAAAGCCGGGGGTCTCCCGTGCCAGAACGGTATTGGGCTGGGTTCCAGCCGCCACCAGAATGGTTTTGGCCGGCAACACCACCTCTTGACCATCGGCGTCCTTGGCTCGCAATGCCCGCGCATGACCAAAAGCATCGACCTCCACCGCGACAGGCGTCACCTGCTCGACGAAGCGGATGCCTTCCTCCATGGCCAAGGACACCTCTTCGTGATTGAGGGTATAGCTGGGCGCATCGACCAGACGACGACGATAGGCGACGGTAGCGCCCCCCCAGGAGTCCAGAAGTTGCTGAAGACGGAGCGGGCGGCCTTCGGCAGCCGAGGCCGTTCGCTCCGCCCGCAGCTCCCGCGCATGGGCCAAGAACTCATCGGCTGTTGCCTGCTCTTCGCCTCCCCAACCGGCCCGCACCGCCTCGACGCCGCGCGCGGCCACCAGCAATTCGTAACGCTGGAGAAATTTCTCCACCTGCACCGGGTAATACGCCAAAGACTCGGTGGCGGTGTCGATGGCGGTCAAACCGCCGCCAATCACCACCACCGGCAACCGTACCTGTAGGTTGGCCAGGGAATCGGTTTTGGCCGCCCCAGTCAACTGAAGCGCCATCAGGAAATCCGATGCCTGCCGCACCCCCCGGGCCAGTCCATTGACCATTGGGATTACGGTGGGCCGACCGGCCCCGGCGCACAAGGCAATGTGGTCGAAACCAATGGCAAAGGCATCTTCGATGGTCAGCGTTCCGCCGAAACGAACACCACCGATGATGTTCATGCGGGCCCGGCGCTCCAGAAGCAGCCGGATGATCTTCAGGAAATTCTTATTCCAACGAACGGTAATGCCATATTCGGCAACCCCGCCGAAACCGGCCATCACCCGTTCGTCAAGTCGGTCATACAAGTCATCGACACGGCGAATCGGTCGGAACGGCACCCGTTCACCCGATGGCATCACGCCAGACAGGTCCGCCGGCAACGGCTCGATCTTAAGGCCATCGATGCCAACCACCGCATGGCCTTCGTTCAACAGGTAATGAGACAGGGTATAACCCGCCGGCCCCAGTCCAACCACCAAAACCTTGTAGCCCGAATCCGGCTTTGCCAATGGCCGCCGGATATTCAAGGGGTTCCAACGACTAAGCAAACTATAAATCTCGAAGCCCCAGGGCAGTTCCAGAACATTCTTAAGATTTCGGGTTTCTGCCTGGGGAATATCAACGGGCTCTTGCTTTTGATAAATGCAAGCTTTCATGCAATCATTGCAGATGCGGTGCCCAGTCCCCGCGATCATGGGGTTGTCGACCATGGCGATGGCCAGCGCCGCCACCGGCTGCCCCTGCACCATGGCGGTATGCATCTCCGAAATTTTCTCTTCCAGCGGGCAGCCGGTCAGGGGCACCCCGAACGGGCTTTTCTGGTAAGAGCCGGTCTTGCGATCCCGCAAGCCCTTAGAGCAACTGTCCTTGCCCTGATTGTGGCACCAGATGCAGTAATTGGCTTCGTCGAGCGCCCCGGCCAGATCGGTTCCGGCGTCGGTGAGATCAAAGCCCTCACGGAGCCGTCGATGATGGTCCGACAGGCGCAGCATCGTGACACCGTCGACCACCACAGTCTCGACTGGCACCAAGCGATGAGGATCGATCCGCGCCGGCACCTGAAACAGAATCCCGTGACCATGACGAGCCCGCCCGGCGGGCGCGTGCAAGGCCCAGGCGGCGTAGCGTTCGGCCAGCCCCAGCGCCTCGGCATGAGCAGCCTCGTCCTCGAGCCAAGTCATCACCTGCCGGGCAAAAGCCGACTCATCGAATCCGGCCCCCAACCACGACTCCAACCCGGCGGACAACGCCACATCATCGAAGGCCGCCGCCTGATCCGGCTTGAACGCCTTGGCCGCACGCCGTTGCACGAACAGGCGTTTGCAGGTGTACAGCGAGGCCAGGGCGCCATGCTCGGCAGCCAACGCCGCCAGTTCAGCCTGAACGCCAAATAACGCGGATATCAGGTCTTCCAGATGCGGCGCCAGATCAATTAGCAACTCGCTTTCGGTCTTGGCTTCAAGGCTGTCAGGCGCGGCCCGAGCGGTCAGCAGGCGGTTGGCCAAACAGGCATCGTCGGCGGCAAGGTGCTCCAGGAAAGCCCGATCCAACCGAGCCAAGCCGGCATGATCATAGAGATCGTGAAATCCAAGGCCGAAACCAAGAGTCAATTCGCTCATCGACAAATCCAAGGCGTTGAGGTCGGCGATCACGTCGGGTCGCTTCCGCCGACTAGGAGATGAAATCCGTCTTGCGACGTCCCTCTTAACATGGTCCGCCGCTTGCGCCAGCGAGTATCCGCACTCAGGCGGCCTCGGCCTTCAGAACCGGGGGAATTGGGCGGCCATCATCGCCGATCAAACCCGCCTGGTAAAGCTGATCGATCGCATCGGCAAAGAACATCACAGTTGACGCCCGGTGAGCCCCCTCCAGCCAATTTTGCTCAAGACAGGCCAGAATCGCGGGCTGCCCCAACTCCGCTTCCCACAGAATACCCAGTAAAGAGGTCAAGACCTCTTCCGCTTCGCGCTCGGCCCCAGAAACCTGAAGGGCAGCGTTCGCGATCTCTTTCAGCCCGGTTTCCGGCCCAGCCCCCAAACCAAAGTCAGGCAACGGTCGACGCTCGGGGGCACAGAGCAACCAGTGGGCAACCTCGTGAACAATCACCGAGGCTTCGCTTCGGGTGCGGATGGATTGGCCATCCCAACTAAACGCTACCGCCGGTTCCTGATCAAGAGTGGCAATACCAAAGGCATGAGCCAACGCCACGGCATCGGCCCGTTGAGCCGGGGTATCGACAGAGCCAGGCGCCACGGGCCAAGTGGCGGCAATTCTGGCAAAAGCCGCCGCCGCCCGTGGCCAATCCCGCAACTCATCGACAAAACATTTCAGCACAGCATCCAGCCGGTCGGATGGAATCGGCGTTAAAATCATGGTGAGGTGGGCTCCCAGGAAAAAAGCCTGCAAACAACGATCTGTGGCAAGACGGCGTTTCGCTCGGGGACAGTCGTTAGCGCGCCCACTCAAACCATGCAATCCCCGATGCCAGCCATGATCGCGCAACCTTTCACGCATGGCCCTCGCGCCCTCGCGTGCAGGCTGTTCCCGTAATAAAACTGAGCTATAAGAGCCCCTATTGTTGACTATAGATCACTATCATTTGGCGGTACCCCTGTAGAGGTTATCAGGTATCGAGAAAAAATCAAAAAAAAGCCAGAATCAGAGACCTTAAGCATGATGTTCGTATGAACTCGGGGACTATGGCGATGATCATATTGATCAATACAGCCCTGTTTAATCGAGCAATGACGAGCGTGTCTATTAAGTTATCACAAAGGTGAAATCATGAAGAAATCGTTAATGGCCAGTTGTGCCGTTGGAGCGATCCTTGCTTACTCCGGTAATGCTTTTGCTGATACGCCAGGAAAATTCAATATTATCCTCCACGGCGATGCTTGGTTTACCGCTGGTTTTGTCAGCCAAAATAGCTACAGCGATCCTTTTGCACCCGGCGGTCTCGGCGGCGGTGCCGTTCAGTCGCAAAAGAGCGTGGCTTTTGCCGATCGATTCCACCTGACCGTAATGGCCGATGCCAATGCCGATAATGGCATTGAATATGGGGCGTTCCTCAGTCTGCGTGCGGCCTACGGCGGCTATCCAAATGCCGTCGATGGCAATGACACCAACAAGGGGGGCTTGGTTGATAGCGACCAAGCTTACTTGTACGTCAACAGCAAGCTGGGCGAAATTCAAGGAGGCGTCCTCCCCGGTGCCAACAATGAAATGCACACCGGCGCCCCCAATAATTTTGGGACCGGCGGTGTCGATGGCGACTGGAATATGACTCCTGGCCCGTCCTGGATCATGAATCAGAGCACGTTCCTCGAGCCCTATTTCGGTGGCGGGTTCACTACGGTGACCTACAACCAATATGGTCAGAAAATTAACTACTTTACGCCGCGCGTCTTCCAGCAGGATGGCGACCCACACACCGGCTTGGGCGCCTTGTTCAGCTACGGCCCGAACAACAGCCAATTCAATACGGGCGTTAATCGCAGCACAGTCACTCACCTCAGCGCCGCAGAAGGGCCCTATATCCAGAATTGCGGGACCAGTTCAGCCGCTTTGACCTGCGATTATCAGGATATTTGGGAAACCGGCCTCCGTTATGACGGTTCCTTCTCGGATATTTCGATCACCGCCAACTTTGGCACCATTGGCGCAACCACCAAGCCGACGGTCGGGGGGGGAGGTGGCAGCGGCCAAACCAATTACAATGACCTGTCCGCCTATCAGTTCGGCCTGCAACTGGGGTATGGCCCGTGGCAGCTCGGCGGCGCTTATGTCAACGCCGGACACTCGGCCTATACCAAGAATCCGATGACCCAAAGCTTGTTCTTTGGCAGCGCCCACACGGGCATGACTCACTTGGCCGACCAATACACCTGGGATATTGGTCTCTCTTATCAAGTAACTGATGCCCTAACGGTGGGAGCTAATTACCAATATGGTCATGATGCTGGCGATCCGTCCTTCCCCGGAGACCGCAGTGCTGATCTTTATGCTGTCGGTGCCACCTATGTCTTGGCTCCTGGCCTAACCACGTCGCTGGAATACCTTAAGAGCGTGACCAACAACCAGTCGGCAGCCAAGAGCTTTGCTGCCGCCACCGGCAACACGGCGTCCATGAATGCCATGAGCGGCGATGCTGATATCTTCTTGTGGAAGAATACCGTCACGTTCTAATCAAAAGCCTCTGATACCATCGGGCCTTGATGGTGATTCATCAAGGCTGCCCTCAGATGCCGGGCGGGCGCATCCGCGCCCCCTAGAGTCCACACACTGGGGCTTCGCGTCCACGAGGACGCGGGGCCGCCTCGCGGCCCGAGGACCGGCGATGTGTCAGTATCAGGGCTCGCCGGTATGACATCAGGGCCCACGAGTTGAACCCTGAGTGATCTTGTCTGATCCTGTGATCGCGGGGCGACGCGCTTTGAGACCAAAGCCCGTCGTCCCGGATCGGGGGCTTTGGAGTCGTGGTGCCATGGATTTGATTCGGCGGGCACGCCCAACCGACGCCACCGACATTGGCCGGGTGTATGTGGAAAGCTGGAGGCGCACCTATCCCGGATTGATCCCGGATCATTATTTGCTGTCCCTCTCGGCAGATTCGCAGGCTCTTCGGTGGCGGGCGCGTTTGACCCAGCGCTCCAGCCCGATTCCCATTGATCACGGCCACGACCAAAACCGTAGCCACGACCACGACAGCGTGTTCGTCGCGATGGAGCGACTCCATGGCCTTGTCGGCTTTACCTCTTGTGGCCGCCAGCGTGACCACTACGCCGGTTATGACGGCTATGATGGTGAAATCTACACCCTGTATCTGCTGGACGAAGCCCAAGGACGCGGATTGGGGCGGCGTTTGATGGCTGCCGCTGCCACCGAACTACTGGCACGGGGCCATGCCTCGGGGCTGGTTTGGGTGTTACGCGACAATCCCGCTCGCTGGTTTTATGAGCGCCTGGGCGGCACACGGTTGGGGGAGCGGGATTTGTATCTGGGCCGGGCCCTGTTGCCCGGCGTGGCTTACGGTTGGCGTGACCTTTCCGAACTGGCACGCTTGCCGGTCAACCCGCCGCTGGAGTAGGTGTACCTCGAATCTCCTGACCTTTCCGTCTCGAGATCAGGCACAGGCAAAGGCACAGCCATGACCGTCGATCGCGTACTGATTCTGGATTTCGGGTCTCAGGTGACCCAACTGATCGCGCGGCGGGTGCGCGAAAGCGGCGTTTATTGCGAAATTCACCCCTTCACGCTGACCGAAGATCGCATCCGAGCCTTCGCGCCCAAAGCCGTTATTTTATCGGGCAGTCCGGCCTCGGTCTCTGACCCCGCAGCGCCACGGGCTCCGGCGGTGGTGTTTGAGCTAGGCGTTCCGGTGCTGGGCATCTGCTATGGCCAACAAACCCTGTGCGCTCAATTGGGCGGGCGGGTCGAAGGAAGCGAACATCGCGAATTTGGTCGAGCCTGGCTGGAAATCAAAGAAACCTGCGCCCTGTTCGAAGGCGTTTGGGCCGAAGGCGCGCGGGAACAGGTCTGGATGAGCCACGGGGACCGCGTCACCGCGCTTCCTGACGGATTCCGGGTGGTGGCCACCAGCGACGGCGCCCCGTTCGCGGCCATCGCCGACGATGTCCGCCGTTTTTACGGTGTGCAATTTCACCCCGAAGTGGTCCACACGCCGCACGGCGCCCAACTTCTGGCCAATTTCATTCACCGGGTTGCCGGCTGTGTCGGCACATGGACCATGGCCGCCTTCCGCGAACACGCCATCGCCAAAATCCGGGAACAGGTTGGCAGTGGTCGGGTGATTTGCGGCCTGTCCGGCGGGGTTGACAGCACAGTGGCGGCAGTCCTGATTCACCAAGCCATCGGCGAACAATTGACCTGCATCTTCGTCGATACCGGCATGATGCGGATGGGCGAAGCCGACGAAGTGGTGGGGTTGTTTCGCGATCACTATAATATCCCACTGGTCCACCGCGATGCTTCGTCTCTGTTTCTCGGTCAATTAGCCGGCGTCACGGACCCGGAAACCAAGCGCAAGATCATCGGCGCGACCTTTATCGATGTGTTCGACGAAGAAGCTCACCGGATCGGCGGAGCCGAGTTTCTGGCCCAAGGAACACTCTATCCCGATGTGATCGAAAGTGTGTCGGTCACCGGCGGCCCCAGCGTAACCATTAAATCCCACCACAATGTGGGAGGCCTGCCGGATCGGATGAAGTTGAAGCTGGTCGAACCGTTGCGCGAACTCTTCAAGGACGAGGTTCGTAAGCTCGGTCGGGAGTTGGGCTTGCCCGAAGCCTTTGTTGGTCGGCATCCGTTCCCTGGGCCGGGGCTGGCGATCCGCATTCCCGGCGAAGTCACCCCCGAGCGGTTGGACCTGTTGCGCCGGGCCGATCGGGTCTATCTGGAACAAATCCGCGCGGCCGGCTTATATGACGTGATCTGGCAAGCCTTTGCGGTGCTGCTGCCAGTGCGTTCGGTAGGGGTGATGGGCGATGGCCGGTCTTATGATCATGTCCTGGCCTTGCGTGCCGTGACGTCTACCGACGGCATGACCGCCGACTATTATCGGTTTGACCACGACTTTCTGGCCGCGACGGCCACCCGGATCATCAACGAGGTCCGTGGGATTAATCGCGTCACCTATGACATCACGTCCAAGCCTCCGGGAACCATCGAGTGGGAATGAGACCCGCAGTCCATGGCAATGGTACTGGCCCGAGCGGGAAGACAGGGCTTCGAAGTCGTCTGTCGTTTTGAAATCTTACCGCTCAGTAAGAATCGCGTTGACGTCAGGCAACAAAGGGCCTTATCTTACCGATCGGTAAGATAAGGCCTTCCTCAATGGAACCCATTGGCGATCCCAAAACATTCGGACGACTGGTCCGCCAGCGACGCAAGGCGCTGGGCTTGCGCCAGAAGGAGCTTGCCCTCGCCGTCAACGTCGGAGAACGCATGATTGTCGACCTGGAGGCGGGTAAGGAGACGTGCCAACTCGGCAAGGCCCTGGCCATCGCCCGCGCGGTCGGCATCCGCCTCGTGGATGCCGCTGCGGAACCGCCCTCCCTGACCGACGATGGCTATGACCTGCCCGACATGGGGGCAAACCGATGGTGACGACAGTCCCTCTGTTCTGGGGGCGCTTTCAGATCGGTGACATCATCGCCGAGGACCGGGGCGTGCGGCTGGTCTACGATCAGCGATGGTTGAACGCGAAGGGACGCGGTGCATCTCCCGTGAGTCTGACCATGCCTCTCGATAGCAAAGAGCACGAAGCACTGTCCTGGCTCGGCAACCTCCTGCCGGAAGCTGAGGCTCTCAGGACGGTCAGCAGAGGGCTGGGTGTCGCGAGCGAGGACGCAGTCGGACTGCTGTCCCGCATCGGTCGAGACACCGCCGGAGCCCTATGCATAGGGGCGCCACGCGGAACGACATGGAAAGACAATCGTTACCGCCAGATCCCCGACGACGCGGCACTGGAACGCATCATCGCCGAACTGCCTGCAAAGCCATTCCTGATCGGCGATGAGGGTTTTTAACAGAGTGTATTGACATTGCGCAAACATGCTCATACATTACCGAAATGAGCAGATTAGTGACGATAGGTGAGGCGGCGGACGCCCTTGGAGTCTCGGTGCAGACGTTGCGCCGCTG
>Ga0302278_10001936_pt1 | contig 24679 bp, 21 predicted proteins | sample III_Bog_N3_2_FD_194543 | JGI IMG/M metagenome (GOLD analysis project Ga0302278, IMG submission 194543) | Peat permafrost microbial communities from Stordalen Mire near Abisko, Sweden - III_Bog_N3_2 | ecosystem: Environmental > Terrestrial > Soil > Wetlands > Peat | place: Sweden: Abisko... | reverse complement strand
CTCCGGCCGCGGTTCGAATTTCCTCGCCATCGCCGGGTCGATCCGAGCCGGCTGCCTCCCCGGCGTCGAGATCGCCATCGTGATCTCCAACGTCGCCGAAGCGCCCGGCCTGCAAGCTGCCCGTGATCTGGGATTGCCGACGGCGCTCTTTGTCTCCAAAGGCCGTAAGCGCGCCGAACACGACGCCGACGTCATCGCTTGCCTGCGCGCGCACCGGGTGGACCTAGTCTGCCTGGCCGGGTACATGCGCCTGCTATCGCCGGAGTTCATCGCGGCCTTTCCCAATCGCATTCTCAATATCCATCCCTCGCTGCTGCCCGCCTTTCCTGGCCTGGAGGCGCAGCGACAGGCCTTCGACTACGGCGTCAAGGTGGCCGGCTGCACGGTGCACTTTGTCGATGAGCATCTGGACCACGGCGCGATCGTCGTGCAGAGGGCGATTCCGGTTGCGGAGACCGATGACGCCCACTCCCTCGCCGCGCGCATTCTGGCCGAGGAGCACATCGCCTACACCGAGGCAATTGCCCGCGTAGCCAGCGGAGAATTCGAGATTCGCGGACGGCGGTTTGCGAAGCGGAACCCCTAGGAGCTTGTTGAGAAACTTTGGCTTTGTATCAGGGCACGACTTCAGTCGTGCCGTAAGCGCTGTAGAATCAACACGGGCTTTAGCCCCTGAGGTATGCTTTTCGGGCATTTCGCCTGGAGCCGAGCCTTTTTCCGCAGCCTCTGTAGCCGTGCCCTGACACAACTCCGGCTGTGTAAGATGCTCTTTGAGTTCCAGGGCCTCCTCTGATGGTCCGTCCCTGTATTTTCTGTCGCCTGTTTGCACTGTCAAGAGGTCAATGTTCTTGCTTGCCATGTAAGTCATTGGTCAATAAGGGACAGACGTTCTTTTAATTTTTGCCGAAGATATTGGGTAGAGTGCCTAGGCTAATAGGTAGCTAGACAAGAGACGGACGTTCCGAGCCCGGCGAATGAAGACGCCTTCCTGAACGGATGGTTCCGGGGCTCGGGGCCGTCTCGAGTCTGTACTGTAGCGGCTCTCCGCCGCGGGCCTGAACCGCAACCACGGTGGCGCTCAAATTCGGGGAGATGGACAAATCGAGACCAGCGGCTGGCGCAAAATGATGCCCGCCGCTGGTCTCGATTCTTTTTGCGCGGAGTAAGCTTGGCACCTCAGTTGTAGATCGGATCCCGGAGGGTGCAGGGGTCTTCAGGCCCCTGGATTAGGGCAAATCTGAACGGCCTTTAGGCCCGGATCTCCACCGTTTTTCCATGACTTTAAGGATCTGCAACTGTAGTATTAGGCCCCTTCCGCGTCAACCAGTTTCACAGTAATCAAGGCGGCTACAGCAAAACCAGGGAAGGTGTATCCCGGAGTTACGGCGCTCAAGTCGACGCGACCAACAGGGGGCGGAGACCTTGAACAAGGCCTATCAGGATAAAGCATCCCTGGTTTTGCTCTATGGCCGCATTTTTCTTTGCGAGGAGATTTCCGCATGAATCCCATTTCGAATATCTGGAATCACCCCAGGACATCAGCAGCCGGGCTGCTGATTGCTATCGTCACCGTTGCCAGCGTGCTCTCGCAGCAGGGCATTACGCTGGGCGCGGCCGGAAGCGGCACCGTAATCTCATTGGTGAGCGCAATGGCCACCGCCCTGTTGGGGCTGCTTGCCCGCGATCCGGCTAACTCCGCCAACAACGCCAACTCTGCCGGCTCCACCGCCAAGCTCGGTGTCTGGGCGCTGATTGCTCTCCTGCTGCCCGCGCCGTTTCTGGGCGGATGCTCGGGAACAGCCGTGGCGCGGGATATTGTCAACTGGACGCCAACTCTCGAAAGCGCGGTGGCGACGGTGGACTCGACCGCGGCGCTGCTGGCCCCGGCGGATGCGCCCGTCTTTGCCGCGGCCACGGCCGGTTTCGACGCCGCTTCCAAGCTGCTAGTCAACCAGGCAAAAGCCTATCTGGCTAACCCAACAGCCGGCGTGCTGGCCGAGCTTCAGTCGCAGGTGGCGGCTTTTCAGCAGCAGGTCAACGCCGCGCTGCTTTCGGCGGCAAAGATCGCCAATCCGGCCAGCCAGCAACACGTGCTCAGCGCCATCAACTCCGTAGGCGCGGTAGTGACGGCGATGCTTGCTCTGGTCACTTCGATTTCCAGCAAGGCCGCTGTAGCGCAAATGGCCTTTCACTCCACCATCAAGCTGGCCACGGTGCGGCCCTGGCTGGATGAAGACAAGGCCGCCGTGATGGTGGCTGGCCATTATGGCGAGCCAGTCGAGCAGGCGCGGATACAGGTGGCATCTCTGGAACTCGGCGCGGCGCGGGCCGGATTCTGACCCCTCCCCTCCCCCCTATTGCTGTGAACCCGTGAAACTGTGATCCGTTTGGCGGCGCAAGGCGGCCCAGGAAGCTCATTCAGCTTCCTGGCCGCTTCCCATAATGGCGGAATCTCTTTCGCGGTGTGATCCGAATCACGGAGCCGGCGGGCCGTAACTCGGTAGCCTTGGAGAGAGGTCGCAGGCATCCAAAGCGCCTCCACGACCAAGGAGTTTCATTTTGGCTTACGTAATTACCGATGCATGCGTCAAGGACTTTCTCTGCGCGGCCGAATGCGCCACTGCGGCCATTGCTCCCGCCTCGGCCGGCGATCCCGCCGCCGGCGGCGTTTCCCAACTGTTCATCAATCCGGATGAGTGCATCGACTGCGGCAACTGCGCATCCATCTGCCCCTCCGGCGCGATCTTCTCGCTCGATGATCTGCCGGCGGAGAAGGTGGATTTTGCCGAAAAGAACAAAGCCTATTTCAACTAGGACCAAGACCGCGTGATCTTGTAGTTGCCGGAATGTAGCGCCAGTCCGGAATGTAGCGCCGGCCTCCAGGCCGGCTGTAGTGCGGGCGTCCGCGACCGCGCTTCCTGACCGGTATTGCACCGCGACCAGCTATCGGGGGCCGGTCTTGACCGGTGCGGCGATTGGTGTCGCTGCCCCCGCGACCGCGCACATTTCTATTGAAACCGGGCATCAAAACAGTAAAGGTTGCAAACAACCATGCAAATCCGCTATTGTGCGGAGCAAGCACCGCGGATAGAATTGCGGCGGGGGAATGTTTTATCTCCCGGCGGCGGGGCTGGCCGATGAGATGGGATGCGTATAGCTTCCTTGGTCACCGCCCGCGGAGCCTTTTTATCGGGTACACTGGTATACTGAACCATGAATAGCTTCAAACAGAGGGATTAGCTAGAGTATTTCTCGAATTCATGTGCGGCGGAAGAATCAAGCGGAAGATGGCTTTGAGTAAGCCGAATAACCCCGTAAACGCCATCAACCGCCTTAACTTCATCGGGAAATGCTGGGGAAGCGTACAACTGCCGGATAAGGGCAGGCGGCCTTCGAATCGCTCGCAAAGAAGCTCGAAACACCATGGGGAACGCTGAAGGCCGCCCATAGCCAAGGGGTTAAGGCCGGCGCAATCCTCCGTGGCGATAGGCGAAGTTTAAAACTAAGGCTGCTCTTTTTCCTGTTGCGCAGGCCAAGCGAGCGGCATACGGAGAAGAAGAAATGAAATCGGCAAAAGTTGCCCAAAACAGCGTAGATGTGAGCAATCTGAGCATTCCCGAGGCGGAAGAGATTATCGAGGAAGCATTGAACGATCTGGGGTTTTCCGCTGACCCCGGCTTGGCGCGGGCGCTGCGTTTTCTAGCCCCTCCGGGATACCAGGCCATCGTTGAACTGTGCGGCGAAAACGGCCGCAGCAAGCGCCGCAACGCCTCGGCTGACACGTGGTCGCCCGAGGAAGACGAAGTGCGCGTCTACTTCGAGCGCGCCGACGGCGTCGAAGCCGCTCCGCGCCCCGCTCGGCAGTCGCGTGCGGTTCCCGAGCCGGCGCTTGAAGAGGGCGACGACGGCCAGGAGGCGCTTATTCCCGCCGACCTGGACGCGCGAGTGAAAGAGCTCTGCGCCGCGCTGGCCGAAGCCGAGCGGGGCGGTCACGCTTTCATTGCCCTCAAGTGGTTCCGCGACTCGTTCCTGCCGCGCAAGGCCTTTCGCTGGAATCAGCATCCGGAGTCGCGCCAGGTTGTCCTGGCCGAGGCCATTCAGCGCGGCGTCGTGCTCACCAGCAAGATCGCCAATCCCAAGACTCCGGCCTATCCCACCACCACCATCCGGCTCAACCGCGCCGAGGCCGGCATTCCTGACGAGACGCAGCGCTTCCATCCGGTCGCGGCGCATGGCGACTCCATCGCCGAGGCCATTGAAGAGGAACGGGGGAACCTGTGAGTTGCTACTTCCTTGAAGCCACGGCTTTCGCCAGGCTCTTTGTGCAGGAGCAGGGCACCGACGCCCTGATCCGCCTGATGGAGGCCGTCGAAGACAACCGCAAGCTGATCTCGGCCTCCACGCCGCTGGAGGTCTATGCGGCCGTCCGGCGGCGCGAGCGCTCCGGCGCAATCTCCGCCGAAGACGCCACCGCGGCGCTTGATATCCTGCGCCTTGAAGCCGCTCGCATGGTCCAGGAGCCGCTCAACCCGGCCGTCCTCGAAGCCGCCCGCCAGCTCCTCGACCGCACCACCCTCCGCTGGCCCGACGCCCTGCAACTGGGCGCCGCGATCACTGCCCGCGATATGTTCCAGGGCACAGAGATCATCTTCGTCTCCGCCTCCCCGCAGTTGCTTGAAGCCGCCAAAACCGAAGGCTTCCACACCCTCGACCCGGCCAAAGAAGCGGAGTAACTTTCGATGAACCGGCCTTCCATTTGAAAGGGCACGGCTTTAGTCGTGCCGCAAATGCAGCCAAAATGAACCTGGGCTTTAGCCCTTGGCCGCGCTGTTCGCCGGTCGTCCCCGGAATCAGGCCTTTTCCCCCAACTTGTTCAACCAATCACTTGTTCGACCGCCGCCGCGCAGACCTCCGCCAGCCGCCCGATTCCCTCCCGAATCATCTCCGGGGAAGCATTGGAGAAATTCAGCCGCATATACCGCAGACCGGGAGTATTCGCGAAGAAATCCTGCCCCGGCACAAAGATCACCTTGCGCGCCAGCGCCGCATGCATCAGTTCGTTCGTATTCACTCCCTCCGGGCAGGTAACCCACAGAAACATTCCACCCTCGGGATGCGTCCACGAGAATCCCGGCGGCATCGTCTCTCGCAAGGTCGCGTCCATGATCCGGTAGCGTTCTCCATACGACTGCCGGATGCGCTCGATATGGGCATCGCTGTCGAAGTCCGCCAGGTACCGATGCACGATGCGCTGGTCCAGGCTCGACGTATGCAGATCAGCCGCCTGCTTGGCGATCACCAGCTTGCGGCGAATCTCCTCGGTCGCAACCACCCAGCCGATCCTGAGGCCGGGCGCAATGATCTTTGAAACCGTGCTGAGGTAGATCACAATCCCTTCCGTATCCAGCGCCTTGATTGGAGGAATCGTCTCCCCTGCGTAACGCAGGCACCCGTAGGGATCGTCCTCGATCACAATCAGTCCATAGCGAGCCGCGATCGAATAGAGAGTCTTGCGGCGCTCCGCGGCCAGCGTCCTGCCTGTCGGATTCTGAAAATTCGGAATCGTATACAGGAACTTCGGCCGTTCGCGCTCAATCAACGCAGGCAACTCCTCCGGAATCAGGCCCAGGTCATCGGTAGGTACCGTGGCAAAGCGGACCTCGTAGGTCTGGAATGTCTGGATGGCAGCCATGTAAGTTGGGCTCTCCGTCAGCACACAGTCCCCCGCATCCAGAAGAATCTTCCCGGTCAGATCCAGAGGCTGCTGGGAACCGGTCGTGATCAGGATGTCTTCCGCGCAGCAATCGATTCCCCGTTTGCGCGACTCAGCGGCGAAGATCTCCCGCAGCGGGGCAAAGCCCTCGGTGGGGCTGTATTGCAACGCTGCGGCGCCGTTCTCGCGAAGGACGCGCTCGGTGGCGCAAAGGATGTTGTCGACGGGAAAAAGCTCCGGCGCGGGAAGACCGCCGGCAAACGAAATGATCTCGGGATGTTCGGTGACCTTGAGCATCTCGCGGATGGTCGAGGCGCGTACGCCGTCCATCCTGCGCGCAAACCTGGTATTCATGCTTTCCCCCTCGCAACTACTCCCGAATTCTGCCTTCCAGTATAGCCCCGCCAACGCTTGCCGCATGATCTCGGTCACCGCGGCTGCTGCGAAATTGGGCCGGCGCGGGAAGCGGCCAAATCAGTCCAGCATTTTGAAGGGAGCCAAAAACACAGCGGGCCAGCCAGGGGACTCCTGGCTGGCCCGCCATGATTACGCCTCTTGCCGATCCTAGTGGATCAGCAGTTGGTCGTTGTACGGAATAGTGACTCCGCCCAGCGCGCTCGCCGGCGCGTCGGCAAAGCCCGCCGAGGTAAACGGAATCACAACAATTTCGCCGTTCATCCCATCAGCAGCCACGACGTATTTGTTGTCCAGTGTGATGCCAAGCGTCGGGACGTTGCCCAGGGTAACAGAGTACGAGCCCACCGAGTAGGTGGGGGCATAAGCTGCCGTTCCCACCTGGACAAGGGTTCCGGTATCGACGCCGCTGTACATCAACAAGCCGCTCCCTGTGCCCACGATCGCCAGTTTCCCATCCGTACTGATCGAAACCGCAGTGGGAAAGACTCCACTTGGCACTTGGACGGCAGTGCCCTCAACCGGCGTCGCTGTGTTCAGCGCAGTCACCAGTTCGATCGAAGCGGAACCGGGTAGGACAACTACAGCACGGCTGGGATCGGTCGGGCTGATCGCCATGCCATCCCTGCCATCCTCGGTATCATACTGTGTTCCCAGGTCAGAGAGATCCACCACCTCGGTATAGCTGTGCGCTACCGTTCCACCGATTGTTCCGGCAACCGGCGTGGTCAGGGCTGTAACCGAGTAGACAGTCACACCCGACCCACCCCGCGCTAGCAGAACGGTTCCGTCATTTGAAATGACGAGACCGTCGCGATAGTCAGGCGTCGCGATCGTCGTTGCCGCTACCGGGTTCCCTGAGAGAATCCCGGAGATCACCACCAACTCGTTGCTCGCATCGCCCGACACCACCGCTTCATCGCCATTCGGCAGGATGGCGATCGAGTCTCCGTCCCCGCCATAATTGGAGATGTCCACCGTGGTCGTGGACGCAATTGGAACTCCGGTCTGAACTGCCGAGAAGAAGCGTACCGTGTTGCCTCCATCTACCATGATCCCTTGCGAACCGTCCGGCGTGAGTGCCTGCCCGTCCAGGTCGCTCGCATTTGCATAATCCAGGTACGAGATAGTTGGCGTAGTCAGGAGATTTCCGTTGGCGTCGTATAAGTGAATCACCTGCAGGCCATTGAACCCGTCAGCCATATTGCCACCATCGTCCGCAATCAGCGCAACGCCAAGATTCGACACGGTTGTAGTAACAGCGGGCTTGTAGAACAAGTACGTGCCCGGTGCAAGCAGGCCGGGAAGGGTGGTCGAACCCAGTTGCTCGGTAAATGCGCCGTTGGCGCCTACCAGAAAAGTCGCAACATCCACCCAGGCGTTGTTCTCGAGCATCGCCAGGTTCAGCGTGTCGCCAGCCGCGAAGCTCACGTCTACCGTGCCGCTCACTCCCACCGGGACGTTGAAGAGCGTAATCGACGGCGGGTCGAGGCTGATTTCAAAGGCCGCGATAAATGTGTCATTCGCTGAAACCATCGGCTTTATCCGCCTGTTTGCCCCCCTCTTTAGGCTCATCGGCACCGTCAGGTCAGCCTGCGCTACCGGCGTAATGGTCGCGGTGGCGCTCTGGCTCAAAGCCCCGGCGGCAAAGTCAAACTTCAGCGAAGTCGCTCCCCCGAACGCCACTGTCGTTGAAGTCGGCGTCCCCGGCGTGATCGTCACCGTGGACCCGCTGGTTGGCGTGGCGCTGGCCGGGGTCGAAGCCGTGGATTCGCCGCCGCCGTTCACCGCGGTCACGATAAAGTAGTAGATCTGGCCATCGGTAAGGCCGGTTACCGTATAGGACGCTCCTGAGATTGACCCGACCTTTGTTCCCGATGAAACCGTAACCGGCGAGGTGGTCGAGTAGTAGAGGTTGTAACTGGTGGCTCCTGTAGCGGCCGTCCAGGAGAGCGCAACCTGGGTATCGCCGGGAGTCGCAACCAGCCCTGTTGGCGCGGCCGGCAAGGCAGCAGCCGGCGTCGATGTCACCTGGGCGGATGCCGCCGACTCGCCGGCGCTGTTCACGGCAGTCACAATAAAGAAGTACGGTGTGCCGTCCGTCAGCCCGGTCTTCGTGTACGAGGTCGAACTGATTCCGCTGACCTTGGTTCCGTTCGCGGTGGTCACGCCGGTGGTTGTCGAGTAGTAGACGTTGTAGGAGGTGGCCCCGGAAGCCGCTGTCCAGGCCAGCGCAACCTGGCTGTCGCCCGCAGTTGCTGCCAGCCCGGTTGGCGCGGCGGGAATGGTTGGGGGTGTGGTCTTGTGGCTGCTGCCGCTGCCGCCGCAACCGATTGCGAGCGTTGCTACCGCCGCGAGAATCGAAATCATCATCTTTTTCATTGCGAGACTCTCCTTGAGACACATTTCTGTGCCGGTTGATGATTCACACAGGTCAAACCCGACGAGAAAGGCAAGACTTCCCCACCTCCGCGGGGGACGCAGATCTGGAGAACTCCACCTCTCAATCAATGGAGCGGCACTTGCCTCTTCCTGGCCAGCCATTTGGGCGCCGCGTCCAAACCGGAGAGTTTATAGCACGTATTGAATTCAAGAATCAATGAATTGGCGATTACAAAAGAATAGTTAGCTGAAGTCGCTTAAAAGCTATCAAAAAGTCATAGCTTGATTATTCCTGAGCGAGTTATATCGAACGAGTTCAGGGTAAGCAATGCAAGGCCGAACCGATTGGTAAACGCTTCTTATTCCTGGCTTTACTCCCGCCGGAACCGGTTCGCCTGCTCAAATTCGCTTCGCAACTCCGGCGTGCGCAGATTTTCGCGCAGATGGGCAAGTCGCTGCTCCAGGGCCTGTAGTGTGACCTGAACGGCCTCGGTGTTCGTCAGCGCAATGTCGCGCCACATCGAGTAGGGGCTCGCGCCCAGCCGCGTCATCTCGCGCAGGGCGCGCCCGCCCACGTCTTTCAGCTCTGGCGCGTCGCCCACCTCATCCTGCAGCAGCGCGCTCAGAGCCGTGGCCACAAACTGCGGCAGATGGCTGACCCAGGCAACTAACTCATCGTGGCGCGCAGGGTCAAGATCGAGGGTCTTCGAGCCCATTGCTTCGACCCACTCCCGCCAGCCTTTCACTAACTCAGACGAATGAGGCGAGCGCTGCCAGGTTGGATCGTCGGTAAAGAGCCACACCGCGCCGCGAAAAAGCTCCGCATCGCCCAGCGCCGCGCCGCCCCGCTCCTTGCCCGCCATGGGATGCCCCGGCAAGAACGCCGCGCGCTCCGGCGTATTGAAGAGCCGGCCAGCAGCTTCGGTAATCTGCCCTTTGGTGCTGCCCACGTCCGTAACCAAATGCTCGGAGCCGAGCACGCCCGATAACTTCTCCATGAAGTCGAGTGTCGCGTAAATGGGCACGGCCAGCAGAACCACCTGACTCTCCCGCGCCGCCTGCAAAGCGTCTGTTGCAATCGAGTCGATAGCCCTCGCAGCCAGCGCTGTCTGCGCCCCCTCCGCGCCCCGGTTCCAGCCCACAATCGAGCCGCGATAGCCCGCCGCGCGCAGCGCGAGCCCCACCGACGTGCCCAGCAGCCCCGTACCCAGAATGGCGATGCGCTCGATCATGCTTTGCTTTCCTTGCTCTCGCTGCCTTGAACTGGAGCGGAGCTAGCGGCGTCAGCCGCGCTTCGCGCGTGTTAGCTGCGTTGGCCTTTGCTAACTCCGCCAACTTCGCTAACTCCCGCTAACTCCGCTCTCAAACCTACAGCGTCCGCCCCACCGCCATTGCAATCACCTTCAGTTCGCCCATCAGCTTTTCAAACTGATCGAAATACAGCGTCTGTGCCGCGTCGGAGACAGCCTTGTCGGCGTTGGGGTGAACCTCCACGAGTATCCCATCCGCGCCCGCGGCCACCGCGGCCTTGGCCATCGCCGGAACCATGTCGCGCCGCCCCGTGCCGTGCGAAGGATCGCCCACGATCGGCAAGTGCGAGAGCTTGTGAATCACCGGAATCGCCGAAATGTCCATCGTATTGCGCGTGGATGTCTCATAAGTCCGGATGCCGCGCTCGCAGAGAATCACATCGTAATTCCCGCCGGCGAGAATGTACTCGCTCGACAGCAGCAGTTCTTCGAGCGTCGCCGATATTCCGCGCTTCAGCAAGATCGGCTTGCGCGCCTGGCCCAGCTCGCGCAGCAGGTTGAAGTTCTGCATATTGCGCGCCCCCACCTGGAAGCAATCGGTGTAAGGCAGCATAGGCTCGATCTGCGCAATCTCCATCACCTCGCTGACCGTCAGCAAGCCGTGTTCCTGGGCGGCCTCGTGCATCAGCTTTAACCCCGGAATCCCCAAACCCTGAAAGGCGTAGGGGGAACTGCGCGGCTTGAAGGCGCCCCCGCGCAGGAAGCCCGCGCCCGCGGCCTTGACGCAGGCGGCGATCGCAAAAATCTGCTCGCGGCTCTCGATGGCGCATGGCCCGGCCATCACCGCGACCTGCTCACCGCCAATTTTGACGCCGTTAGCGAACTCCACCACCGTGCCTTCCGGACGAAAGGCTCGGCCTGCGAGCTTGTACGGCGCGGTAATCCGCAGCACATATAGCACGCCCTCAAACAACTCGAACTTCGCCAGGTCAACATTGCTGGTGGGTCCCACGCCGGCAAGAATCGACTGCGTTGCCCCGGTGGTTCGATGAACATTCAATCCGGCATCCACCATGGCATCGATGACTGCATCGATCTGCTCTTCGGTGGCTCTTTCCTGCATGGCTACAATCATTGCTTGTTCCCTGTCTCAGGCGTCTCACAGGGGTCCCCGGCGACGGATTTTTGTCGCTGGGGTAACTGTGCGCCAGTGCCTGGGCCCGGCGCGTGCGCCTGGGCATTCCTCTCCGATGCCAACTCATCCCGCTGCAAGGCCCGCATCACGTCGATGATGCGCTCGTAGATATGCGTCAATTCAATGTCCGGCAGCGGGCCCTTGTTAGCCGCGCGCACGTTGGTGTAGATCACCTTTTCGCGTGCCGGCTCGTAGACCGGCAGCGACGTGGCAGCCTTCAGGTGACCAATCATCTTCGCCGCGCGGGCCCGCTCGCTCAGCAATTCCACTAGCTGGCGGTCCAGAGCATCTATTTGGTCTCGCAATTCTTCCAGCGTCATTTCATCCTCGTGTTGCAGAAAGCTGTTATCTACTAGCTTCTAGCTCGTGCTTCTCGACCAAGCCTCAGCAGTTCAATCCGCCGCCGAATACGCTAGGAGCTAAAGGCTAGAAGCTAGGGGCTGGTTTCCTACCGGGCCAGCGCCTCCTGAGGCAGGCGAAGGCTCTTGATAAATCGGGCCACCGCGCCGGGCGCCGTCTCCGGGCCGCTCTCCGCTGTTGCCCGCTCGATCAACTCCACAATCGCGCTGCCGATTACCGCCGCATCCGCGAACTCCGCCACCTGGGCAACATGTTCCGCGTTCGAGATGCCAAACCCCACAGCCACCGGCAGCCCCTCCCCGGCGGGTCCGGTCCATCGCCGGATGCGCGCCACCAGCGTTGCCGCGTCAGAGGTCAGCCTCTGCTGCGTGCCGGTAATGCCCACCCGCGAAATGGCGTAAACGAAGCCCTTTGAATGAGTCGCAATCGCTTCCAGCCGTTCGTCGGGACTGGTCGGCGCAGCCAGAAAAATCGGCTCCAGCCCCACGCGCTCCATCTCGGCCAGGTACTCGCCCGCCTCCTCGACAATCAGGTCGGTCACCAGCACGCCATCCGCACAAGCGGCCGCATCGTCGGCAAACTTCTTGAGCCCGTAGCGCAAAACAGGATTCAGATAAGTGAAGATCACCAGCCCAGCCGAAGGCCGCGCCGCGCGAATCTCGCACGCCAGCTTGATCACGTCCCGCAGGCTAACTCCGCGAGCCACCGCCCGCTCCATCGCCCGCTGAATCACCGGCCCGTCCGCCAGCGGATCGCTGAACGGCACGCCCAGCTCGATCACATCCACCCCAGCGTCAATCGCCGCAATCGCAATCTCGCGTGTAGCCTCAAGACTCGGATCGCCCGCCGTCAGGTAAACCACCAGTCCCGGTTTGTGATCGAATCGTATCGCCATTGAAATTCCGCTTCTACCGCCCCTCAATCTTCCCACAAATCCGCTAACTTGCTAACTCGCTTTCACCGCAAAGCGGTGGCTAACTCGCTGTCTTTGTCAAAAATCCGCCCAATACAACAAAACACATGGGTGCCCCATCATCGCCGCGTTCTTGTTTTTGCGGCTAGGGCCGGATACCTCAAAACTCTAATCAAGCCCCGCTATAGCTTCAACTCCCGCGCCAGAATCCCCATATCCTTGTCGCCGCGCCCGGAAAGATTCACAACCAGTATGTCACGGGCACCCATCGCCGGAGCAATCCGCAGCGCCTCGGCCACCGCGTGCGCGCTTTCGAGCGCCGGCAGAATTCCCTCCGTCCGCGCCAGCTTCACCACCGCATCCAGCGCCGCCGCATCATCCTGCGAAACGTACTCCGCCCGTCCGCAGTCGTGCAGCATCGCGTGCTCCGGCCCAACCGACGCATAGTCCAGCCCCGCCGAAACCGAATGTGTCAGCGCGATCTGCCCGTTCTCATCCTGCAAAACATACGAATACGTCCCCTGCAACACCCCCGGCGACCCGCCGCGAAAGCGCACCGCATGATCGCCCAGCGCCGTCCCGCGCCCGCCTGCCTCCACGCCAATCAGCCTGACCTCGCGGTCTTGCAGAAACGAGTAAAACGCGCCGATGGCGTTCGACCCGCCGCCCACACAGGCGATCACGGCGGTAGGCAGCCGCCCCTCGCGCTCAAGAATCTGCTCCTTCATCTCCAAGCTGATGCAGCGGTGAAAGTCCCGCACCATCGTCGGATAAGGATGCGCCCCCAGCGCGCTCCCTAGCAGATAATAAGTCGTCCGCACATTGGTGACCCAGTCGCGCATCGCCTCGCTGATCGCGTCCTTCAGCGTTTTCGACCCCGACGAAACCCCGCGCACCTCCGCGCCCAGCAGCCTCATCCGCAGCACGTTCAACTCCTGCCGCTCCATGTCCACATCGCCCATGTAGACCACGCACTCCAGCCCCAGCAGCGCGCAAACGGTCGCCGTAGCAACCCCATGCTGCCCCGCGCCAGTCTCCGCAATTACGCGCTTCTTACCCATCCGCCGCGCAAGCAATCCCTGCCCCAGCGCATTGTTGATCTTGTGCGCCCCGGTATGCAGCAGGTCTTCGCGCTTCAGATAAATCTTCGCTCCGCCCAACTGCTCCGTCAGCCGCTTGCAAAAGTAGAGAGGCGTAGGCCGCCCCGCATAGTTCTTCAGCAGATCGGCCAGCTCCGCCTGAAAAGCCGCGTCCGCCTTGGCCGACGCGTACTCGCGCTCCAGCTCCACCAGCGCCGCCATCAGCGTCTCCGGCACATACCGCCCGCCATAAACGCCAAACCGCCCCGCCCGCGACTCAGATGGAACAGCCGGAATTGTGATCGATGCCATGGAGCCTCCTGCGCGTGAGCACAATAATTAGGGAACATTCCAGTGTATAAGAGCGCGTTTCAATAATGGCAGAGGGTCTGTTGACGAAGACTCAGTCCGTCTCTTGCGAATACCGCTCCTGCAACTCGCGGCGGAGTACTTTTCCGTTGGGATTCTGCGGTAGCCCGCCAGCTTCCAGAATCCAGATGCGCCGCGGCGCTTTGTAGAACGCAAGACGCGCCCGGCACCACTCCAGCAACTCGCTTTCGCTGGCTTGGGAGCTCGTCCTCAGTTCCACCGCGGCAACGGGGATCTCACCCTTTTCCTTGTGAGGAATTCCGAAGGCGACAGCGCGTGCAACCGCCGGATGGGCCTGCACTGCCTCCTCCAGTTCGCGCACGTAAACCGAATACCCGCCTGATTTAATCACGTCTTTGATGCGCCCCACCAGCCGGATCAGGCCGAGGTGGTTCCGCAAGGCCAGGTCGCCCGTGCGCAGCCATCCGTCGCTTGTGAGCAAGCCCTCGGGGTCATTCTTATCCTTCCAATAGTGCGGAGCAAGACCCCGGCGCCGGATCTGGCACTCACCGGTTGCGCCCGCTCGAACCGGCCGGCCCTCTTCGTCGGCCACGCGGATGCGAAACGGCGGCATGGGAAAGCACAAATCCCCGCTGCCGGGCAAAAACGGCAACTCCACCCCCATCATGGCCAGACCGCCCAACTCCGCCATGCCGTATCCATTCAGCACCACGGGCGGAATGCGCCAGCCCCCGGGAAGCCGAAAAAGGGCTCCGTACTGCCGCAGTTGTTGCCGGATCTCGCTAGGCAAATGATCGCTGGCCGAGAGCCACACGCGCACGCTCTTGAGCCGGGCAGCCTCCGGGTTGCTATTGACCAGCCGGACGAACATCGCGGGCACGCCGACGACCGTGGTAATGCCGTAGCGTTCAATAAGCGTCAATGCCTCCCCCACATCGAAGCGATCGAGAAAACAGCCGCGAATGCCTGCCATCAATCCATAGAGGGCGATGCTGATTGCCATAATATGGGACCAGGGGAGCGCGATCAGCGCCAGGTCTCTCGCTCCCAGAAGCACTCCCACCAGCACCGTGGATGCCCGCGCCCCTAGCAGGGCGTTGCTCGACAGCGCCGCGCCTTTGGGAAAGCCGCTTGTCCCGGAAGTGTGGAACACCGCAACTGTAGCCGCGGGATCGATGGCGGTCGGTGGGAACGGCGCGCCGCTTTCGTACTCCCGCACAAATCCCTCCAGCGTATCTGTTTCATCGTCGGCTTGGATCCAGATGCGTACATTCAGCGCGCGCCGGTCTACGATGCTCCGTCTGAAAACCGCTTTGTCAGTCACCAGGATCTCGGTCCCGCTATCGGCCAGAATGCGGCGCACTTCGGCCAGGGAGAGGAGCGGGTTCAGCGGCACCGCGATTCCTCCGGCGCGGATAATGGCTAAGAACCAATGAAAGTACTGCCGGTTGTTGGTGCGGTAAATAGCGACGGGTTGGCCAGGACTCAGCCCGATTGATCGACGCAGAAAAGCATCGATGCGGCAGATCTCCGCATGAAGCTCGGCAAGATGAAAGCGCCCGTCGTCTCCAACGGAGACTTCGCAATCCCCTTTTCGCCGGATCAAATCATCGACCAGGTTGGCTACCGTGACCGTGTGGTCACGCGCCATTTCAAAGCGGCGGAAGATGTTCATTGAGCAACAACCGGCTTCCGGCCCCAGTCGCTTTCGACGCAGTAATGGAATAGGCGGTCGAGATACGCTAGCACGGGAGGAGGGCACACTCCGGCGGGCTCCAGCAGCCGTTCAGCGTTGCTCGTGTCAAACTGCATCCGCATCGTGAAGTAATCCCGATAGGCCCGCCCGTCGCGGAGCACCCGGCGCTTGCGGCCCCACAATGTTAGAAAAAGCAGCGGCCGTAGCGCAGCGAAGAATAGTCTCGGATTCACATAGCGCGGTTCCGGCGCGTGGAAGTACTCCATTGCGCGCTGGGCGATCTGCTGGATTGTTGCGCTGCCCCGTGGTCCGGCGCAGAGATGGACCGTGCTGCCCACCGCGGCCTCGTCAAAAACAAGCCGCGCGATCGAAGTTGCGACGAAATCCACGGGCACAATGTCAAGCACGGCGTCGGGATAGCCTGGGACTGTGCGCCACAGCCGCCGCGCGTAGATCTTTAGCGGCCAATACATCATCTTGAAGCTCGATGTCACCCCGGTGCGCGAATCCCCCACGATAATGCTGGGACGCAGAATTACGCCCGGCACGGAGCCAAGGCGCGAACGGACCAGCGCCTCAGCCTCGGCTTTGGTTTGTTCATAGGTATTGCGATAGCTCTGGCCCACTGCGAGTTCGCTTTCCAGCACCAGGTCCGTGCGCTCGCCGGCTACGTAGGCCGTACCAACATAGGCGAGACGCCGAAGCTGGCGCATGCCGGCGGCGAAATCCAGCATCCGGCGCGTCCCCTCCACGTTGATCTGGCGAGCCTCCTCCAGCGAGTGATCGAAACGGACCGTAGCCGCGCAGTGAATCACCCGTGTTGTCTCGGCCGAGAGCCTTTCGTATGCGGCGCTTTCCAGTCCGCAGTTGTGCTGGCTGACATCTCCTGAGTAGACCTGGACGCGCGATCGTTCAGTGGGGGGAACGATCAAATCGGCCCGCTCTTTCCCCGCTTGCCCTGCCCTGTCGCGGATCAGCAGCGCCAGCCTGGCCTCCGGCCAGCGTTCCAGAAGCTCGCGGACCAGTTGTACTCCGAGAAACCCGGTCGCGCCGGTCAAAAGGATAAGCTCTTCGCTCTTCATGAGAGAAACCGGCCTTTGTGATGGAACGACTCGAAGGCCGGCGAACAATGACCATTCGATGCCTTGGCAATGGGTAAAGCAATGCCACATTATAGACCGAAGACCCAGCCCGGAATGCGCCATCCGCATCGATATCCGCGCTTGCAGACCAGGTTGGATTTCGGTCAAGGCGTGTTGATCGGCGCCCCCTTTGGCGCTCCCGGCATCCGCACCGGCATCGTAGCCGCAGCCTGGTGCATAGTTACGATGATCGCCCCCGCCGCTTCCTTGCCCACACACTGGTAGGAGTGCGGTGTTGAGGCATCGAAGTACACCGCATCGCCGCCCGCCAGCAGGCATGCCTGTTCCCCGTGCCTGAGTTCCAGCTCCCCCTCCAGAACGTACAGGAACTCGGAACCCGCATGGATATGAGCCTTTGGCGTCATCTCCTCGGTGAGCGGCTGAAACTCGGCAAAGTAAGGATCCATCTCCCGGTCCGGAACAAGGTAGCCCAGGCTCTCAAAAAAATAGGTCGGAAACTCCACCCCGGTCTGTGGCAACCGAACCCGCTCCTTTCGCCGGTGAATCCTGAAAACCGCCTGCGGTTCGCTCTCAAAGAAGTACTGGAGATCCTTGGAAAACACCATCGCAATCCGCGCCAGATTCCTCAGCGTCGGCACCACTCGCCCTGTTTCCAACTGCGACAGAAAGCTGGCCGAAAGCCCCGTGTGTTTGCCCAACTCCACCAATCCCATGGACTTTTTCAGACGCAGTTTACGGATTCTCTCGCCTATCCTCTTCTCGGAAATCACCCGCTCCGTAGTCTCTGTGTCGACTTGAGACTTTTGCGTCTCTTCGCTCTGAATTGCCGCTAACTCGCTCATCCGCCCTCCAGCCGGCGCCAAATTGGCCGCAAATCGGGTATTTGTTGTGCGCATCAAAAACTGTTCTTATCCTACTAAAGCGGCGATGGCCCCGCAATCCCCAATCCTGGTCCCCAACTCGCCCGCCCCCGCCCGCGCTATCCTAGAGAGTCCGGCCGCCAAGGCACCTTTCAGGCCATCGAGGAACCCATGCCCGAAGATCCAACCACTTCAGCCACGCAAACCGCGTCTGCCCCACCGGAGGTGGCCCCCGTCGCCACCATCGCAACAATTGGCCGCCACGAAGGCCAGTCCGTCACTCTCCGCGGATGGCTCTACAACCTTCGCGAGAGCGGCAAGCTTCTTTTTCCCATCTTTCGCGACGGCACCGGCACAATTCAGGGGGTAGCGCACGTCAAAAGCGTCCCTTCTGTCGTGTTCGAGGCCCTCAAAGGCCTCACGCAGGAGTCATCGGTTGTTGTCATTGGCAAGGTGCGGGCGGACAAACGCGCGCCGGGCGGGTATGAGCTGGATGTTGAGGGGTTGCAGGTGGTGCAGCGCGTGCCGGAAAGCGACCCCTACCCCATCACGCTCAAGGAGCACGGCGTCGACTTCCTCATGGAGCACCGGCATCTCTGGGTTCGGTCGCCCCGGCAGTCCGCGATTCTGCGGATCAGGGCTGAGATTATGAGGGCTGCGGCGGAGTACTTTGATACCAACGGCTTCATACGGACCGATCCGCCTATCCTGACGCCGGCTGCCTGCGAAGGCACCTCGACTCTCTTCCCGGTCGACTACTTCGGCGACCCTGCCTTCCTGACTCAGTCTGGCCAGTTGTACATCGAGGCAATGGCGCTGGCGCTGGGCAAGGTCTACAGTTTCGGGCCCACCTTCCGCGCGGAGAAGTCCAAGACTCGCAGGCACCTGACCGAGTTCTGGATGGTCGAGCCGGAGGTCGCCTTCATGGACCTCGACGGCCTGCTGGAGCTGGCGGAAAACTTCCTCTCTCACATCGTCCAATCCGTCCTCAAGAACCGCGGCCCCGAGCTAACCGTCATCGGCCGCGACCCGGCGAAGCTGGCCAGCATCCTTCCGCCCTTCCCGCGCCTGCGCTACGACGTGGCTTGCGATATGCTCAACCAGGCCCACAAGGACTGCCATCTCGAAGCGCCTTTTGAATATGGCAACGACTTCGGTTCGCCGGACGAGACTTGGCTCAGCAGCCAATTTGACCGGCCCGTGATGGTGCATCGCTATCCCGCGAACGTGAAGGCCTTCTACATGGAGCCCGACCCGCTCGACTCCCGCTACGCTCTCTGCGTCGATGTCCTAGCGCCGGAAGGCTACGGCGAAGTGATCGGAGGCTCGCAGCGCGTGTCGAGTTACGAACTGCTGAACTCGCGCATCGAGGAGCATAAGCTGCCTAAGGAAGCCTTCCAGTGGTACCTCGATTTGCGGCGCTACGGCAGCGTGCCTCACTCGGGCTTCGGCATGGGAATCGAGCGCGTCGTCGCGTGGGTTTGCGCGCTCGACCATGTGCGCGAGACGATTCCGTTTGCGCGGACGCTGCATCGGATATACCCGTAGAGCAGTGGACAGTGATCAGTGGTCAGTTTCCGGGGCCGGGGAACGGGGAATAACTACCCCTGCGACGAGGGACTGTTGCGGGGGATCGGGCTTGGAATCGCGAGCCGGAGTTGCGCATTCGCGCAAGTTAAGTTGAATTTCACCCAACAAAAGAGGCCGTTTTGTCTGGTTCCATGCCGACGGATTCCAGGGGGCGAATCGTGTTTCAACAGAACGCCGGGTTATGAGCGGAGATTTATTTGCAATTCGCCCGGCTGTAGACGGACCTTTTTCGTGAAAAGGGGCCTAAAATGGTGCATTTTTGCGTGTTTTTTGGTCGTTTTTGGCACGTTTTTCGCACGAAATCAGGGGTCGGGGTCGGGGGTCGGAGCAATAGGGCGATGCGAGCTGTGGCGCGGGAGCGGGCCTCGGAGGGTATGGACAGGCAGGCCGGGGTTTCAGCCCGACACAAACCCGTCCGCCCTCTTTTGGAAACCGATGAGTGCGCCGTCGCTCGGATCTGCGGCCTAGCCCACGTCGCGGAATGGGGCGTTAGGTTCGCAGCATGGACCCACAATCAAAGCACAGATGGCAAAGTTTAATTGGGACCTGCCTTCATATGTTTCCGCACCGCGGCGTCGAGAGCGTTGCCAAAATGCTCAATGAAATCGACGGCATCCCGAAGGTCCATTTCGGAAATTGCGATCTCGCCATCCCCGCCGTGTGCCAAGTGATTACGCCAGCGGGAAAGTTCGTGAAGACGCTCGGACGCTCGATTTCCAGTTGCACGGGCACCCTTTGTTCCCAGTACCCTTGCTAGAGCAGGAAAAGCTCCAACCGCATCCCACAAGCCGCTGAATTCAACGTTTTCTAACGCCTTCTCAACGTTGGCTGGACTGACCCCAGCGATTCCTGCGCAAAACGCTTCGGCATTGAGCCGAAAACTCCTGCTGCTGGGCTTGCAGGTCGCGAGGTTTTGGATTAGCAGATCTGGGTCTATCTTCAGGTGATCGCGAGGCGAATCGAGCGCTGCCAATAACCTTCCAGTTAACACTCGGTTTCGGTTGGCCAAGCTTGGAGCGAGACTATCGTAGCTATTTGCAGCTGATGTCCGTTGGGTGATAATTTGCATCACAAGCTGCCGCAGATACCTTTCAAAGGTTGCCAATAGCCGAATCAGAAGGGGACCAAGAACGCCCTCTTGTCGATTCGATTTGAGATTCATGAATTTTTGCGCGAGCTTTACAACATCGGCTTGAGCTTCCCAGTTTACAACACCGCCAAGGCGCGGCCTGAGTTGCCCCGCGAGAACCACAAAATCAATGTCCTGCCTAAGCTCCGCAACCTGCGCGGCCATTTCCTCAATTGGTAATGGCATATTCGGCAAGCCTCATTGTATTGCACTCCTTAAGGCGCCTTCCAATAACTCCATCCGATTAAGCACCGCCTTTGCGGTGTTCGGCTTCCCAACAATAACCTCGAACTTGGCATCATCCTCTAAAACACGACCGACCGCTGACACAACCTTTTTCTTCGCAAGAATCAACTGATCTCGTTGCTCCCACAACCTATCGAGGGCGATCATCAATCCGTCATAGAGGGGTATGGACAATTGCCAATGACCTTTCTTATCTTTGTAGCGAAAAACCGCCTTACCAAACAAATCGAACGCGAACTTAAGACGACTATTGAAATCCGTCTCTTGGCACAGCAAATCCCCTTGCGCAATGCTTAAATGATCTTCCATGCAACGATCAAGCATTGTCCTAACGGCTCCCCTGATCTTCGAGCGCTTTCGAAACGCAAAAAAACGAAGAACGATCTCGCAATCTTGCATCCGCTTGTATCGTTGGTTGTTTCGGAGGCGCGACGATATGTTTCCATGTTTATCAACGTTATCGTCGTAAGGAGGAATCTCCCAGATATCCGTAAAGAGCTTATTCCGAGAGAGTCGGATCAAAAGATCATTGAAGTCTCCGGCATAAAAGCAGTTTCGAAGTTCTTGCGCATTAAGTTGTTGGCCACCAGTATTAAGGCGCTCAAAAACCAATCTGCGAACCTCACTTTGTTCCGGTAGAGTTTGCTCAGAACTACCAACAAGGAGAACAGTCGCGGAGATTCGACGTCGCTCCAACCCTCGACGAAGCATTTCTGGAAGATCCCTATACCGAAGCCCGTTTAGCTCTTCCCATTTTGAAAGGCCCTTCAGTGCGAATTCATTCTGCAGGAAGTCCACAACGCAACTGAGACGCTGCTGCCCGTCCATGACTTCATACCGGCTCAGGTCACATTCATAAAGAAAGACTGGCGGAATAGGAACATTGAGGAGTAGGGATTCGATAAACAGGCTGCGCTTCGCCTGATCCCAAACAAGGCGCCGCTGGTACTCCGGGCGAAGGTTGATCCACCTATCCTCCAGAACGTACCTACAAACCTGGGGTAAAAAGAAATCGTTCCGCTCCTGTGTAAGCCGGAATGCCGTATCCCCGAACTTCTTCTCAAGATCTTTGAGGGTAGACTTTTCAATTCTCGGCACGACATTTCGCCTTTCATGGTGACGTCACTCTGAGCCAAAGGATGAGGGAGGAGCTACCCTGCCCAGCGCCAATCCGATCAGCCGCTCATCGAATAGTCGCAACTTGCGCTCCGCCGCGGCCGGACCGGCAGGCCAATTGCTCAAGCCGGCGAGAATGCCCGCAATGCTAGGCTCGCAATGCTCGCGCTCGATCAGCCAATCCACCGTCGCCAGCAACTCCATCCCAAAAGGAGATTCGAACCCGTCGATGACTTCCCCTGTCTGGTCCAGCACCCTGCCGAGATGGCGGTTCCCCTCCTGCTGGAAGAAGAGTTCCACATGTTCTCGCCTCCGCTCATCAAACCAGATTGTGTCGGCTGGGCCGGCATCGTTCAGCCGCTTGTCGCAGTGCAGATAGGTCCCATCAAGTCCGTCGAGCAGATGGCGAAGCTTGTCCGAGTATGGCCCGAATCGGTTAGCGGTAAAGTCAAGGTTCTTGAACGGATCCTCTAGTCCGAGCTTTTGAATTGTCCGCTCAAGGAACCAGCCCAACTTCTGAACCTCCAGGTAGGTACATTCAACACCGAGTACCCAATAGCGCCGCACCATCTCCGCGATGAGAGCGCGAGCTGGGGTAAGTTTCTCTACGCCGGTCGGCTTAGCTACATTTTGATACTTGCCGGTGGGTTCAAAGACGAGAATCTCGACGCCCTGGAGATCGCTCAACGCGCGTTCCACCTCTTGCTTTACTTCGGCCCAGACGAGCCCGCCGTTGCCGGACCCAAGAGGAGGCAGCGCAACGGAGCGAATACCTAGCTCCTCCACAACGCGCCGGAGGTCGCGCAGGCCCTCGGTAATCCATTCAATCTTGGATGGCGGCCGCCAATGCTGCTTTGTCGGGAAATTGATAATCCAGCGCGGGCCTTTGAAGACTGCGTTCTCCGTTACGAACATGCGTCCGATCCGGACCTCATTATGCTTACATGCGTACTCGTAGGCTCGAAAATTGTCGGGAAATACCTCTTTGAACATCAATGCGATGCCCTTGCCCATGACGCCAACGGTATTGACGGTGTTTACCAGCGCTTCGACTTGCGCATCGAGGAGGTTGCCTTGAGTGAATTTCATCATCAGAAGTACCAATCCCTCCTTATAGTAGCTTTGATCCCCAGCCCTCGCTGATCCAACTGATCTTGAACTTCTCGTTGCCCGTCTACTGAAGAGGTACAAATCTCGACCAACGCCTCGACCGGCAGATGTTCCCAGATCAGGGCCTCCGCTTGGTACCGGTCTATTCTCTCCGGGTGTTCCGGATCATGCTTAAAGTTGCGGCTGCGCAAAAGCGGCCAATCGATCTGGCCCAGGTGCGCGAGATCTGCAAAGTACTGGGCCGTTGCCAGGTAAGCATGCCTGTCCGTAAAGACAAATTGAGCGTTGCATCTCAAAACGTCAAAGAGCGATGACACCAGAATGACAAGCTCTTCGTTCGGAACGTGCTGTATACCGCCATGCCCGGTATTGATTTTGTACATCATGATGGAGAACGGTGTGAAGTAAAACGGAATATACCCGCCCAGAGTTCCTCGCGGGCCGGCCGGGACCGGATGTCGCGAGCGCTTATCGATCAGGTCAAGGTCTCCAATCTTGCGGAAGTTCGGATCAAGTACCTGACTGCTTTTGGCAAAAAGCCCATGGTGCAAGATCCACGGCAGATTATCCCGGTGGGTAATCCGAAAAATCAGCGCCTCCTCCGGACTGAGAGTCGGTAACGTCATTTGCTCTTCACCCGCCACGTTTGCAAGCCCCAAATTGGGGAAGGGCAAGCATTTCGCTGATTGTACAGCCCCGCCGGTTCGTCACTCGCCGGCTAACTGCTCCAGGAGCGTGTCGAAGTCTTCTAGCTTGGCGTACTCGATGATTACTTTGCCGCGGCCGTCGTGGTCTTCTATGTGGACTTTTAGGCCCAGGGCGCGCTGGAGACGCTCCTGGACAGCGCGGACGTTGGGGTCGATGGGGGCCTCGGGTTTGGGCTCCTTTTTGGCGGCGCGCTCGGGGTGGAGGAGGCCTTGGACGTAGGTCTCCGTCTGGCGAACAGAAAGCGAAAGATCGACGACACGCTTGGCCGCCTTCTCGATCTCCTCGGGGTGTTCGAAGGAGAGCAGGGCGCGGGCGTGGCCGAAGCTGAGCGATCCGGCCTCGACGCGGGCCTGGACGGATGCAGGTAACCTCAATAGACGCAAGAAGTTAGCTACAGTGGCGCGATCCTTGCCGGTGCGCACGGCCATCTGCTCCTGGGTCATGTGGAACTCGCGCGAGAGGCGGTCGAAGGCGCGGGCCTGCTCCATGGGGTTGAGGTCGGCGCGCTGGAGGTTCTCGACGATGGTGATCTCCATGGCGGGGATGGTGGTCTTGCCGGCCAGCTCGGAGGCGCGCCAGCGGCGCTCGCCGGCGATGAGCTGGAAGCGGCCGTTGGCCAGGGGGCGGACAAGGACCGGCTGAACGACTCCGTTGGCGGCGATGGAGGCGGCCAGCTCGGCCAACGGCTCCTCGGCCAGATGGGAGCGGGTCTGGAAGGGATTGCGGTCGATCTGGTCGAGGGGGATTTCGAGGGGCTTGCCGCCTTCGGTCTCGGTGGCGGATGGAGCGGGGGCGGCGGGAACGCGCGGCAGCAGGGAGTCGAGGCCCTTGCCGAGGGCGCGGCGCTTGATGTCGGGGGCGGCGATGTTCATGATTCAACGTCCTTTATTCCGGAACGAATGCCGGAGCTTTCAATTCTGCTTTTTCGGTGACGATGCGTCCTTTTCTCTGCGGAAGGTGGATGCGGTTGCGGGCGAGGAACTCCCCGGCGAGCTCGAAATAGGCCTCGGTGCCGCGGGAACGGGCATCGTAGAGGGCTACGGGCTTACCGTGGCTGGGCGCCTCGGCGAGGCGGACATTGCGGGGAATTACGGTGATGAACATGCGCTCACGGAAGTACTCGCGGAGGGTTTCGGTGACCTGCTGGGCGAGGTTGGTGCGGTCGTCGTACATGGTGAGCAGGACGCCCTCGATGGTGAGCGAGGGATTGTAGGCCGCGCGGACGCGTTCGAGAGTTGAGAGCAGCTCAGAGATGCCTTCGAGGGCGAAGTACTCGGCCTGCATGGGGACGATAAGCGTGTCGGCCGCAGAAAGAACATTGAGGGTGAGCAGGTCGAGCGCCGGAGGGCAATCCAGAATGACCAGGTCGAAGGCGGGCTGGATGGGCTCAAGGGCCTGGCGGAGGCGGAGAGCGCGGTCGTCGGCCGAGGCCAGCTCGATATTGGCGCCGGTGAGGTTCTTTGAGCCGGGGAGCAGGGCGAGGAG
>Ga0302278_10001934_pt1 | contig 24687 bp, 17 predicted proteins | sample III_Bog_N3_2_FD_194543 | JGI IMG/M metagenome (GOLD analysis project Ga0302278, IMG submission 194543) | Peat permafrost microbial communities from Stordalen Mire near Abisko, Sweden - III_Bog_N3_2 | ecosystem: Environmental > Terrestrial > Soil > Wetlands > Peat | place: Sweden: Abisko... | reverse complement strand
TTCCACCAGCGCGTAATCCAGGAAAGGGTCATAATTATTGACGTTGCCGACATCAAAGTCAAAAGCCTGAATCGCAATGCGGGTGCGCGGAAACGGGTTGAAGGAAAGGTTGACCCCCATTTCCGTGAAGAGGAACGAGCCGCGCGACGAGTCGACCAAATAATTATATTTGCTCGAGTCCAAAAAGCCCTGGCTGAAGAACCCGTGGACTTCCACCGGCGGCAGGTTGGTGCCCAGGCTGAGATCATAAGCCTGTGCGCCACCGGCGGCCAAAATGGAGGCGGTGAGGGACAGGGCCAGTTTGTGGGTGGAGTGCTTCATGTTTTTTTTGGTGTTGTTTTTTTGCATTACTTTATTTCATTACACGCCTCTGCGTTCCTACTTATCGGACGGAAACGGAATCACCTTAAGGGAATTCTTGGTTCCATTTCCGCCCGCCAACACCCAACCCGCCCCCCCCGGGCGGAGCCGATTACTTGATGTCAATTTTCTTCACCCCGGTCAGCGCGGCCTCCGCCGGGACGATGGCGATGGCCCCCTTGGTGGACGCCACCAGGGAAACGAGGCCGGCCACATCCCCGGCCGATTTGGGTTCCTGGCCGCGGCCGGAAAAGGCCAGGCGCTGCCAGAAGGTTTTGAACTGGCTGGCCTCCATGCCGCTGGCCTGTTGCAGCGCCGCGTCGGTCTTGTCCGGCAACACCGCAATGACGATGTTCTGGCCGCCGTCCCAATACTTGGTCTTGGCGGTGTAAATGTCCTTGAGCCCGTCGGTCGTGAGGCTGTCAGCGGCCACGCCGGAGTTGGCGATCACCACGCCGCCGTCCAGCGCGGGCGCGGGCGGCGCGCCGGCCGTGAGCAACGCGCCGAGCAAACCGACTTTGGTCAGTAATGTTTTCATATACGGATGATTCAGGGGCCGGGGGTTGGGTTTAGAAACTGAACGTGGTCTTGACCGCCAGCATATACCAGGGTTTGCCATTCTGGTTCCGCACCGGGTTGTCCGTGTTGTCATCCAACAGCGCGGTGCCGTGGATGCAGTGGCCTTCCACTTTAAAAACCCACCAGGAGGCCGGGTCGAACCGGAAGGACAGCGCCGCGTCCTTTTGATAACCCTGCGACGCGGTGGCGAGCGCGGTGCCTCCCTGATACAATTCCGAGTAATACCCGCCGACTTCCAGCCACTTGTTAAAACGATAAGACGCGTCGCCGTACCAGGTGTTCTCGTAGGTGAACGAATGATTGGCCAGGGTGCCGGCGTCAAACGTGTCCTGGCTGGTTTGCAAATGGTAATACTCGGCTTGGAACGTCCAATTTTTCCAAAGATATTCCACGGAATACTGTTGAACGACGATTGCCCCTTTGGTGTTCAAGGAGGCGGTGTTATACGGGGGGGGATAGCCCGTTGGCTCGGTGAAATTGTAATCGAAATTGAAGGCATAGCCAAAGGCCGCGCCCACGCGCAGACCATCCAGCGGGGTGTTCCACCAAAGTTGGGCGCCGGTTTCCTCAAATTGATCGAAGGACGTGATTTTCCCGGGCGTCAGCGAATTGTTGATGATATCGGCCACGCCGCTGTCCGCCGCAATGTTGATCAATCCCGAATAAACCTCATACCCCAGCGACCCGGCTTTGCTCAAGGGCAGGGTTCCGAATGCTTCGCCGCCGTCCAACGAGGTGGAAAAATCGCGGAACCGCGCGTCATAAATCCCCTGCGGCAAGAGCACGCTGGTGCGCGCCAAATCAATGTCTTGAATGGTGTTGTACAGGCCGCCGGGCTTGCGAATCCGGCCCGCCCGCAAACCAAAATAATCGTTAAAGGTGTATTCAATCGAGGCATAATCCAGCAGGGGCTCGTATTTGCCGGCATTGCCCACCTCGAACAAAAATCCCTGGACCGTGATGCGCGTGCGCGGAAACGGATTGATCGAGGCGTTGATGCCCGCTTCCGTGTAATTGAAGGAGCCCCGCGAGGAGTCGCCCAGGTAATTATATTTGCTCGAATCCAAATACCCCTGGCTGAAGAAGCCGTGGAGATCCACCGGCGGCAGGTTGGTGCCCAGGCTGAGATCATAAGCCTGCGCGCTGCCGGCGGCCAATATAAAGGCGGTTAAAGACAAAATATGCTTTTGCTTGGAGTGCGTCATAGTTTAGTTGCGGTTATTGCCGTTGCTAATGCAATCGGCGAATAAACTAATCACTGAAGTTCTTTTTTGGAATTGTATGTCGAAGGGCTTGTTGACCAGTCGTTTAACCATAATTGGGTGGGGCTTCGCCGAAATGTTGACTGGAAAAAGGCGTGGCCGGGCCACCCCGCATCGCCCCCCGGCGTAGGCCCGGGATTTTCCAGCCTGTTCATTCTGTCATTCTGTCAAAAAATCTTAAATTGGGGCGCCGTCAACCTATCCCCAGCAATCAGTTGACGCCGGCCGCGCCCCGGCTTATGCTGTCAATCATGATGGCAACACTGGTTGACGCAACTCCCCAAGCCCGCCTCGCCGACCTCGGTCAGCGGGTCCTCGACGGACACAAAATCACCCGCCCCGAGGCGCTCTGGCTGTTTAATTTGGAAAGCTCGGCGGACATCTTCGACCTGCTGGCCTGGGCCAACCGCCTCCGCGAGCGCTTCAAGGGCAATAAAATCCATCTGTGTTCCATCGTCAATGCCAAGGCCGGTGCCTGCTCCGAAAACTGCAGCTTTTGCGCCCAATCCTCCCATTACCAGACCGGCTCGCCCAAATACGGCTTCGTGGATCCCGCGCCCGTCGCCGAAGCAGCCGATGAGGCCAACCGAAACCAGGTCACCGCCGTGGGCTTGGTGGCCGCCTGGAAAGGCTTGAATGAAGGCCCCCTGCTGGATGAAGTCTGCGACCGGATCGCCGAAATGAAAGCCGGGGGCAAAACCCGGCCGGACGCCTCGCTGGGCATCATCAAGAGCCAGCGGGTGGCCGACCGCCTCAAAGCCGCCGGCTTGGAATGTTATGGTCACAACCTGGAAAGTTCCCGCCACTTCTTTCCCCAAACCTGCACCACCCACACCTACGACGACCGGCTGCAAACCATCGCCCATCTGAAACAGGCCGGCCTCAAGATTTGCTCCGGCGGCATCATTGGCATGGGGGAAACCCGCGAGGACCGTTGCGACCTGGCCTTCACCCTGCGGGAGATCGGGGCCAATGTCGTGCCCCTGAACATCCTCAATCCCGTCAAAGGCACGCCGTATGAAAACAACCCGCCGCTGCCAGTCCTGGAAATCCTCAAAACCATCGCCTGTTTCCGGTTCATCCTGCCCCGGCGCGAAATCATGATCGCCGGCGGGCGCACCCTCAATTTGCGCGAGTCACAAAGCCTGATTTTCATGGCCGGCGCCAGCGCCCTCATGGTGGGCAATTACCTGACCACCCTGAATCAACCCGTGGACAAAGACCTCCAAATGCTCAAAGACCTCGGCCTGGAACCCCTCTGGGACAAACATAATTTCGACGACCAGGAGACCGACGATGACCACCAGGAAGCAACGGTTTGTTCCACTTCAAGCACCTAATCGCAACCCCCTCCGTCACGCCGGCACCAGCTCCGGCTCGACCCATTTGCGGTGTTCCTTGATCAGGTCCACCAACCGGTCCACGGCCTCGGCCTCGGGAATGTTGAACTTGATGGCCTGTTTGCCCACATACAGATTGATCTTACCCGGCGCTCCGCCCACATATCCGAAGTCCGCATCGGCCATTTCGCCGGGACCGTTCACGATGCAGCCCATGATGGCGATCTTCACGCCCTTGAGATGCTCTGTTCGCTCCTTGATGCGCGCAGTGACAGTCTGCAGGTTGAACAGCGTCCGCCCGCAACTCGGGCACGCCACATAATCCGTCTTGAAGGAACGGCAGCCCGCCGCCTGCAAAATATTGTAGGCCAGCCGCAGACTCTGTCCCGCGCCCGTTTCGCCGCGCACCAGGATGGCGTCGCCAATCCCGTCCGCCAGCAGCGCGCCAATCACCGTCGCCGCCCGCAGCAGTGCAATCTTCGGTTCGAGCGGGGCGGCTTCAAACTCCAGGCAATCCTTCAGCAGAATGGGATTATTCCGCCCCAGCCGCTTCAGTTTCGCCGCCAGCAAACGGAAGGCCGTGATGACCGGCAGCCGGACGCCGTCCTTCACCGTCACCAACTGCGTTTCGCAATTGATCTCGAAATCCGTCGTCGGATCCAGTTCGGCGATGTTCAAATCTTCATAGACGGCCTCGGGCTTCACGTCGTCCCGGGGGCGCAACCGGGGCGCGACCTTGTCCCAGGTGGCGCGCGTCACCACCACGCGGATCAATTGCTCGCCGCCGCATTGAACCGCGTCGTTGAGGGAAATTTCCGGCGTTTCCCGGCGTTCAAAATGAAAGGGATCAAACGACACCTCCACGCCGTGAATCGGGCTTTGGGTGTTCGCCAGCCGGGGAATCTGCGCCAGCAAATCATTGCAGACTTCAATTTCCCGCGGGCTGTCCTCCGTGAGGGACACACGGATGGTGTCGCCCAAACCATCCACCAGCAGCGAGCCGATGCCAATGGCGCTCTTGATGCGGCCATCCTCCCCTTCCCCGGCCTCGGTGACGCCCAGGTGAATGGGATAATTCCAATCCGGCCCCTCCTGCTCCAGCCGCGCCACCAACAGCCGGTAACACTCGATCATCACCTTCGGGTTGGAGGACTTGAGCGAGAACTTGAAATTGTGAAAATCGTGCTTGCGGGCGATGCGGGCGAATTCCAGCGCGCTCTCCACCATCCCCAGCGGCGTGTCGCCGAAGCGGTTCATGATGCGGTCGCTCAGCGAGCCATGGTTGGTGCCGATGCGCAGGGCGCGCTTCAGCTTCTTGCATTCGAGCACCAGCGGGGTGAATTTTTCCTCGATGCGCCGCAGCTCGGCCAGATATTGCTCGTCCGTGTATTCCTTGACCGCGAACTTTTTGGAGTCGGCGTAATTCCCGGGATTAACGCGCACCACTTCGACCCATTTGACCGCCTCCATGGCGGCCTCAGGCTTGAAATGGATGTCGGCCACAATCGGCACGCGGCAGCCGCGCCGGCGGAGTTCCGCGACGATGACCTGCAAGTTCGCGGCATCCTTCACGGTGGGCGCGGTGATGCGGACGATCTGACAGCCCACCGCCACCAGGTCGAGCGTCTGTTGCACACTGGCGGCGGTGTCCATGGTGTCGCAAGTGATCATGGATTGGCGGACGACCGGCTGGTCGCCACCGATGATGACGCCCCCGTTTTGCGGGTCGCCAATGACGATCTCGCGGGTGCGGCGGCGGTGATAATTAAACGGTGATTCGCAGTAACGCATGGGAAATTATTTGTTGGGCGCAAACACGATGGGCACCTCCCGGTCGGCGCGGGCGCTGCGCACCCAGTCCCCGGTGTCAAAGAAGGCGAGATAGAGCATGAACGAAATGAGCACGACCACAAACCCGGTCTGGATGAACTGCAAAATCTGGTTGCTCACCGGGCGGCGGCGGATGAATTCGATGAGGGATAGCAAAATATGACCGCCATCCAGCACCGGCAGCGGCAACAGGTTGAGCAGGGCCAGATTGACATTCATCACCACGCTGAACCAGAGCACCCGCCGCCAGCCGTCGTCACTCTGGAACAGGTTGCTGTAAACCCGGATGATCATCACCGCGCCGCCCAATTGCTGCACGCCGATGTCGCTCTTTGACGAGAACAACGCATGAAAAGTGCTCATGATCTGGCCGACGCTGGTTTTAATTTGTTCCAGCGGACTGGGATAAATCAGGCTGATGTTGGTTTCCACCTGAAGCGAAAGGATGCCGATCAACGGCGGGCTGTTGGTGGGTTGCAGGGGTTTGACGGCCAGCAGCGTCCGGTCAAACTGTTCATCGCCCCGTTTGATCGTCAGCGTCATCGGTTCGGGCGGCCGGTTGGTCCAGGAAGTCTGAAGTTCATAAACCGGCTCGAAGTTGTAAATATGCCGTCCGTTCAGCGCCACGATTTCGTCCCCGGTCTTGATCCCCGCCTGGGCGGCGGGGCTGTTGCTGGCGATTTCCAACACCACGGGCTTGAAGGCGGATGCAATCAAAAGCTGGCGCAACGCCTTCCGCTCATACCACTTGGTGGGACGGTGGAAGGGCACCGGATAGGCCATGGCTTCCCGGCCGTCGCGCTCGTATTTAATGGGGATGGTCGGGCCTTCGCTCGTGACAATGCGCCATTTGACGCTGTCCTCGCTCATGGCTTCAAAGTGATGCACCGGATGGCCGTCCACTTCCAGAATGGTGTCGCCGGGAAGCAACCCCGCTTTGGCGGCGGGACCGGTGGGGTCCGCCCAGCCGATGACCGTGGAATCATCCCCGCCGTTACCCGGCTTGCCCACGCCCCAGACCACCACGGCAAACGCCACCGCCAGGCCGAAACTGAACAACGGCCCGGCAAAAGCCACGATGATTTTATCCAGCGGCGAAACATTGGGCAATTGTTCGGCGGTTTCCTCCGTTTTACCCTCGATGGCCTCCATGGTGGCCATCTGCGGCAGGGACACATACCCCCCGGCGGGAATCCAGCCCAGACAATACTCCACCCCGCCCATCTTCTTCTTCCACAGCGGTTTGCCGAACCAAATGGCAAAGCGTTCCACTTTCAGGCCGCGCCATTTGGCCGCCAGAAAGTGGCCCAGTTCATGCACGCCAATCAGCAGGTTGAAGAGCAACACCACTTCCAGGGCGATAAAAATGTATCTTAAAATTGTCATGTCAACAAAAGGCCATTGCCAAGGCTGCATTAATTATAGCAGTAAAACCATGCGCCGCAATCATGCAGATTAGACCGCCGCCGCCCGCCGGGCCCAGGCGTCGGCCTCCAAAATTTGCTCCAGCGAGGGCTCGGTCACCACCTGATGGGCCGCCATCGTGCGCCGGACCGTTTCCGTGATCTGCGGGAAATTGATTTTGCGGTTCACAAACGCTTCGACCGCGATTTCATTGGCCGCGTTCAATACAGCCGGCAGGGTTCCGCCCACCTCTCCGGCCCGGCGCGCCAGCTCAATGGCCGGGAACCGCTCCGTATCCGGCCCTTCAAAAGTCAGCGTGCCGATCCGGGGAAAATCCGTCTGCACCCGGTCACTGGCCGCCCGTTCGGGATAAGTCAGGGCGTATTGGATGGGCAGGCACATGTCCGGCGTGGAAAGCTGGGCCACCAGCGAACCATCCACAAATTCCACCATCGAATGCACGATGCTCTGGGGATGCACCACCACCCCCACCCGGTTCATTTCCACATCAAACAGCCAGCGGGCTTCAATCATTTCCAGGCCCTTGTTAAACAGCGTGGCCGAATCCAGGGTCACTTTGCGGCCCATCACCCAGGAGGGATGCTTCAACGCCCGCTCAACGCTGATGCCCGCAAAGGATTCCTTCGGCCACAATTTCCCGTCCCGGAACGGCCCGCCCGAGGCCGTCAGCCACAGCTTGCGCACCGACGCGGCCGGTTTGCCGTCCAAACACTGAAAAATCGCCGAATGTTCACTGTCCACCGCCAGCACCCGCACGCCGTGCCGGCGCGCCTCGCGCATGACGATTTCACCGGCCATCACCAGTATTTCTTTCGAGGCCACGGCAATGTCCTTGCCCGCCCGGATGGCCGCCAGCGCCGGCTGCAACCCCGCCGTCCCGACAATGGCGATCAGCACAATATCCGCCGCCGGCAGCGTGGCCAGTTTCAGCAACCCCTCCGTTCCGGAATAAACCCGGGTGCCCCCGCCGAGCGCCGCCTGAACTTCCCCGGCTTTGGCCGGATCGGTGAGCGACACCACTTCCGGTTGGTGCTTGCGGGCCTGTTCGAGTAATAACCCCGCGTTGTTTCCCGCCGCCAACCCCACCAGCCGGATGCGATCCGGCAAATCTTCCGCCACCTTTACCGTGCTGGTGCCAATGGAACCGGTGCTGCCAAGGAGAACGACATTTTTCATTTTTATACAACTTCAGGGATGCGTGAGCACATGCCGCAGATAGAGATACATGATCGGGGCGTTGAACAAAAGACTGTCCAACAGGTCCAGAATGCCGCCAATACCCGGAAACAGACCGCCGGAATCCTTCACCCCCGCCTCCCGCTTAAACAACGACTCAATCAAATCCCCGATGACCGCCGTGGAACTCAAAACCACCCCGAGAATGACCGCATGCAGCAGCCTCATGCCGAGCATGTGATCCCCAAACAAATGACTGAACCCCACGCTGGCCGCCGTCGAAACCACGATGGCCCCGCCGAAGCCCTCCCACGTCTTGCCGGGACTGATCCGCGGAATCATCTTGTGCCGTCCGATCAGGGAACCGACCGCATAAGCCCCCATGTCGCTGAATTTGGTCACCAGGATGAAATACAAAACGTAAAACCGGCCGTCCACGCCCGGGAAAAAATTGATCTTCTGGATGAAGTTCAGCAGCCACGGCACATACATCAACCCCAGCAGCGTCGTGCCGATGGCGACGATCCCCGTCGTGTTGGATTTCGCCACAAACTGACGCACGCACAAACCCAGGACAAACAAAATCAAAAAGCCGGACTCAAAATCGTTCACCCGCGCCGGGGAATTATTCAGGCCCAGATGGCCCGTCACATTCAAAAAGGTCCCGATCATCAGCAGCACCCCGCCCAGCAGACCACACTTTTTGAAGCAGAACAGCCCGCACTTGCCCGCCAGGCCATAAAACTCGGCCAGTCCGGCCCCGGCGAGCAGCACCATGAGCAGAATGAAAACACCATTGGAAATAATCGGCCGGCCCGAAAACAACGCGGCAAGGATCACCGTCCAGAGAATCACCGTGGTGATCAACCGGCGGATGAACACTTTGCCCTTGGATGGTGTCGGAGCGGCGGCAGCCAAATTGGACATCCCCCGGAAATTAGCAGGCGGGCTGGCGCTTGCCAATTCGCAATTTGAGCCGGATAAGTACCGCAGTGCATCCCGAAGTTGTTGGTGAGGTCGGACGGGTGCGCGTTTTTGAACTCGACGACGTGTCGGCTCGTCCATAAGCGGCGACGTGTCGCCACACCCCCAATCCCTTCGGCCTGAAAACCGCCAACAACATCAGGATGCACCGCGCGTTCCGCAATGCCTTCCGGAGAGTTGTGGGTTGCTCCGCAGCCTCCGCCAGCGCCAACGGCGCGGCCCCATGCCCGCCTGGGGCACTCGCCCCAGGATAACCATTGCGCTGGTATCGAAGGACTGAAAGCCCGCTCCGATTGCTAAATATCTGCGTTCATCTGCGGTGGAAATATCCCGTTTCCGTTTTCCCGCTTTCCCGCTTTCCGCTTTTTCTCTCCCATTGCGTTCATCTGCGGCCATCTGCGGTTAAGCCCTTTTTCAATGCCCCGCCTTTTCCACCACGAGCATGTCCACCGGCTGGCGGTCGGGCACGAGTTCGAGGCCAAGTTGATCGGGCAACGCCTGCTGGAGCGCATCCGCTTTCGACTGGCCCGGTTCCGGCTTCCATTTCAAATCCAGGTCATAATGCCCGTTCAGACCGGTCTGATTGATCACCGGCCGACCCATGATATCCTCCAGCAGACCGATGAGATTGGAAATCCGGGTGTTGCGGATTTTGGTCTCGTTTTGTCCATTCATCCAACTGGAGCCATTATCCGCAGCGGCTTTGAGGCCGGGCGCACCGGGCGTTTTGACCTGCAGCAACCAGACATCCACCACCCGCTTTTCCACCCGGGCGGTCAGCCCGAACTTGGCGCGGAGGTCCGCCTCCAATTTGGGGCGGTAGTCCTCCGGCAGGGTGAACACCAAATCATAGCGGCCCGCCGGCAGATCCTCCGGGAAAATGCTCCGGGTCCGGTTGTAGTTGACAGCCATCATGAGCATGTCGGCCACACTCGCATTGATATTCATCAGTTTGGTGCGATTGGCCCCACCCCACCCCACCGACACGCTGCCACCACTGTTCGGGAATCGCGTCGGCCGCAAAATATATACCGGCGGCCACTGATCCAGCACTTGCGAGTTCAACGCCCAATGTCGCGGGTCCTCCGCCCAGGCGGAATGGGGATGCGCCATCCGCTTCACCGCCACCGTCGTCACGCCCGCCGCGAGCAACACGCCCACCGCCACCCCCACCGCGAGTTTCGCCTTCGTCCATGCCATAATTTTCAATGCTCCTTTGACCAGGGTTAACGTTGATCCGCCCGCCGCCGCGCCCTGGCCCAGTGCGACGGTGGAAATACTACCCGCCAAACCAACGGGCGCGGCGTTGACCGAATGGGCCGAGAGCGCGACGGCGAGGGCCGGGACCGTGAGTTTCACCCCCCGTGTGACAAAATATTTCCGCAGTTTGTCCAGTCCGCGCGACACGCGTTTGCGCGCGGCGTCCTCGTTCAGGGCCAGCGACGCGCCGACTTCGGCCAGGGACCGCCCCTCAAAATAACGCAGCAAGACGGCGCGGCGGTCGGTTTCGCCCAGGCCGGCCAGCGCTTCATCCAGCAGCGGGGCCAACTGCGGCCACGCGGGGTCATCCTGGGGGTCTGAAGTTGTGGATTCCAATTGAGCCTCCTTTTCATACCGTTGACGGCGGGCGCGGGCGCGCCGTTCCGCCGCCGCGGCGTAGCGGGTGGTCTGGAACAGCCAGCCGGTGAGCAGCGTTTCCGCGCGCAGCCGGCCGGCCTTGCGGGCGAGAATGATGAAGACGGCCTGCGTGACCTCCTCGGCCAGATGCGCGCAACCCGTCTGCCGCAGCGCGGCGGAATAGACGAGGTTGACATGCCGCGCCACCAGCGTCTCAAACGCCGCCTCGGAATGTTGCGTGGCAAATTCCCGCACCAACGCCATGTCATCCAGTGTCACCATCACCTACTTATGCCCGGCCAAACCCGGACCGGACAAACTTTTTCAAATATATTTGGAATCGCGGCCCCCCTGATCTCGTAACAACCGGCATCAGGAGGTTCTGAATGAGGGCCTTCACGCCCCATCAATTCACCCACCCCCATAATATCACCAGGCGTCCCTTGGACTCCCCCGTTTCCGCTTCCCGCTTTCCGCTTTGGTCTTCCCCGGTTCAGGGCGCATCTCAGTTTTTGTGCATGGAATATGCCGCCCCTGACGGGGCTGGGCTTATATGGCATTTTACTACAAATAGGTCGCGCCTACGGCGCTGGGAGGATGGCGCGAACCCGCCAAGCAACGTTCCTGCCGGCCCCGCTAGGGGCGGAATATTTGTAGAAAACCACCGAAAAAGAGTAAAAGCCCCGTCAGGGGCGACATCTTCCACCATGACTTTACAAAAACTGAGATGCGCCCCCCGGTTCAGAACGGGCGAAATATGGGTGGACAAAGATTAACGCAACTTACATCATCCCCCCCCGAGCAAATACAAATTATGAGCACCGCCTTTAAAAACATTGGAACCATCAAATACGAGGGACCCGCGTCGCGCAACCCGCTGGCGTTCAAGCATTACAACGCCGACGAAATCGTCGCGGGCAAAACCATGCGCGAACATCTGCGCTTTGCCGTGGTCTATTGGCACACCTTCCGTGGCACCGGTTCCGATCCGTTCGGCATGGGGACCATGCAGCGGCCCTGGGATGACGGCAGCAATTCCGTCAAAAACGCCCAAAAGCGGGTGCGCGTGGCGTTTGAATTCATCGCGAAGCTCGGCGCGCCCTATTATTGCTGGCATGACCGCGACGTGGCCCCCGAGGGCCGGACGCTCGCCGAGACCAACAAAAATTTGGACGCCGTCGCCAAAGTGTTGCTCGAGGAACAACAGCGCACCGGGATCAAGCTCCTGTGGGGCACCGCCAATTTGTTCTCCAACCCCCGGTTCGTGCACGGGGCGAGCACCAGTTGCAACGCCGATGTCTTCGCCTTTGCGGCGGCGCAGGTGAAGAAGGCGATGGAGGTGACGCATCAACTCGGCGGCGAGGGTTATACCTTCTGGGGCGGCCGCGAAGGTTACATGACCCTGCTCAACACCGACATGAAGCGCGAGCAGGAACACCTGGCCAAACTGCTGCACCTGGCGGTGGCCCACAAAAAGCAACTGGGCTTCAAGGGCCAGTTCTACATCGAGCCGAAACCGAAGGAACCCACCAAGCACCAATACGATTCGGACGCGGCCGCCTGTCTGAACTTCCTGCGGGAATTCGGGCTGCTGCCCCACTTCAAATTGAACATCGAGACGAATCACGCCACGCTGGCGGGCCATTCGATGCAGCATGAGTTGGAAGTCGCCGGCGCGGCCGGAGCGCTCGGTTCGATTGACGCCAACACGGGCGACGAATTGCTGGGCTGGGACACCGACCAGTTCCCCACCAACATTTATCTGACCACTTACACCATGCTGACGGTGTTGAAATACGGCGGCTTCACGACGGGCGGCACGAACTTCGATGCCAAGGTGCGCCGCGAAAGTTTCGAGCCGGTGGACTTGTTCCACGCGCACATCGGCGGCATGGATGCCTTTGCGCGCGGGCTGAAGATCGCGGCGGCCATCCGCCAGGACGGGCGGTTGGCGGAATTTGTCAAAGAACGGTATGCGTCCTGGGACACCGGGATCGGCGCCCGCATTGAAGCCGGCCGGGCGACCCTGGCGGAACTCGAAGCCTACATGCTGAAAAAGGGCGACATCACCCCGAACGTCAGCGGCCGGCAGGAATTCCTGGAAAATCTCATCAACGAGTTTATCTGACCGAGGCGGGTGCGGGAGCCGCGCTCCGGCAGGAGAGAAGGCGACCGGCGGGTCCGGGACTTTGACTATCGTTCGTGCGGTTGATTCCGCCGGGCGGGACGCCCGGCTCCACGGCAGGCGAGACGCCCGCCCCACACTCCGGCGCGCAATTGCTTGTCCGCCGAACGGGTTTTTGCCAGACTGACCGCCATGCGAAATTCTTTGTTGGGCGGCCTCCTGGCCCTGGCCCTGGCGGTGCTGCCGGTTGCGGGCGCGGAAATCAAAATTGATTTCAGCGATTACCCCGACCATCTGGCGCCAACCAATTTCACGAGCGTGCTCGCCGGGACCGGCCAGCCGGGCGCCTGGACCATACTGCCGGTGGCCGTCGCCCCCCTGCTCGCCCCGCTTTCCCCCCAGGCCCCCGTCAACACCCGGCAACTGGTGCTGGCCCAGACCAATCAGGATCCGACCGATGAGCGTTTCCCCATTTTGGTTTATGACGGCGACACGTTCGCCGATTTTAAACTGACCACCGGGTTCAAGCTCGTCAGCGGCCTCACCGAACAAATGGCCGGGGTGGTCTTCCGGTTTCAGAACGCCTCCAATTTCTATGTCGTCCGGGCCAGCGCCCTGGGGCATAACGTGCGCTTTTACAAGATGGTCAACGGCATCCGCTCGGACCCGATCGGACCGCAACTGGACGTCACCGCCGGCGTCTGGCACACCCTGGCGGTGCAGTGCGGCGGCAATCAAATCAATATCTGGCTGGATGGGAATTCCGTGATGCCGCCCCTGGGCGACAATACGTTCGCCGCCGGGAAAATCGGGTTGTGGACCAAATCCGACGCGGTCAGCTATTTCCGCGATCTGACCATTGACTACACCCCCCGCATTCCCGCCGCGCAGGCGATGGTGGAGAACATCCTAAAAACCCAATCGCGCCTGCTCGGGCTGAGAATCTACGCGCTCGACGGCCAGGGCCGGCCGCACGTCATCGCCAGCAAGGACGCCAAGGAAATCGGGCGCGCCGGGGGGGACGCCGAAACCGCCGCGATCACCAGCGGCCAGGTCTCCCTCGGCCGCGAACCCGGCACCGTGGCCGTCTGGCTGCCCTACCGGGACCGGAACGGTGACCCGATGGCTTCCGTATGGGTGCGGCTGAAATCGTTTTTTGGCGAGACCCAGGATCACGCCATCACCCGCGCCACGCAAATCGTGAAATTCCTGCAGGGCCAGATCTCGAATCGTGAGGATTTGCTGAAATAAATCCGCCGGCGCTCAGTGCTGGGGCGGCACCTGCACTTCGTTGGGCATTTTCACCTGCGGCATTTCACTGGCTTGAAGCCGCCGCACGCCGCCAATGACCACCACTTTTCCCTGATCGTCCACCCCCAGGCGCGGACGACGGCTGATATAATCATAAAGTTCGCGGGTCGCGATGGCCCCATCGGGATTGAGCACGGTGTAGTTGAACAGCGAGCCGCTGCTCTGATAGAGCACATGCAACTGGCTCTGCGGATCCACCTGGGCCTCCGGCTGGCTGAAGGAAACCAGCGGACCAATCGGCTGCATCGAATAAATCCGGGCATCCACCGGGTCGCTCACCTGCACGAAGAGGCGCAACTGCATGTTCTGGTAATTGGCCTTGATCAAAGAGTATCGGCGCATGTCCGGGGCCCGCCCCGTGTCCCCGCCGGCGGCCGGCAGGCCAAATTCCTGCGACCACAGCAGCACGCCGTTGATGACATCAAAATAGACCGGGGTGCTCGACTCCTCCGCCCCCCAATCCTTGATGCGCAGCGTCGCCACAATGTGATAACGCCCGACCCGGGTCAGCGTGAAATAGGGTTGCAGGTCCACGCGTTTCGTCGCCATCTGCGAGGAGGCCAGATCGAACTCCCCCAGCACCGGCACTTCCGCATTTTTGAGCACCACAAACCCGTCCGCCGACTCGACGCTGAACGTCAGCCAATTCGGCTCGGCCCCCAAATGCAGGGACTGCCCCGAGAGGTTGGTGATTTTGACCGCCACCGGCAGGGATTCCCCGGGCAGGAATTGTTTTTGATCCAGCACCACCTCGAGCGTCACCTGGGCCGGGCTGCTGGTAATGATCCCGGCCAGCATCCCAAGCATTAAAAAAAGCGTTTTCATTTGAATGATCCCACTTTAAACCACCCGGGGCCGGAGTGAAAGGGAAAGTTCAAATTCCAAAAATCCAAATTTCAAGGAAATCCCAAAATTCAACGCTCAAGCCCGGGCGAATCCGTTTCCTTGAATTTTGATGATTGGGGTTTGAATTTTCCGCCGCCGGCCCCGGTCCACGGAAATGGAACCCCATCACCCGGCCGGCGGCGGCCCTCACCGCCCGCAGCAGTTCTTGAATTTCTTGCCGCTGCCACAGGGGCACGGATCGTTCCGGCCCACCTTGGGACCGGCCCGCACCGGCTTGGGCCGGGGTTTGTTCAGGTCGTCGGCGGCCTGGCTGACGATGTCGCTGGGCTTGGGCTGATCCGACTTCGGCGGTTCGGCAAACGCGCCGGGAGCCTGGTGCGTCGTGGTGGTGGGCACGTTGCGCAGGAAATTTTCAAACGCCATCATCGAGGAGGCGCTGCGGAAAATATTATGACAGATCTCGGTCTTCACGTTGACCATGAGTTCGTCAAAAATCTTGAACGCCTCGGCCTTGTATTCCAGCAGCGGATCCCGCTGGCCGTGCGCGCGCAGACCGATGCTGTAACGCAGGCTGTCCATCTCATAAAGATGTTCCTGCCACAACTTGTCAATGGCGCTCAGGATGGTGAAGCGCTCCACTTCCTTCAGCGCCTCGGGATTCTCGAAGCTGATCTTGATGTCGTAAGCCTTGCGGATGCTGTCCGTCAGGAACGTCGCCACCGCGAATTGCGCGGGCGAGAGCCCGTCAAACAGCGATTCCGCCACCGGCGCTTCGTGGCCGGAATGCGCGGCCTTGAGGATTTCCCCCTCGGGCAGGCCCATGGGAAAATTCAGGTTCACCCAATCGGCCAGCGGGCGGACTTTCCAATCGCTGAAATCATCGCCGCCGCCGGTGAACTGCCGCACTTTTTCCACCACCACCTCTTCCATGATGTCCATGAGCCGGTCGCGGACGTCCGTGGAATTGATGATTTCGTTGCGGAATTCGTAAACCACGCCGCGATGCTTGTTCATCACGTCGTCATATTCCAACGTGCGTTTGCGCTGCTGGAAATGATGCTGTTCCACGCGCTTTTGGGCCTGTTGAATCGAGCGGTTCAGGAGCGGATGCGTCAGCTCCTGCCCTTCTTCCAACCCCATTTTCTCCATGAGTTTGACAATGCGGTCCGAACCGAACAACCGCATCAAATCGTCCTCGAGCGAGATGAAAAAGTGCGAGGACCCCGGATCGCCCTGGCGCGAGCAGCGGCCGCGCAACTGCCGGTCAATGCGCCGCGACTCATGGCGTTCCGTGCCGAGCACATGCAGGCCGCCGGCTTCCGAAACGCCCGCGCCCAGCTTGATGTCCGTACCGCGCCCGGCCATGTTGGTGGCGATGGTGATCGAACCGCGCTGACCCGCCCGGGCCACAATCTCGGCCTCCTGTTGGTGATATTTCGCGTTCAGCACGGAATGGACCAACCCCTCGCGCTTGAGCTGGCGGGAAAGCATTTCGCTCGTCTCCACGCTGATCGTGCCCACCAGGGCGGGCCGGCCCTGGGCGTGGAGCGCCTTGATTTCCGCCACCACGGCGTTGAATTTCTCGCGCCGGGTTTTGTAAACCGAATCGTGCGTGTCCTTGCGGATGTTCGGCTTGTTGGTCGGAATCGTCAGCACGCCGAGCTTGTAAATGTCGAAAAACTCCTGCGCCTCGGTTTCGGCCGTGCCGGTCATGCCGGCGAGTTTCGCATACAGGCGGAAGTAATTTTGAATGGTGATCGTCGCCAGCGTCTGGGTTTCGCGTTCAATGGAAACGCCCTCCTTGGCTTCCACGGCCTGGTGCAGTCCGTCGCTCCAGCGGCGGCCGGTCATGAGCCGGCCGGTGTGCTGGTCCACGATGATGACCTTGTTTTCCTGAACGACGTATTCCACGTCCTTCAGATACAGGCTGTAAGCCTTGAGCAACTGGGAAATGGAATGGATTTTCTGCGCTTTGGCCTCGAAATCGGCCTGCAATTTGGCCTTGATCTCCAGGCGTTTGCGCGCGTCGGTTTCCGGCCCGGCGTCCACATCATGCAGCGCGGTGGTCAAATCCGGCAGCACAAAGGCGTCCGGATCCTGCGGGCTGATGAACGTGCGCCCCTTTTCCGTCAAATCCGCCTCGTGCCCCTTCTCGTCAATGGCAAAGAGCAGTTCCTCTTTCTCGCGGTAAAGATCCACCTTCTTCTGATCCTTGTGCAAGTCCAGTTCCGCCTGGTTCATCAGGCTTTGATATTCCGGGTTTTCCAGAACTTTCATCAATCCCTCGGATTTGGGCTGGCCGGTCTTGACGCGGAACAACAGAATCCCGATCTCGTGTTCGAGTTCCGAGAGATTTTGCACGTTGGACCCGTCCGTGGGCTGGAGTTTCTTGATGAGCCCCTGCGCTTCATTGAGGAACCGCGCACACAACCGTTCCTGGGCGCGCACGAGCGATTCCACCAGCGGTTTCCACTGGGCGTATTGCTCGTCGAAAGTATGCACCGCCGGGCCGCTGATGATCAGCGGCGTGCGGGCTTCATCAATCAGAATGGAATCCACTTCGTCCACAATGGCGAAGTAGTGGCCGCGCTGCACCTGGGCCTCCCGGCGCATGGCCATGCCGTTGTCGCGGAGGTAATCAAAGCCAAACTCGGAATTCGTCCCGTAAGTGATGTCGCAGAGATACTGCTCGCGGCGGACGCGCGGCGGCTGGTCATTCAGGATGCAGCCCACCGTCAGACCCAGAAACCGGTAAACCGCGCCCATCCACTCGGAATCGCGCGCGGCCAGGTAATCGTTGACCGTCACCACATGAACGCCCCGGCCGGTGAGCGCGTTGAGATAAACCGGCAGGGTGCCGACGAGCGTTTTGCCCTCGCCCGTCGCCATTTCCGCGATTTTCCCCTTGTGCAGCCCGATGCCGCCGATGAGTTGGACGTCAAACGGCACCATTTCCCATTTGAGGGGCAGGTTGCGCACGATGATTTCACGGCCGCACAGGCGGCGGCAGGCGTTCTTCACCACGGCGAAGGCCTCGGGGAGGATCTCGTTCAGCCGGCGGGCGAGTTCCTCGTTGTCCTCGATCTTGGAAAGCTCCTCCTTCCACGCCGCCGTCTTTTGGCGCAGTTCCTCCTCCGACACTTTTTGCAGGCCGGCTTCCAGTTCGTTAATGCGGTGAACGAGCGGCCAAAACCTTTTGACCTCGCGATCGTTCTTCGACCCGAATATTTTCTTAATCAATCCGATCATGACAATCTGTGAAAATAGAACGGAAACGCTACGCGACCCGGGGCTCAGCGTCAAAGCCAATCGCTGACGGTTTTTGGCCATTTGGCCATGGGCGCTTTAACCGCAGCAGGCCGGGATGCGCCGGCGGCTTCCCGGCGCCGAGGCTCCCGGGCCGTATCACAGCTTGGGGCCGTGGCCGGAAACGGCGTTAATCACCATCTGCCAGTTGAGTTTGAATCTTTTCAGGGGCGGGGGTTTGCGTATCATGTGGGGGTGAATAAACTGGTCGGGTGGTTGGCAAGATTGCCGGAACGTCCGCGCGTGATTTTTAAAACGTGCGCCTATGGCCTGGTCGCCGGCCTGGTGGCCGTGGCTTTTCAACTGGCCATCAACGGCTGCCATCAGGCGGGCTTGGTGCGCCTGTCGCAATGCTCGCACACAGTATTTCTCTGGGGGAGTCTGGGGCTGATCCTGGGGACTTCACTGCTATCGGGCTGGTTGCTCAACGCTTTTTGCACGGAGGCCGCGGGCAGCGGCATTCCGCAGTTGAAGGCGGCGTTCTGGAAAAATTTTGGTTGCGTGCCGTTCCGGGTTTTGTGGGTGAAGTTTCTGGCGGCCACGCTGCAAATCGGGGGCGGCAGCAGTCTGGGGCGCGAAGGTCCGAGCGTGCAATTGGCCGGCACGGCGGGTTCGCTGCTGGCGGGGGTGGCGGGCGAACCGAAGCAAAAACGGCGGCTGGCCGCCGCCACCGGGGCCGCCGCCGGTCTGGCGGCCGCCTTTAACACGCCGCTGGCGGGGGTGACGTTCGTGCTGGAAGAATTGATTGGGGATTTGAACAGCCGCCTGCTGGGCAGCGTGCTCCTCGGCGCGATGCTGGGGGCTTTGGTGGCGCATGGCATCCTCGGGCCGCAACCGTCCTTCACGCTCGCGGCGATCGGCGAACCGGCGTGGCCGGCTTATTTGCTGGTGCCGGTGGTCGCCGCCGCCGGGACGCTGGTGGGGGTGGCGTTCCAGATGTCGGCCCTCGGCTTGCGCGCCCGTCAAAAGAAATGGACGGCGGTGCCGGGATGGCTGCGGCCCGCCCTCGGTGGCTTGATTTGCTGGGGGCTGGGGGTGCTGGTTTTCTTTCAGACAGGCCGGCTGGGGGTGTTCGGCCTGGGCTATGACGACTTATCGGAGGCGCTGTCGGGCCGGCTGGTTTGGCAGACGGCGGTGCTGCTGCTCGCGGCCAAATTTGTGGCGACGGTGGCGTGCTACGGCCTGGGGGGATGCGGCGGCATTTTTTCCCCCACGCTGTTCTTTGGCGCCATGACCGGATTGGGGGTCGCGGCCCTGGCGCAACCGCTGTTTTCACTGTCGCCGGAAGGCGTGGTGATGCTGACCATTGTGAGCATGAGCGCGACGTTGGGCGCGGTGGTGCGGGCGCCGGTGACCAGCATTTTGATCGTGTTTGAAATGACTCATCAGTTTTCCCTGGTGCCGCCGCTGATGCTCGCGGCGCTGGTCAGCCAGGCGATCAGCCGCCGCCTGGCGCGCCATAATTTTTACGACGCGCTGCTGGTGCAGGACGGGCATGTGGTGGAACGCTTCGCCCCGCCGCGCGACCTGCGGGAATGGCAGAACCAACCGGTCTCGCAATTGGCCAACCCGAAGCCGGCCGTGGTGCATTCCCTCGAATCGAAACCCCTGCGGGCCCTGTTGCAAAACCATCCCTATGCCCAGTTCCCGGTGGTCATGGGCGGACAAATCCAGGGGGTGCTCACGCGGGAGGAAGCCACCCGCGCACTCCGGGAGCAACGTTCGCCGGCGTTGGTGGAGGCGACGATTTGCCCGCCGGATTTGTCCCTGCGGGAGGTGGAAAGCCAGTTGATCGAATCGAAGACTGGTTTGCTGCTGCTGCAACAACACAAGGACGGCCCTTTGGTGGGAATTTTGACGTTGCACGACATTCTCCGGGCGCAACAAGCGGCGGCGGAGCAAGGATACAACTGAGACGGCGTCCGGGGTTAAAAGTCTTTAAATTCCGCCGCCACGGGAGTCTCTTCGGGGTCATGGGTGGGGGCGGCGGGGGCGCGACCGTGCGGAGGAGCGGGTGTGGGACGCCGTTTCGGGGGGGTGTTGGCGCGGGAAATGGCGTGCAACGGCTGGCCGGAATGGTCGCCGCCCACGAGCAGGAGCAATTCCCCCACGGAAGCCTTCATGGCCTCGGCCTGGGCGTTGAGTTCTTGCGCCGCCGCCGCGCTCTCTTCGGCGTTGGCGGCGTTGGATTGGGTGACTTTGTCCATCTGGGCCATGGCGGTGTTGATCTGGGTGATGCCCTGGGTCTGTTCGCGGGAAGCCCCGGCGTCGGCGGCCACCAACTCATCCACCTGGCGGGCCTTGGTCACGATTTCATTCAGGGTCGCCGAGACTTTGCGGCTGATGTCCACCCCCTGCCCCGTCCGGCTGATGGCCCCCTCGATTTTGCCGGCGGTTTCCTTGGCGGCATGGGCGCTGCGCTGGGCGAGGTTGCGCACTTCATCGGCCACCACGGCAAAGCCCATGCCGGCTTCCCCGGCCCGGGCGGCCTCGACGGCGGCGTTGAGGGCCAGAATGTTGGTTTGAAACGCAATTTCATCAATGGTCTTGATGATTTTGGCGATGTCGTCGGAGGAAACTTTGATGGCCTCCATGGCGGCGTTCATGGCCTGCATGTCGCCCACGCCCTTGTCGGCGGCCACGCGGGCCTGCTTGGCGAGTTCACTGGCTTTTTGCGAATTTTCGGCGTTGTGTCCGGTCATGCCGGCCATTTCCTCGAGGGACGCGCTGGTTTCCTCGAGGGAGGCGGCCTGTTCACTGGCGCCTTCGGCGAGGGACTGGCTGGCCATGGAGACCTGGCCGGCGGCCGAGGTGACTTGTTCCGCGCCCTCCGCCATGGTGGTGGAGACGCGTAAAATGGATTTGGCAATGGCCTGCGCCGTCAACACCGAAGCCAGCACCACCAGGAACAGGAGCCCGGCGAAGGCCGTGAGCCGGTAGATCATGAATTGCACGTTGCTCTTTTGAATCTGGGCTTCCAAGGCCAGCCGCTCATCCTGAACGTCGTCCGTGTAAACGCCGGTGCCCACCAGAATATCGGTGCCGGGAATGAGTTTGGAGTAACTCAGCTTCGGTTGGACGCCCTTGCCGGGTTTTTCATAATTATAAGCGGTGAAGCCGCCGCCATCCTTCGCATTCTGGATGAAGCCGGCCACGATTTTGACCCCGTTGGCATCCACCAGGTTCAGGAAATCTTTGCCATTGTCCGCCTTGTTCACGGGCACATTGATGCGGGTGCCGTCCAATTGATAGGTGAAAAAATAACCGGAGTTGTCTTCAAAGAAGCGAAGGGGATCCGTGTCGGCAATGATGGCGGCGATTTGTTCTTCGCGGGTTTTCAGGGGACGAATGCGTTCGCCCAGGGCGATGGCCTCGGCATTCACGAGCGACTGGAGTTCGCGCTTGTGTCCGGCGATCAACGCGCTGTTGTAATTGGGGAAAATGACTTCTTTAAACAGCTTCTGCTCCAGGACGAGGTTCGCCAGCAGCATGAAAACGAATCCCAGCGCAAAGAGGACCGGTAAGACCAGGATGCGCCGCCGAATGGGCCAATGTTTTATGGTTTTCGTAACACCCTCACACTTTGAACGGGTTAATTTATGGTTTGGGCGGGTTGTGGGAGGCGGCGGCAGCGGCCGCCGACACGCGCAATTCTTTCAACGTTTCGGCGGTGACCACGCCGTCAATGTCCAGCAGAGTCTTGACCGCACCCTTGACCTTGGCCATGCCGACGATGTATTCCGTGGCAATGTCCCCGCCAAAATCCGGGGTCTCCTCGATGTCATCGGCGGCGATGTTCAGCACTTCCTCCACGCCGTCCACGACCAACCCCATCTGCGTGGCCTTGCCATTGGTCAATTTGACCTGGACGACGATGATGCAGGTGTGGTCGGTGCTGGCGGTGTCCGCAAAGCCGAAACGCAGCCGCAGGTCCATGACGGGAATGATCTTGCCGCGCAGGTTGATGACCCCGCGCACATAGGCGGGCATCTGCGGCACCGCCGTGATGGTGGTCAGGCGGATGATCTCGCGCACCTTCAGCACGTCAATGCCGTAGGATTCCTTATGCAGGGTGAAGGTGAGGTATTTGCCCAGCATCTGCCGGGTGCCGCTGGCCGTGGGTTCCAACAATTGTGTTGCCATAGTTTTTCAGGTTCCAAGTTCCGTCCCACCTGCGGCGGGCGAAATCAATTATGCATCATTTCCAACTTTGTTATCGGTGGGCCGCCCCGAATACTTGAGCTTTTTTAAAAGCCCGGCGGGGCCGGCCCCGCACCGTGCCGTAAACCGTTAGGAACCCCGCACTTGCGGAGCCCCCAAAATCCGTATTACCGGCTTAAAAATCCTTGAAATCGCCGTCCATGGGGATTTCGCCCCGGTCTTTGGTGGCGCCCACGGCTTCCGGCGCGGGCCGGGCATGACCGTTCCCATTCGCTTTACCCCGGGCCTGCTGGCGAACCGGCGCGGGCCGGCGCTTGGCGGGTTCCGGGTTCCGGTGCGCGGTGCGCCCGGAGGCCGTGGTTCCGCCCGTTCCCCCCCCGCCGACAAGGTGCAATAATTCCGTGACGGATTCCTTCATGGCCTCGGCCTGGGCGTTGAGTTCTTCCGCCGCCGCCGCGCTCTCCTCGGCATTCGCCGCGTTGGATTGCGTGACCTTGTCCATCTGGCCCACGGCGACATTGATCTGGGTGATGCCCTGGGTTTGTTCCTGCGAAGCCCCGGCGACTTCCGCCACCAGTTCATCCACCTGGCGGGCCTTCGTCACAATTTCGTTCAACGCCGCCGCCACCTTCTGGTTGATCCCCACCCCCTGGGCGGTGCGGGCGATGGCCCCCTCGATTTTCGTGGCGGTTTCCTTGGCCGCCTGCGCGCTGCGCTGGGCCAGGCTGCGGACTTCATCGGCCACCACGGCAAAGCCCATGCCGGCCTCGCCGGCCCGGGCGGCCTCGACGGCGGCGTTCAGCGCCAGGATGTTGGTTTGAAAGGCGATTTCATCAATCGTCTTGATGATCTTGGCGATGTCATCCGACGAGGTCTTGATCGCTTCCATCGCCGCGCTCATGTCCTTCATATCCCCCACGCCCTTGTCGGCGGCGGAGCGGGCCTGCTTGGCCAGTTCGTTGGCCTTCTGGGAGTTCTCGGCATTGCGCTTGGTCATGCTGGCCATTTCCTCAAGCGACGCACTGGTCTCTTCCAGCGAAGCGGCCTGCTCATTCGCACCCTCGGCCAGGGACTGGCTCGAACTGGACACCTGGGCGGCCGCACCGACCACCTGCGCCGAACCATCGTTGAGGGTGTTGGCGATGCGCGTCAAAATCCCGTTGGTCCCGCTGGTGATGATATACGCGAGCGCAATCCCCAGCCCCAGGGCGAGGAGGATGCTGAGCAAGATCCCCAGATTGGCGCTGTGCGAGACCGTCTCGATGGACGCGGCCGACGCACTGGCCGAAGTCTTTTCATTGGTCATGCACTCAGCGAGCAGGTTCTCGTAGGTCTTGGACAGAGGCACCAGTTCCGCATTGGCACGTTCATACAGCGCTTTGGAAGCCTCCGTATTGGTGCAGGCCAAGCTGGCGGCCATGATTTTTGCCAACTCCTCCGAAAATTTTTGGCGGGCCGCCAGCACATTTTCAAGGGAAGTCCGGGCCCGGCTGTCGCTCAATGATTTATCATACCCCTCCAGCGCCTGCTTATTCAACGCGACATTGGCATCCATCTGCGCCTCCAGAACGTGCAGCTCCTTCTCGTCGGTGCTCCAGATGTGCCGGAAAATCAGGGTGTCGTTTTCCTGCGCCCGCACCTGGACTTCCCCGAGCAGTTCGAGGCTGGGAATATTATTTTGGGTGACGTTCGTGGATTGGTGCTGGAGGGCCTGGATGCGGGTCCAGGCAAACGCGCCCAACAGCAGCGGGATGGCCAGCATGACGGCGAAACCGCCGCTGATTCGTTTTCCAATGGTTAAGGCTTTCATGTTTTTTTTAAGACTGTGTTGCTGACCGAGTATTTACCGTGGCCCCCCCCCCGCGGGTCATCCGACACCGGGGGGCTTTCATTGGCTGCCGCGTGGTTACCGTGATCGTGTTCCGGTTGACTTCGTGCCTGCGTCCGGCCGCCTGTGTCTGACCAACACAGGAGTAGCCGGGCGCAAGTGAGACGGAACCCTTTTTCCCTTTTCCGCCAGGGTGTTATCGGCGAAATATCCGGATGGCTTGAGTTTTATTGCGCCCGGCGGGCGCGAAGGGCCGGCGGGCGTATCCTGACACTGCCCCCGGTTTCCACCAACTGGACGTAAAGTACCGCCAACTTCCAAGTCTGCTGTCTCGCCTCCCGCTCTTAAGAAACATCTATGGAACGTGTTGATTGGTAGCCAGTTGCCTTCAGGGCCAAAGGCCCGCCTTTATCCCAGCCTGGGGCCCTCGCCCCAGGTTCCAGCACCACGAATAATCAAGGGCTGAAAGCCCGATCCAATCCTCCGTCGCCCGTCTGCGGAACGTTGCTTCCGGCATCAGCACCCCCAGGGCGTCCC
>Ga0302278_10001932_pt1 | contig 24694 bp, 17 predicted proteins | sample III_Bog_N3_2_FD_194543 | JGI IMG/M metagenome (GOLD analysis project Ga0302278, IMG submission 194543) | Peat permafrost microbial communities from Stordalen Mire near Abisko, Sweden - III_Bog_N3_2 | ecosystem: Environmental > Terrestrial > Soil > Wetlands > Peat | place: Sweden: Abisko... | reverse complement strand
GCGCCGATGAGTCCGTGCCGTTCGGCGCTTTCGCAAGCGTGATGGACGCGGTCAAACAGGCAGGGATCACCAACGTTTCCATCGTCACGCAGCCGTTGAACGAAAAGCATTGAGGGAGTGTTGGGACTGAGGGACTTGGGACTGAGGGACTAAGGGAATAGGGACTGGGAGTTTTAAAGCTTTCCATGAGCAGCGTACTTGAAGGCGGCGAACAACTTGAGCGGGAATTGATCCCGGACCGCATCGCTGCGCCTGCTGCCGGTTCCCTCATTCTTCACGGATTGCTCTTCGGGATTGTCGTGTTCTACGCCATCATCGGCGGATTCCTCCATCACAATTTCTGGGGAAATCCGGGGCCTGGCGGTGCGATCCAGGTCAGCCTGGATTCCAGCGCGATTCCATTGCCGTCGGATCAGCCCAAGACCGACAATGTGCTGACGACCGAAAAGCCGAGCCAGGCCCCAGCGCCGCCGACGCCCAAGGCGAAAGAAGCCGTGGATGAAACCGCCATCCCCATCCAGGGCAAGGAAGTGAAGCCGCAGAAGCAGCCTCAGCCTCCGCCGAAGCCGCAGACAAAACAACCGCCCAAGCCCGTTCAGGACAACCGCGCACAATTCGGCGAACAGGCCGGCTCAAAACTTTCTCGCTCCACCTACGCGCAGGCATCGCAATCGAATCAGCCCGTAAGCGTCACGAATGGCGACTTTGGCAGCCGTTTCGGTTGGTATGTGGATGGAATCAAGCGCAAAGTCAGCCAGAACTGGATGCGCGGGCAGGTTGATCCGGGAACGCCGAAGGGCGCGACGGTCCAAGTTTACTTTAAGGTAAACCGCCAGGGCGTACCCACTGGCTTTCGCATCAATACAGCCAGTGGGAGCCCCACGCTCGATCGCTCGTGCCTAATGGCGACGCAGCGTGTTGACACATTCGGGGACCTGCCCCGGGAATCGAACGATCAATGGCTCGACGTCACTTATGATTGTACTTATTGAGGTTTGACACTTATTCGGCTTGAAGCCTGACGCTCGCTCGGCCTCAAGTTCTGGCGCGCATACCCCGCGCCTTTCTCAAACCAATCGAGGAAGGACTGTTCCCCGCATGAAGGTTCGTTTTCGGCTTTTTCCCACCGGCCTGCTTCTGTCTATTTTTTCGGCTGCTTCCCTGCTTTCCGCCCAGGACTGGGTGCACACCGGCACGAACCTCGGCCAGGAGCGGATTCGCATTGCCGCCGCCGATTTCAAAGCTGCCAGTGCCGATCCACAGACTCCGGCCCTGAAGGCGGTGTTCGACGCGACCCTCTACGCCGATCTTGGCAATGCGGGCATCTTTGACATGGTCTCAAAGAGCATGGCTCCGCAGGCAGCGCCCGGCTCGCCGCAGGAGATGAATCTGCCGCAATGGTCGGCAGCGCCCGCAAACGCGGCCATGGTTGCTTTCGGCGCGCTCTCTACCGCCGGCGGGCGCGTGTCGGTGAATGGCTGGCTCTTCGATACCCGCAACACGGTGAGCCCGCAGGTGCTGGGAAAGCAGTACAACGAGGCGGCCAGCGAAGACTCCGCGCGTACGATTGCGCATCGCTTCGCCGATGAGATCATTTTGCGGCTTGGCGGCGGCATCAACGGCATTGCTGAGACCAAAATCTATTTCATCAGCACGCGCACGGGCACGAAGGAAGTGTGGGCGATGGACTACGACGGCCAGAATCAGCACGCCGTCACCCATCTCGGCACCATTTCCATTTCGCCGCGCATTGCGCCGGATAATTCGCGCCTGGCTTTTGCTTCCCTTGGGCACGATGGATGGACGATCCGCATGTTTTCGCTGGAACTGAACCGCTATGTGGCCTTCCCTGGCGGAACCGCGGGGGGCAGCAACCAATCCCCTGCGTGGTCGGCGGATGGCGGAAAGATTGCGTTCTCTTCTTCACGCACCGGAAATCCGGAGATATGGCTCGCCGATGCGAACGGCGGCAATCTGCACAAGCTAACCAGCTTCAAAGGGCCGAACGTCGGCCCCACTTTCAACCCGCGCACCGGCGCGCAGATTGCGTGGGTAAGCGGACGCACCGGACTGCCCCAGATTTACACGATGGACATTGACGGCTCCAACGTTCAGCGGATCACTGACGGCGGGTATGCGGTGAGCCCGTCGTGGGCACCCAATGGTCAGTTGCTGGCCTTTAGCTGGAACAGAAAATACGGGCCTGGCGATCCGGGCGGCGACGACATTCATGTGATTGACCTGGCGAGCAAAGAATACTTGCAGATCACGCACGAATCGGGGAGCAACGACTTTCCGTCGTGGGCGCCCGACAACCGCCACATTGTGTTTCAGCGCACAATCGGCGGTCGCACCGAGATCTGGTCGATGCTGGCGGATGGGACCGGACAACACCAACTCACGCAAACTGGAAATAATTCGATGCCGAACTGGAGTTGGAAGTGATTTCAAACCGGGCACTTGAAGACTTCTGTATATCAATGCGGGACGGGGCGTGATTTCCGGCACAAACATCGGCATTGAAACGGACCGTTGATGAACTATCATTCTTACGACACAGGAAATTGCCACGCTGCGCACATGACCGGAAAAAGCACGAACGGGAAAACGCTCTGACTGGCGCGCTTTCCGCGCGATACAGGTCCAGCGTGACGTTGTCTGCTACGACTTTCATCCTGGAGGATGAAGGTCAAATCCATTGTGTTCAGTCTTTGAGTCTCAGCCCTCGCCATGCAGTACCGAACGAGGGAAAGACGAGGTCCGGCAACGTTGCGCAGAGCCGGATCGCATTCAATACCACCTCAAAAAAACCGGAAGGAGCCACCCTTGAAAGTACCCTCACGCATCCTGGTGCCCGCTGTCTTGGTTGTTGCATTGTTCGCCGTCGCAGGTTGCAAAAAGAAGCAGCCACCGTTGCCCGTTGAAACCGCGCCGCCCCCGCCCACGGTGCAGGCACCGACCGCGCAGATCACCGCGACGCCTTCGGTAGTTTCGGCCGGCGACCAGGTGGTTCTGTCATGGCGCACGGCAGATGCGACGACGGTTACGCTGGAAGGCATTGGCGATGTTCCCAGTTCCGGCGTGAAGACCGTAACGCCGACTGCCTCGACCAGCTATCACCTGATAGCGACGGGAGCGGGCGGCACCGCGGATGCAACGGCGCGGGTTACCGTGAATGCTCCGCCGGCAGTTGTGGTTCCGACCAACACCATGAGCGTGGAAGAAGAATTCAAGGCCAATGTGCAGGATGCGTTCTTCGACTACGATACGTACGACGTTCGCTCGGATGCCCAGGGTGTGCTGGCCAAGGACGCTTCGTTCCTGGTAAGCCATCCGGACATCAAGGTGGTGATCGGGGGCTACTGCGACGAGCGCGGGTCAAACGAGTATAACCTCGCCCTGGGCCAGAACCGCGCGGACGCAGCGAAGAACGCGCTGGTTTCCGGAGGGGTTGCCGCCAACCGCATCCGCGTGGTCAGCTACGGAAAAGAGAAGCCATTCTGCTCGGAGTCGACCGAGGAGTGCTGGCAGCAGAACCGCCGCGCGGGGTTCACCCTCGACCGGTAAATGGCCGTTAGAATAAAGCTGATGCCATCGGCTGAAGTGGCCGCGTCGGCTCACACGCTGAAACTGGGCTCAACCACGGTAGTATGTCTCCTCTAAAAACGGAGACATACTACTGTTCACTTTTTCTACGCACTGCAATCCGGCGGCTGTGTCCGTTTCGAACAGCCGGTTCCTTCATGGGTGAAAAATGACGATCACGAAAACCCTTCGCAATCGCTTTCTGCTCGCCGCGGCACTCGCTCTTGTTGTCACGGCTGTGCCGCGGCCGGCCCACGCCGCCTCAAAAGAGATCATCGAGTTGCAAACGCAGGTGCAGCAGCTTCTGGACATGGTGCAGCGGCTGCAGTCGACCCTCGACACGCGCTTCGGCGTGCTGCAGCACCTGGTGGAGCAGACAGCGGACAATGCCAACCAGATGACGGTGACCGTGAACGCGCTGCAGCAAAAGATCAATGCACAGACTGAAGCCACAGGCGGCAAGCTGGATACGGTTTCGGGCCAGGTGCAGTCGCTGAACGATTCAGTAGACGAGCTGAAGTCGCGGATCGCGAAGCTCGATAAATCTGTCACCGATCTGCAAGCGCAAATGCAAAACCTGCAGAGCCCGGCCCCTTCGGGCGGTGCTCCGGCGCCCCAGGGCGGGGACGCGTCTCAACAGCCTCAAGCCGGCGGGGCGGCTCCTGCCATGAGCCAGCAAGGCCAGGCGCCAACCGGCAGTGTTGCGCCGCCGTTGAAGGATACATTTCAGGGTGGGCTGCGCGACTATAACGCAGCGCATTACCAGGTGGCCGCGAGCGAATTCCAGGACGTGCTGCATTACTATCCGATGGACGATCTTGCGGGCACGGCGCAGTTCTATTTGGGCGAAATTGCGTATCGCCAGCTCGACTTCGCCGACGCCATCAAGTCGTACAACGCGGTGCTCGAGGGCTTCCCTGGCAACACCAAGGCGCCGGCTGCGCAACTGCGCAAGGGTCTGGCGTTGTTGCAGCTGAACAAGCGCGACGCAGGGATTCACGAACTGCGCCTGCTGATTCAGCGCCATCCGCAAACGCCCGAAGCCTCGCAGGCACGCACCAAGTTGAATAGCATGGGCGTCAAGATCACGGGGACCACCACCTCGACTTCTTCGCGATAGACCACAGCACGCGTGCGCGTGCCGATAGGAAAATCGGCTCAACTAAAGAAGGGCGGCAATCGGGAACCCCGATCGCCGCCCTGTTTATCTTTACCCATTCACAAATTTACTGCAGGCTCGCCATCAAGCTGTCGAGCGCCGACTTCGGCGGGCGGGTTAGCGATTCGGGAAGCTGTCCCAAAGGCCGATCGACGAGGTTCAACAGATCGATAAACGTCGGTTTCTGCGTGTTGATGTAGAACACTCCGGTCAGAATCTCTTCGTTGGCTTGCGCCTCCATCAGCGTGCGCACCGCGTTCGACTTGTTGGTTGGATCGTAATCTTCTTCGCGGAGTTTACGCAGACGCAGGTTCGATCCGTCGTGCATTTCGACTTCAAACACTTCGCCCGATTCGTAGTCGACCTCGATTTCGTCGAAGCTCGCCACGAAATCGACTTCGTTGATGGGCTCGTCGTTGTCCTGCATGAATTTGTAGCTTTTGGTGGAACCCTCATGATCGTTGAAGGTCACGCAGGGGCTGATGACGTCGAGCATCACCGTACCCTTGTGGGCAATGGCCGCCTTGAGCATGGAGAGCAACTGCTTCTTGTCGCCGCTGAAGGAGCGGCCCACGAAGGTTGCGCCAAGCTGAATGGCGAGGGCGCATGTGTCGATGGCGGGCAGATCGTTGACGACGCCAGTCTTCAGCTTCGAACCGATGTCTGCAGTGGCCGAGAACTGGCCTTTTGTCAATCCATATACGCCGTTGTCTTCGATGATGTAGATCATGGGCAGATTGCGGCGAAGCAAATGCACAAACTGGCCCATGCCGATGGACGCCGTGTCGCCGTCGCCTGAGACGCCGATGGTCGTCATGGTGTGGTTGGCCAGAATCGCGCCTGTCGATACCGACGGCATGCGACCGTGCACGCTGTTGAAGCTGTGCGAACGGCTCATGAAGTATGCAGGGCTCTTCGACGAGCAACCGATGCCGCTCATCTTCATTACGCGCTCGGGCTCGACACCCATTTGAAACATGGCGTCGATGATGCGCTCGGAGATGGCGTTATGTCCGCATCCCGCGCAGAGCGTAGTTTTGCCGCCGCGATACTCAAGGACCGGAAGTCCGATGTGATTCAGTTTTGGTGCCGGTGCTGCTGTGGCCATGAAACCAATTCCCTTCTGCTTTCGAGCAAGTCTGTACTCGAGTCATACCCAAAAAAACGAGACCGCTTCGCGCCTTATGAGGCGACGGCGCCCTCGTGCACTTCCACGTCTTCAACCTGCAGGGCTGCGACGCTCGTCAGACCTTCCTGCGCGGCGAATTCTTCCACAACAGTCTGCGCATCCAAAGGCAATCCGTTGTAGTGAAGAATGTTGCGCAGCTTGACGACCTGGCTGGCGGGAAGATCGAGCTTCAGCAAGCTGGCCAATTGCGCATCGCGGTCCTGTTCCACCACATAAACGCGCTCGTGCGAAGCCACGTAGTCGTGAATCTCCTGCGCAAACGGATAGGCGCGAATGCGCATGTAATCCACTTCCTGGCCATACTCTTTCTGGATCAGGTCCATGCCTTCGCGGATCGCATAGTCCGAGCTTCCGTAGGCCAAGAACGCTGCCTTCGATTTTCCGTTTTTCCACGTCAGAGGCCCCGGAACCTGCTTGCGCGCATTCTCGAACTTGCGCGCCAGGCGCTCCATGCCGGCGATGTAGTCTTCAGGCTTCTCGCTATAGATTGCGTTCTCGTTGTGCCCGGTTCCGCGCGTAAAGTACGCAGCTTTGTTATGCCGCGTCCCTGGCAGCGTGCGCCAGCCGATGCCGTCGCCATCCACATCCTTGTAGCGGCCAAAACTGCCCAGGCGATCGAGATCTTCGACGCTCAGCACCTTGCCGCGATCCAACGGCTTGTCGGGATAGTTGAATTGCTCCGACATCCAGTTGTTCATGCCGAGATCGAGATCGCTCAGCACAAACACGGGAGTCTGAATCCGCTCGGCCAAGTCGAACGCCGCATAGCCGAATTCGAAACACTCGCGCATGGTTCCCGGAAGCAGCACAATGTGCTTGGTGTCGCCGTGCGACAGAAAGGCGGTTGAAAGCAGATCGGCTTGCGATGTGCGCGTCGGCAATCCCGTTGAGGGACCGGTGCGCTGGACGTCAAAGATCACGCCCGGAATTTCTGCGTAATAGCCAAGCCCCGCAAACTCTGCCATGAGCGAAATGCCTGGGCCCGAGGTGGCTGTCATGGAGCGTGCGCCTGCCCATCCTGCGCCGAGCACCATGCCAATCGCCGCCAGTTCGTCCTCGGCCTGCACCACGGCGAATGTGGCTTTGCCGTCAGGAGTGACGCGGAACTTCTTCAACAGATCTGTCGTCGCTTCAACCACCGAGGTCGATGGCGTAATGGGATACCACGCAACCACGGTGACGCCCGCGAACACCGCGCCCATGCCGCATGCTGCGTTGCCGTCGATGATGATTTTGCCGGCGGTCTTGTCCATCCGCTCAATGTAGTAGGGGTCCTGCTTGATGAATGTAGCGGCAGCGTAATCGTGTCCCGCTTTCACGGCGCCGAAGTTGAGGTCGAATACCTTCTGCTTCTTGGCGAACTGCTTACGAAGGCCCTGCTCAACAACTCCAAGATCGATGTTGAGCAACTGCGCCACCGCGCCCACGTACACCATGTTCTTGACCAGCTTGCGCAGCTTGGGCTCGGGGCAGATCGAAGCTGTAATCTTGTCCAGCGGAACGGGATAAAAAGCAACATCGTCGCGATACTGCTTCAAGTTCAAGTTCTCTTCGTAGATGGCCACGCCGCCTGCGGGCAGTGCCAGCGTATCCTGCTTCGCTGTCTCAGGGTTGATGGCAATCAAAACTTCGGCTTCGCGTTTGCGCGCAACGTAGCCGTCTTTGCTGGCCCGAATGGTGTACCACGTGGGAAGTCCGGCGATGTTCGACGGGAAAAGGTTTTTGCCGCTGACCGGCACCCCCATCCCGAAGATGCTCTTCAGCAGTACGCTATTGGCGGATTGCGAGCCGGACCCGTTCACCGTTGCTACGTTGATGCTGAAGTCGTTAACCACGCGGCCGCGTGTGCTGTTGCCGCCCTGAACGTCCTTCAGAGCTACCTGGCCTGTCGCCATGGGTTGGGATTCCCTTCAAAAGAATTCTCAAAGACCGCCAATCCGCTCTTGCGAATCAACAGCCCTTCTGCGTTTGGTCCCCATAGGCGACTTGCTTTCTGCCGCGTGAACAGGGGCGTAATCCGCTATTGCTCCCTTGTGATTATAGTCACTTCTCAGGATCGACGTACCATTTCCGCCTGTCCGCGTTACCCGTTTGAGTCCTTCCGTAACGGACATCGAGGCCAATCTAAAAACGGGCAGTGCCGCGCCTGGGCGAATGCGCGAGCCTCATAGAAACTTGCCCTTGCCGTCCGGTCTGCCAACCTGCCCTGCCGCCCGAGATGCGTCTTTCTTCCATCGCATCAACAAAGCCGTTGCGATCACCACAAGTGCCAAGGTCAGGCCGATCCAAAGCCCGTAGATTCCCCATTTCGCAACAAAACAAAGGCCCAGGCCGATGGGAAGGCCCAAGATCCAGTAGCCCACGAAGTTGGCGATCATTGGCGACCGGGTCTCGCCCAGGCCGCGCAATGCGCCTGTGCAAACGGTCTGAATCCCGTCGAAAATCTGGAAGATAGCAGCCAGGCCAAGCAGCGCCGGCCCCACCGCCATGACCTGCGCATCGGTAGTGTAGAGCGCGATAAGTGGGCGCGGCACGGCAACAAATACGAGCGCGGCCAGCAGCATGAAGCCCGTACCCAAGGCCAGCGCCAGCCAACCGGCGCGGCGGGCTTTGGGTCCGTTCCCGGCCCCGATTGCGTGGCCCACGCTCACAGCCGCGGCCGAACCCACGCCGAGCGGCACCATGTAGGTGACCGCCGCGTAATTGAGCGCAATCTGGTGTGTGGCCAGCGCTACGGGAGTGAGCCAGCCTGCAGCCAGGGTTGCGCCATTCCACGCGCCGACTTCAAGGACGATCTGTCCTGCGGCCGGAGCGCCCAATCGAATCAGCTGGCGCAGCATTGCGAGGCGCGGCCCAGCCCAGTGCTTGAAGAGCGGATGGCCGCGCTTGCGCTCGTACCGCCAGGCAAACGCCACTAGAGCGAGTCCCATAAAGATACGCGCAATGACCGTCGATAAGGCCGATCCGCGCACACCCATCGCCGGCGCGCCCCATTTGCCGTAGATAAGCACCCAGTTCCCGAACCAATTGAGCAGGTTGGCGCCGACAAACGTGACAGTGACCACGCGCACCTGCCCCACTCCCTGCAGATAGCGCCGCGTGCCCGCATAGATAAGCAGCGGCAGCATGCTCCAGTTCAGAACCCGCAGGTAGCTTGCAGCCGGCTGCGCAACCTCCGCAGCGATGCCAACTCGCGTAAAGAGGTAACTCGCGACGGCGACGAGCACCATCGTAATCGGCGCCACAAACAGCGCCAGGTAAGTTCCCTGCGCGAGCCAGCGATGGCAGCCGTCATAATCCTTGCGGCCATAGCTTTGCGACACCAGGGTATCAAGGCCAAGCAGCAATCCAATTCCGAAAAGCGATGGCGTGTAGAAGACCGCGTTGCCCAGAGCGACCGCGCCAATCGCGGCGGGACCGAGCTTGCCAACCATGATGGTGTCGACCACACCCTGGGCCATCCAGCCGAGTTCGCTCAACACAACCGGCACCGCCAGCGTCACCAGCGCGCGCAGCTCCGCGCGCCACTCCGGGCGCGCCTTGTTGTGGTTGGATTCGATTGGATCGAGCTCGCGCATCCTCCGATGGTAACGGACCCGCGGTGGCCCTGGATGAGTCAGAGGTGTGCCCCGTTCATCGCGAAAAGCCGCGATGAATGGGGCACAGCTCTTAGTTTCGCCTGAAAAAGATGCTGCCATTGCGCCGAAGCCTGACGGCTTCTCTACTCGCAGCGTAGCGCCACCGCCGGGTCCACATCCATCGCTCGCCGCGCCGGAATGAGTGTGGCTAGTAGAGCGACCCCCAACAAGAAGCACGGCACCGCCACGAAGGCGATAGGATCGTGCGCGCCCACGCCAAACATCATGCTCGAAAGCACGCTGGAGACCGCTGCACAGAGAACGATGCCCACAATTCCACCGATCAACACCGGACGCATCGACTGCCACAACACGAGCCGCACGACGGCACCTTTGTCTGCACCAAGCGCCAGGCGAATTCCGATTTCGCGCACCGAGCGGCTGACGCTGTAGGACACCATCCCGTACACCCCGATGGAGCACAGTAGCAGCGCCAGCCCGCCCAGTGTGCTCGAAAGCCACGCAACAAGCCGCGAAGGAGCACGCCAGACTTCGAGATAATCTTCGAGACGCGTCACGTCGACGGAGAGGTTGGGATCAATCGACAGCGCTGCTGTGCGCATTCCATTGGACACGTCATTGAAGCTCGCTGCATAGCGAACCAAAACGTAGCTGCGCGCGTTATCTTCAGGCCCGAAAGGGTAATATAGGTAATTCGACGTCGAGTCACCCAGGTGCGCGACCTGCGCGTCGCGGGCGATCCCGATCACGGTCCTCACATGGCCCGAGGTCTCGCGCAGCGTTTGCCCCAACGGGTCCTGACCGGGCCATAGCCGGCGAGCCGTCGATTCCGTGACAATCACGCCGGAGGCATCGTGCGTCTCCGCCGCGGTAAAGTTGCGGCCGCGGACAATCGGAATTCCGGTAAGAGAAAAGTAGCTGGGCGTGACGTGGTTGTATTCAATCGGGATTTGCTCGGAGCTTCCCTGCAGCGTAAAGTGATCTCCGCTGAAGTCGTGGGCCAATGGTGCGCACTCGGCGCGCGCAACGTCGGTGACGCCGGGAATCGCGCTCAGCACCTCAACATAGCGTGTCATGAATTGCGTCGCACGCGGCGCATCGTATCCCTGGTGGCTCAAGTTCAGGAGCGTTGTCGCCACGCCCTTGATTTCAAATCCAGGATCGACGGTCTGCGCATAATAGAGGCCGCGCAGCAGAAGCCCCGCGGCCATCAGCAACACCATGCACACAGCCACCTGGGCGCCCACCAGTGCTTTCAGAAGGAAGCGCCTACGCCTCTTTCCGCCCACAGCCGCGCCATCGCCGTGCATGCTGCTATTGAGGTTGGGCCGCGTGCTTTGCAACGCGGGAACCAGGCCGAAGGCAATGCCGGTGCAGAAAGTGAGCAGAAGCGCGTAAAACAGCACGTGAAGATCGGGTGTGGCATTGATTGAAATCGGCGGAAAGTCGCCCGGCAAATGGCTCGTGATAAATCCAGTGAGGCGCATGAAGGACCAGCAGGCGATGATCGAACCAAGAATCCCGCCCGCCATTGAGAGCAGCAGGCTCTCAGTGAGCAACTGGCGCACGAGGCGGCCACGGCCCGCGCCCAGAGACAACCGCAGCGCAATCTCTTTCTGCCGCACCGAGGCGCGCGCGAGCAAGAGGTTGGTGACATTAGCGCAGGCGATCAGCAACACCAGTCCAAAGGCCGCAAGAATGACCGACGAAACGGGGATGAGGAATTGCCGCTCTTCGGGGCTGGAAAGATATCGCGCTGTGTGAATCGAAAGCGAGGTCGTACGGCCCGAGTACTGCTGGTTGATGCGCTGGGCAATGACATCAAGATCGGCGCGCACTTGTTCGGGCGACACCTGGGGCCGCAATCGCCCCAGCATCGCGAGCCAACTCATGTTGTCGTTCGCCAGCCGCTTTTCGTCGGGCTCGAGCACAGCGCTCATGGTGACAGGGACCCAGAACGCGCTCGGAATCGGCTCTGTCCCGGTGAAACCTGGCCGCGCAATCCCGAGCACCGTATAGTGCACTCGATTAAGGACGATTGCCTTTCCGATCAGCGCGCGATCGGCTCCAAGCTGATTGCGCCACATGGCATCGCTGACCACCACAACCGCGTTAGCGCCGGCGGCCGCGCAATCGTCAGCGCCAAAGCCGCGCCCCAATGCCGGTGACTCCTGCAGCACGTCGAAATAATTGCACGATGCGGCGGCGCCCAGAATCGACCGCGGGTTCGAGCCTGCCAGCGTTGCTTCAACGTACGGCTGATAGGCTGCCACACCCGAGAAAACGTGGTTGTGATCGCGATAATCCCGGTATTCCGACCAGGAAAAATAGCCGGAGTTGTTATTGATGTAGCGTAGGCCTTTGCCCCGAAAACGGAGAACCTGGTTGACGCTGAGTATCTCGTTGGCGCGAGGAATCGGCAGCAGGCGCAGCGCCAGCCCGTTCAGCACGGAAAAGATGCCGACGTTGATGCCCACGCCGAGAGCGATGGCAAGCACCGCGGCAACGGTGAGGCTCGGGCTGCGTCGCAGCGCACGCACGCCGAAGCGCACATCCTGCCAGAGCTGCTCGAGCCAGGTAATCATCCACACTTCGTGCGTCTGTTCTTTCACGCGCGCCACGTTGCCGAACTTCCGCAGGGCCGCATAGTGAGCCTCTTCCGGCGTCATTCCCCGATCGATGTTGTCCTGTGTCTCGTGCTCGATATGTTCTCGAATATCGTTATCGAGCTGTTGAAGCATTTTTTTGCGGCGCGTCATCGCTCCTCCTGCCTTGCCGGCTTGAGCACCTGCGCAATGGCAGCAGCCAGCTTCTCCCATTTGTTGGTTTCGACGGAGAGCTGCTTTCTGCCCTTCGCCGTGAGCGCGTAGAACTTGGCGCGGCGATTGTTTTCCGACGTGCCTGCCTCTACGGAGATCCAATTCCGCTTGATGAGGCGGTGCAGCGCCGGATAGAGCGAACCCTGCTCCACCTGCAGCACCTCATCCGACCGAAACTCAATGGCCTTGGCAATGGCGTGCCCGTGCAGCGGGCCTAATTGCAGCGTGCGCAAAATCAGCAGGTCCAGCGTCCCCTGCAGCAGCTCGATGCGCTCTTGTTGTTCTTTAGTAGACATTCTAGGTGGACAATACACCTGCTCTAGTAGAATGTCAAGGTGAGCGATGATGCGTTGCGGAAGAGGGCAAAAACAGGAACAACTTCCATTGGCATGCGGTCTAATGACTGCACAAAATCGAGAGCAGAAATCGCAAGGAAATATGTCGTGCCGCACCACCCATGCGCTATAGTTTCCTATCCGCAACTCCACACGGGACAGCAAATCCTGACTCAGGAGCCCCGATGAACCTCGCTACTGCTTACAAGGTCTTCACCGCATCCGTCTCTTCCGGGCTTTTGCTCATCGCCGCGTCCACACCGGCGCGTGCGCAGCTGATTACCAACCCCAAGATGGCCACGCTGCACGCAACCGTCACCGTCACTGGCGGCGTCAACTTCACCGGGTCTTACGACACGCGCATCATGGTGCCCACTTGCGCCGATGTCGCCCGAGGTGGAACTCGTCCGCCCGGCAATTACGGCGGCCCCGTATTCGAAGTGCCTGTCCCCATGCCGCCGCGCGGCAGTCCCTACGGGCCAGTCGGCGGCGGCCACACGTTTTCAACCGACGTAGCGGCCTTCCCGTATCACGGCCCGGGCAGCTACACAGCCAAGAACCTGACGGCAACTCAGATGGACGCGGACACACCGCTCGAGACGCAGGAGACGCACATCTTCGCATTCCCTGACAACATCGGCACGCTGACCGTCAATGCCGACGCCTCCGGCAGCTTTCAGTTCAACGGCCTTCAAGACCCCGGCAGCGTGAAAATTTCCGGACAGGTGACATGGACGTGTTCCTCGTAGGCACGATCCGCAATTGATCTTATTTCGCCCATCTTGACGCCAAGAGTGCGAGGTTTCTTAACCCCGCGTTCTTGGCTCCTGCGGGACTTCAGGCCGGGGATTCACGCGTTTGGTCGTGATGGTGACTTTGGCAGGCGTGAGCTCTGGCCCGTCCCAACCTTCCTTGACCGCCTCGATGCGAATCTCGCCAGGGCGCTTTGTGGACTGAACGATCACCTGCGCCAGTCCATTGAACAGGGAACGTTTGGGCTCCTTATCGCTTTCCTGGCAATTAGGATCGCCGTTGCCGACGCCGATCAACGCTCCTTCGCCAGACACCTTGAAGCCAATAAAGTTATTTGCGGTCGGGACGAGACGACCATCCTTGTCGAGCGCTTCCACCTTCAGGATGGCGAGGTCTGCGCCGTCCGCATCAATCTCAGTCCGGTCTGCGGTGAGGCGGATCGCGGCGGCCGGGCCCGTGGTTTCACGCTTTTCCGTGAGGACAACTTTGCCGTCTTTGGAGCCGCGCGCCTCAAGGGCGCCGGGCTCGTACTTCGCCTTCCATTCCACATGGCCGAGATGCGGAACCTTCTTGCTTCCCAGGCTCTGGCCGTTCACAAAAAGCTCGACATCGTCGAGATTCGTGTACACCCAAACGGAGATCATGTCGCCTTCCCTGCCCTCGAAGTTCCAGTGCGGGAAGAGGTGCAGGGCCGGCTCCGTACGCCACCAGGCTTTGTAGTAGTAGAACGTGTCCTTGGGAAACCCGCACATGTCCACAATGCCGAACTGCGAATTGATTGAAGGCCAGCCGTAGGGCGTGGGTTCGCCACGATAATCGAAGCCGGTCCATGCAAAACCACCGGCCTCCCAATCGCGGGTTCCATAGAACGTCCACCACTCTTCGGCCGTCTCTCCCCACGGAACCACGCCGTCATAATCGTTGATGGTGTTGCGAAGCGGATCAGTCGCATACACACCGCGCGTCGCGATGGCGCTTGAAGTTTCGGACCCATAGATGGCACGATTCGGATGCTGCTTGTGGTAGTTATCCGGGTTCTTAAGGTTGTAGTTGAAGCCGATAATGTCGAACGAATCGGAGACGCCCTTCTGGTTGTCGCCATTCACGGCCGCGGAAACCACGCGCGTGGGGTCGAGTTCGTGGCAACGCGCGACCATCGTCGCGCCGATCTTGGCTCCCTGCTCGGCCATCTCGTCCTGCAGCTGACCTTCTTCGTTGCCAACCGACCACAAGATGATCGAGGGTGAGTTGCGGTAGCGCTTGACCATCGTCTCCAACTGCTTGAGGCCCTCGGGGCTCGAACTCATTTGTCGCGTCTCGCACATCATCATCACGCCCATGCGGTCGCATGTGTCTACCCACTCCGGAGTGGGCATGTTATGCGAGGTGCGGACGGCGTTGCATCCCATCTCTTTCAACACGGCCATGCGGAAAACCTGTAATCGATTAGGCAGAGCGGCGCCCACACCGGCGTGATCCTGGTGATTGCAGGTGCCTTGAATTTTGATGGTCTTTCCGTTGAGCGAGAAGCCTTTCTCGGCATCGAATACCACGGTGCGCAGGCCGAAAGTAACGCGCTCCGCGTCGCGCGGCTTGCCGGCGGTTTCGACCGTGATAACTGCCGCATAGAGGTTCGGCTCGTCAACCGACCAGAGCGCCCCATTCGCCAGATCGGCGCCGGCATGGAACTCAGCCTTGCCATCCGCGGCAATCTGCTGCTCCGGCGCTTCGGCCGTCGCCACAGCCTTGCCGCTTGCATCGAGAATCTGCCAGGTAACTTTGGCGCTTTCCGATTTCTTGCCCCGGTTTTGGACGATCGCTGACAGCGTCAGCGCCGCGGAATCTGAGTGAACGACCGAGCGCACGGTGCTTTCCCATGGCTCCAAGTTCAGCGCGTCGGTCTTCGTGAGCCAAACGTGGCGATAAATGCCGGCTCCTTCGTAAAACCATCCATCACCAAAGCTGGCGTCCACTCGGACCACAATGGTGTTCTTGGCGCCATACGCAATAAAGTCCGTCAGGTCGAAGCGGAAGGGCGCATAGCCATGATTATTGCGGCCGATAAAGCAGCCGTTGACGAAGACGAGCACGTCCCGAAACACGCCATCGAACTCGACGACGATACGCTTGCCCAGATCGCCAGCGGGGATGTCGAAATCGCGCCGGTACCAGCCAATGCTCGTTTCCGGATAACGACGACCGAGCGGCTTGAATCCGTGCGACGCCTGTTGCTTGTCGTTCACGAAAGGCAGCTCGACGGCCCAATCGTGCGGCAGATTCAAGGGGCGCCACTTCGAGTCGTCGAACTTGGCCTTGGCGAAGTCAAACTCTCCGGTCTTGGCGAAATCTCCCTGGTCAAAGCCGAAGTTCAGATCGCGTGCGGGATCATTTCCGTTGCCGAAGAAGAACTTCCATCCAAAGTCAAAGAGAAGGCGTTCTCTTGGAGCCACCGCGGCCAAAGCCTCTGCCGACACCGTCGCGCGGTTCATGGACATCAGAGCCGCGGTACGCGCCCAAGCCGAGTGCGACACGAGAGCAGAAGTCGAAAGCGCGGCACCGGAACGGAGAAGATCGCGACGAGAGATTTTGGTCATTGGTGTGCCTTCCTTTAGAGAGGTTCGCAGGGCGGAGTCGTCCCAAACGCTTCGCAATGGCGATAGCGAGCAACCCGGAACTATAAATCACGAGCGGCGAGCAAGTAAACGATTTCATTTGTGCGAATCGGGATCGAAGCGCACCTCGCAGAAATCATTGTTCCCGCCATGGATTCGCGAGCAATCGCATGGGGGGAGGCGATCCCGGCCGAGCCCGGTAAGCGCCGTCAACTATGGTAGATTCAAGGAGACAAGCTACCGCTGGAGAGATGGCCGAGTGGCTGAAGGCGCACGCTTGGAAAGCGTGTTTAGGGGAAACTCTAACGTGGGTTCGAATCCCACTCTCTCCGCCACCTACATAATAAAAGACTTACATACAGAAAACGACTTCCTTGGGGCAATTTGGGGTAATCGTGCTTGGACGATGGCGTGGGGATGAACCTCTATCGCCCTCACAAGAGCGCCTGCAAAGCCGGTCGCAAGCACAGCCTTTGCTCGGGCGAATTCGAAGAGCGCAAGAGAGGCTGGACGCGTTGTGACTGCCCGATTTTTGCCTCGGGAACCCTCGACGGTGAGTTCAAGCGAAAATCAACCGAAGTCTGGGATCGGGAAGCCGCCAAAACCGTAGCCAACCAATGGCAGTCTGATAGCTCTTGGGCGGGACTTGCAGCGCCGATTTCAAAGGAAGTGGAACTAGCCTTTGAGGCAAAGCAATACTGAACTTACGGCTGACCAACGATCCAACTAGTCCTCGGAAAACATCCTAGATTTCGATTCCAAACACGAATCTAACTTCGATTGGGTTCAAAACGAAATCTCCGACAGTGAATACGGCAGACCAACTCCTAGTGACGACTTATCCCCGAACGCATGCGGGATGGCTATCTTGGGGCACCCCTACAACCAAAGTCCAATTGGGCTTTGCTTCATACGAAGGTAACGTGAAACTTGAAGACAGGTCGCTTCGGGATTCCCAAGTTCTAAGCGGGGCAGGTACGGTCGGCATCTGAAGAGGATGCGCCCCGTTGTCGAGAACGACTCGAGAATGCATCATGACGCTTCGCATCAAGGCTCTTGTTGGCTTGGCGGTGGTTGGCGGGGTCGTCAACCTGTGCTCCATTCTGGGGCACCCAGCTCAGCAATGGCTTCGATTCTCGGTATATCTGGTCGCCATCCTTCTGAGTTCAGGGATGAAAGTCGGCCTGCCCAAGAGCGAAGGCACCATGTCGCTGAACTTCCCCTTCATCCTGCTTGGCATCCTGGAACTTTCTCCACTACAAGCCGTTTGCCTTGCGGTTTGCAGCGTAATCGCGCAATGCCGCATCCGGGTGATGCGACCATTCACACTGATCCAGATCCTCTTTAATGTTGCAATCGTAACCAACGCCACGGTGTTTGCATGGCATGGCTATGTGGGACTACTGCGACTGCATTGCCCCGTGGCGCCGGCGCTCGCGATCGCAGCAACAATCTATTTCTTCTCCAACACGATCCCGGTCGCATTAGTCATCAGCTGGGACCAGAAGGTTGATCCACTCGCCCTTTGGCGCAGGGACTTCTTGTGGTTCCTGCCGTTTTACCTGGTTGGCGCAATTCTGGCGGCGGTCGCGTACCTGATCGGTATCACTTTCGGATGGATCACGTCTCTGCTGCTGATTCCCATGGTCTACACCATCTACCGTACTTATTCGTCGCAAATGGAATTCGTGCGGGACCGGGAACAGCATGCAAAGGATACCGAGGCTCTACACCTTCGAACGATTGAAGGGCTGGCGATGGCCATCGAGGCCAAAGATCAGAACACGCATAAGCATCTACTTCGCGTGAGAGTCTACGTGGCAGAACTGGGTAAGCTGATGGGTCTTGAAGAACCGATCATGCAGGCATTGTTGATTGCTTCGTATCTGCACGACATCGGAAAGCTCGCCGTGCCGGAATTCATCATCAACAAGCCCGGCAAACTAACCCAGGAAGAATTCGAGAAGATGAAGATTCACCCGGTGGTGGGCGCCGATATTCTCGAGCGGGTGCGGTTCCCCTATCCGGTCGTGCCCATTGTGCGATCGCATCATGAGTCATGGGACGGCAGCGGCTACCCAGACGGTCTGAAAGGCGAAGCTATCCCGATCGGCGCGCGGCTGCTCACTGCCGTTGATTGTTTCGATGCCCTTGCTTCTGAGCGTCCATACCGAAAGGCACTGCCACTGCCCGAGGCGATGGAGTTTTTGAAAGCCCGCGCCGGCATCCAGTTTGACCCGCAGATTGTGGAGTTGCTGGAGCGGCACTATCTGGCGCTGGAAGAGAAGGCGCGCGAGCAGATCGGACATATTGAACCGCTCAAGACGAACTTTACCGTCGTTCGCGGTGCAGCTCCCGGCGCAGGGTTTGAGCCCGAGCATCACGCAGAAGGATCCATGCAGCCGCAAAGCGGATCGCCGATCCTGGTTGCCGCGGCAAGTTCCGAGGTAGCAGCCATCGCCGAATTAGGCCGCATGCTTGATCGCTCAGGCGGTGCGGACGGGGTCATTTCGATGCTGTCGAGCCGCCTGCGTGCGTTCATTCCGCACGGCGGCGTTGCAGTGTATCTGCGCATCGGTGACCTACTGCTGCCGCAATTCATCGACTGTGATTCCGAAGGGGCATTTTTGATGCAGCAGATGTCGCTCGGCGAAGGCCTCTCGGGCTGGGTTGCGGAGCACGGCCGGGCGATCGTGAACGGAAACCCGACGGTCGAGCCGAACTATGTTCCCAATAGCGGCCTGCTCACCGCGGAGAGTTCCGCCCTGTCCGTTCCTTTCCTCGATGCAAACGGCTCTGTATTTGGAGTCGTCACTCTCTACGCGGCTGCCCGCTCCGCATTCTCAAAAGGTCATCTCAGGATTCTCGAGGGACTCGAAGCGCGATTTACCAGGGAGTTTCAACGAACTCTCAGCGGCCCTGTCGAAGGAAATGACGTCAAGACAGAACCACGTGTAGCAAGCCTGGCGGCCCTATGACGTGCGTTGCCGACATGTTGCGGTGGATTGCCCGCACGCTGATGATCGTTATGATGGTCGCGGTTGGGTCCACGGTCCTCGTCCGCTTTGCGCCCGGATACCTGAGCGATGCCCGCGAAATGGACTCGCGTTATGGGAACACCACGCGCGTCGAGCTAGCGGCAGAGGCCGCGCGCAGCGCCTCTCTGGCTCAAATGCTCTCCGCGGAGTTTGGTGGTTGGACACGCGGCAATTTCGGAATATCCCGCCAATATGACGTGCCGGTTTTAGAGTTGATTGCGCCTCGCCTCGCTGTGACGGGAGGTCTGCTGTTGCGGTCAATTGCGTTTGCCTGGTCCCTTGCACTCTGCGCAGCCCTTGTCTCAAGTGCGGGAAGAAATCCTTCCTTGTCTTGGCAGGCGCCGAGCACGCTCTTGCTGGCCGTTCCAACAGCCGCCATGGCAACTCTCTGCATTCTGAGCGACTGCGGGGGTCCGACGCTGGTGATGACGCTGGTGGTTGCCGCACGAGACTTCAAGTTTCTTGACAGAATGCTCCGCAATGCGTGGCGAGATCCACATTTGCTTCAAGCGCGTGCACAGGGGCTATCTACTTTGCGACTCGTGTATGCCCATATCCTACCCAGCGTTGCACCGCGGTTGCTTGCTCTCGCCACGCTGTCCATCGTTACCGCGCTCAGCGCGCTGGTTCCTGTGGAAGTGGTATTCAGCGTACCCGGGCTGGGCCAGCTAGCCTGGAATGCCGCAATGAATCGCGACCTCCCCGTCTTGCTTGGGGTGACCATGATCATGGCCGTTGCAGTTACATTTGCTGGAATGAATCCAGACAGAGCGGGCGAATGGCAAGGGGCATGACAATGAGGATTCCGGCAATCAGGCCCGCAGCATTCTGGTCCTTGCTTGCGCTTGCCGCAATTGCGATCGGGGTGTTAGCGTTGCCCGGAAGGAGCTATTCGGGTCAGGATCGAGAACAGCTTCTTGCATCAGCGTCGGCGCAACATCCCGCCGGGACCGACGCGTTAGGCCGCGATCGAATGGTGCGCGTGTCGGCAGCTTTCCTGCTTAGCATGGGAGGCGCGGTTATGGCTTCGGCCGCAGCCACATTGGCCGCCGCCGGGGTCGGCACGCTCTCCGCGTTCAGCCCAGCAGCCCTGGGTAGCTTGGCCATGCTGGCTTGCGATGTATTCCTCGCATTGCCGTGGTTGTTCTTGTTGATGATGGTTCGATCGACCCTGCCGTTGACTACCTCTCCGGCTCACTCGGCCGCCATCACATTCCTGATTCTCGCTGTGGTTGGATGGCCTGCTTGCGCCCGGGCTGTCTACCGTGGTGCTCTGGAACTCCGTAAGGCCGAATGGATGCTGCAGGCGCGTGCCGCCGGCTTGCGCGATAAGCAAATTATGCGTCATGTGTTGCCCAACCTGACGTCTCTTCTGATTCCTCAGTTCCTCATCTGCATTCCGGCGTTCATCATCGCCGAGGCAAATCTTGGGGCCCTCGGACTGGGCATCGGCGAACCACTTCCGTCCTGGGGAAGCATGCTGCTTGAACTCGATAACTCGCCCATGCTGATGCACACGGCGTGGGTATATCTGCCTATAGCTCTTCTCATCCTCATCCTGCTTCTCTTTGAGGGTGTCGCAACCAAGCAATGATCATGCGATTGCCGCGTCTCCCAATTCGATTTGTCGCCGCCGCGCTCACTGCCGTGGTCGGAATAACCTGTGCAGGCCAGACTGCGTCGCGGCTGCCGGGTGAACTGGCGTGGACAATTGGATACGATCCCAAAACATTCGATCCCGCCAAGGTCGACGACCAGGAATCCGAACTGGTGCGCTATCTCACCGCAGGCGTTCTGCTTCGCTTCAATCGCTCTACCCAAAAAGTGGAACCGCAATTGGCCGAGGACTGGAGCATCTCCTCCAGTGGCCGAACGGTGACGTTCAAGCTTCGTGCCGATCTTGAGTTTTCCGATGGCACCAGACTTACGGCAAAAGACGCAGCGTGGTCGATTCGGCGTGTCCTGTTGCCGGCAACCGGCGCACCGGTTGCCGAGGAGTTCCTGTCCGCGGCGGGTGTCACAGTTGAGACGCCTGATGAACGCACCGTACTCGTGCATCTTCCCAGGCGAGTGATCGGAATCGGCAAGGTCTTCGACGAGATCGCAATTGAGCCTGCGGATCGGCCAAGCGAAGGCCGTCTTACGGCGGGCCCGTTTGTGGTCGCCGACTATCGACGTTCGCAGTATGTGCGCCTGCGCCGCAACCCGCATTATTCCGGACCAGACAGCAAGGAATTCGGGCTCCCTTACGCCACAGGAATACGTCTGGATATCCTGGACAATCACGAACAGGAGATACGACTCTTTGAGCACGGGGAATACGACGTAATCGATAGCCTGCCGCCGGATTACTTCAGCCTGCTGAAGCAGAAGGCTCCCAATACGGTGCGCGATCTTGGCCCCTCACTCAATACGGAGCAGATGTGGTTTAACCAGGCGCCCGGTGCGCCTTTGCCTGCTTGGGAGAAAGCATGGTTTCAAAACCAGGCGTTCCGTGTTGCCGTTTCGCGCGCAATTCATCGCGCAGACCTGGCGCGGATTGCGTATGAAGGCCATGCCACCCCTGCGTACAGCTTTATCTCGCCTGCAAACGTTGCCTGGTTCGACCGTTCGCTTTCAGTGCCGCAAGAAGATGTAGCCGCGGCGAAGGCCGGGCTGGCAAAGGCAGGTTTCCGCTTGATTGGCGGCGTACTTACGGATGCGAATGGGCATCCGGTCAGGTTCTCGATTCTTACCAACACAGGGAATGCCGCGCGCTTCAAGATGGCGACGCTCATTCAGGAAGATCTGAAAGGCATTGGGATCCAGGTGACAGTCGTGGCGCTTGACTTTCCCGCACTCATCGAGCGCATGATGCACACGCAGGATTACGAGGCTTGCCTTCTTGGCCTCGAGAACGTCGATCCGGATCCAAACGCGATGATGAATGTGTGGCTCAGTTCGTCTCCGAATCACCAGTGGAATCCATCGGAGAAAACTCCCGCAACCTCGTGGGAGGCAGAGATCGATCGCGCAATGAATATGCAGGCAAGCAGCCTGACCGATGCAGAGCGAAAGCAGGCTGTAGACCGGGTGCAGCAGATTGTCGCCGATCAGCAGCCGTTCATTTACCTCGTCTATCCGAATGCCCTGATTGCGATTTCGCCCAGACTCAAGGGCGTTCAACCCGCGGTGCTGGCGCCGGGATTGGTTTGGAACGTTGAGAACCTGCGGCTGGAAGGCACGCGATGAGCGACAACTGTCTTCTGTGCGTTGCCATGCAGGCTGGATATCCTGGAAAGCCGGTCCTTCGCGACATCCGCTTTGAACTTGGACATGGAGAAGTGCTTGGCCTTGTGGGGACAAGCGGTGCGGGCAAGAGTACGCTTGTTCAATCGCTGCTTGGATTGCTGCCTTGGCGCGGGGGTCGCGTCTCAGGTCACGTCATGCTTGATGGGAAGAATCTTCTCGGCCTTTCAGAGCGTGACCTTCGCAAACTGCGAGGACGCCGTGTTGCACTCATTCCGCAGAGCCCAATGACGGCACTGAATGCGGCGATCAGTTTAGAGGCCCACTTCATTGAGGCGTGGAGAGCACACGAAAACGGCGGACGGGCGGCCCTCGCGGACCGGCTCACCGAATTGCTTGCCGAGGTGCAGCTTCCTTCAGACAGGGAGTTCCTCTGCAGGCGGTCGACGCAGATAAGCGTAGGCCAGGCGCAGCGCGTACTGATTGCGCTGGCCCTTCTGCACCGGCCCGCGCTGTTGATTGCGGACGAACCCACCAGCGCGCTCGATCCAGTTACCCAGGTTCAGGTCGTCGAGCTTTTGCGAGGACTGAATCTTGAGCATGGCATTTCTATGCTTTATATCTCGCACGATCTGATCTCTGTGCTGCAACTTAGCGACCGAATCGCTGTCCTTGACGGTGGAACAATCGTCGAAGACCTGCCGGTATCTCAAATCGGCCATGGACGCCATGCGGTAACACGCGCGCTGGTCAATGCACTGCCGGCTCCGCCCGAGGTCCTGATGAGCTACCGCGACCGCCGGAACCGCGAAACATACTGGCCTGCCGTGGCCTTTGGCGACTAAGTCTATTATTTCCAGTTCTAAAGTAATCATTACACCTTGTTACCGGCAGGGGAAGGCCCTCCAACTCGCCGGTGAGTGTTTGCTACTTGGGAGGCATGGAATACAGATGGATATGCCACTAATGTGGAAATTGCAGAAAGCCTTCGTAGCGCAAATTCGCTCGATGAGGCCGAACACAGCTAGCAAGATCTGCTGAGAACGTGCAAGACATTTCGTTCACTTTGGAGCTCTCATGTCTCACTTTCGTTTGCCGATCGTTCTCTCGTTGTTTGTCACCGCCTCAGCTTCGGGATTTGCCGCAACGGGGGCTACCAGCAGCAAGATTTCTCCTGACGCTGCTGCTGCAACTTCCTCAAACCTGCCGGTGATCATTCAGTACAAGCAAACGCCGTCGTCGCTTGAGACGTTTCTGATTTCGTTATTGGGCGGCGTGGTCAAGACCACCCTTGGCGCCATCAACGCACTTGTCGTCACAGTTCCTTCCAGCGGACTGAATCAGCTTGCAGCGGACTCCAATGTTACCTATATTTCGTTGGATCGCGCGGTCGGCGCTCGGCAGGCGGTGAGCGTCACAGCGGCGGAATATACGAGCGAGCCGATCAACGCGCCCGCGGTGTGGCAGCAGGGTTTTATCGGGACCAACATCGGTGTCGCCGTGGTCGACAGCGGCATCACGCCGGTTCCGGATCTTGACGGGAACTCGCTCTCGCTGGTCGGGCCGGGACAGAACCCCGTACTCCAGCTTCTTGCCTTACCCCAGGAAGCGGCTCCCTGGATGAATGGCCGGATCGTTTACAGCCAGAATTTTGTACCCGGCAAAAGCGATGCCCTCGACCACTATGGACATGGCACGCATGTGGCGGGGCTCATCGCTGGAAACGGCAATCTATCTTCAGAACCCATCGATTACCGGACCTTTCATGGTTCGGCTCCCAATGCCAATCTCATCAACCTGCGGGTTCTCGACGAGAATGGTGCGGGCACTGATTCCGCGGTGATCGCAGCCATTCAACGGGCGATTTCGCTGAAGAACACGTTCAACATTCGCGTCATCAATCTCTCCCTCGGCCGTCCGATCTACGAGAGCTACAAACTCGATCCACTTTGTCAGGCCGTCGAACAGGCCTGGAAGGCAGGCATCGTGGTTGTCGTGGCTGCCGGCAACGACGGACGCGATCTGAATCTCAACCCCGAAGGCTACGGCACCATCGATTCCCCGGGCAATGATCCCTATGTCCTCACCGTCGGCGCAATGCGCACCATGGAGACGCCTAAAATCAATGACGATCTGATTGCCAGCTACAGTTCAAAGGGGCCGTCCTTCATTGATGACGTGGTCAAGCCGGACATCGTCGCGCCCGGTAATCTGGTCACGAGCCTGCAGTTTGACGGTGATCCGCTGGCGATTGAGAATCCCTCGTTCTTCACGCTCTACTCGTACTACCAGACCCACGGTTCGCAGAATCCCTCCCAGGACTATTTCCCGCTCAGCGGCACCAGCATGGCCACCGGAGTGACCAGCGGCGCAATCG
>Ga0302278_10001926_pt1 | contig 24738 bp, 18 predicted proteins | sample III_Bog_N3_2_FD_194543 | JGI IMG/M metagenome (GOLD analysis project Ga0302278, IMG submission 194543) | Peat permafrost microbial communities from Stordalen Mire near Abisko, Sweden - III_Bog_N3_2 | ecosystem: Environmental > Terrestrial > Soil > Wetlands > Peat | place: Sweden: Abisko... | reverse complement strand
TGGCAATGACAACAGCAACAAAAACCGATCGAAACGACACGAATGCACCCCCTGCAAGAGCTGTGCTGATTCCCGCCCTCAGAATGCCGCTGTCCACATTCAGGACGTTGCGCTTGGAAGCTCTATCAGCCTTACGGCGTGGTCTGCTCCCGTCGGGCGGTAAAGGTCTCATGATTATGAATCTGCGCCCGGCTCATCCCACCTTGCGCGCCTCTAGCCGGAACGAACTGTTTCGTTCCGATTCCCGCTCTACGGCCCGCTTCCGCCCGGTCAGCAACTCCTGTGCGCTGATCTGCCCGCAAACTCGCCCAGTCTCCCGGTCAACCACGGGCATGGACATCACACCGGTGGTTGCCATCTCTTCGGCTATTGCGCGGCAGGTCTCATCCGAATAGGCCAGAATCTCCGGCAACCGCCTGTTTTCTTCCCCGACCACGCCCATATCTGAAACCGCTGTCATGACCTCCGACACGCTCACCATCTCCAGAGGGTCCACGCCGTATTCGCGCGACAGATGATATCCGCGGCGGCTCAACTTCTCAGTCAGAATGGAACGCGGCATCACCAGGGAGGTGACCAAGTACGCTGAAGTGCATGCAAGCGCCAGCGGCAGCAGCGCGGGCAGGGCATGGGTCAGCTCCAGAGAAAAAAGAATTGCCGTGAGCGGCACGCCCAGCGCGCCGGAGAGCATTGCCCCCATCCCCAGCAATGCCCAGAGCGCCTGCGCCTCTCCCGGCATGTGAGCCAATCTGGCCAGAGTTTCGCCTATGGCCGCGCCAATCATCAGCAGCGGCGCAAGCACACCTCCCGACGTTCCCGAACTCAGTGAGAACGCCCACATCAGCGACTTCGCAATCAAAAGGCCAAGCAGCAGCCCAAGCGGAGCATTGCCGCGCAGCAGTTCCGCAATGTTGTCGTAGCCAACACCGAGCCCGCGAGGAAAGAAGAACCCACCCAGGCCAATGCCCATGCCGCCAATCGCGGGCCACCACATCCAGTGCAACTTCACTCGGCCGCAGAAGTGCTCGAAGCCGTCCTCAAAGCTGTACATGAGCCGGCTCAGCCCGGCCGAAGCCAGGCCAACCAGGATTCCGAGCGGAGCGGCGACCAGCAGAGCACTGTTGATGGAAAAGGACGAACTCAGCTGCACCGGGAACAGGGGACCCGCTCCAAGCCAGACAATGCGCAACGCTCCCGCCATGATGCTGGCCGCGGCCACCGGCACCAGGGAGCGCGGCCTCCATTCAAACAGCAGCAGTTCCACCGCCAGCAGGATTGCCGCCAGCGGGGCCGCGAAAGTAGCCGACATGCCCGCTGCCGCGCCCGCCACAAGGAGCGTCGTTCTCTCGGCGTCAGTCAGTTTGAGCCACTGCGCCACCAGCGAGCCGAAGGCCCCGCCGGTCATAATGATCGGTCCCTCTGCGCCGAAGGGGCCCCCGGATCCGATTGCGATGGCGGCGGAGATCGGCTTCAGTATCGCCACCTTGGGATCGACCCGCGCACCGTGCAGAAGGATTGCTTCAATTGCCTCGGGAATTCCGTGTCCGCGAATCTTCTCGGACCCGAAGTGCGCCATGAGCCCAACCAGCATCCCGCCGACCACTGGCACCAGGGCCATGAGCCAGGGAGAGAGCGGCGAGCCGGCCGGCCCAACCATGGCCAGGCTCAGGCGGTGATAGTAAAAAAGATTCGTTGACAGGGCAATGGCGCGCAACAACAGCACCGCGAGTGCAGCGCCGCCAGCGCCGATGAACAACGCGACCAATGTCAGCAGCCATACCCGTCCGTCCACAGTAAAGTCGCGCAATGACGAGGGGCGCGACCTCATTGCATCCCCGCAGCAGACGCGCTCTCAGCATGTCGCCCGATCAGCCGCAGAGACTTTGCCAGCCGCGGCCCAAGTTCGTTTAATTCCCGCGCGTGTTCGCTGGAGAGCCTGCCCAGGACCTGCCGGCCTTTGCGGGTAACGCGCAAAATTGCCCGTCGCCTGTCACTGCTGTCCAGTGATCGCGCCAACAGTCCCTCGCGCTCAGATCGATCGACAAGTTCAACCGCGCTATTGTGCTTCAACCCAAGACGTTCGGCGGCGTAGGCGATAGTCACAGCGGTTCCGTTCGGGGCCCCGGCAACCTGTAAAAGAAGCTGGTGCTGCTGTGGATGCAGCCCCGCGTCCATGGCAACGCATTCGCTGAAATGCAGAAAGCGCCGCAACTCGAAACGGAAGTCTGCCAGCGTCCTTAGTAGCTCTTCAGAACCTGCGGTCGGGAATCGAGAATCCATATTTATATCGTCACACGATGTAAATAACAATGCAAACGCATTGTGCACGGCGTAATGGAGAGACTTCATGTGACTCGGTCAGCATTGAACAACGCACAGGCATAATGGAGGATTCTCGGGTCACGGTAAATCGCCAACTTGCTTATCGAGTATGGAAAGCAAAGCACTTGGACGTATAGTCGGCTTTTCGGACAAGTGGTTCTTGGCTCAACTGCTGCCAACAGCCCAGAGCAGGTTTCGAGACTGGTTCGCATCGATCAGTCCTGATAAACGCGGCGGGGTGCGGTGATACTTTTGGGGATACTTTGTACCGGACTTTCCTGCGGTCCCCTGCAACATGCTGCAAGGCCAATAGTTGGATTATGTAATTGATAAAACATGACTTATTCAATATACTGCTTCTGCCTGCAGCGTGCTGCAAAGGCGTTAAAATCGGACTCAAAATCCGCAGACGTCTGCGTGGTGGCGATTATGGTGTTACCGATCGTGAAGCTCGGACCCGCATGGATATTGATCAAACACCATTTTCAACACCACCGGAAGAATTCCCTTGGGTTCTTTTCATGCCATTTAGGGGCGTTATAGTTTTCGTACGTCATTGATAATAAACGACTAATATACTTTGGGAAGCTGACGTTCTGCCACTGAACTACTCCCGCCCTTTAAAATCAATCACTTGCGAGATTGACTCAGGCTTACTATCCATCCGGCCACGATATCCGTAGAAAAACCAAACAAAAAGCGGCCAATTTGTGCCATCATCGCTGCCGCCAATTCTCGGAACCTTCAAGTCCGGCAGGCATGGATAGTAGTTGGATAGTAAATCTGCTTGCCGCAAGGCCAACCTCAAACAGTATCGCGCAGTGAATGGCAAATGGCAGTTTGTCCCGGTGGTCAAGTCCGACGGTAAACCCAAGCCACAGCTCGTCCCGATCGGCGGCAAGCCGAAGTCCTGGAAGGGCGGCGGGAAGTTCTTTCTGGAGTGGTACGAGGACGGCAAGCGGAAGACAAAGATTGCCGGCGTGTCGCCGCGCGAGGCGCTTGACACCTGGCAGTTCCAGACGGGCATTCTGGCTGGGAATATTGAAGCGGCCGAGGAAGTAATCGCGGCATAGACGACACTGTCGTCACCGTCGATGCGGCAATCGAGAGTTATCTGAGGGACGTTAAGGCCACAAAGGGCAACGCGACATTGAGTGCTTATGCTCGGGCTCTCCAGTGGTTCCGAAAGCATTGCCGCAAGCACCATGTTTCTCGAGATAACCGGGAGGACATGATTGTCCTCTTCGGCGCTGGCCGCGATGAGGGCCTAAATCAGAAGACGATCAACAGAAAGGTGATCGCCGCGCTTCAAGCGATGCGCGGAGCTGGAGCGGAAATCAATCTCAAGAAAGGTGACTGGCCGAAGACGACGGATGTGGTTCTCGACTGGGAACTCACCTTCAACTCCTTCGCGAGCCTGGCATCAGCCCTATCGAAGTGTTCCCCAAGGGAAGCCACGGCGACCCCAGCAAGCTTGCCCTCGTTGCGGTCCCAGCGGCAGGATCGGTCTCGCTGCGATCGGGTCCAACTGGGCGCCTGATTTGGAAGACCTAACACAGAGGAAAGGGCTAGGTTGGGATCAATGCAGGGCTATAAACACAAAATGGACAGGATATGACGTAGGAAATAACGAACAATTGGGTCTTGATGGTTCCGGTGCAATTCACTTACGCTTCCTGGATCGTTCCCGCATGAGTTTTTCGCGTCAGTAACAAGTAGACCACGGGCGTCACCACCAAGCTGAGCACCATAGAGATGAAGAGGCCGCCGATCACAGAGATCGCAAGCGGCTGCAGCATCTGCGAGCCCTGCCCCAGCGCCAGCGCCAGCGGAAGCATGCCGGTGATGGCAGCCAGCGCAGTCATGAGGATGGGCCGCAGGCGACGCTGCGCGGCATGGAGCATGGCCGCGCGGGGATCGGCCCCTTCGGCGCGATAACGTGCATCGGCATCCAGCAGCAGGATGCCATTCTTGGCCACGATACCGATCACCATGATCAGGCCCATGAAGCTGGAGACGTTGAAGGTGGTTCGCGTGATCAGGAGCGCGCCGACCACGCCCGCAATGGAGAGCACCGAGGAGGTGAGAATGGCGACCGGCGCGGCGAAATTGCGGAACTCGGTGAGAAGTACACCGAAGACCAGAACCAGCGCCAAGACGAGCACACGCCCGAGTTCGGCAAACGATTTTTGCTGCTCTTGATAGGTGCCGCCGTATTCGACGCGAACACTGGCGGGCAGATGCATGGCTTCGACACGCTGGCGAACCAGCTTGACGGCAGTGCCGAGGTCGGTACCTTCAAGGCGTGCGGTGACCACCACCAGGCGCTGCAGATTTTCGCGGCGGATTTCATTTTGCGGCGGTAGTTGCGTGATGGCGGTCATGGAGCCGAGCGAGGCGGTGTGGCCCGAACTGGAGTTGAAGACTGTGTTTTCGATGCTGTCGAGCGACTGGCGCGATTCTGCACCCAGACGTACGCGAATGGTGTAGGGCCTGCCGTTGTTGATCAGCGGATTAGGCACTTCGACGCCATCGAGAATTGAGGTGGCGTCTTCTGCGACTTCCTGCGTGGTGAAACCGAGGCGCGTGGCTGTTTGCGGGTTCACCTGAAAGTTCGTGGCAGGGCCACTGACAGTGTTGTCGATGCCGTTCTCGATATCGACTACGCCATTGATCTTGGCGATCTCGGTGGCAACGCGGGGAGCGATGTTCTGGAGCAGCGCCGCATCGGGGTTGAAGAGCTTGATCTGGATTGGTTCCGGCGCATTGGAGAGGTCGCCGATGTTGTCCTGCAGGATCTGCGTGAATTCGACGTCGAGCTCCGGCTCGGTAGACTTGATCTGGTGCCGGATGTCGGCCATGACTTCGTCGATGGTGCGGTGGCGCTTGTTTTTGAGGCGCACTGTGATGTCGCCGGTGTTGGCTTCAGTGACCGCGGCGAAGCCCATCTGCAGGCCGGTGCGGCGGCTGGTGCTGTCGACTTCGGGAGTGGCGTGGACGATTTTCTCGACACGATCGAGCACCTTGCCGGTGGACTCGAGGGAGCTGCCGGCAGGCATCACGTAGTCGAGAATGAATCCGCCTTCGTCCATCTCGGGCAGCAGATCTGTCCCAAGATTGGAGTAGGCGAAGTAAGCGAGCGCGGCGAGGACCACGCAGGCGCCGCCGAGCCAGAGTGGCCTGCGCAGAGACCAGTCGAGCGCGGCATGTTGCCAGCCGGTGAGGCGACTCATCACGGGGCCCTGCTCATGATGGGAATCAGTTGCGGTGTCGTTTGAATCGCGATCTTCACGCTTCCTGGCCTTGAGCAGGACCATGGCCAGACCGGGCGTCCATGTAACGGCCAGCGCCAGCGAGGTGAGCAGCGAAACGGCCATGGTGATGGCCAGCGCGCGGAAGAAGCTGCCGGTGACTCCAGTGACCGCGATGAGAGGCAGGAAGACGACGACAGGCGTGATTGTGGACCCGATGAGCGGACGCGAAATTTCGTGGAGAGCCTTGCGCACGGCTTCGACCCGGTTTTCGCCGGCATCGCGATGGAGGACGATGTTTTCGACCACAACGATGGCGTCGTCAATCACGAGACCGATGGCAGCGGCGAGACCGCCGAGCGTCATGAGGTTAAAGCTCTCTCCGACGAGCCATAGGACAAGTACGGTGACGGCCATAGTGACGGGGATGACCATGCCGGCGATCAGCGAAGAGCGCCAGTCGCGCAGGAAGAGGTAGAGGATCATGCAGGCGAGGAACAGGCCAATGAGGATGGCATCGCGAACGCTGGCGATGCTCTCGCGCACGATCTGGGACTGGTCGTAGAAGGGCTCCAGCGCGACGCCGCGAGGGAGGCGCGCGCGCAACTGCTGCACGGCTGCAGCGACACCGTCGGCTACCTGAACGGTGTTACTGGAAGGCTGACGCGCGATGTTGAGCAACACAGCGGGGTGGCCGTTTGCCGAGACAAAGGTGTAGACCGGCATCGGCGCCTGGATCACGTCGGCTAAATCGCTGACGCGCACCGGCGCACCGCTGGCGGTGGTCTTAACGGTGAGATCGCGCAAACTCTGAATATCGTGCGCCTGCGATCCCACGAGGGCCAGCACCAGCTGATGGTTCTGGGGATAGAGCCCGGGCGAGTCGATGGTGTTGGCGACGCCGATGGCGTTGGCGAGGTCCAGGATGGTGACGCCGGAAGCCTGCAGTCGCGCCATGTTGGGTACAACGTGATATTCAGGCACCTGGCCTCCCTGAATGGTCACGGTGGCCACGCCATTCACGCGATTGAGGGGCGGCTTGAGCGTGTAGGTGGCCAGTTCCCAGAGATCACTCTGGGTGACGCTGCTGTTGGTCGTGGTCAGACTGTAACCGAGAATCGGAAACGTTGCGAAGGTGAGACGGTTGGTGGTGATCTTCGCCGTGGCCGGCAACTCCTGCTGGACGCGGCTGAGTGCGGAGTTGACCAGTTCCAGAGTGCGGAACATGTCGACCGACCAGTCGAAGAAGAGGCTGACCTCGGCCGATCCGCGGCTGGTGTTGGAGCGCACGGTGGTAAGGCCGGGCACCGAGTTGACCGCGTCCTCGATGGGCTTGGTGATGGTGACCTGCATCTGTTCGACAGGCATTACGCCGTTATCGATGCCAATGACGATACGCGGGAAGTTGGTCTCCGGGAAGACCGCAATGGGCGTCTGGAAGAAGGCGAAGATGCCCACCACCGTGAGAACAAAAGCCATGAAGAAGATGGTGCGGGCCCAACGCGGCAGCCAGAAATTCGAATCATCTTCGGAGCGCAGTTCATTGTCGGACAACGGAGGAACGGAGGCCATTATTCCTTGCTCCCGCCCGCAGCCGGGGCATCGTCTTTACCGCTATTGTCGTCGTTTTTGGCGCCGCCGATTGTGACCTTGGTGCCATCGTCGAGGCCGTAGCCGCCCTCGGTCACGACCATGTCGGAGGGCGTCACTCCGCTGAGGATCTGGACCTTTTCGTTGGTTCGCAGGCCGATCTGAACGGCGCGCTTGTGGGCAGCGCCATCCGCTCCGACGACCAGCACGGTCGTGGATCCATCATCGGCCGGCAGGATCGCGGCGGTGGGCAACTGGACGGCCTTTTGAATGGTGAGTCCACTGATGATTGCGTGCACCGGCGTGCCCACCTTGAAACGGCCGCCGGGATTGGGCAATTTGAGCCAGACCTCGACCGTTGTTGAGCCCGGATCGAGAGCCGGGCTAATAAGAGCAACGGTCGCGGCTTGAGGATCGTCGACTCCCGGAATCGTGAGCTCAGCTGCTCCGCCAATCTTCAATTGCTGCGCGGAAACCTGCGAGATATGCACCTTGGCTATCAGTGAACTGGTGTCCATCACAGTGATGGCGGGCGCGCCAGCCGCGGCTGTTTCGCCGGGAAAGAGCGGCCGGTCTGTGACGACACCATCGATGGGGCTGCGCAGTTCGGCATAGCTCACCTGGGCATCGGCATTTTCGAGCTTGCCTTGTGCCGAGGTGAGCTGCCCCTTTGCCGCGTCGATGCTGGTTTGGCGGGTGGTCTTTTCCACATTGGCCAGGTGCTTGGCGGCGGTGTCGTAAGCGGCCTGGGCCTGCACGGCTGCGGCCATGGCGGTGTCGACATCCCGGCCTGCGATGGCGCCTTCCTTGAGGAGCCGTTTGCGCTCTTCGACGGTGCGGTTGGCCACGTCTAGATTGGCCCTGGCCTGGTCCACATCGAGTTGGGCCTTCTGCACATCTTCGGGAATCGTGGCGAGTGTGGCGGCGGTAAAGGCAGCCTGCGCCTGGCTCAGGCTGCCTCGGGAGTCAAGTGCCGCACCGCGCAGGTCGCGGTCCTCGAGCGTTAGTAAGAGTTGACCCTTGTGTACGATCGCTCCGCGCTGCACTAGCTCCGCTTTCACAGGAGCGCTGATGCGGGGCGCAATGGCTGCCTGGGCCAGAGGAGCCAGCACTGCATCGGCGGCAATCTCCGCGGAGAGTGGGCCGACGGTGGGATGCTCAGCCTGAACGGCTACGGATGCTTCGGGAGCTGTTTCCTCATTTTTCTTGCATCCACCGGCCATCAGGGAGACAGCGAGCAGTGCGCACACCGCCGCCACCGCTATTCGCGCCTTATAAGCTTCATCAGTTCCACGACTCGTTGCACAGTTCACGGTCTAGAGCCTTCCTGAAAGCGTTTCAAGCTGGGCCAGAGCCAAGTGGTAGCGAACCACGCCATCGACCTGGCCGTTTTCGGCGGCCACCAGGGTATTTTGTGCATCGACCACGTCGAGCACTGTGCTTTCGCCATTGACATAGCGAAGGTTGGTGAGACGAAGGGCTTCGCGGGCATCGGCTACGCTGGCATCGAGAGAGGCTAGCTGCTGTCGTGCGCTATCCGCTTCGTTATAAGCCTCGGTGAGGTCGGCGAGCATGCGGCGCTGGGCGGCACTGAGCGCTACCTTGCTGGCCTGCGAACGGATGCGCGCCTCCTTCACCTTACGCTCCGAGGTGAGCCAGTCCCAGATGGGAACGTCGACAGTGGCGCTCGCGGAGTAGCCCAGGTTGCGCGCGCCGCCAGGCCCGTTGCTTGCAAACTGCGGAGCGTCGATACCATAGCTGTAATTGAGCGCGAGGTCGGGCATCAGGCCAGCCCAGGCCGAGAGGGCCGTGGCCTGGCTGGCCTGGAGCGTGGCCAGGGCGCTGCGCAGTTCAGGATTTTTGGCCCGCGCCGCGGCTTCAACGCTGGGGCGGTCGGGTAGCATGGGCGGGGCTGTCTCCTCGACAACCGCGAATTTGCGGCTCGGGTCCGGGTAGAGCAGGATTCCCAGTTCAAGATTGGCTTTCTCGGTGCCGAGGCCGGCTTCCGCCAGTTCCCGCTGGCGCTGCTGTTGTCCAAGGCGAGCCTTGATGACGTCGACGTGCGCCGCTTCGCGTCCTTCTTCCCGCCTTTGCGTTACTTCGACAAAGCGATTGGCTTCATCGAGCGCACGCTGGGCGACGGCAAGTCTGTCTGCGCCAGCGCGAATGTTGTAATAGAGTTCAACCACAGTCGACACAAGCCCTCGGCGTGCGATTTCAAGTTCCGCCTCCGCCCGCGCCGCGTTGGCACTCGCTAGCCGTGCCGAAGCCGCTCCGGCCAAGCCGAGCGTTTCGGTAACTGCAGCCTGGTTTGTGTATTCATGAATGGAATTATTCGCGATGAACACAGGCAGAGACTGGCTGGTGGTGCCTTGCGTCGTGGTCGCCCGTGTGTGATTCGACTCGGTGAAAAGATATTGGTTGTGAAATGTAACCGTGGGAAGCAACGCGGCCTTGGCATCTTTGCGCTCGAGCGCAGCGGCACGGCTTTCTGCCACTGCGGCGGCAAACGCCGGCTCGTTCGCTTGCGCCAGCCGTATTGCATCCTCAAGGGTAAGCGGCGCATCCGTTTTCGACGGCGCCGTCTGCCCGGTTGCCCACGGCAGCGCCGTCGCCAGCAGAACTCCCGCGATCATTCCAGTACGCAACATAAACATCGATTCCACTCTACCCTGCGCACCCTGAAGATTTGCTGAAGGCGGCGAGTGACCCTCCGCTCCACTGACAAGGCATGAAATGAAAGAGGCTGAAACCTGGATTCTACCCTGAACATGTGACACTTGGTGACACGGCACAATTGAACAGTTAGACGATGCATTGGGACTCAGGTACGGGCTAGTCAAATTCATTCACGGCGCGTACAACATGATGAGACGGAAAATGCCGAAGCGACGATCCCTGGCGGCCAGCATCCACCATTGCAATACTGCTTCGATTGTGGGCGGAGATTCAATGCATGTACTGATCATCGAAGATGAGGAACGGCTGGCACAGAACCTTGCCAAGGCAATCTCAAAAAATGCGGGGTTCGTTGTCGATGTCGCATTGGAAGGCAACGAAGGATTGCATCTTGCACTGTCGGGATCGTTCGATCTGGTGGTTCTCGACCTCATGCTGCCTGGCATCTCCGGTGAAGAACTTCTCACTGAATTACGCAGGGCAGGAAACAAGACTCCCGTTTTGGTACTTACTGCAAAGGAAGACAAGCAGACCATTGTGGGCGTCCTGGACAACGGCGCGGACGATTATCTCGCCAAGCCGTTTGACCTTGGAGAACTGCTCGCTCGGGTGAAAGCGCTCATCCGCCGCAGCAAGGGGCAGGCGAGTTCGTCGTTGGTGCTTGCGGACCTGATCCTCGACATGAACACAAGATCCGCAACTCGAGCGGAAGTGCGCGTGGAGCTGACGCCGATGGAATATCGCACTCTCGAATATCTGATGCTGCGCCAGGGTTCCGTTGTTTCCAAGGAAGAACTGCTCGAACACCTCTATGACTACAACTGGGAAAAATTCAGCAACGTAATCGAGGTGTACATCTCAGCTCTTCGCCGCAAGATCGACGCGAGCGCCCATGAGCGACTCATCCACACTTTGCGCGGTCATGGCTACATGCTGCGCCGCAGTGAGGCGGGATGATGCGTTCGATCCGCGGTCGAGTCGTTTTGCTTGTCCTCGCGGCCCAGTTGGTCGCGGCCGTGGGTGCGGTAGGACTCTCGATCTGGTATGTGCATCGCGCGGTGTGGTCGAGTGTCGATTCAGAGTTGAAAGCGCGCATGGTTTCAGTGCTTGCGCTGGTCGACGACGATGTAAAAAGTCCGGATGGTCTGACGTTTGACGGAGATCAGGTCAACATTCCCAAGGAGGATCTCTTTTGCATTGATGATGTACATGGCGGGCCCGTAGCGGGGTCCTCCTCGTGGCTGACCACGAACAAGGATCGCGGACAACATGAAGATGGAGCGTTCTTTTTTCGCCGCGGGGGAGTGATCTATCGAGCCAAGGCGCATATGAATGCGGCAATCCTCGATCAGGAGAATCATCAGATACCGCAACTCTATGTGAATGTCTATTACGCGATGCCGGCCAATCGCGCTGAGGCCGAGATCGCCAACGCAACCCGCATTGCGATTTCGGTTGGACTGCTCTCTCTCCTGATATCCTTCGGTTCGACGTGGTGGGCCGTGGGCAAAGGCATGCGTCCGCTCACCGACTTCGCCCATCAGGCAGATTTGATCGAGGCCGATGGGGCGCAGTTTGAAGACCCCACGGGCACGGTCCGGAGCACTGAGTTGGTGCCGCTCGCCCGTGCCCTGCACTCGCTGGTCTCTCGCCTGCAGCGGGCGTTCCGGCGCGAACGCCGATTTCTCAGCGATGCCGCACATGAATTGAAGACCGCTGTCGCGATCCAGAAATCGACTCTTCAACTTCTGGAACAAGGCAAAGCCTCAGAAGAAGAACTGCGCGAGGGCATCGCACGCGCGCTTGAAGATACTTCACGCACCGAGAACCTTGTGGCCAACATGCTGCTTCTGGCGTCCATCGATTATTTTCAACGGTCGATCGGCAAGGGCGCTATTGACAACGAAGCGCCGCTCGGTCTCAACGAGTCGTTGCAGCATGCCATCGATCAGCTTGTGCCCATGGCGAAGATCAAATCGGTATCGGTTGTGTTCGATTCTTGTTGCGATTTGAGAGTGCGCGCACCGGAATACGAGCTCAACCAACTCTGGATCAATCTCCTCGAAAATGCAATTCAGCATTCCCCGCTCGGCGGTGAAGTGAAGGTTGAGATCAGCCGCATCGAAGGCTCGGCGTGCCGCATCCTGATTGCGGACGCAGGGCCGGGAATATCGAGCGAAGACCTGCCCCATGTATTCGAACGGTTTTATCGCTCGGATCGTTCAAGGTCGCGATTGACGGGAGGATTTGGTCTCGGTCTCTCGATTGCCAAGGCGGTTGTGGAGAAGAATCGTGGTGCAATTCAAATCGAAAACATGCCACAGGCAGGCGCCACAGTTGAGGTTTGTCTTCCCGCGGTCGACGCGTAGTGGGCATATTCAACAAGTATGGTTCGCCTTGACCAGGCCGGAATGTTTTCATCAAGCCCGGCGCCCTGTGGCATCAGTTTAACAAATGAGATCTCACCTTCAAAAAAACCCTGCACGCCAGCGCGCGAGGGCGCGCAGCAAGCGCGGCGGACATGGGTTGAAGCATTGCCGAGGATGGATGTGGAAGAGCGTGCTCGGATTATCGAGTGCGTAGGTGAGCGCCGTATCGAATTGCGTAATCGCCGCATCGGCATCGCCCATTGCGCCAAAGCGGCAACCGAAAAGGCAAAGCATGACGAGGAGTGGAGGCAACCTGCCAATAAGCACCAGAAGGCCGCGGCCACCGCGCATCCGGAAAAGCCGGCGGTTGCCGCACCTCAGAAGGCTCCGGAAACTGCGCCCCGGCAGCGCCGGCATCGAAAGACGCCGCAGCGCCCAAACCGCAAGGGAAATAGCTAACCTTACGCTTTTGAGGAGTGCTTTGGCGACTCCCACCGGCCGGATTGAGCGGATTGGAGGATGGCTCCGATAACCGCCATGTTGGCGATGGCGTCTTCCAGGGGAACTGGAACGTCAGCGTCGTCCATAACCGCTTTGGAAAAGGCGTCGCCCTGCAGCGTGTACTGATCGCAGACGGGGAATGTTTCCGTGGTGATGCCGGCGCCCGACAGATCGCCGCCGTCATCGATGAAGAGGCGCGTGGGGCGGTCGGGAGGGGCGTTGAAGGGGATCTCGATCTCGATGCGGCCGCGTGTGCCGAAGAAGTGGACGCGCTGATACGGAACAAGCTGGGTGCTGCACGTGAAGATGGACTGTCCGCCGGGGAAATCAAGCATCGCCGAGGTGAGGCGGTCAGTGTTCATCACCGGATCGCGATCGACGAGGGCTACGACGCGTGTGGGCTCCTGCCTGAACGCGTAGCGCGATGCGTGAATGAGGTAACAGCCGATGTCGTAGAGTGCGCCGCCGCCGCTTTCAACCTGGTTACGGATGTTGGCCGGATCGCTATTGAAATAACTGAAGAAGCCTGAGATAGAGCGAATCTCGCCGATGCGTTTTTCAGCGAGGAGTTGCCGCAGGCGAACCCACTGCGGATGGCAGTTGACCATGAAGGCCTCGCCTATTTTGACTCCGGTGCGGGCGCGGACGGCAAGCAGTGTTTCCGCTTCAGCGACGGTGAGGCTGAGCGGCTTTTCGCAGAGAACGTGCTTGCCCGCTTCGGCGGCGCGGATGGTCCACGGGACATGAAGCTGGTTGGGGAGCGGGTTGTAGATGGCATCGATGCTGGGGTCGGCGAGGAGTTCCTCATAGGAGCCGTAGGCCGTGGGAATGCCCAGAGCGATCGCAGCCCGCTCGGCATTGGCGCGATCGCGCGAGGCGATTGCCACAACACGGGTGTATTGCCCGCGCTGCATGGCGGGAATGACTTTTTTGAGGCCGATATTGGCAGTCGAGAGAACTCCCCAACGGAGTGAGTTTTCCATGGAAGTAATCATAGTGCTTGTAAAGCAAAACGGGGCGGCATGGCGTAGAATTGCAGCGTTCGGGAATACGCTTTCTCGCGCTCCGGCAAAACCTGCGCGGCCAGGAAGTCGATTCCGGAAGATCCTAACGCGATTCGAGGGATGGATTGTGATGAAGGCACTGTTATGCGCACATACGCTGCTCGCTTTTGGCCTGCCGGCCCTGATGGCGGGTCCTTTGCTGATTCTTGGTCAGGCGCAGGCCGTTACCGAGATCGGCGGGCAAAAGATTGTGACTCTCACCCGCACTGCCGCCAGCACCACCAGGCCGGAGTTCACAGGCATCACGCTTGCGCCGGGGCGCGGGATGGAAATCCTGCAGATCACCGCGAACTTTCCGGGCAAAGGCAATGTGGACGTGCTCGCTTCTCCGGACTTGGCGGACGCGAAGAAGATGCTGGACGTAGACGATGACAGCTTTGGAAATCTGGGCTACCGGCTGGGCGCCGCTTTTCTGGTTCCCTACCCCAATCGGATTCGCGGCAAGCTCTCGGCCGACGGCAAGACGCTGACCACAGAGTGGAAGGGCCACACCATCACCCTTCCAGCCAACAACATAGGCAAATTGCCCGGGGCGGAGCGCCACGCCATGCACGGGCTGATCCTCAAGGCCAAGACCGACGACGTCAAGGTTGTGGACATTCCCGGCGGCCAGGAAGTGACCGGAGTGATCCATGGCGGCGACTTTGGAGGCCACTGGCTGTCGAAGACCGACCTGATTTTCACCATACGGCTGACGGCCGAAGCCGTGGATGCCAGCATCGTTGCGCGCAATGTGGGCAACGAAGCCGAGCCGATCGCCATTGCCTGGCACCCTTACTTCAATTTGCCCTCAGGCGACCGCACGCAGGTCAAGGTGCATATCCCCGGAACCACGGTGGCTGAGGTGGATAACTACGACAACGTCTTCCCGACGGGCAAGATTTCTCCGGTAGCGGGGACCAAGTTTGACCTGCTTGCGCCGGGCGGTGTGGCGCTGGGATCGAACTTCTACGACGACAACTGGAATCACCTGGAGTGGGCGAACAAGGCCGTTACGGTAAAGGTGATCGATCCGGCGGCGAAATACGGCATCGACATCATCGGCCTGTCGCCGGAGATAAAGGCAATCCAGATGTACGCGCCACCCACTAAACAATTCGTGGCCATCGAGCATCAGTACAACTTCGGCGATCCCTTCGGCAAGGAGTGGGGCTCGACCGATACAGGCATGGTTACGCTGAAACCCGGACAAAGCAGCAAATGGCATGTGCGGCTGCACGTGTTTGTGCCGTAAGGGTTCGCTGCAATTGAACCAACCAAGCGGGCCGGAAGCGATTCCGGCCCGCCTGGTTTTCAGTGGGCCCGGCTGGATCCAGAAGGGTCTTCGGCGAAGCTCTATTCGTGGACAAATGTAACTTCAACACGCCGCGATTGCAGGAAGTAAGGAATCCAGATCAGGCCGGCGACGATCGCCCTCAAAACGCCCGTCCATGTGGAATGTGGGGTATATTTCAAGGTCATCAGGTGATCGATCAGAACCCAGACGATCTGGGCCGAGAAATAGACCACCATGGCGGTTGGGAAAACACGCTTCCGTTGGTAAAGCAGAACGTTGAGGCAGACCACCGCAGCGAGAAACAAGGTATTGGTGATGGCCTCAAACATGACGAGTCCGGCAAGGCCGGGACGAAGCGCAAGGCCTGCCTGGTATCGATCGCCGGTCAAGATGCGGAGATCGGTATAGACGCCATGCATCATGATGAACGGCGAGATTGCAAGGCCAATTGCCACCAGGATCAGCCAGCCACCAATGCCGTTGAGGTCGCTCCCCGTTGAAAACATGGGAGAGGCGATGACGGGCTGAGCGGGAGTCGCGGGCGTTGCTTCGCGCGTTGCCACCGGAGGATCGGACAGATCGGATGCGACTGAAGACCTCGCAGCATCCGGCCCCGCGGGCTCACCCAACGCGGCGCCGCAGTGAATACAGACGACCGCGCCGTCCTCCAGTTCGTATGTGCATCGCGTGCATTGATTGGTCATTGTGGAGTGCTGCGGGTACGACTGGATAATCCCCGAATCGCAGAGAGTTGTCAATTACGGTGGCAGCCGTGCGCAGCGAAGCCGCACGAAAACTCTAATCTTCGAGCCTTCTGAGCTGCACTGTCTTTCCGGTGCGGGCCGATTCTCGCGCCGCGTCGAGAATCTGCATGACGATGACGTTGGTGTCGAGCGAACTCAGGTCGTCCTTCGGCATGATTTCGCCGCGCAGAACTGCGGCCAGATAGTTCAGCGAGTTGTTCTCTGGCGGAGAGAGCGAAGGCGGCGTGGTGAACTGCTCTTGCGCATCGTGCTCGTGGCGCACGCGGAGCTTGTCGGACTCGACGGTGATGGCGTAGCCGGTGGCGCCGTAGACCTCCATATCCTTGCGCCCGAAGGGCCAGTTCCACGATGCCTGAATGACGGCCTGGGAATGAGGATAGGTGAGCACGATGGTGGCGTCGTCATCCACCTGCGGATAGGTTTCGGGCTTATCGTGATTGACCACAGCGGTAACAGTGAGCGGAGTTTCGCCGCGCATGAGCCAGGTCATCAAATCTACTCCGTAGCAGCCGAAGTCGTAGAGCGCGCCGGCGCCGTTCTGGGCGGGATCGGTGAGCCAGGCAAGAAATTCCGGCGGAACACCGATCTCCTTGGGGCCCTGGTGGCCGTCGTGAACGACGACGCGGCGGATGGCGCCCAGGCGGCCGCTTTCGGCTTCGTCATAGGCTGCTCTGTTGCTGGCGTACCAGGTGGTCTCGTAGTTCACCAGCACGTGGATGTGGTAGTGGCGGGCGGTGCGGCGGATGGCCAGGGCGTCGTCAAGCGAGATGGTCAGAGGCTTCTCCACCATGGCGGAGACACCGTACTGTGCTGCGATCTCGATGGCAGCCCGGTGATCGGCGATGGAGGTATAGACCAGCACGGCCTGGGGGTGGGTCTTCTCGATCATGTTGGCTTCCTGGCGATAGAAGACGGTTGCGGGAAGCGCGTATTTCTTCTGGTACCTGGCGAATAGTGCGGGGTCAGAGTCGGCGATGCCGACCAATTCGACGTCGGTATGGTGGGGAAGGCCGGCAAGGAAGCCTTCGACGTGGCCATGGACCAAACCGACGACGGCCACTCGAAGCGGCGTACGGTGGACTTGGGCCGTGAGCGCGGTTGGTACGGCCAGCAGCAACACTATCAACAACTTGCGGCTCAATCGAGCAGGAAAAAAGATGAGGACAAAGGGCATAAAATCGAATTCGCCTCCTGGGGCGGATTCTACTCTGGCGGGCCCACGTGAACCTGCTGTCGATGAACGGCAGCGAATCGATCAGTTCCGCATGGCTCAGCCTGCCGACTAGGTGCGATCAAGAAAGAATCTTGCGCGCTGAGTTTCAGAATAGGAATTGGGTGCCGAGAACATCCGGATGGGGCCCCTCATTTCGTAAACTCGCGCCCACTTTTTGCCGTCTATTCCGGTGTGGGAACATTGGTGCAGGCCCGGTTCCGCTGCCCGTGCTGCGGATACAAGACGCTGGAAGCGCCGGACGCGCTCGGATTGTGCCCGGTTTGCTGGTGGGAAGACGATGGCCAGGAAGATGAAGATGCCGCGGATGTTCGCCTGACCGTCAACGGCTCCCTCAGCCTGAAGGAAGCCCGGGAGCACTACATGCACTGCGGCGCGGCGCATCCGCGGTTCCTGCCTTACGTACGCAAGCCTCAGCACACTGAGCAGTAAGCTCTCTTTCTTCCCAAGCGAGGTCTCTGACCGGTTACGTGCCTATTACGGTGCATTTCGCCGCCTGATCGGCTTTCGCCGGTTTGACCCTTCCAGCAAACCCTCTTACCATGAGATGAGGGACTTCAGGGCCACTCAGCGAAGGCTTTGCCTTGAGTAAGAGTGCGTTGCCGCGGCTATTTGCGCGAGTTGGCAGCCGGCAGCCCAAATGGGCATCCGGCAGCAAGAATGAGCCCCTAGCAGTTGATGTGGCGCACAGAGCGCCTGGAAGGCAAAAAGTTGAGTTCTACTGACACTCTCGAAAACAACCCCCGACCTGAAACAGCCGAGGGGACGCATGAGCACGAAGGCCTGGAAGCGCACGAACATGAGCAAGAAGGCCACGCACACGACCATGATGGGCATGACCATGAGCATGAGGGACACGACCACACCCACCAGCATGGTCCGGTTCTGAATCCGGATTGCACGCGCGAGCTGGTTCTGGACATCCCCGCCGAAGAGGTCTCGAAAGCCTACGGCAACGTGGTTCGCAACTACCGGAAATATGCCAAGATTCCTGGGTTCCGCGCCGGCAAGGTGCCGGAGACGGTGATCAAGCGCCGCTTCGCAACCGAGATTCGCAAGGACGTGATCGACGGCCTGCTGCCGGAGCGGTTCAACAAGGCAGTGCGCGACCTGGGCGTCGCGCCCGTAGGCCAGCCGCAGGTGACCGAGCTGACCGTCGAGGACGGCCAAGCGCTGCACGTCAAGGCGGTCTTCGAATTCATTCCCGCATTCTCCATCGAAGGTTACCAAAGTGTAACGGTGGAAAAGCCGTCTGTGGAAATCACCGAGGACGAGTTCAATCTGGAGATGGCGGAGTTGCGGGAGTCTCGCGCCACCATTGAACCGGTAGAGGAAGACCGGGCGCTGTTGGACGGCGACTGGGCACAGATCTCCTACAAGGGCCAGATCGAGGGCGACACCGAGGCTGCCCCGATTGCCGGTGAAGACACACTGGTTGAGGTTGGCGGTAAGGACACGGTGGAAGCCTTTAACGCGGTTCTGCGCGGCGCAAAGCCGGGCCAGGAGCTAAAGGCTGAAGTCATCTATCCCGCCGAGTATGGCGACGCCAAGCTGGCCGGCAAGACCGTAGCCTACGAGCTTGAGGTGAAAGCCATCAAGAGACGCACCCTGCCCGATCTGGACGACGATTTTGCCGCAGAACTCGGTGCTTATGAGAGCTTTGCGGACCTTGAAGCGCGGGTGCGCGAGCACATGGCGAGCCGTAAGCGGCGCAGTGTGGAAGGCGAAACCAAGGACCGGCTCTTTGCGGCGCTTACCGAGCGCTACCCTTTCGCGGTGCCCGAATCGCTGGTGCAGGAGCAGATTGACGCGCGGCTTGAACGCGGGCTGCGCGCCCTGGCGGCGCAGGGCATGGATACCGAGCAGATGCGCAAGCTGGACTTTCAAAGGCTGCGCGCGGCACAGCGAACCAGCGCGGTGGCAGAAGTAAAATCCATGATCCTGCTGGACCGGATTGCGCACGATGAGAACATCACCGTCAGCGACGAGGAACTGGACCAGGAACTGCAAATTGCCGCAATTCAATCACGGGAGCCGCTGGATGTATTGCGGGCGCGTTTGACTGAGGACGGCGGGCTAGCTAAAATCCGTGAACAACTCCGACGCGAAAAAACGGCGAGCTTACTTTACGAACGGCTTCCCGCATAGGGCGGGTAACAGGGCGGAAAACGCCGCGTGGAACAGGTAATGGCCGCGCGGCTCTCAGGAATCGGGGAGAAACAGCCCCCAACGGAAGAACGGGAAGAACATTCAATGGCATTGGTTCCCATGGTGGTTGAGCAGACGAGCCGAGGCGAGCGCGCCTACGACATTTACTCGCGTCTGCTTCGCGATAACATCATTTTTCTCGGCACCCCGATCGACGACCAGGTGGCTAATCTGATTGTGGCGCAGATGCTCTTTCTGCAAGGGGAAGACCCTGAGAAAGACGTCTCGCTGTATATCAACTCTCCGGGCGGCTCGATCACCGCAGGCCTGGCGATCTATGACACAATGCAATTCATCAAGAACAACGTGGTCACCTATTGCATTGGCCAGGCGGCCAGCATGGGTGCGTTTCTATTGCTGGCTGGGACCAAGGGCAAGCGGTTCGCGCTGCCCAACTCGCGCATCCTGATTCACCAACCATCGATGGGCGGGCTGAGCGGGCAGGCTACGGACATCGACATTCATGCGCGCGAAATTCTGCGCATTCGCGAGATTACCAACAACCTGATTGCCAAGCACACGGGGCAGCCTCTCGATCGCATTGAGCGCGATGTGGAGAGGGATTTCATCATGAATTCGCAGCAGGCGAAGGAATACGGCATCGTCGACGAGATCATCGACAGGCCGCGCACGTAGGAAGCGGAGTTGGCGGAGTTAAGACCGCAAGCGCCGGAAAAGAGAGCAGGAATGGGCAGATGAACACGGAGCTCAAAAAGTCGCCGCTGTGTTCATGGTGCTCCAAGTCGCAAGACGACGTGGATGTGCTGATTGCTACGCCGACGGATAAGCCCGGACCTCGGTCTTATATCTGTGACGAGTGCCTAGCAGTTTGTAACAGCCTTTTGGAAGATCGGCGCGAACGGGCTTTGCAAGTGGATGCGCAGTAAGGAGCGATCGAGTATGGGATTTATTGAAGAAGGTCGTCAGCTTATTCAGGACTTCGTAACCCCGGAGATCCGCTCGCTTGACGCTCGGCTTACAGCCATAGAAAAATGTCTTGAATCGCTTGATGCCAAAGTCGAAAAGCAGTTCGATTCGCTCGAAAGTAAAATGGAACGGAATCAGGCTCAGGTATTGGACACGCTGCACAGGATGGAAAACTACAGTCATCTTCTGGAACGCTTGGCACGCGTTGAAAGCAAACTTCAAAACGTTGCGTAGCCGCATTCGCGCAACGGAATCCAGTTAACTCGTCGGAAGAGGGAGTAACACCATGAAAACGCGCACGGGACCTGAAGAAGCACTGCGCTGCTCGTTCTGCCACAAGTCGCAGGACGCCGTGGCCAAGCTGATCTCGTCGCCCAGCGACTATCCTCGCGCATATATTTGCGACGAGTGCGTAGCCGTCTGCAACTCAATCCTTGAGGACGACCGCGGCGAAGCGACTCCCGCCACCACCGCCGGCCACCTGCCCAAGCCGCAGGAGGTGAAGAGCTTTCTGGACGACTTTGTGATCGGACAGGACCAGACCAAGAAGAAGCTGGCCGTAGCGGTATACAACCACTACAAGCGCATCCAGATGAACCGCATGCGCAACAATGAAGTGGAACTGGCGAAGAGCAACATTCTGCTCATCGGGCCGACTGGATCGGGCAAGACGCTGCTGGCGCACACCCTGGCAAAAATGCTCGACGTGCCCTTCGCGATTGTGGATGCGACCACCTTGACCGAAGCAGGCTACGTAGGCGAGGACGTGGAGAACATCATCCTCAAGCTGTTGCAGGCCGCCGACGGCGATGTAACGCGAGCGCAGCAGGGCATCATCTATATTGACGAGATCGACAAGATCGGCCGCAAGGATGAGAACCCCTCCATTACCCGCGATGTTTCCGGCGAGGGCGTGCAGCAGGCGCTGCTCAAAATCCTCGAAGGCACCGTGGCCAATGTGCCTCCGCAGGGCGGGCGCAAGCACCCGCACCAGGAGTTCACCGCAGTCGACACCACCAACATTCTCTTCATCTGCGGAGGAGCGTTTGTTGGGTTGGAACGCGTGGTAGGACGCCGCGTGGGCAAGAAGGCGCTTGGCTTCAAGGCCGCCGACGCTGAGGCAGATGCAGCAACCACTCGCTCGCATCGCGATACCGAGCTGCTGCGCAGAACCGAGCCGCAGGATCTGATCAAGTACGGGTTGATTCCGGAGTTTGTTGGCCGCCTGCCGGTAATGGGCATTCTCGACGAGCTGGACGAAGCGGCACTGGTCGAGATTCTGACCAAGCCGCGGAATGCGATCCTCAAGCAGTATCAGCGGCTGTTCGAATACGAAAATGTTCGCCTCCACTTCACGCAGGAAGCAACAGTTGCCGTTGCCCGCGAGGCATTGGCACGCAAGGTGGGCGCGCGTGGATTGCGCATGATCCTGGAAGAGCTGATGCTCGACCTGATGTATCACCTGCCCAACAACAAACGCGTGCGCGACCTGGAGATCACGAGCGACATGGTCGAACGGCGCGACCTGTCGTTATGCCTGCTTGAAAAAGCTGGATGAGTCCAAGTCATTGAGCAGATAGAAAAGCCTCAGACACACACCGTCTGGGGCTTTCTTATTTGTGGATACATTGAAGCGCGAGCCAGATCTACGAACCAGATCTTGGAAACCAGGCCTCAAGCCATGCCAACTTCACGTAAAGCAGATAAATCAATGTGATAATGCAGAATCCCAGAGGAATCATGAGCCGTGGTTCGCGATACAGTTTCTCAGGATTTTGCACGGCGCTCTCCGCGTGAAATGAGAGACCAAAATAAACCGCCATCAGCCATGCAATGAAGGGAAAGGAAAGTATCAGTTCCATGTGATAGCGCATGGCAAATGCACCGAAAAACAGCATAGCGGCAGCGGAATAGAAAACGACGGAGTTAAGCAAAGACTCTTCGTTGTAGTAGCGGAAGGAGCGGCGATAACCGGCGGCGATTGCGGCATCGCCGATCTGGCGATATTCGCTGAATCTTTTCAGCGCCATAAAATATGCGCCGAGCATCCAGTACGACAGGAGCAAAGATACTGGCGGCAAAATCGAACTGGTAACGATATACCATCCAAGGCAGAAGCGAATGGGGTTATTAACTGACTCGCTGAGAACATCGACATACGGAAGGTCTTTACTGCGTATAGGTGAGATGTTATAAACGCATCCCATAATCCAAAGCGCGGCGGCGCAAATCACGAATTGCCGCGAGATAAGAAGTCCCATTCCAAGGCCCGCGATCATCATTGCGATCCATTGCGCATAGCCCCAGCCGAAATGCACAAGCCCGCAGGCGGCGGGACGATTCTTCTTGGTCGGATGCAGGCGGTCGAAGGGCGCGTCCAGGATCTCGTTGATTACATAGTTGCTGCAGGCAATTAACGTTGAGGCTACCAGCCCTAAGAGGATGTGCCACGCAAGCGTCGTACTCCAAGGAGTCCTGGCGATGGACATCGCCACCACGATGCCTGGCAGGATAAAGACCTGCTTGATGCTATGGTCAAACCGGGCAATGCGCAGGTGGATTCTCAGGCGTTGGGAAAAGGATGCGGGCTGGCTGGTTCCTGGGGCGGATGTGCGTAGTGGAGTCACGGATTCGCCATCTCTAATCCGCGACATACATGAGCCTCACGGTTGCAATGGAACATTGATGCTTGGAGGGTTACGGGCGGACTTTTAAACTCCCAATCGCAGTGTATCTCATTGCCTGCGAAGGTCCAAAGCCTCTCGATTTGTCGCGCTGAAAATAGCGTTTTGATCCAGCATGGGGATGGCGCTTCATCCGGTCATTCGTATCCGTGTTCTGAGCGCATCAAATCGTTGGTTGTGGAAATCGCCCCATCGATTATTTCAAGTTTCCTAACCGCACGGGATTTCGCTGTACAATCCCAACATGAGCCGTCGAACCAACCTTGCACCCGGAGCTGTTTTGGCGCGTCCAATACATATGGGGGCACTATGACTGCATTTCGCGAAAAGATTGAAGCGCGCAAGCTGCCCATGATGCCCATTCGGGACATGGTGATTTTTCCTTACATGATGACGCCGTTCGTGGTGGGTCGCGAGTCGAGCGTGAGGGCGCTTGAAGAAGCGCTCAACGGCGACCGCAAGATTTTTCTTGCCACGCAACACGATGCGTCGATCGATGAGCCCAAGGCGAAGGAAATCTACCAGGTCGGGTCGATCTGCAACATTGTGCAGAGCGTGAAGATGCCCGATGGCAACATCAAGGTGCTGGTGGAGGGAGTGGAGCGCGCCAAGTCCACCGAGGTGAACGACCGCGACGGCTTCTTCGTGGCCACGGTACGCACCGGCAAGAAGGACTTCGAGATGACGCCGGCTGTGGAGCAGTTGATGCAGCGCGTGACCGGCCTCTTCGAGCAATACGTCAAGCTGCAGCAAAGCCTGAACTACGAGACCATCATCGCCACGGTGCGCATGGATGAGGCGGCCAAGCTGAGTGACACCATTGCCGCGAATCTGCAACTGGGCATTGAAGAAAAGCAGGAGTTGCTGGCCATCTTCGATCCTGCGGCGCGACTGGCGCGCATTGCCGATGTGCTCGACATTGAGATTGAAAAGCTTGACCTGGACCGCAACATCCAGTCGCGCGTGAAGCGGCAGATGGAGCGGGCGCAGAAAGAGTACTACCTCAACGAAAAGATCAAGGCAATTCAGAAGGAACTGGGCCGCGGCGAGAAGAGCGAGTTCGACGAGTTGCGCAAGAAGATTGAATCGGCGGGCATGCCCAAGGAAGTGCTGGACAAGGCGATTCAGGAGCTCAAGAAGCTCGAAGCTATGCCACCGATGTCGGCCGAGTCGACCGTAAGCCGCAACTACATTGACTGGCTGCTGGCCGTACCGTGGAAGAAGCGCTCGAAGGAAACGCGGTCGATTGATTATGCCGAGAAGGTGCTGAACGCGGACCACTACGGGCTTGAAAAAATCAAGGAGCGCATTCTTGAGTTCCTCGCTGTGCGGCAATTGGTGAAGAATCCCAAAGGCTCCATTCTGTGCTTTGCAGGGCCTCCGGGCGTGGGCAAGACTTCGCTGGGCATGTCGATCGCGAAGGCTACGGGCCGCAAGTTTGTGCGGCTCTCGCTGGGCGGCGTGAGGGACGAGGCGGAGATTCGGGGGCATCGCCGGACATATATCGGCGCGCTGCCGGGGCAGATTATCCAGCACATGAAGAAGGCGGGCACCAAGAACCCGGTCTTCCTGCTGGACGAAGTGGACAAGATGGCTTCGGACTTCCGCGGCGATCCGGCGTCGGCACTGCTTGAGGTGCTTGATCCCGAGCAGAACACGACCTTCCAGGACCACTATCTCGATGTCGATTACGACCTGTCGCAGGTGCTGTTTGTGGCCACGGCAAACGTGATGCATACCATTCCCGCGGCGCTGCAGGACCGCATGGAAGTGCTGCGGCTGCAGGGCTACACGGAGCAGGAAAAGCTGGAGATCGCACGCCAATACCTGGTGAAGAAGCAGCGCACGCAGACTGGCCTGAGCGACAAAAAC
>Ga0302278_10001924_pt1 | contig 24749 bp, 14 predicted proteins | sample III_Bog_N3_2_FD_194543 | JGI IMG/M metagenome (GOLD analysis project Ga0302278, IMG submission 194543) | Peat permafrost microbial communities from Stordalen Mire near Abisko, Sweden - III_Bog_N3_2 | ecosystem: Environmental > Terrestrial > Soil > Wetlands > Peat | place: Sweden: Abisko... | reverse complement strand
GTGGTCCACCGCGAAGCTTCCTTGCACGAGTCGGCGCGCCTCCTCGACGAGCTGCTTCATTTCGATCGGTGCCGAGCTCTCCGTATGCGATCCGCGCGCCGGGCGAAACTCCAACGCGCCCATGCCGCGTTTGCCCATGTAGGCCAGCCGGTCGAGTATTGTGATGGCGCTCTTTTCGATGCCTTTGGTTGCCATCCAGGCGTCGATGAGTGCATTGCCGAAATCGTCGGGAAGGGCATCGGCCAGCATCGAGGGAAGGCCGAAATACGTTGCCTTCGGAAGCGTGGGGAAAGTGAATGTCTGGCGGCGATCCGAGAGGGGCATCGTCAGCGGCGCCAGTTCTATGCCCTGCCTCTTCCAGGATGGCTCGTACTCGAAGGCGTAGCATCCGAGCGCTGGGTCTGCTGTTGCGGCTCCTACCCTCTTGCCCCATAGGAGCACTTCAATGACATCGACGGGCTTCATAGAAGCCTACCCCGTGATCCGGAAGATTGGCGTACCCTCCGCTTTGCTTTCGAACTGCGTAGCAGAGCTAAAGGGCTTACCGACGGCTTGGGAGCAAGCAATTCCAGGCCGTCTAAGGAGTCAAGAGCCTTTAAGACTCGCAGGAGCGACTCGACAGTTGATCCTCGGCCAGCTTCGAGATTCCGCAGAGCTTTCTCGGATAGCCCAGCCTTCTCGGCAGTGGTAATTTGATCGAGATTCTTGGAGAGACGAAGAGCCTGAAGCTGTTCTCCAAGCAGGACTTGGAGTTCCGAGATCGACCTAAAGGACAAATCGCTCATATCGGAATAATACTACCGATTAAAGCGCAAAGCAACGATAATCGGTGGAACTATGCCGTTTATGCGAAATGTATCCAAGCCGTAGGCCGCGACTCGATGTGGCAAGTGTCGCTTCCAATATCCTAGTATCAATTGTACGGTGCCTCTTCCGCATTGCTCCCCTCCTTCTTGCCGGCCTTTTCATGGCAGGCTGCGCACCAAGTCACTACAGCAAGGGCATATCCTCGTTCGCCGCCGCCGCCGCGCCCGCGCTGGACAAGGTAGACGCCTCCTACACCGCGGTCAACGACGTCCATATCTTCGAGGAACAGACCGAGCTGGTCGCTCAGTATGACACCAGCGGGTACCGCCTGGGGCAGATCAAGGCACTCATATCGCCCGAAGAACTGGAAGCCAGAACGCAGGCTGTTTCGGTGCTGCGCCGGTACTCTCAGGCGATTGGGGACCTGGCGGCAGGGAAACAGGCCCAAACTGCGCTCAGGAGCCTCTCGCCGGCGCCGGTGGCCCCTACCACTGCCGCAGCAGCTGCGAGCGGCAAGATGACCCCACAGCAGATGGGCCTCATCCTGTCTGGACTCGACGCTGCGCTCAAACTCTACCTCGACCGCAAGGTTAGGGGCAGAGGCATACCTCCGCCTGCTGCTTGACCACCTTCGGCCGGAGTGAATGGAATCAGCGCAGCAGAGAAAGGCCAGGTCTTCGGACCTGGCCCTTGTCTTTTGGCCGTGGTGTAATGTGGTGAAGGCATGGAATCCAAATGGTTGGGACACAGATAAGCCTTACAATGGTGCTTCTCTAACTTGAGCTGCAAGAAAGCCGTGCCCGTGGGAACTACGACTGCTCTTGGATTTGAATCGAAGCTCTGGGCTACTGCCGACGCTCTGCGCAACAACATGGACGCGGCGGAGTACAAGCATGTCGTCCTGGGGCTGATCTTCCTCAAGTACATCTCCGACGCCTTTGAGGCGAAGCACGCCGAACTTGAAGCCCAGCGGGCCGACGGGGCCGATCCCGAGGACGCGGATGAGTACCGCGCCGCAAGCATCTTCTGGGTGCCGAAAGAGGCGCGATGGGACCATCTGAAGGCCAACGCGCCACAGCCCAAGATCGGCACCTATGTGGACGACGCCATGAGCGCCATCGAGCGCGATAACCCGTCCCTCAAGGGTGTACTCCCCAAGGACTACGGTCGCCCCGGCCTCGACAAGCAGCGGCTGGGCCAGCTCATCAACCTCGTCAGCGACATCGGCCTGGGCAGCCCCGCCGACCGCGCCAAGGACGTTTTGGGCCGGGTCTACGAGTACTTTCTCGCCATGTTCGCCAGCGCCGAGGGCAAGAAAGGCGGGCAGTTCTATACGCCGTCCTGGGTGGTCCGGGTTCTGGTCGAGGCGCTCGCCCCATACAAGGGCCGCGTCTATGACCCTTGCTGCGGCTCCGGCGGCATGTTCGTGTCCAGCGAGAAGTTCATCGAGGCTCACAGCGGCAAGGTCGGCGACATCTCTATCTACGGGCAGGAATCGAACTACACCACATGGCGGCTGGCCAAGATGAACCTCGCCATTCGCGGCATCGACGCGCAGATCGCCCACGGTGACACCTTCCACAGCGACCGCCATCCTGATCTGAAGGCCGACTATGTGCTCGCCAATCCGCCCTTCAACGACAGCGACTGGCGAGGTGAGCTGCTCAAGGAAGACAAGCGCTGGATCTACGGTGTGCCGCCCGCCGGCAACGCCAACTTCGCATGGGTGCAGCACTTCATCTATCACCTGGCGCCCACGGGGCTGGCGGGGTTCGTGCTGGCCAACGGCTCCATGTCGTCGAACCAGTCCGGCGAGGGCGAGATTCGCCAGAAGATGATCGAGGCGGACATTGTGGACTGCATGGTGGCCCTGCCCGGTCAGCTCTTCTACTCCACGCAAATTCCCGTCTGCCTTTGGTTCCTCACCCGAAACAAAAAGAACGGGCGCTTCCGCGACCGGCGCGGCGAGACGCTCTTCATTGACGCACGCAAGATGGGAACTCTGACAGACCGCGTCCACCGCGAGCTGACCGACGAGGATATAGCCAGGATCGCAGGCACGTACCACGCATGGCGCGGCGATAAGGGAGCCGGAGAATACGCCGATGTACCCGGCTTCTGCAAGGCGGCGAAACTGGAGGAAATCCAGAAGCACGGCTATGTGCTCACGCCCGGCCGGTACGTCGGGGCTGAAGCTGTCGAGGACGACGGCGAACCCTTTGAGGAGAAGATGGCCCGGCTGGCCGCAACCCTCCGCAAACAGCAGGCCGAAGCGACCCGCCTAGATGCCGCTATCGCCACCAACCTCAAGGAGCTTGGCTATGGCGAGTAAGAAGACCCCCAACCCGCCTGCACCCTCCGACTCCTCGCCGGACCAAATCCTCATCTATACGGATGCGGGGCTCAATCTCCAGGTTCGGTTAGACGGGCAGACCGCATGGCTGACGCAGCTCCAAATGGCCGAGCTGTTCCAGACCACGAAGCAGAACATAAGCCTCCATGTTCTCAACATTTTAGAGGAAGGCGAGCAGGACCGGGAGGCAACTGTCAAGGAATACTTGACAGTTCAACAGGAGGGTTCCAGGCAGGTTCGGCGCCCGGTGGAGTACTACAACCTCGACATGATTCTGGCCGTCGGCTACCGTGTACGGTCGCAGCGAGGCACCCAGTTCCGGCAGTGGGCCACGACCCGGCTCAGTGAACTGCTGGTAAAGGGCTTCACTCTGGACGATGAGCGCATCAAGGCAGGGCGTACGCTCGGGCAGGACTACTTCGACGAACTGCTGGCGCGGATTCGTGACATTCGCTCCAGCGAGCGGCTCTTCTACCAGAAGATTACCGACATCTACGCCACCAGCATCGACTACGATGGCAATGCCGAGTTGACCCAGGAGTTCTTCAAGACGGTGCAGAACAAGATGCACTGGGCCGCGCACGGGCACACCGCTGCGGAGATCGTCCACCGGCGTGCCAACGCCAGCCAGCCGCACATGGGGCTCACCAGTTGGAAGAACGCGCCGCATGGGGCAGTGCGCAAGGCCGACGTGACTGTTGCCAAGAACTACCTGCAAAAGGAAGAACTGGAGGCGCTAAATCTCATCGTCTCTGCCTACCTGGACTTTGCCGAATTACAGGCTCGCGGTCATCGCCCCATGCACATGCGCGAATGGATTTCCAAGCTGGATGCTTTTCTGCGTCTCAGCGAGCGCAGCATCCTGACAAACGCGGGCAAAATCTCCCATGCCCTGGCCGAGGAGCACGCCCACGCGCAGTTTGCTCAATTCGAGGAACAGCGCCGTCAGATCGAGTCGTCCCAACCCGTCAGCGACTTCGACCGGACCGTGGTGCAGATCAAGAAACTGGAAGCCCCCAAGCCGAAGCGAGTTCGCAAGGGAGACGCATAGTGACGAGTGAGCGCGAGCAACAAACGACCAAACAACAGGCCGAGGCCACACGGCTGGACGCAGCCATTGCCGCCAACCTCAAGGAGCTTGGGTATGGCGGTTGAATTCTTTTCGAATCCGTCGGGAGTTCCAAATGTTCCCAACGGTTGGAACGTTGCGGCCATAGAGAACTTGTGCTCACGGGTCACCAGCGGTGCTACCCCGCTCCGGAGCAATGCGGAGTACTACGATGCCGGAACCATCCCGTGGATCAGGACCCAAGAGTTGAAAGACGGGATCATACGCGAATCCGCCCAAAAGATTACACCTGCCGCCCTCAAAGAGACATCGGCTAAGCTCTTTCCGGTCGATACCGTCCTGATGGCGATGTATGGAGACGGTAAGACGATCACGAGTCTTGGAATTTTGGGAATAGAAGCTGCGACGAATCAGGCCTGCTGTGCCATGATCACCGACCCGACGCGCTGCTTACCCAGATTCCTCTTCTACAATTTGAGACATCACAGAGATGACATCATCCACATCGCAACAGGTGGCGCCCAAAGAAATTTGAGCGGAGCGATTATCAGGCGCTTCGCGATCAGTGTGCCGCCTCTCGATGAGCAAGCGGTGATTACAGGTATCCTTGGCACACTGGATGACAAGATCGAGCAGAACCGGAAGATGAACGAGACTCTGGAGGCGATGGCGCGGGCACTCTTCAAATCATGGTTTGTGGACTTCGATCCCGTCCGCGCCAAAGCTGAAGGCCGCGACCCCGGCCTCCCCGTTCACATCGTCGCCCTCTTCCCTGATTCTTTCGAGGACTCCGAAATTGGGGAGATTCCGACGGGATGGTCGGTGCTTGGTTTAGACGACACGGCGCGATTCTTGAATGGCCTCGCGATGCAGAAGTTCCCGCCAAAGGGTGACCGCTTTCTCCCTGTTATCAAGATTTCACAACTTCGCGCCGGAGATATGACAGGAGCCGACAAAGCGAGTGCTGATCTCGCCCCGGAATATGTTGTGGAAGATGGAGACGTGCTGTTCTCGTGGTCCGGCTCCCTTGAATGTGTTCTCTGGCCTGGAGGGCGTGGCGCATTGAATCAGCACCTCTTCAAAGTCACGTCAAAAAAGTTTCCGAAATGGTTCTACTTTCTCTGGATTCATTGGCATCTTGAGGACTTCCGGCATATAGCTGCTGGCAAGGCAACGACAATGGGACACATCCAACGGCATCATCTCACCAGCGCGAAGGTGCTCGTTCCCCCGCCGGAACTACTGCAAGCGATGAGCGGTTTCATGCACCCGATCATCGAAAGCATTTGGCGTCGCAAAGTACAGTCCCGCACTCTCGCCGCCCTGCGCGATATGCTTCTGCCCAAGCTCATCTCCGGCGAACTGCGTGTGCCTGAAGCTGCCGGTCTAACATCAGTGCCAGGGATGCGATGAAGAAATTCACCGAATCCGACGTTGAAGAGGCCACGCTCGAATGGCTTGAGGGTCTGGGCTACACAGTCCTGCACGGCCCGGAGATCGCCACTGGGGAGCCAGCCGCCGAACGCGACGACTCGGGTTACCACGATGTCATCCTGGAGCGGCGACTGCGCCAAGCGCTTGAGCGGCTCAATCCCAAGCTGCCCCCGGAGGCCCTCGAAGACGCATACAAGAGGCTGACCGTTGCCGACGAGCCGTCGTTGGTGACCTGCAACCATGCCCTGCACCAGCGGCTCGTGGAGGGCGTCACGGTGGAGTACACCCGCCCGGATGGCTCCATCGGCGGGGCACTGGTTCATGTGATCGACTTCGACAACCCGGACAACAACGACTGGGTAGCGGTAAACCAGTTCACCGTGGTGGAGGGCCAGAACAACCGGCGGCCTGATGTGCTGATCTTCCTGAACGGCCTTCCCATTGTCCTGATGGAGCTGAAGAACCCGGCGGATGAGAACGCCACCATCTGGAGGGCCTTCGACCAGATCCAGACCTACAAGGCGCAGATTCCCTCGCTCCTCACCTATAACGAGCTGCTCATCATCTCCGACGGCCTGGAAGCGCGGGTTGGTTCGCTCACAGCGACGACCGAGCGCTTTATGCCCTGGCGCACGATCGAAGGTGAGGCGCTGGCGCCCGCTTCGCTGCCGCAGCTTCAAGTGGTATTGCAGGGCCTGCTGGACAAGCGCCGGTTGCTGGACTTCATCCGCTACTTCGTTGTATTTGAGGACGAAGGCGGCGGCATCCTGACCAAGAAGATCGCCGGGTACCACCAGTTCCACGCGGTGAACCGGGCACTGGCCGAGACGCTGAAGGCGACCGATGAAACAGGCGACCGGCGGGTGGGGGTGGTGTGGCACACGCAGGGCAGCGGCAAGAGCCTGACCATGGCCTTCTATGCAGGGCGGCTGGTTCTGGAAACCGCGCTGCAGAACCCCACCATCGTGATGCTCACCGACCGCAACGACCTGGACGACCAACTCTATGGGACGTTCTCTCGTTGCCATGAACTGCTGCGTCAAGACCCTGTGCAGGCGGAGGACCGCGAGCACCTGCGGTCGCTGTTGCAGGTTTCCTCTGGCGGCGTGGTCTTTACCACCATCCAGAAGTTCATGCCGGCGGAAGGTGAGCGGTATCCCGCTCTTTCCGACCGGCGCAACATCATTGTGATGGCCGACGAGGCCCACCGCAGCCAATACGATTTTATCGACGGCTTCGCCCGGCACATGCGGGATGCCCTGCCGAACGCATCGTTCATCGGCTTCACCGGTACCCCAATCGAGAAGGCCGACGCGAACACTCGTGCAGTCTTTGGCGACTACATCAGCGTATACGACATTCAGCGTGCCGTCGAGGACAAGGCAACGGTTCCGATCTACTACGAGAGCCGCCTGGCCAAGCTGCAACTGGATGAACGTGAAAGACCGAAGATCGACCCAAGCTTTGAAGAGGTAACCGAAGGCGAAGAAGTCGAGCGACGCGAGAGGCTTCGTACCAAGTGGGCAGCGCTGGAGGCTGTTGTCGGGACGGAGAAGCGTCTGAAGACGATAGCGGAAGACCTCGTCCAGCACTTTGAGGCCCGGCTGGATGCCATGGACGGTAAGGCAATGATTGTGTGCATGAGCCGCCGCATCTGCGTGGAGCTGTACCAGCAGATCGTGAAATTGCGGCCGGACTGGCACAACGACGCCGATGATGCCGGAGTACTGAAGGTAGTAATGACCGGCTCGGCGGACGATGGGCCTGAATGGCAGCAGCACATCCGAGACAAGCGCCGCAGAGAGGCGCTGGGAAAGCGGTTTAAGAAAGCCAGTGACCCATTCAAGGTTGTGATCGTGCGCGATATGTGGCTCACCGGCTTCGATGTACCGCCTCTGCATACCATGTATGTGGACAAGCCGATGCGGGGGCACGGGCTGATGCAGGCCATCGCCAGGGTGAATCGTGTCTTCAAGGACAAGCCCGGTGGCCTGGTGGTGGATTATCTGGGAGTTGCGCAGGAACTGAAGCAGGCCCTGAGCACATATACGGAGAGCGGCGGGGCTGGGCGCACGGATATCCCGCAGGAAGAGGCTGTCGCGGCCATGCGGGAGAAATACGAGGTGTGCTGCGGGCTCTTCCACGGGTTCAACTGGTCCGCATGGGCGAGCGATTCTCCAACAGAAAGGCTGGCGCTTCTACCCAATGCACAGGAGCATATTCTCAGCCGTGAGGACGGCAAGAACCGGTTCGTCAAGGCAGTCACCGATCTCTCGACTGCATTCGCTCTTGCGGTACCACACGAAGAGGCGATCAAGATTCGCGACGATGTCGGCTTCTTCCAGGCCGTGCGTGCTGTGCTCACGAAGGCGGTAAGCCAGCAGTCCCGTCCAGAGCATGAACTGGAAGCCGCCATCCGGCAGATCATCTCCAGGGCGGTCGTATCAGATCAGGTTGTAGACATTTTCGCCGCGGCTGGGTTGAAGAAGCCCGACATCTCAATTTTGTCGGATGAATTTCTTTCCGAGGTCAGCCATCTCCCGCAGAAGAACCTTGCCGTTGAACTGCTGCGCAAATTACTGAACGATGAGATCAAAACGCGCTCCCGCCGAAACGTTGTGAAGTCGCGGCTGTTCTCAGAACTACTGGATGGCACTATTCGGAAGTACCAGAATCGCGCAATCCAGACTGCCCAGGTAATCGAGGAACTGATTGCCCTGGCCAAGCAGATGCGCGACGAGTCAGCAAAGGGTGCGGAACTTGGCCTCTCCGAGGACGAGGTTGCCTTTTACGACGCCCTGGAGGTGAACGACAGCGCCGTCAAGGTACTTGGCGACGCTACGCTCAAGACCATCGCTCGCGAACTGGTGGAGACAGTGCGCCGGAACACGACCATTGACTGGACCGTCCGCGAGAATGTCCGGGCACACCTGCGAGTTCTGGTGAAACGCATCCTTCGGAAATACGGTTATCCCCCGGATAAGCAAGAGAAGGCCACGCTGACAGTGCTGGAACAAGCAGAAGCCTTGTCCGCGGGATGGGCGGCAGCATACTAGAACGTAGACGGCATGGTTCCGCCCGAGATGGTTCTCACAGTCGACCAAATGAGCAAGCGGGCATGGACGAAACCCTTTGCCCGTGCAGTATCCCAGTGAACGTCAAGGCCGCGATTACAAGATATCCAATCCAGAGATAACTGGCCATGCGCGTGTGCGCGGCCCCCTCCATTGCCTTGGTGTCCATAATCGAGTAGCCAATCAGCCACCCTGCAGCACCGGACCCACGGCAATCGCCTCTCCGGCAGGCGTAGCTCCTGGTGAAGTCACCGAGAAGCGAACGCCCGGCGAGGAACTCTGTCCTTGCAGCATGCGGTCAATGGCCGCGCTCAGGCTTGTTGTGCGATACAGTGCCAGCACCCGTCCGTTGCTAGACTCGATTCGCCAGAGGTCATGCACGGCCTCACCGTGTAAGAGGCCTCGCTAAGCTGTACGCAGTCGCTCTTCGGCACCAGCTCCAGCTGCTTCCGTCCCAGCTCGACGACGGCTTCAAGGATACCGTCCCGGAAGATCTCTCCGTTTAACCGGAATTGCCACTTTCGCAGTCCCAGTTCCAGCAATCGCAATCCCCTTACCCAAGTAGGCCGATAACGCTATTTCAGCGTCAACTCTCACTGAGTTGCCTTTCTAGTCTTCAGTGGATAACGAGTGACAAGAAGCTGACGAGGTTCAGCCCAATTGTATTTAACAACGAATTCCGATTATCAGCTAAAGCAGTTTCCACGAGCTTGATAGCCGCCCTCACTTGTGCTGAATCGCCTCAGGCGCGCGATCCCGATCCAGCGGCCGCAACTTTACCGTCCACTCCAGCGCCGCCTTCACAGGGGGAAAGCAGACCGTTGCGGTGCAAGCCTGGTATTCGAGTTGGCCGGTGACGCGCATCTCCGATTCCTGAGCGAACGACGGCATCGTCTTGGGGTTTACTTGGGCCGACACGATCGTGGACAGAACCGTCTTGCCCGTATACACAGGGACCACTTGGTGTAGCTCCGGAAAGTTCATCGTCTCCGGCGCTGGGTAGCTCACATTTTGCGCAGCATAGAGATCGGATGCATCGATCTTCACCGAGACGGGGCGATAATCCATCTTTTCCGCGCCGGCCGCATACACATGCGTCTCCGGCCCCGGCGTCAGGCTCACCAGAAGCTGGACCAGGAAGCCGGGAGTCACCTCGTCATCGGATTGCGACGTGGTCACAGTCACGTGCGGCGTGGCATCCAGCTGCCGCGAGGGCGCCGGCAGCGAAAAGCCATTGAACAGCGCATCGTACACGTTGCTGGCCGTCCAACGATTCGCCACCCCTGACCCGAAGAAGCGCTTCTCGATCGTTCCGTGTGGATCGATGAGATAGTAACCCGGGTAGGGAATGCCCACCTGCATTCCCGTCGCCTGGGTATTGCGAATCCCAAAGGCGTCGATCACCGAGGAAGTTGGGTTAGAAAGCAGCGGATAAGTAATCGAGCGGCGCTTGGCGAAATCCGCAAGGATCGCCGGCGAATCGTAGCTCAGCGCGGCGATCTGAATTCCCTTGGCCGCGAAGGCGTTCTGCGACCGCTCCAGATCGACCAGCTGCCCCTTGCATAAGGGGCACCAATCCGCCGACCGGAAAAAGAGCAACACAAGCCCCTTGGGCCCGGTCAGCGAGCTCAGGTTCTGGGTCTTGCCAGTCTGGTCCTGAAGCGTGAACGAAGGAGCCTTGGCCCCCGGTTGGAGCCCGCCAACTTCCTGGCCAGCGGTCATGAACGATCCTGCAAGCAACGCCAGACCTACGGCCGTAATGCGCCAGACATCCGCTTTCGAGAGCATGCCATCCTCCAGAATCCGTTTGGGCTGGAATTCCCATTTTGCTTGCCCGATGACGAGAGAATACAGCCCCGAATGCCCGGCTCACCTAATTTTCGCATTCGCTCCAAGGGCAAGATACTGTCGTTCCCGCAGGTCCTCTGTCCAGGTCAAAAACCCTGACTTGCCTGATTTCGAATCCATTTCACAGACACCTCTGCGTCAACTCCTGTTCGGCCCGAGTATTTCTGTACCAACGTGAGTGTTCGTCTTCGGCTGAATTGAAGAGCCTGTAATGTTAAGCTATTCAGTAAAGTCCCCCGGACGATGCCCGCGCCCGTCGCTTTACCCCAAATCCCAGTATTTTATGCATATGACGGTTTGGCAGTGTCTTTGACTACTTGTAGTGATGCCGAATTTCAGACGGTGAAAAGGAGTTCCCTTTCGATGAAAAGCCGGATTCCGTTTGGTAAGCGGACAGCATCCAAGAACATGGATGAAAAAAACACGGAACTCCTCTCTTTTTTGTCTTCTCTTGTGCACGGGCACCTGGTGCATACCGCGCGGTACTTCGGCGCAGACGCACGATGCGAGCCTGCCGGACAACCCGCAACCGACAATTGAGTCCAGGCATGTGGGTGACGGCACGTACTTCGACGGGGTGGTGACGTGGAAGGAGATGCCGGGGCGCTTTGCGCACAACCAGAAGGAGATCTGGCTGTCACCGCTGCAACTGGCGAAAGGGCGGGGCTGGATCCCGACCCTGGTAGTCGTGGGGGGAACGGCGGGACTCATTGAGGCGGACCCTCACATCATGCCGTACTTCCGCGCCCATGCGACGAACCTGGATGACCTGAACGACGTGTTCGACCAGTGGATCACGACGGGAGAGGTGGTGGCTCTACCTGTATCGCTGCTGGGGGTGGGGTATGCGCGGCATGACTCCTATATGACGAGCACCGCGATGCTGGCGGGCGAGGCCTATGCCGATTCGGCTGTGGTGGACCTTGCCGTAAAGGCGGTGACGCGCAGAGATCGACCGAGCGATGTCCCGGCGGGGGAGAGTTTCAACCACACGTTTTTCGATAGCGGGATGTCGCCGTTCAAGGGCAGCAGTTTTCCTTCGGGGCACGCTGCAGGCGCGTTTTCGGTGGCCACGGTGGTTGCAACGCGGTACAAGAACCACAAATGGGTGCCATGGGCCGCGTATGGATTTGCGACCGCGGTGAGCCTTTCGCGGATCACGAACCTTGCTCATTTTCCTTCAGACGTTTTCTTGGGGGCAGCGCTTGGGTTCACGACGACGCGGTTCCAGGTACTCCACCCGCAATGACACGAGGGAAGGCTTCTTTGGAAACAGCGATCGATCGGTGCTCGCGGCTGAGATAGAAGCTTCAGCGTTTCGCTATCGACGTTCGGGTGTTGTTGAAGTTCGACGAGCTTGTGGGCTCAAGCAATCCAAATCCTGCTCGAACGACTTTCAACCACATAGGGCGTACATGTGGTGGTCATCCGCGACGCCAGCGGCTTAGTTCAAACGATGCTTCTATGAGAAGGTCGCTTCTGTCGTTGATGCATAACAGCATCCGGCAGGGCGTGGGAAGACGCAGGTTCGTGATGTTTTCCACTCCCCATTTCAAAACAGAACGGCGTTTTATCGGGACAGATCCATAATATCCGGCGGGGAGATTGCCCGTCGTTCACCCACAATCTACTGTGGGCCGGGGCAGGTGTCACTCAGCGTGTTACTCAGACCTTCCTTCTGGATCTCCAGCGTTGCTCGCGGAGTGCCGTTGCTGCCTGCCCGAGTGATGTGAAAAACATAGATTGTTTCATAATCGTCGTTCGTCCATTCAGGCAACTGTGCTGGAGTGGTTCCGTAGTACTTGAGCACCTGCTCGGCGAACTCATAGAGCTTATTGTGTTCCCAGGCTACAAAAATCAGCGAGTGTGCATAGGCCGGTTGCAGCAATTCCTTCTGGAGTTTATCGATCTGTTGGAACCCTATCTGAGTATTCACCGGCATTCCGAGACGGATTGCGGTCGGCTCAATGGTCGCCAGCGGCCTTACATAGGAGTAAGTCGGCAGAATTCTGCCGTCCTTCACCTGCATGCTCGGATTTGGCGCATAGATGAAATCCGGCTTGCCGTATCGTCCGATGAGCACGGAGGGAAGCGCGAGCGCCCGGTTGAGACCCTTGCAGGTCAACTGGCCAAGTCCGCCGGGGGGCTTCTCGCCATGACGCAGCAGCACGATGGTCTCTCCTTCGACTGGTGCCGTCTGCGCGCCAGAGATTGGGAGATTCCCCAGCAAACAGGTGAGAACGATGCTCAGTCTAAACAAGTATTGAAGAATAGACTTTTGTTTCAAGGGGTAACTCCTCGCAGCGGATTTAGCCCACAAATTGTACGACACAAGCGTGTCAGTTTCTTCCAAGGCCGTTCCCGTGTACTTCGGAAAACCATCCTTCAGACCGCCCCCTAGTGCAATGACAGCGCAGGCTGTTTGGCTGCGGGCAGCGAAACGCCGAGGAGTTGTGCGAGGGTTGGCGCAATTTGGCGCATGTTGATTACGCCAAGGTCTCTTCCATGTGCGATGCCTTGGCCTGTGACGAAGAACGAAGCGCGCATCTCGGGCGTGGTGGCCGGGTTGTAGCCGTGCGCGCCCTTCTGCGATGAGTCGGTGACCAGAGGGCCGGAGATTGCGCTGCCGTTGCAGTAACCGGATCGGAATGTGACGACGAAGGGTGCGTCGGGAAAGCCTCCGAGAGCGGCGACGGCGGCGTGATCGAGTATCGCCTCGATGCCATTGGCTGGATCGGCGGCCAGCTTGTCGAGCAGGGCATGCACCGTGTCGCGGGTTGCCGTGTCGGCGGGGTCGTACAGGACGATGGGAGCCATGCATCCGGCGATCCACGGTTGCGCCTTCCACGACTTGACCTCGACCATGCCGCTGGGCGATTTGTCAATCTGAATGAGACCCGCCTGAATGAATGGGATGTAGAGGTTGGTGGCGTGGTCCACCTTGGCGAAGCCGTGGTCGGAGACGATAATGATGACGGCGTTGGGGTAGTTGCGCAGCTCCTGCGCGGAGAGCCGCGCCAGCATTCCGTCGATGCCTTCAAGGTCGGCGTTGGCCTCAGGACTGAAGGGGCCGTGCATGTGTTCTTCTTCGTCGAGTGAGCAGAGGTGAATGGTCATGAACTCTGGGCGATGCTGCTCCAGGATGTCGAGTGAGTAGCGGGTGCGGACTTCGTCGCCGTCCAGGGTGGTGTCGTTGCCCATCATGTAGGGCGTGGCCGTTCGTTGGGCGATTCGCGTCAGTTCCCCGTCTGGACGGGAGATGGCGTTCATCAGGAAGCGGTCGTCGGGATTGACGGGTTCGGTCAACCCGGACGTGCGCCAGTACTCGGGGATGAGCGTGTCGATCGAAGTGGCGTCGACGGTGACGGGCCAGGAGACGCTGGCGGTGTGTAGCCCGGCGTCGCGCGTAGCCGACCAGAGCGTGGGAGTTTTAATCTGATCGGCGTACCAGTACCACGCACCCGCGAGGGTGCGCTCGGGATCAAACCGGGTGTTGTTCAGAATGCCGTGCTCGGCGGGCCAGACGCCGGTGACCAGCGTGGTATGGCTGGGGTAGGTGACGGTGGGAAAGACGCCTGTGACGCCATCGGCGTATGTTCCATCGGCTAGCATGCGGCGCAGGTTGGGGATGCGCAGATGGTGCTCGTTAGCCTGGGTGACGTAGTCGGGACGCAGGCCATCTACCGAGATAAGGAGAACCGGCTGGTGCGTTTGAGCGAGCAACGGTGAGACGGCGAGCAGGAGGCAGAGCGCAAGCATGGACTTCGGCATAGCCCACAAATTGTACGACATAAGCGTGTCAGCTTCATGACAACTCCTCATCGCCAAATGTTAGTGACCTAGGTAAGCGGAGCATTGCCAATGCGATTTCTGATAGATTTCTGGATACGGACGAAGGGCTATCGTTCGACCATCTTCGTGGGGATGAAGAACTCTGTTCGACGCCTAATTCTATGCTCAAGCTGTTGACTTCAACGACGTCGATCCTGATGTTTGTGCTTGGATCTGCATGGCCTGCGTTTGGTCAAGTGAACAGGGGCGAGCTTCGCCTGAGGGTGACAGACCAGGCGGGACTTGGTCTGAAGGCTTCTGTCACTGTTTCCAGTGAGGCAAACCAATTCCGGAATGCGTTCACCACGAGCGACGCGGGCGAAGTCGACCTCAAGACGCTGGCCTTTGGCATTTATCTGGTACGGGTTGAGAAGCCGGGCTTTGCGGCAGCCACGGAGACATTGGAAGTAAGATCGGCACTGCCTGCCGAACACAAGATCCGGCTTACGGTTGAGCCGGTAACGACTACGGTGCAGGTAAACAGTACAGCACCGCTGATCGACCCGGATCGGGTTTCCTCGATTACGCAGATTGGTTCCCACCAGATAGAGGAGCGTGTGGGATCGCTGCCGGGCAGGTCGGTGCAGGACCTGGTGAACTCGCAGCCTGGCTGGCTGTACGAAGGCAACGCCGTGCTGCATCCACGCGGCTCGGAGTACCAGACACAGTTTGTAATTGATGGAATCCCGCTGACCGACAACCGCTCGCCCAGCTTTGGCCCGGAGATCGAGGCCGACGATCTGGACTCCATCAGCATCTATACCGCTGGCATTCCCGCCGAGTACGGCCGCAAGATGGGCGGCGTCGTCGAACTCAACACTCACCGGGAGACCGGCGACGGTCTGCACGGACAGGTGATCCTGTCCGGAGGCAGCTACGATACCGCTGCCTCCTACGCACAGATGCAGGACGTATGGGGCAGGAACAGCTTCGGAGTGAGCGCGTCGGGTAGCATGTCTGCCCACTATCTGAATCCGGTGGTCCCGGAAAACTACACCAATCGAGGGACGACGGGAGATTTCTCCGTCAACTATGAACGCGATCTGTCGCAAAGCGACCGGCTGAGTCTGAGCGTTCGCCATGAGCTGTCACGGTTCGAGATTCCCAATGAGCTGGTGCAGGAGCAGGCGGACCAACTACAGACCGGCGATAACTTTGAGACCCTGGGAACATTCCGCTACCAGCACATCCTGTCGCCGGACAGCCTGTTTACGCTAGCCGGCATGGTGCGCGACAACGCCAACGATCTGTACTCCAACCAGAACTCGACTCCGATCATCGCCACCCAGCACAACGATTTTCACGAGGGCTATTTCAAAGCGGCGTTCTCGCTGCACCACGGAATTCAGGAATTCAAGGCGGGAGTAGAATCGGACACCGTATTTCTGCATGAGAACTTCAACTACTCCATCACCGATCCCACGCAGTTTGACCCTGGCACACCCACATCTCCACAACCTTTTTTTGCCAGCGACACTGACCTTGAGCCATCCGCCTTTGTTGAGGATCTGGTTCGTCTTGGCAAATGGACGGTGAGCGCCGGGCTGCGCTGGGATCACTATCAGCTTCTGCTCAACCAGAACGCATTCAGCCCGCGCATCTCCATTGGGCGTTCTCTACCATCGCTCAATATGGTTCTGCACGCTTCCTTCGATCGCGTCTTCCAGACGCCTTCGTTTGAGAACATCCTGATTACCAGCTCGCAATGGATCAACCAGATTGACCCATCCGTCCTTCACCTGCCTGTGCAACCGTCTAAGGGAAACTACTACGAGAGCGGCCTAAGCGAGGCCATCGGAAACCGGGCGAGCGTTGATGTCAATATCTACCGCCGCGATGTAAGGAACTTCGCCGACGACGACCAGCTCCTGAACACCGGCGTCAGCTATCCCATTGCATTCGACAAGTCGGTGATCTACGGCGCGGAAGCAAAGCTCACTCTTGTTCGCCTCGGCAAGCTCTCGGGATACGCGAGCTACTCCTATATGGTGGGTGCCGCGTGTTACCCGGTTACGGGCGGTCTTTTCCTGGGAGACGACGCCATCGCAGCTCTCAATCAGACCACCGGCCACTTTCCCGACTCGCAGGATCAGCGCAACACGCTGCGGACACGCTTCCGCTATCAGATTGCGCCGCGCATCTGGCTCGCAGCGGGTGCCACCTATGGATCGGGTCTGCCCTTCGCCTACAACGGCGATGAACCCACCGCACTCTCCGAGTATGGGCAGCAGGTGATTAGCCGTATCAACTTCGCTCGTGGCCGCATCCTGCCGCTGCTCGCCGTGAACGCCTCGCTCGGTACAGACATCTACAAGGGGGACCGCGTTACTACGCGCTTCCAGGCCGATGGGGACAACTTGAATGATCGGCTGAACATTATCGACTTCGGGGGACTATTTTCGGGCAACGCAATCGCGCCCGGACGAAGTTTCGCTCTGCGCCTTACCACCAGCTTCTAGCATGAGAAACAGCCCGGAGCAGCACCCTGCGCTCCTACGCGCCACATCTGCCGGGGCAGTCCCGATAGGGATCTATCGTTTCCCAGTACCTATCGGTGCATAGGCATCAGAGTAAAGTCCTTGCGTTTTCCTTCGCTTAAACTTGCATCCCATGCGCATTGAAAACAATCTACTTGAATAATGCCCGCAACTCAACCGACAATCCGCAAGCATCACTCCATGGGCCGATTGCTCGCCCGTCGACTGCTAGCCATTGCTTTGTTGCTGACCTTCGTCTCGCCTTTCGTTCTGCCACTTTTCGCTGCAACCGCCGACCCCGAAGCATCGCTCCCTGCCTGCTGCCGCCGTCACGGAAAGCACCACTGCAATATGACGATGGCGATGATGGCGATGCTCGCCGCCTCCAGCGGCCCGGCACTCACCACTCCGCCCTGCCCGCTCTATCCCACCGCAGCCGCGCCCGCGCGCATCACGCCCGCGTACATCGCCGCGCTGCCGCCGCTCTCTATCGCAATCCATCGCGAACCCGCGCCACCAACAGCTACCCCGCTCCGCGCCAAACTCATTCTTGCGCCGTCGCGCTTCACCCGCGGCCCTCCGACCCGCTCCGCCTGAACCGTCGCAAAATCCGATTCAACCTTACACGGCTCGCGTTACACAGACGACCTGCGCCCTTGCATCGTCACGAACTCGTGACCACGGAGCATCATGCGATCTTCCCTTCAGAAACTCTCGCTGGCACTCGCACTCTACCTGCTTTCAGCATCCATTGCACACGCCACTGTCTTCTCGCAGCTACAGGGCGTCGTCCACGATCCGCAGCATCGCCCGCTCGCCGCCGCGCACATCACCCTCGCCGCCGCACACTCCGCCTTAACGCTCTCCACCGAGAGTAACGGCGAAGGCGCGTTCACCCTGCCCAACATCCCACTCGGCAACTACACCGTCACCGTCACTCACGCGGGCTTTGCAACGCTGCAGCAGTCGCTCACCGTCCACTCGGACACCACGCCCATCCTGCATCTTCAGCTTCAGGTCGCCAGCGTTTCGCAGACGGTCAACGTCACCGCGCAGGCCGCGAGTATCGACACCGTAACCCCCACAACGCTCGTCGACCGCATCGAGATCGCCGAGACTCCCGGCGCAGACCGCACCAACTCCATGGCCATGATCACCGACTACACTCCCGGCGCATACATGACGCACAACATGCTGCACATGCGCGGAGGCCATCAGGTCGCATGGCTCATCGACGGCGTCGAGATTCCCAACACCAACATCGCCAGCAACCTCGCCGCGCAGATCGACCCCAAAGACATCGACTACCTCGAAGTCCAGCGCGGCAGCTACACCGCCGACCTCGGCGACCGCACCTACGGCATCTTCAACGTCGTCCCGCGCACCGGCTTCGAGCGCGACCGCCAGGCCGAGCTTGTCCTCTCCGCAGGCAACTTCCTCCAGACCAACGACCAGCTCAGTTTCGGCGACCACAACACGCGCAGTGCGTACTACGTCAGCCTCAACGCCAATCGCAGCGACTACGGCCTCGCTCCGCCGATCGCTGCATTCCACCACGACGCCACTAACGGAGTCGGCGGCTTCGCATCACTCCTCTCCAACCGCACGCCCAAGGATCAGCTCCGTCTCGTCACCCAACTGCGCGAAGACTTCTTCCAGATCCCCTATGACCCCAATCCCAATGACTTCGAAAATCAGCAGTACGACTCCAGCGGCCTGCGCGACTCCCAGCATGAGACAGACGGCCTCGCCTCCTTCTCCTGGCTGCACTCCTTTAACTCGTCCACTGTGGTCCAGATCTCGCCCTTCGTCCACTACAACAAGGCTGGCTACAACTCCAATCCAAACGACACGCCCACCGCAACCACCGCCAACCGCTCCTCCACCTACGCAGGTGCGCAGGCCAGCATTACGACCACCATCGCCCGCAACACCCTGCAAGCAGGCCTCTACTCCTTCGGCCAGCATGACAACACCCTCTTCGGCGTCCTCTTCAACGACGGCAGCGGCACACTCCCCATCAGTGAGCCTGACACCTCGTCCGGCGGCGTGGTTGAAGAGTACCTCTCCGATAACTACAAGCCCACCGACTGGCTCACCCTCATCGCGGGCCTGCGTCAAGCGGGATTTCAGGGCCAGTTCACCGAATACTACACCGATCCCCGCCTCGGCGCGGCCCTGCGAATTCCCCGCCTCAACTTGGTCTTCCGAGCCTTTTACGGACGCTTCTACCAACCCCCGCCACTCCTCACACCCTCCGGCCCGGTCCTCGCCTTCGCCAGCGCCAACAGCACTACCCTCGTCCCCCTCCACGGCGAGCGAGACGAGGAGCACCAATTCGGCGTGCAGATTCCCTTCCGCGGCTGGCTGCTCGACGCCGACACCTTCAAAAACCGCATCAACAACTTCCTCGACCACTCCAACATCGGCGACTCAAGCATCTACTTCCCCGTCACCGTCGACGGAGCCCTCGTCCGCGCATGGGAACTCACCCTGCGCTCACCCCGCATCGCACGCTTCGGTCAGGCCCACCTCGCCTACTCCAACCAGATCGCAGAACAGCGAGGCAACATTACCGGAGGCCTCATCTGCACTCCCATCGGCGACCCCGCTTGCGACGCCGGCTTCTCCTACACTCCCGTTGATCACGACCAGCGCAACACGCTGAACATCGGCTTCAACGCCACGCTCCCCGCGCGCGCCTACGCCTCCACCAACGTCTACTACGGCTCCGGCTTCACCAACGGCACGCCCGACCCCACCACTCCCTACCCGAATGCCTACCTGCCCCAGCACACCACCTTCGATCTCGCCCTCGGCAAGAGCATCACCGAGAGCATCTCCGCCTCCATCACCGCCACCAACGTCGCCAATCGTCGTGTCCTGCTCGACAACTCCCTCACCTTCGGCGGCTTCCACTACAACGATCCCCGCCAGCTCTACGCCGAACTCCGCTACCGTTTCAAGTTTTGAGCAATATTATTCTCGCAAATCCTCACATATCCCTTGGTGCAACGCTGGCTTGGGCTATGTGGAGATCAGGCAAGGCGATTGGTGAACGTGGATAAAACTAAAGTTATTCCGTTGTCATGCTCATCGGCAGCGAAACAGGAGAAGCAGGAGAAGACAGAGAGCGTGAAGCTTATCCAAAGCAGAACAGCAAAGTCGGTCAGAGCTATCTATGCTGTATGGCTAGCGCTGCTGGCTGGCTGCATAGGACTAGGGCAGCGCAGCAGGTGCCGCAGGCAACGCTGTGGCCAAGGCCGCCGGTGTAGCTCCCGATGCAGCAGGCTGGGAAGCAGGCGCAGGCGAAGCGAGAAGCGTCCTGTCGGGATCGGAGTTTGTCGGCTGCACTGGCAAGGGCGCTCCCGGCTCCATCACGTTATCGTTCACATTGAAGACCAGCGCATTTTTGGGCAGCTCCATCCTGCCCTTGGCCAGATACGCCACCACCAGCCCGCCGGTCAACTCCGGGGTCAGAATCGCCATCGGGATCACATACCTCTTTTTCTTCATCAGCGACTCGGCCACGCCCTTCACCGGCTTGCTGCGCTTGATCGTCCCGGGCACCTGGGGAATCACGAACGCGGACATCTCCAGCTCAGGATGCTTCCTGCCATACTGCACCAGCGAGTGCGCCACCTGCTTCGGCGTGGTCATTCCAATGTCCGCCACGACGCTGCGATGGATCGCATCGGGCAGGTAGATGTTCAGCACCGAGCGCGAAAAATCAGCGCAGTTGTGGACGAAAATGTTGAAGTGGCCTTCGTTGCGCCGGTCGTTGAATAGCGCGATGAAGCGCTCATCCTGCTCGACCGTGCTGTCCACCTCAAAGCCATGGATGGTCCGGAGGTAGGACTCTCCGACCAACTCCGTCCACTCCCCCTTGGGTGTTCTTCCGTCACTGCCATTCGGCGCCAGTTCCAGCAGATGCTTCCTACGATAGGCATCACTCAGCGCGGCCACCTGCAGCTTGTCCACAGACTGTGGCACCTCGCTCACATCCTCCACCGCGTATAGATAGGGAATCAGCGGGATCGCAACCCAGTCCAGTCCGCCGACCTTGTGGTATCGGCTGATGACCACGCCGGACTCACCGGGCCGGCAGACGCGCAGCTCGGTCGGCGACGCCGCGCAGATGTGGTTCAGATACACCGCCGAGTGACCGGTCGGATTCATGGCCCCGAACCTGCCGTAGGGCTCTTCCATCAGTAGTGCCACGGAGGCATGGGCGCAGACAGCCTTCACCACGAACAACAACAGCAGCAAACCTGCCGCGCGGCCCAAACCGTTGCACAGAATAAGACTTGCCCGTCTACTCTTCCGCGACCTGTTCATGTCTATCCCATCCTCACCGCTGGCTGACCCGCTCGACAGGCATCGGGAAAGACGATCTATCCGCAGAACAACTCTTCGTTTGCGTACCTGCACTCCATTGGATGCATTCTCTGTCCACCGCGGGCGTTCCCTCAGGAATGGAACAATTGCACCTGGAATCTCCTTTTCGGCCCTGGTCCGGTCGGATTCCACCGCACTTCAGCAGTATGGCAAGGCAAAGATTGAATCCCGGTCGAAAAACAGGGCGATTCTAAGCAGCCCTGGACTCGAACGCGTAATCGAGAGCTTTCCTCTTCGATTTGTCCGACACTCCTTGCTCCTCAACTGAGGAGCAAAAAACGGGTTATTCGTCCACTTTGACCCACCGACCCGGCGAAGTATCTCAAAAAGGGGCGGACATTTCAGGCAGTTGGTGGAGTGACTATTTCGCAACAATTGACTTCGGCGAATCGCAGGTGAAGTTCTGACTCGTATACAAAGTCTCACTTGCACCATCTGTGGATGCCGGAAAGCACCCCCCCCCGTCCACAATCCTTGGCGAGGATGGGCGTTGTGATGGCTGTCACGAATACGATTTACAAAATCGTGTTACCAATGATTCATACAACCCTTCCAGTCCGTGAAGGATTTTGATCCGAAGGCGTTTCCCTTGTCGCGCATCCACGCTGTTGCTCTCTCTCTTGCGATAATTGTCGGTGTGCCCGGCAGTCTCTCAGCCCAACAGGCAGTCTCCATTCGGATCAGCGATCAGACCGGCGCGGTGATTGCCGGGGCTACCGTGCAGGTTCGAAGCGCGAACGGTAACGTACAAAGAACGACACAGTCGGATACGACCGGCTCCTCCAATATTTCTGGACTCGCGGCAGGCAATTATCGACTCGTGGTATCGAATCCCGGTTTTGAAAGCAAAGAAATCCCATTCACCATAGGGACCGCTGGGGTGCCGGCCGCGCTGCACATCTCTCTGGCTGTGAGCGCCGTGAGCACCACCATCAACGTGCAGGGCCGGGAGGATGACCTCATCCGAATTGCCGAATCCGGCACCCAGGGAACGGTGGGCGCAACGGAGATCCAGGATCGTCCGATTCTTCGTTCGGGAGAAGTTTTGGAGACGGTTCCCGGTCTCATCATCACGCAACACGCCGGCGGCGGCAAGGCCAACCAATATTATCTTCGCGGCTTCAATCTCGACCACGGCACGGATTTCGCCATCTTCATCGACGATATGCCGCTGAATCTGCCGTCGCATGCGCACGGCGAGGGCTACTCGGACATGAACACCGTCATCCCGGAGTTTGTGAAGCGGGTGAACTTCGAAAAAGGCCCTTATTACGCTGATGTCGGCAACTATGGCTCGGCTGGATCGGCCCATGTGGAATATTTTAAGACGCTGCCCCAGAACTTCTTCAAGGTGGAAGGCGGCACGTATGGCTATGGGCGGGCCGTCTTCGGCGTATCGCAAAAGCTCGGTTCGGGCAGTTTGCTGTACGGCGGAGAAGCGTATTACGATAACGGCCCATGGGTGCATCCGGATGCATATGCCAAATTCAATGGCTTACTAACCTACAGCCAGGGCGACGACGCCGATGGTGTCAGCATCACGGCCCGCGCTTACCACGGCAAATGGAATTCGAGCGATCAAATTCCCGTGAGCGCCGTGCCTCTCGTTGGTTTATACGGCACACTGGACCCGACTGACGGTGGCTACAGCCAGCGTTATAGCTTGCAGTCAGAGTGGCATCGCCAAGGCACAAATTCCGAGTCGAAACTCATGGCCTACGGATTTTATTATGATCTCGATTTATTTTCTGATTTCACTTACTACTTGGTGGACCCCGTTCGCGGCGACCAGTTCGAACAGCAGGACAGGCGCTGGGTAGTTGGGCTGGATGCACACCATACGATTTTCAGCCAATGGTTTGGCCGCAAGGTGGGAAACACCTTCGGCCTGCAAGTCCGCAACGATTGGATCAACAACGGCCTTTACGTGACAAAAAATCGCGTACGCATGGACAAAACCGATTACAACACCGGCGACCCTATCCCCCCGACTTTGCCCGCGATCAGGGAGCGGGATCGCTTTACGGACACGATAGGCAGTCTTTACGCGGAAAATAAAATCCAGTGGGCGAACAAATTCCGCTCGGTCGTGGCCCTGCGCGGCGATGACGAGAAATTTGTCGTCACCAGCCTGGCTTACTCGGCCTCGGTTAACGCGGCCAACTCCGGTTCGGCCACCAAGTTCCTGCCCAGCCCAAAAGCAAGTTTGATCTTCGGCCCGTGGATCAATACTGAGCTCTATGCCCAGGGCGGATTCAGTCTTCACAGCAACGACGGGCGCGGTGCAACGCAAACGGTGGAACCGGTTTCGGCGGACAATCCAACCCCCAATACGCCCACCGCGAAAATCCCTCCCCTGGTCCAAACCAAAGGCGGGGAGATCGGAGTGCGCACTGTGCCCGTCCCTCATCTACAGAGCACCCTTGCGCTCTGGTATCTCCGCAGTAATTCCGAACTAATGCAGGATGGCGACACCGGAGGCACGAGCGCTTCAGAACAGTCGAGCAACCGCTATGGCATCGAATGGGCGAACTACTACACGCCAGCGGAACATTTGGCTGTGGATTTTGACCTTGCGGACTCCAGAGCCCAATTTACCGAAGTAGATGGAGATGATGCGGCACCAAACAGCGCGGGGGGCAAGCATGTGCCCGAAGCGGTTGGGGTGGTGATTTCATCGGGCATCACACTGCACGATTACAAAGGCTTCTCAACGAGTTTGCGCCTGCGCTACTTCGGCCCGCGCGATCTGACTTCCGACGGATTTTTTCGCTCCAATGAAACGGTGTTGCTCAATGGGGAGGTCGGTTATCAAATAAACAAGAAATGGCGCGTTTCGTCCGAATTCTTGAATATGCTTGACCGTAGCGATAGCGACATTGACTACGCCTATGTCTCCCGAGTCATTCCAGGAATTACTTCAGGAGGAACTCCAATCGGTCCGTCGGCATTCACACGCGTTGCCCACCCCGTCGAACCCTTTCAGGTGCGATTCGGGCTAGGAAGGATCTTTTGACAACTGCCGCGGTTATCGACCATATGGCAGTTTTCAAAGGCTCCTACTTCGTTATGTTCGGAGATTTAGACACGGGGGGAAGAGAACATCGATATTTGATGCCTTTATCTTTCTGTATCAGCAGGGAAAGAATAACCGCACCTGCGACAAGCTTCCATACACCGATTGTCCCTATACCGCGCCTGACGGCACAATCGTTACGGCCGGGGGGACGCCCGTCCATGTGCTCCGGCATGCATACCTTATCGCGTCGGCCCAACCGCGAATGTGAATTGATCACGCTTACAGAATCAGCGTAGCCGCGTGTTACGTAGAATCACGCCAGGTACCGTGAGATAACAAGCGCAGCGTATAGCCCCCATGCCTAACGGGAATGATTTCAGAGTCAAGAAGAAGCATGCCCATTCAGTTCCTAGTCGATGACCAGCATCTCGATTGTAGC
>Ga0302278_10001919_pt1 | contig 24773 bp, 23 predicted proteins | sample III_Bog_N3_2_FD_194543 | JGI IMG/M metagenome (GOLD analysis project Ga0302278, IMG submission 194543) | Peat permafrost microbial communities from Stordalen Mire near Abisko, Sweden - III_Bog_N3_2 | ecosystem: Environmental > Terrestrial > Soil > Wetlands > Peat | place: Sweden: Abisko... | reverse complement strand
CCCGGCTTGTCGCGCCGGAACGAAGCGAAATCAAACCCACCCTCGCCCCTTCCCCACATATCGGAATCAGATCACCCGCGCCGCCGCCCTCTACAAAATATGTCATTACCATTAACTGACCCCTTTCCGGCTCGGCGAAGCACTGTCAACGGTGGAGCCGCCAACAGAAAACCCGGCGCGCAGCGCCAGTCGGTGGAGCGGACAACCTTGACAGGCGCAGACGAGCCATACAATGAACAGGCGGTTCGCGCCACGATCACCCCCTTGATTTTAATCTGTTCATCAGTGAACTGCGCATAACTTCCACCTTTGCATAACGTTCCTCCTGGCCAATGCTCACGTCGCAGGCTGCGGCTGGTTAAGAATTCACGAAGCAGACCATGAAGCCTTTGGCTTTGTGATTTTGCGTTATGGCAGGCAGTTCACACACATTTGAGGGAGTTTGACATTTTTACACCATCGTAAGCTTGCCTTTGGTGTCGGACAGGTTCAAATTTTTGTGGTTAGGTTGCGTGGAGCGTATGAAAAAACTGCTTTGCATTTTCGCAGTGGCACTCATCATTTTTGGTGCAATCTTTGGCTGGTTTGAATCGCAGTCGGATACCAGCGCACAGAAGGCCGTGGAGGAAACTCGGCAAAATTTACGGCAGCAAGGTTTTAAAACCGATCTTTCAGATTTTGATTTTTCAACTTCGTCCGAGATGCGCGCCCGCGAGGCGATTTTGAAAGCCACGGTGCCGGACTTTCATTCCGAGCCATTTCACGATCATCCAAACCTCATGGAAATCGTTGGCAGCAATTCTGTGATTGTTGTTTGGAAGCAAGATTCACTTGAACGTGCCAATACATCATGGCCGGTTAATAATGACATGCTCACATGGGCGGAATTTCGCGAAGCCCTGCAAATAAATCAAACGCAAGTGGACGCCGCCTGCGGTGCCGTCATGTCAGGCCCCATCGGTTTCAACTTGGATGCGCGCGGTGGCAATGCCGTTAAGCTTCCGCATCTAGCCGTGCTAAAGAATCTCACCCAGATGCTCGGCAGCCGGAGTGTCCTCGATTTGCACGATGGCAACCTCGATGCCGCGTGGACAAACCTGATGGTTGCAACACGCCTCGTCACGGCTTGGGAACCTGAACCAGCCGAAGTTTCGCAATTGGTCCGGTTTGGAAACACCACTCTCGCGTTCAACGTCATCTGGCAGGCACTCCAAACGAATGACTGGTCTGATGACAAGCTGGCTCAACTTCAGCGGGAATGGGAAGGGCTGGATTTTTTTAAGCACCTGCCGGAGACAATGGCCTTCAAACGTGCGAGTTCATTGGCGGCTTTCGAGCAAGAACGTAATCCGCCAGCAGATGAAAGGTTTTCGCTGGCAGAATTTTCAAAGGAAATGTTCCGTCATCCATTGAATACTTTGTCTGAATTGAAATATATTAGGAAACACAGCAGCTATCTCAAGCATGGCATCTATGAAGATGAAACTAATTCGCTTATTTTCTACCGGGATCGTGAAGTTGAGCTTCGTAATGCAATTCAAGCCAAGACCTGGTTACAGATGCGCCAGCTTCCCGGAGTGACTAACGAAGTGCTATTTCAGTCAACAAATCATTCGCGGACACAAGTGATGATGAATTTGCACCACGCAGGCATGCGTTTCCAAGAAAAAGGTGCCGGATTCCTCGGCCGAGCCGCTGATGCTGAAGCACGTCGCAGAATCCTGATCACCGCAATCGCCTTGGAACGCTATCGTCAAAAACTTGGATCGTATCCACAAACACTGGCCGAACTTGAGCCGGACTTTCTAAAAAATGTCCCTGTGGATTTCATGGACGGGCAACCGTTGCGCTACCGGCTGACGGCTGACGGCCATTTTCTTCTTTATTCTATTGGGCTGGATTGCGTAGATAATGGCGGAATCATTCAGACGCGTGAACAGCGCATTAGAGCGAACCGGGAAGCCGGCTTGATTGGAATCCCGCCCGAAGCTGATATAGTATGGCCGCTGCCGGTGCCAAACGCCGTCGTGGTGGCATTGCGCCAGGAACAACTGGCTGCCCGTCAGAATAAAGCTGCCGAAATTGAAGAGTTGCAGGCGCACGCCCAATGGGAACACGCCGCCCACCATCAGGCCGATGTCGAAAAACTTCTGGCCGCAGCCACAGTGCAAAGTTGTCCGGATCTAAACTATCATGGCCGTCCCCTGAGTGAAATTCTTCGCAACCAAAATTCCACTGGAACCAACCGATTGACGCTGGGCCAGATGCTTGCACTCAAGCAAATCATCACCGGGGATGAACCGGAAACAATCACTTTTGAAGTGGCGGTCGCCTACGATGTCGTGACCAATCTAGGCAATCTTTATTTGTATATAGACCCCACAAACAATGATGATTCCATAGATGGTTGTAACGTCCAGCAGATGGAATACACCCGCGCTGACAATGGTGACTGCCGGCTGGCTTGGAGCACGATTTATGAATCACCCGGCAAACACGCATTGCAAATTGGCCTGCTGTTAAATGACATGCAGACAAACGACACGGATATTAGCGGTCCTTTGTTGCCATTTGTAATCACAAACCTTTGTCAGTTCAGTCTGACATCAGCACATTTTGATCAGGATACCGGCGCGACATTTCACGCCAAACTGCCGGAGGCGAACGGTAACTTTACAATCGAACTCAACACCACCAACGGCACGCGCCTGAAGACCATCACCGGCAGCACGACCAACGGCGTCATCAAGGTGCATTGGGACTTGATAGACGAGCACGGTCAGCGTTTCACTAACGATTTTTTCAACTCCGTTTTCCACATTGAACTCCCAGATTCAGGGCGCACGCAGACATTAAAAGGGCCGTGATAATTAACAGATTCCGCCCTCTCATCTTCGAGCAGAGAAATAATTGTAGCGGACACCAAAACGGACACCAAACGGATTAAAAACGATACGGTCGGATAAAACAGTTTTTGCTTGAATACCCAATGAAATCAGGCATATTTGAAGTGCAACGGCGGGAAAATCAGGCCGATTCCGACCCTCGCCTCCATTCGTAAGTGGTTGATAGAGTAGAGTTTATAAAATTAAAATAGGCGGCTGTGTAGGGGCCGGGCCAGTCGGCCACTAGGACGCCACTAGCCAACCATTAGGCAGCCAGAACGCATTAACCAGTCGGAACGGGTTGTGAGAGGCTCAATCCCAATCGAGCCATGAAACAACGTTATCAATGCTTCCGCCGCGAAAACGGCATTTATTATTCCCTGGATACCCTCACCAAAAAACGCCAGAGCCTAAAAGGGGTCAGTTAAGAATGGCCCTTAGTTAAGACCCAATAAATTCGAGTTTCCTTGAAAAATGGTGGCATTATAAAAGCTCCGACTCGTCGAACACCTTCTGAATCCCCAGCAAAGTGAAAGTCTTGCGCGCCAAGCAACCGAATCCGCGAGCAAAGGCGTGAAACGAGGTGGTGTTATACGATATGTTGCAAGCACCTGTGGATAAATGGTTTACGCCTTATCTAAGGGCCATTCGGGTCAGTTAATGGGATTGTCATATTTTAGGAAGGTTTCGCCTGCCGGTATAGCAGCCGTGTCAGATAACCGCGACTGCCCATCGCCAACCGCCCCGCCGGGCGCGGAGGTAATCTGCATCAGCCGGTTCCAATCATCGTGCGTTTTGGTCGTCGTCATGCCTTCTCCCCAATTTCGGAGTTCGGGTTCCACCTGCTACCGCACCTTCCACACATACCGGAACAGGATCACCCGCAGCGCCGCCGCCAGGGGAATGGCCAGCACGCCGCCCAGAATCCCGCCCAGCAGCGTGGTGCCGGTCATCACCGCAATGATGATGACGAGCGGGTGCAGCCCCACGCGGTCGCCGATGATGCGGGGTGAAATGAAGAGGTTCTCGAGCGTCTGCACCACGGCAAACACGCCCAGAATGAGGAGCGGATGCAGCCAGTCGCCAAACTGCACCGCCGCCAGGGCCAGCGCGGTCAGACCCAGGATGATCGCGCCCAGAAAGGGGATCATGGAAAGCAGCACGGCCGCGCAGCCGAGCAGAAACGCGTAGTTCAAACCGGTGGCGAGAAACCCGATCGTATAGAGCAGGCTGTCACACAGGGCCACCAGCACCTGGCCGCGAAAAAACGCGATCAGATAGCGGTTGATGGCGTCCACCACGAACACCAGTTCCTCCTTCGCGGCGGAATCGCGCACGGGCAGGTATTCCCGCCAATGCTCCTGGATGCCGCGCTGCTCCTTCAGAAAATAGAAGGCATAGACGGGCACCAGCACCAGCCCGGCCAGGAAGCCGAAGCCGGAGGCGAGCTTGCCAATCTGGTTGTAGAGCCAGGCGCCGGTGCCCGACCCGTGTTCCGTGAGCAGCTTGAGGGCGGAGGCCAGCGCCTGTTCCTGGTTCCCGGGCGCGGCGGCGGAACCGGGTGGCGGGACGGGCAGGAAGCGGCGGAGAAATTCGGGGGGATGGGCCAGCAGATTGGTCAGGTGATGTTGCAGGCGTTGGGAATAATCCGGCACCCGGGCGATCAGTTGCTCGGTTTCCACCACCACCTGGGGAATGAGGCTGGCCAGCGCCCCGGCGGCCAGTGAAAACACGACCACGAACACCAGCAGGACCGCCCGGGTGCGGGGGATGGCCCGATGTTCCAGCCAGTCCACGAGCGGTGACAGCACACAGGCGATGACGGCGGCCACCGCCAGGGGCCACAGCACGGGACTGAGCACCTCCAGCAACCGGCCCAGACCCCAGACCGCCGCGCCGATCAGGGCCAGGAGCACGGCCACCGCCAGACCGGTCAACGCCAGCCAGAACAACCGCGATTGACCGGCGGTGGGGATCATGATTGGCCCAGTTTCCGGGAACGTTCCGTGGCGGCGCGCACGGCGTTCATGACGGCCCCGCGCAGGCCGCCTTTTTCCAACTCGTGCAGCCCCTCAATGGTCGTGCCGGCGGGGCTGGTCACCTGGTCCTTGAGCACCCCGGGATGCTGGCCGGTTTCCAAGATCATTTTGGCCGCACCCATCACGGTCTGGGCGGCCAGCCGGGTGGCCAGGTCGCGCGGCAGACCGGCGGCCACGCCCCCGTCACTCAGCGCCTCGATGAATTGATAAACATAGGCCGGCCCGCTGCCGCTGAGGCCGGTGACGGCATCCAGCAGGGATTCTTTCACCGGCAGCGCCAGCCCCACGGCGGATAATAATTTCCCGGCCAGCGCGGCGTCGGCCGGGGTGGCGTGCGGGCCGGAGGCAAAGGCCGAGGCCCCCGCCCCGATCAGGGCCGGGGTGTTGGGCATCACCCGGATGATCCGCGCACCCGCCGGCAAGGCCTCCGCCAGCCTGGCCAGGGTCACCCCGGCGGCGATGGAAATGAGCAGGTGTTGGTCGGTGAAATGCGGCTTGATTTCGGCCAGCACCCCGGCCACCTGATCGGGTTTGGTCGCCAGGATCAACACGGAGGCAAACGCAGTGGCCTCGGCATTGTCCGCCGTGACGCGGGCGCCGACTTCCGAGGCAAAATGGCGGCGGGCGGTTTCATAGGGGTCGCTGGCGATGAGTTCCCGGGGAAAAATGATTTCCGCGTGGACAAAGCCGCGGGCCAGGGCGGTGGCCATCTTGCCCGCGCCGAGAAATCCAATGGTGAGTTTGGCTGCCATGCCTGTTTGTAACACGCCCCGGGTTGGGACGAAAGCTGAATTCACGACTTGAATAAATGCCATTTGCCATTACTTTCCCCCCGGGGTGGGGCCCGTGCGCCGCCCGGGGAATTTACAAAATGTCGAGCCACCGCAAGACTTGGGATTCGTTCGAGACCATGCGCGCCGCCGCTGAAGCCGGCGATGCGCAGGCGCAGTGCTATTTGGGGGTCTGTTTTCAAAACGGGCAGGGCGTCAGCCAGGATCATCATGAGGCCATCAAATGGTTCCGGCGCGCCGCCGACCAGAATGACCCCGTGGCGCAGTGCTATCTGGGCGTGAGCTACATCACCGGGGCGGGCGTGCCGCAGGAATACACGGAGGCCGCCCGGTGGTTGCGGGAGGCGGCCGAGCAGGGCGACCCCGCCGCGCAGTTTAACCTCGGGATGCTTTATGAAACCGGCCAGGGCGTGCCGCAAAATTATGCCGAGGCGCTCAAATGGTATCGGGAGGCGGCGGAGAGCGGGTATCCGGCCGCCCAGTTCAATCTGGGCGTGTTTTACGAAACCGGCCAGGTGGTCGAGCAGGATTTCTCCCGGGCCGTGGAATGGTATCGGCTGGCGGCCGAGCAGGAATGCGCCCCCGCCCAGTGCAATCTCGGCCTCTGTTACCAGACCGGGCGCGGCGTGGAACAGAACACGCCCGAAGCCGTGAAATGGTTCATTCGCGCCGCCCGCCAGGGCGACAAAACCGCCCAGCACAATCTCGGCCTCCACTACGCCGCCACCGAGGAGCCGACGGAAGAGGATTATTAGGCCTGCGCCCGCCAAGGCCGGAGCGCGGCGGTCTCAGCCGCAGCGCGTCGAATTGGAAATAATCGGCGGACCTTTTGCGCCCTCCCGCTCCAAAGGTTCCCCCAATTTTGTATTTCCCTTCCGGGGCGTTTTGTGTCATCATTGATAGCAAAATGGGATGGGATGAGCAGGTCACAATTAATTGTCAGACAGATCGAGGAACGCGTGGTCCGAAAGCTAAAGCAACAGGCCGGAGCGCACGGGGTTTCCATGGAAGAGGAACACCGGCGCATCCTGCGGGAGTCGTTGCTGGGCGGAGGTCGTAAACGGGCCTCGTTCAAGGAAGCGTTGCGGATGATGCCCAATGTGGGTGAAGACGCCGATTTCGAACGCGGACCGCAACTTGAGCGGCCGATGGGGCGATGAACGGCTGGCTGCTGGACCCCAACGTGCTGAGCGAACTGCGCAAGGGGAACCGTGGTGACGCCAAAGTGCGCCAATGGTTCGAGGCAGCCGCCGAAGAAGAATTGTTTGTCAGTGTGCTGGTACTGGGGGAAATCCGGCAGGGAATTGAGCGGATTCGCCTGCGCGACCCGGCTCAGGCGCGGGCGCTTGAGAAGTGGCTGCGCGGGTTGGCCCCCGAATTTGCCGACCGACTGTTGCCGGTGGACGAGAAAGTGGCGGATCAATGGGGGCGACTGGGTTTGCGACAACCAGTCCCGGTTCTGGATGCCTATTTGGCCGCGACGGCGCTGGTCCACGGTTTAACCATGGTCAGCCGGGACGCAGCGGGATTCCGTCATACCGGGGCCGCAGTCATCAATCCGTTTTCGAACTCCAATCCCCTGGGCAGGTGAGGAATTGATTTCGCGCAACACCCGGCATTTCCAAGAGCCGGCCCCAAACATGGCGTGGCCCGGCAATGACCCGCCCCCGGCCAACGCTGACCTTCTATTTCATTGTCCCACCTCGTTGGTGGCCCGGCCTGAATCCGTGTGCGGCCTCGGGTTTCCGCTTTCCGCTTTGTTCAGCCTCTGTGCCTTTGTGGTTAGTTTTGCGCAAAAAAACGCATATTTATGCCGTTAACTGTTGACAAGCAGCATAATAACGCGTACTGTAAGTTTTAGATGGCGCATGAACGCATCAGCATCAGCCACCTGCCTGAAATGGCGACCGACGGTTCGGCGGCGCCCACCGCCGCACATTCGTGCGGTGCAGGTCAAAGAGCGGCACCGTACCCGGATATTACATATGCCGGCAGTCAGGCCGCGCCCAACCTGCCCCCGGCTCAGGCCCAACGGGCCGCGATCCCGCAAACTTATGAACCACTACCGCGCCGAACTTGATGCCCATCAAAAACCCATGGCTCCGGCCGGCAACCGTCCCCCGCCGGAGCCTGCCAACACCCGCCAAACCAGGTTAAAACTGGCCGAAACAAGGTTGAAACAAGGTTAAACCAAGCGATACCAGCTAACCTTCGTGCCGCCGGCGGAATCCCAATTACCCCCTGCCCTATGGTTTATTCTGTCCATTCTGTCATTCTGTCTAAAATCGGTTCAGGCGAGGTTCGACGGTTTCAACTGCGTCAAGCCCGGTCAAGGTCAGTCAAACCCAGTCAAGGCTGGCCTTGCCGCCCTCCACCCCAGACCCAAGACCCGGAACCCCAGACCCAAAAAGAGGGTCAAGCCTGGTCAAGGCCAGTCAAGCCGTCCAGCGCCCCGGAAGGGGAACGGTTCGACCGCCACCAGTGGTGGCGGCGGTTTCAGTGGTTGTCCAAGGAGGGGTGCGGCGAAAGCGCCGTCGCTGCTCGCGCTCTGCCGGCGCACTCCACGGGCGCCCGCACTCTCGCACATGTTAAGGTTCATGGCAAAAGCAGAGGCGGCGAACCGCTCAAACCGTGCGCATTTGCACAGCATCCACGATCTCGGTGCCCACGGAAATCGCGCCGATGATGACGACGGTGTCGCCTGGCTTCAAGCGCTCCTCGGCCAGCAGGCGTTTCAAAGCCAGTTCAATCGTATTTTGGGGTTCGATGAAGTCGAATTCGGTGACGAAGGGGGTGACGCCCCAGCTCAGGGTGAGTTCGTTCGCGGATTTTTCATTGTCGCACATCGCATAGATGGGCGAACGCGGGCGCATCCACGCGGCGTAGCGGGCCATGTGGCCGTGGCGGGTGAAGGCGATGATGGCCGCGGCCTTTAATTCATTGGCCATGACCACCGCGCTTTTCACCACTTTTTCCCGGGCCTTGGTCAGTTCCGCCGCGTCGTGGAACAGCGCGTTGCCGCTGCGTTCCGTGCGGGTGGCGATGCGGTCGAACACCTCGATGCATTTGACCGGATATTTGCCCACGGTCGTTTCGCCGCTGAGCATGATGGCGTCGGTCTCCTCGAACACGGCGTTGGCCACGTCGGTGACTTCCGCGCGCGTGGGCATGGGCGACTCGATCATGCTTTCGAGCATGTGCGTGGCCACAATCACCGGCCGGCCGATCCGCAGGCACATTTTGACGATGCGGCGCTGGACAATGGGCAGTTCCTCGTAGGGAATTTCAATGCCCAGATCCCCGCGCGCCACCATGATGCCGTCGGCTTCGCGCACGATGGATTCCAAGTTGGCGAGGGCCGATTGGTCCTCGATTTTGGCGATCACAAACGGCGGCGCCTTGCCTTCTTCAAACAGTTCCTTCAACTGGAGCAAATCGCGCGCCTCGCGCACAAACGAGAGGGCGATGAAATCCACGTTGAGTTCCAGCCCCAGTTTGACATCCTTGATGTCCTTGGCGGTGAGCGCGGGCAGGCTGACCTTGACGCCGGGCAGATTGATGTGCCGGCGGCTGCCCAGCTTGCCCTCGGTGAGCACCTCGCACTCGACCTTGTTGCCGGACTTGTCGAGCACCTTCATCTGGATGGTGCCGTTGTCAATGAGCACCACGTCGCCCACGCTGATGTCGTTGATGAAATTCTCGTAGTTCACGTCCACGGAATGCTCCTCGAGGTCGCGTTCGCCGCGCACGGTGAGGGTGAACTTCTGGCCGGGCTGCAAATCCAGCGGCGAGGCGATGTCCCCGGTGCGGATGGCCGGTCCCTGCGTGTCCATGAGAATGCCCGAAAACCGTGCGCGCTTGGCGGATTCGGCGCGAATGTCGCCGACCACCCGGCGCACCCAGTCATGCGGGGCGTGGGACATGTTCAGCCGGAAGATGTTAACCCCGGCGTCCATCAATTTGCCGATCATCTCGGCGGAATCCGTCGCCGGGCCCAGGGTGGATATGATTTTGGTCCGGCGCACCGTGCCTCGTTGCATCATGCGCTAAAACATACCGTTAACGGCGGAAATTAAAAGCCTTTATTGCGGCCCGCCGCCATTTGGTGAATTAATCGCGGCGGGGGGTAAATTAAACTTGCTATTGCCGCGCCCGTTGATAAATCTGGGGCGTTAACTTTAACCTTTAAATTTATGGCTGACGCTGCAAACAAATACCCTGAGAACATCGCTGGAAAATTCTACGTGGACAATCAATGCATTGACTGCGATCTGTGCCGGGAAACGGCCCCGGACAATTTCAAGCGGAACGACGACGGCGGTTACTCCTACGTTTTTAAACAGCCCGGTTCGGAATCCGAAGAGGCCCGCTGCAAAGAGGCCAAGGAAGGCTGCCCCGTGGAAGCCATCGGCGACAACGGCGCCTAGTTTTGAGGTTCTTCCCCCCGGGGAGAACCGTGGAAATTCGATCACCGGAACGGAACTTCGCGGGAAGTTCCGTTCCCTTTTCAATGTCCCGCCCGCGCCGGCGGTGGGCGGCATCAGCGGGCCGCTTTTTTCAGTTCGGCGTGACCCCAGCGCAGCATGCGTTCGGTGGTTTCCCAGCCGATGCACGAGTCGGTGATGGACACCCCGTAGCGTAAATCCGCCGGGTTTTTCGCCATCGGTTGGTTGCCCTCGTGCAGATGGCTTTCCACCATCATCCCGATCAGCGAACCGGTGCCCGCCACCCGCTGCTCGATCACGCTGTGCCAGACATCCTCCTGCCGCGCAAATTGCTTGGCCGAATTGGCGTGGCTGCAATCCACCATCAGGATGGGCGCCAGCTTCTCTGAAATCAACTTCTCCTCCGCCGCCCGGATGCTCGCCGCGTCGTAATTCGTCAGCGCGCGCCCCCCGCGCAGCACCACATGCGCATGGGGGTTGCCCGTGGTCCGCACAATCGCCGTGGCGCCGTCCTGGTCAATCCCCAGAAAACTGTGTGCGTGCCGGGTTGCGCCCATGGCGTCAATCGCCACCTGCAAACTGCCGTCCGTGCCGTTTTTCAGCCCCACCGGCATGGATAACCCGCTCGCCATCTCCCGGTGCGTCTGCGATTCCGTCGTCCGCGCGCCGATGGCCGCCCAACTGATCAGGTCCGCGATGTATTGCGGCACAATGGGATCCAAAAATTCCGTCGCCGAGGGCAGGCCCAGGGCCGTGATTTGCAGCAACAGCCGCCGGGCGATTTTCAACCCCGTCTCGATGTCCTGCGAGCCGTCCAAATGCGGATCATTGATCAGCCCCTTCCAGCCGATGGTCGTGCGCGGCTTCTCAAAATAGACCCGCATGACGATTTCCATTTGATCCGCCAGTTCCACGCGCAGTTGATTCAGCCGGGTGGCGTATTCCAAGGCGCTGGCCTCGTCATGAATCGAACACGGCCCGATCACCACCAGCAGCCGCGGATCCTTCCGCTCCAGAATGCGGATGATCCGCTCCCGGCTCTGCGCCACGGTGGCGGCCACGGCCTCGCCCCCCGGCGTCTCCGCCTTGATTTCCCGTGGCGATGACAGCCGGACGATTTCTTTGACGTTTAAATCCTGCGTCCGATACATAGTCGCGGAATTATAGCACCCAAAACCGGCGCGGAAAGCCAGAAACGCAACAGATTGGACACGCCGCCGTTTTTCTGTATTCTGGTGCCGGACTCAATACCTATGAGCAAGGACAAACTTGACACGGCGGGAAAAGCGTTGCAAATCAACCTGGACGCCAAAAAATACGGCACCTTTGCCGAAATTGGCGCCGGCCAGGAGGTCGCCCGCTGGTTCTTTCATGTCGGCAAGGCCTCCGGCACCGTGGCCAAGACCATTTCCGCCTACGACATGGCCGTCAGCGATGCCATTTACGGCCCCGCCGAGCGGTATGTCAGCCGCAAACGCCTCCAGGCCATGCTCGATCTCGAGTTCAGCCTCCTGCTCCAGCGCCTCGATAAAACTCGCGGCGATAAATGCACCTTCTTCGTCTTTGCCGACACCGTCGCCACCCGCCGCGATGAGGGGCACGGCTGGCTGGGGATGAAATTCCAGCCGCACCCGAAAGCCGCTCCCGCCACCATCATCATTCACGTCCGCATGCTCGACCCCGAGAGCGTGGACCAGCAGGAAGCCCTCGGCATGATCGGCGTCAATCTCGCCCACGCCGCCTTCTATCATCATGACAACCCCGCCGAATTGATCGGCTGCCTGCTCGACGGCCTGACCAGCCGCCGGGCGGAAGTGGACATGATTAAATTCTCCGGGCCGGCCTTTGCCGGGGTGGACAACCGTTTGATGGCCCTCCAACTCGTCCAGCAATGGCTCACCGAGGCCGCCATGTTCACCGCCGACGGGGAAAGCGTCATCCCCAGTGAAATTCTTTGGAAAAAACCCGTCCTGCTCGAACGCGGCAGCTTCCGGCCCCTCACCAACCCCATGCTCGACATGCTTGAGCGCGCCCGCGAACTGTTTATCACCAACCCCGCCCTCGAAGGCGTTCCGCCCGTGACGATGTTCGAGATGACCCTGCGCCAGTTGCGCGTGGGCGACGCCATTGATCACCGCGATTTTCTGGACCGCGTGGACACCCTGGGCGCGCTGGGCAAGCCCGTGCTGATTTCCAACTTTTTCCGCTACCACCGCCTCGTCACCTATCTCGCCCGGCAGACGGACAAACCCATCGGCCTGCCCATTGGCATCGTCCGCCTGCGCGATGTTTTTGACGAAAAATTCTACACCGACCTCCCCGGCGGCCTCATGGAATCCCTCGGCCAGTTGTTCAAGAACGGCGCGAAAATGTATGTTTACCCGTCGCTGGATCGTCTGACCGGCAAACTCACCACCATTGAAAACCTGGACGTCGCCCCGCACCTGCGTCATCTCTACGCCCATTTGGTGGAAAACAAATTCCTCGAGAACATCCCCCATTACAACCCCGCCGCCCTCGCCATCTACTCCGGGGATGTGCTGGAAAAAATCAAGGCCGGCGACGAAACCCTCGTCAACCTCATCCCCCCCGCGCTCTTCGAAGTCATCAAATCCAAGAAGCTCTTCGGCTGGCCGGGTTGAGATGGGGGAAAGTTCAACCCGCCGCGCAACGCAGCGTCAGGTGAACGATTTCCGCCGGCGCGTTGATCCGCAGCGGAAACGGGTTGCCCACGCCGTTGGACACGATCATCTGGCTGCGCCCGCGCTGGTAAAGCCCCGACCAGTAACGGAACAGCATTGGCCCCACTCCGATTTGGTCGGTCAGCATCAAATACCCGCCGTGCGTGTGGCCGGAGAGCGTCAGCGGCAGGTCCGCCGCCACCGCCGCATCGAAGGCGTGGGGATGATGCGCCAGCAGAATCGGGAAGGCCTCCGGGTGGCGTTGCTTCAATAATTCGCGCACCCAAAAGGCATGGCTCCGGTCGCATTCCCGGGGCGTGCCCTCCATCCAGCGCAGGCCAAAGAATTGAACCGGGTGGCCCCGGACCATCGTGATGGCCGACTGGTTCAACAGGCAGGGCACCCCGGACGCCTTGACCCGCCGCTCGAATTCCGTGGCGTCATCGAACAAATCATGGTTGCCTTCAATCATCCACTGGCCGTAACGCCCGGGCATCGCCCGGAGCAGGGCCAGCCCCTCGTTGAGGTCGGACAGTTCGTAATTGATCAGGTCGCCGGTCATCAGCACCAAGTCCGCCCCGAGAGCGTTGGTGGCGCTGACCATCTCCCGCAACACCGCGCCCTTCGTAAACACGCCCACATGAATGTCGCTCACCTGGGCGATTGTCATGCCGTCAAGCGCCCGTGGCAGGGTCGGCAATGCCAGCGTCAAGCGCCGTATGCGGAAATGGTTGAGCTGCCCCGCCGCCACGCCGGTCAATCCCAGCGTGACCACCGCCGGCGCCAGCGCCGTGGCCGTGCCGAGAAATTCGCGCCGGGACAGTGCGGACTCCGCTCCCCGACCGTCCGCCGCCGGAGGGCCGACGTCCGCCCCGGCCCCTGGTTTATCCCGCCCGATGCCCGTGATCCGCACTCGCACCCGCACCCACCCGGCGTGCAGGCGCACCAAACCGAGCGGCAGCAGAATGGCCCCCGCCAAAAACAGCCCCAGATGATGCCAGAGCGCAACCGCCACCAACACGGGCTGCGGGGATTTATCCACCCAGTCAAAATGACCGATGATCGCCAGCAGGTAGCCCGTCTGCACCGCCATGAACAGGTCCAGCGGCACCCGCCACCGCCGCCTTTTTATCAAACGCCGGGCCGTCACCCACCAGACCGCGTCCAAGGCGGCCATCAGGGCGAAAATCGCCAGACTGAGCCAGAACGAAATCACAGGATCAGCCTAATTCGGCCCTCCCGTGCGGGCAATGGAAATCAGGCGGCCCGACCCGCCTGGAACCCAACGCCATGAAGATCAAGTTTGACAAGGCCCGGCGCTGAATACAAAACTGATGAAAATGACCCGCCCGAAACTTGAATTTGGCCGGCTGCCCAAGGATTACGGCTGCCTGTGCCCGCGGCTCACCCCCCGCCCGATTCATGACCAGATCGAGTACGACAACGTCTTGGAAATCACCGACGCCATGGCAGGACATGAGTTGACGCCGGATCAGGAGGACTATTTTGACCTGCTCTGCCGCCTGATTGAAGGTTACGACAAAGGACACGCGCAAGCCACCCCGCCCCAGGTCGGCGCGCTGGAGGCCCTGCAACACCTGTTGGACGCTCATAATCTGGGCGCGGCGGATCTGGCGCGGCTGCTGGGCGTCCACCGTTCCCTGGGCGGGATGATCCTGCGCGGCGAACGGCAATTAACGCTGGCGCACGTGCGCACCCTGGCCAGACATTTCTGTGTGTCCGCCGACTTGTTCCTCGCATGAATCCCGAACCCCATCTGCCCCGCGAAACCGCGCACAAGCTCGCCCGCCGGGCTTTGATCAGTTTCATCCTGACCTTCATTCTCGCCCGCGTGTTTGTGTTCCTGATCATGGCCGGGGTGATGCCCAACATGTATTTTTTTATGCAGGGCACCCACGTGCATCACCTCAACTACGGCATCTTCCTGCTCGCCGCCACCGCCGGTTACAGCGTCTTCCGCCGCCCCACCGGTCGGAAGGCGGAAATCACCGCCGTGTTTTATGGCGCGGCCATGGGCCTGACCTTCGACGAATTCGGCATGTGGCTGCATCTGGGCGGCAGCTACTGGCAGCGGGCCAGCGTGGATGCGGTGATCGTGGTGTCCGCGCTGTTCGGGTTCGTGGCGTTCGCCCGCACCGTGCGACGCTATGAGAAACGGCATTTCTGGACCTTTCTCGCCCTGCTGGTGGCGGTGCTGGGTTTTGCCGCGGCCCTTTACATTGCGGGCAACCGACTCGGCGGCATGGTCGGCCCCGCCCTGCGCGATTTGGAATCCGCCTCCTCGCCGTGAGGCGCTGAAAACTTGCTTTGTAACCACAATAGGGATACAATGGAGGCATGGGCAAAACCGCCACCATCCGCACCCGCATCGAACCCCGCCTGAAGCAGGAAGTCGAGGGCATTCTCTCCCAGTTGGGCCTGACGGCTTCCGAAACCGTGCATCTGCTTTACCGTCAAATCCAATTGCAGCGTGGACTCCCTTTTGATGTGCGGCTGCCCAACCCGCTCACCACGCGCACGCTTGAAGACAGCCAGGCGGGCCGGCGGGTGAAACGATTTAACCACAAAAAAGAACTCTTCGCCGACTTGGGGTTGTGAGGACCTTCAGCCGCACCAGCCAGTTCAAGAAGGACGTGAAGCGCGCAGGAAAACGCGGCTTAAACCTGGCCAAACTCAAGGCAGTTCTCGAACTATTGATTGATGGCGATCCACTGCCGGCGAAGTATGGGGATCACCCGTTGCGTGGAAATTTTTCCGGCAGCCGGGATTGCCATCTGGAGCCAGATTGGGTGTTGATTTACACGCTCACCGAACAAAACACCCATGTCCGCTTTGAACGCACCGGGACACACAGCGATTTGTTCCGCTGACATGAAAGGAGTTTTTCCTTTCCTTGAACTTCGGCGTCTGCGTTTTGAATGGTCGCGCAACTCACATCATCCGCTTGGCGGACAGCCGCACCTTAATCGTATAACGCCGTGCCGCCCCCCCGCCGGTCACCCGCAATTCCATCCGGCCGCCGAACGCTTCCGATAAATTGCCTGAAGTCAGCACCCCGGCTTTTTTGCCGGTGGCCAGCACGCCGCCCTGTTTGAGCATCAGCACATGTGAGAACACCGGCATGATTTCCTCCACATGATGCGTCACCAGCACCAGCGTGGGCGCGTTTTCGCCCCGGCCCAACCGTTGCAGGAATTGCAGAAAATGCTCGCGCGCCGCCGGGTCCAGCCCCGCGCACGGCTCGTCCAGAATCAGCATGCGCGGTCGCGCCATCAGCGCCCGGCCGATCAGCACCCGCTGCCGTTCCCCCTGCGATAGCACGCGCCACGGCCGCTCGGCCAGCGCCGCGCACTCGACCGCCCGCAGCAACCGCCCGGCCCGGGCGCGGTCCGCGCGCGTAAGCCGCCCCCAGAAATCAATCATCGCATATTTGCCGCTGGCCACCGTCTCCAGCGCCGGCTCCTCATCCGCCATCATCTGCCGCACCGAGGAACTCACAATGCCCACCTGTTTGCGCAACTCGCGCCAGTCCGACCGCCCGTAATGTTCACCCAACAGGGAAATCTCCCCCGCCGTGGGCATCAGATACCCCGTCAATGCGCTCAACAGCGAGGTTTTGCCCGAGCCATTTGCCCCCAGGATCACCCAATGCTCGCCGGGCTCCACGCGCCAGGAAATGTCGCGGAGGATGACCGTGCCATCGCGCACGATGCGCAGGCCGGCGACTTCGAGCATGGGTGCTGGTTCCTGAGTTTTCTTGACGCTTGTCATCCTACCGATGTTACCAACGCGGCCTTAATCAAGGCAAGAATGCTTGGTTCTTCGGCATCTTTAGAAACTGGCGGCACGACCCGTTATGGCAACCTCCCTGGTGTATCGGCATAGAAAGGCGCGAAGCGTCCTTGTAGTGCGGTGGCCCTCCACCGCTTTTGCAGTCCAACCTCTGAGCCATCCGACGGCATCGCCTTCGCTTTGATCTTTGAAATTTGATATTTCTTTGGATTTTGAACTTTGATCTATGGAATTTCCGGGTTTCCCCCTTTCCCCTCCGACCGCTGCGTTTTACCCTCTCCGCGTGGCCGTCATTGCCGATCAACTTGCCGCCGGGCTGAACCAGGTGACGCTGCCCGACCTCTGGCAGCAGGAGGCCGTGGCCGCGCTGCGGGCCGGTCAGGATGTCGTCGTCCACGCCCCCACCGGCGCGGGCAAAACCCTGATCTTTGAATTGTGGTCCAACGGCGGACGGAATCGCGGCCAGGCCGTTTACACCGTCCCCACCCGCGCCCTGGCCAACGACAAACTCGCCGAATGGCGCGCCCGCGGCTGGAACGTCGGCATCGCCACCGGCGATCTCGCCGAGAACCTCACCGCCCCCATTCTCGTCGCCACGTTGGAAACCCAGAAAGACCGCCTCGTGCGCGGCGAAGGCCCCGCCCTGCTGGTCGTGGACGAATACCAGATGATCGGCGATGACGAGCGCGGTTTGAATTACGAACTCGCCCTCGCCCTGGCGCCGGCCGCCACCCAGTTTCTCTTGTTGAGCGGCAGCGTGGCCAACCCACAGGACGTCGTCAAATGGCTGCACCGCCTGGGCCGCCGCGCCGTGTTGATCCGGCACGACATCCGCCCCGTGCCGCTTGAGGAAGTACACGCCAACAGCCTCGGCCATTCCGTCCCCAGCGAGATTCACGGGTATTGGCCCAAGTTGATCGCCAAAGCCCTGGCCGAAGACCTCGGGCCGATCCTCGTATTCGCCCCCCGCCGGCAGGGCGCGGAGACCATGGCGGCCGAAATCGCCCGCAACCTGCCCAATCCCAATCCGCTCGTATTGACCGCCGAACAAAAGGCGCTCACCGGCGAGCCGCTGGCCAAAATGCTGGCCGGCCGCGTCGCATATCACCACAGCGGCTTGAGCTATGGCGTGCGGGCCGGGGTGATCGAACCCCTGGCCAAGGCCGGTCAATTGCGCGTGGTCGTGGCCACCATGGGACTGGCGGCGGGCATCAACTTTTCCCTGCGCAGCGTCGCGCTGGCCGCCAACTCGTATCGCCGCAACCAGGTGGAACAACCGTTGCGTCCGGACGAAATTTTACAAATGTTCGGCCGCGCCGGCCGGCGCGGTCTGGATGAGACCGGCTACGTCCTGATTGCCGCCAATGAACTCCGCCTGCTCGACGCGCGCCCCGGCCATCTCTCGCGCAGCGCCGCCGTGGATTGGAGCGCCCTGCTGAATCTGATGACCCTGGCCGCCCGCGCCGGTCTGGACCCGTTCGCCGAGGCCGTGCGCGTGCAGCAACGGCTCTTCACCACCAAACCCATTTTCCTCGGCGTCGAAGAATCCCTCAAACATCCCGACACCCCCTGCGGTTACAAAACCGACGCCGAACGCGCCCGGCACGTCCGGCAACTCGTGCGCGAAATGTTGAACAGCCGGGGTGAATGGCAGCGCCAGCCCGCGCCGGAACCCCAACCCCTGCAATCCATTTTCGCCCTGCCCGCGCCGCCGCCCGAAGGCCATCCGCCGGGCACCCCGCTCGAACTCCGGCCCATATTGAGCCTCACCGCCCCGCTCGAGAAAGTCGGCCAGGGCCAGTTGCGCGTCATTGCCGAAACCGACGGCGTGAAAACCTACGGCCGCCGCTTTCCCGTGGCCGACCGGTTGGCCGATGGCCGCGTGGTGCTGGCCAAGTGGATTCGTCGGCTGACCCATTGGGAGGCGCGCCACGCCACGGCGACTCAATGGCAGGAGACCCTCGTCCCGCTCGTGACCGCGCGTTTGCAGGAACACAAAACACCCGTCGTCCGTTTTGAAACCGAGCAACACCAAATCCTGGCCGTGGTCAGCCTCGCGCAACTCACCCTCCGCGCGGGGGTGGATGCCCACGGCGTGGCGCTTTACCAGCCCCCGGTGCGGGAGGTGCTGCCCGCCACTTGCACCCGTTGTGATTTGGTGGAAACCTGCCGCGCCCTGCCGCTGGCCGCCGGCACCGCGCTGCTGTGGCGGCGGCTGGGATTGGTGGACACCGCCGGCGCGCCCACCCGGCGCGGCGAACTTGTCAGCTTTTTTTCCCAGGGTGACGGACTCGCCATCGCCGCCGCGCTCGAGGACCTGAAATATCCGCTGGAAGAATTGATCTACGATCTGGCCAACCTGGATGCCGGGTTCCGGTTTTGCGGGGAGGAAAACCGCTGGGCCGGCCGGCTGGCCTTTGCCTGCCAGCAACGCTATGGCAACCAGACCATCCCCGGCTATCTCGAGAACGGCCTGCCCCCCAAATACGGTGCCGGGGCGGAAGTGGTGCTGGCCTCCGTGCATAAAAACCCGGCGGCCAAACCCCAGTGGGTCACCGACCTTCTCGGGGCCGGCGACATTGACCGGATGCTGATCGAATGGCGGAGCACCCTGCGCCAGATCGCCCATGCCCCCATCCTGGACTGGCCGCGCTGGACCGAATTGCAAGCGCGCGCCCGGGCCCTGCTCGAAGAAACCGAATCCCCCACCCTGACCGACCTCCCGCCGCTGGAATATCGCCAGACCAAGCGCGTGGACCACCGTCTGCACCTGCGCCGGTATTAAAACCTTGGCCCGGAAATTTTCAGCGCCCGGCAGATTTGCTTCACAGCAAATCCGGAATTTCCTGATGACGAGACCTGTCCGGGACCCGGGCTTTGTCGGTGGATGGCCACTTCCTATTCAAACTCCAATCTGCGCCTGGATGGCGGCGCAGATTTTATCCGTCCACAGAGTGAGCAACTCGGGGTCGCGGCCTTCCACGAGGAGGCGAATCTTGGGCTCGGTGCCGGAGTAGCGCAGCAGGAGGCGACCACCCTGGGCTTGCAACTCCTGCTCCGCCCGGGCGACCAGCGCGGTGACGCCGTTGAGTTGGTCCACGGGTTTCTTCTCGCGCACTTTGACGTTGGTGACCAGTTGCGGAAAGCGGGTCCAGCATCTGGCCAGTTCGGAGAGGGGTTGTTCGCGGGCTTTCATGATCCGCAGAATTTGCAGGGCGGCCACCAAGCCGTCGCCGGTGGTGCTGAAATCGCGGAAGATCAAATGGCCGCTTTGTTCGCCGCCGAAGTTGTAGCCGCCCCGGAGCATTTCATCAATGACGTGTTTGTCGCCGACGGCGGTGCGCAGCATTTTGCCGCCGGCGTTGAGGATGGCGGCCTCGAGGCCGGCGTTGCTCATGACGGTGCCGACGAGGGTGTCGTTGACGAGGGTCTTTTCGGCCAGCATCTCCAGGGCGGCGATGGCCATGATGTCATCGCCGTCAATGAGCCGGCCATTTTCATCGCATAGCAGAACGCGGTCAGCGTCACCATCATGGGCGATGCCGAGGTGGGCGCGGTGTTCGACGACGCTGCGGCAGAGGGCCTGGGGGTGCATGGAGCCGCAGTTTTCATTGATGTTGGTGCCGTCGGGTTCGTGGGCGGTGACGATGAGTTCGGCCCCCAGTTCGCGCAGGACGCAGGGGGTGGATTTATAGGCGGCACCGTGGGCGCAATCCACGACGATGCGGACGCCCTCGAGGGTCTGGCCCTTGGGAAAACTGGCCTTGGCAAATTCGATGTAACGGCCCAGGGCGTCGTCAATGCGCACGGCCTTGCCGATTTCGGGGGCCTTGGGCTGGATGGTCTCGATTTCGCCGCTGAAGACGAGTTGTTCGATCTGGCCTTCAATCCGGTCGTCCAGTTTGTAACCGTCAGCGCGGAAGAATTTGATGCCGTTGTCGGTGTAGGGATTATGGGAGGCGGTGATGACCAGGCCGGCGTCGGCGCGGAGGCTGCGGGTGATGTAGGCAACGCCGGGGGTGGGCAGCGGGCCGATGAACAGCACGTCCACACCCGAGGAAAGGATGCCGGCGGAGATGGCGTTTTCGAGCATGTAACCGGAGAGGCGCGTGTCCTTGCCAATGACGATTTTGTGTTTGCCCCGGCTGCGGGACTGGCGTTCAAGGTTTTTAAAGACGTGGGCGGCGGCGCGGCCGAGTTTGAGGGCGGTCTGGGCGGTGACGGGTTCAATATTGGCGGTGCCGCGCACACCGTCGGTGCCGAAGATTTTATGGGGTTGGCTCATGGTTGAAAAAGGGGCGGAAAATCAGCGTTTGGGCGGCAGGATGACGCCCACGGTGGCCGGGTGCACGGAAACCAGGGTCACCCCGGCCGGAGCGGAGACTTCCACCCGCCGGGACAAATCCTTGGCACCCACGATATCCGTCAGGTCCACCGTGGCGCGAATTTGACTGGCCTGCAACACCTCCATGACGGCGGAGGGACCCCGGACGGTCACGGTCACCACTTCGGGCGTCACGCGAAAATCGCGCACATCCGCCGCGCTGGAGATGATGAGGACTTGTTTTTCATAGGTGGCGGGTTCGCCGGCGAGCGACACGGAGGGCGCCTGGGTTTCGATGTAGATCTTGTCCACCGTCACCCAAATGATGAGGGCGAGGAAGAGGGAAAACAACTTCCAGACCAGGTCTTTGATGAGCAAATCCTTCATGTCGCGAGCCTCATTTGGGGAGGGTTTTGCCGGCCGGGCGGGCCTCGTGTTTGATGATCACGGCCGGACCCGGCGGGTGCGGTTCGGTAAAGCGCCGGCGGAACCAGGCGGCGGCGCCGCGGGTCTGGGCGGGGCGGACGATCATGGAGGTGAGGAAGGAACGCAGTTCTTCCGGGGTGACGCCGCGCACCAACTGGCCCTTGTAAGCGTGGGAAATCATGCCCGTTTCCTCGGAAACAACCACGACCACGGCATCGGTTTCCTCGCTCAACCCGATGGCGGCGCGATGCCGGGTGCCGAGGGACTTGTTCAAATCCTGCCGTTGGGTGAGCGGAAAAATGCAGGCGGCGTAGGCGATGCGGTCACCCTTGATGATCACGCCGCCATCATGAATGGCGTTGTTCGGGAAAAAAATGGTTTCGAGCATTTCCGGCGTGGCGTCGCAATCCACCCGGATGCCGGACTCGACGGCCTCCTGCAATTGGATGGATTGCTCGAGGGCGATGAGCGCGCCGATGCGGATGTCGGCCAGGCGTTCACAGGTCTGGACGACCACCTCGATGCTCTCGCGCTGTTCGCTGGCGCTGGCGAAGAGCGGTAGGTTGCCCAGTTCGGCCAGCATGCGCCGCAGTTCGGGTTGAAAGATGACCAGCACGGCGACGGCAAAGAAGGCGGAGAAGGTGCCCAGCAACAGCCGCAGCACCTTTAAATCCAACAGCGTGGTGACCAGGGTCAAGGCGAGGAGAAACAAGACAAAGCCGATGACGACCGGCCAGCCGCGCGTGCCACGCAGAAAGCGGAAGGCATAATAGATCGTGACTGCGAGGATTAAGATTTCCAACGCAGGCCGCCAAATCGAATGGAAGTCAGTCGGCATTATTCTTTGAGCGCCATCACCGCCTCGGCCATCCGCACCGCTTGCACCGTGGCCGCCACATCATGGGTGCGGATGATTTGCACCCCGGCGGCCACCGCCAGTGTGGCACACGCCAGCGAGGCGGGCAACCGCTGATCCACCGGCACCCCGAGCAGCCGGCCGATAAAGGATTTGCGGGAAACCCCCAGGAGCAGCGGGCGGTTCAAACTCGCAAACGCCGGCAACCCCGCCAGCAACTGCAAATTATGCTCCACAGTCTTGCCGAAACCGATGCCCGGGTCGAATACTATCTGCTCGGCGGCCAGTCCGGCGGCGCCGGTTTGCGCCAGGCGGTCCCAAAAGAAAGCGCCCACTTCGCGGACCACGTCCTGATACAGCGGGGCGGTCTGCATGGCCGGGGGTTCGCCCTGGGCGTGCATGCATATGTAGCCGGCGTGAAATTGGGCCACCAACCGCCACAGGGCGTCGTCCCGGCGGCCGGCGGCCACGTCGTTGATGATGACCGCCCCGGCTGCCAGCGCGGCGCGGGCCACGGCGGGCTTCGTGGTGTCCACGGAAACCGGCAGGCGGGTTTGGGCCGTGAGCTGTTTGATCACTGGAATGACCCGGGCCAGTTCCTCCGCCTCGCTGACCGGCTCGGCGCCGGGGCGCGAGGAATCGCCCCCCACATCCAGGATTTCCGCGCCCTGCTCGGCCAGATCCAAGGCATGGGCCACGGCGGCGGCGGGCTCCAGATACCGGCCGCCGTCCGAAAAGGAATCAGGGGTGACATTGATGATGCCCATGACCAGCGCCGGGCGGGGGAAGACAAATTCAAACTGGCGGGCGCGAAAAATCATGGCGGGGGGCGACGTCTGGGGCGGGGCGGCGCATCATTTGGCTCCCGTGCCGCGCAGGACGACGGGAATGGTCATCAGCAGGATTTTAAAATCCATCCAGAGGGACCAGTTGTCGATGTATTCCAAGTCCAGCCGGACCCACTCGTGAAAATCGTTGATCTGGTTGCGGCCCCGGATCTGCCAGATGCAGGTGAGCCCCGGTTTGACACTCAAGCGGCGGCGGTGGGAAAGGTTTTCAAAGCGTTTGACTTCGTCCACCGGCAGGGGGCGCGGTCCGACCAGGCTCATTTCGCCCCGGAACACATTGAAGAGTTGCGGGAGCTCATCCAGGCTGTATTTGCGCAGGATTCGGCCCAGGGGGGTGATGCGGGGATCGTTGGTGACTTTGAACACCGGGCCGGTCATTTCATTCATGGCCGCCAGCTCATGTTTGAATTGCTCGGCGTTGGTGATCATCGTCCGGAATTTAAAAATGGTGAACGGGCGGCCGTTGATGCCCGACCGTTGCTGCCGGAACAGGATCGGACCCGGCGAGGTGCGTTTGATCAAGAGGGCGATGATCAGGAACAGCGGGGAACCGAGAATCAACAGGAGGAGCGAACCCACCCGGTCCACGACATGCTTAATCACCACGCGCCACGAGGCCTCGGGGGTGGTGCGGAACACCAGCAGGGGGCGGCCGACCAATTCATCCAGGCTGGTGCGGGAAATCTGGGTGCTGAAAAAATCCGCAACCAGCCAGACTTCGATGCCTTCCAGTTCGCAGGCGCGGAGGACATACTCGACCTGTTCAAAATGAATGTGTTTGGCGCAGAGAATCACGCCAAAGACCGAATGTTTGTGCAATTCCGCCACCAACTTCTGGCCCGGGGTTTCCGCCAGGTTGACTTCGCCGACGAGCTCCACGCTGGGATCGCCGCGCCCGGTGATTTCCACCCGGAGGCGCGTGATTTCCCGCTCCATGCCGACGAGGAGGAAGCGGCGTTTATATTGGAATTGCGCCAGCTTGCTGCTCATGACCTGCCGGATGATTTCCTCCTTGAGATAGATCAGTGAGAAGCTGATGAGGCCGAAAAACAGGGGCACGCCGCGCGGGTTCAGCATGTGGAAAAAATAAACGACGAGCACCAGCCCCAGACTGACCAACAGGCAGCCCTTCAACAGCGGCCACAAAACCGTTTGGCGCGGCCCCAGGCCGGGCCGTTGATAAAACCCCTGCGATTCCAGCACCAGCGGAGCGGTCGGAATCAGCGCAAAGTAGAGCCAGATGACGTTTTTGAAGGCGTCCGGCGGGAGGACACCCAAGTGCAACCAGCCGATGACCGACGGATCGAGGCGGAGCAGGTTCGCCAGATAAAAGCTCAGGCCGAACAGACCGGCATCCGTCCACTGCTGCAATTGCATCCGAATATGTTGGTCACGACGAAGCATGAGAGGCTTGCGGCCGGAGGCTAGGAACCTGTGCCTCGCGGGGTCCGGGGAACGAGTTGAAATTTCGGCACGGTGGCCGTGATCAGGGCTTTGATCCGGTCAAAGGTTTGCGCTTCATGACCGGGCTCGCAACCGGCAAAATAGGCGACGTAGGCAAAGCGGTCCATCACCCCGTTCAACAGCATGTCCCGGGCGATCCACCAGTTCATCAAGCTGTTCACCGCCGTGAATTCGCCCTCATCCACATACCAATAAACATAC
>Ga0302278_10001916_pt1 | contig 24788 bp, 23 predicted proteins | sample III_Bog_N3_2_FD_194543 | JGI IMG/M metagenome (GOLD analysis project Ga0302278, IMG submission 194543) | Peat permafrost microbial communities from Stordalen Mire near Abisko, Sweden - III_Bog_N3_2 | ecosystem: Environmental > Terrestrial > Soil > Wetlands > Peat | place: Sweden: Abisko... | reverse complement strand
ACGCAAGCGCAAGCCGGTCAGCGTAGCCCTCTCGATGAACGAGCGGGTCGCGTTGGAGGAGTTGGTTGGACGAGGAGTTCAGCCCGAGATGTTTGCGGCGTTCGGGGAAGCCGCGGAATCTGCGGAAGCCGCGGCTCAGCGCTTCAGCACGCTCGGCGCTATGATCGCGGAATTCGACCACAAGTCAGGCAATGGTCTCGACGTCGCAACGAAGCTCGAGGAGTTTACGTCCCAGCGTGGACTCGACTCAGTGGTCTTCGCCTTCTCGGACGGCGAACAGCTTAGAGTCGCAGATTCCCAACTACTTCACCTGGTCGCTCGCGACGACCCGCGCCGGCGCTGGTTCGCGTCCGCGCCACGCTTCTTCCATCGCGAGCGCCCGCATCGGCGCCTGGCATACCTGACTTTGGCTGAGCGCGAGAAGCTGGGAATGTAGTCTGCTGGCCGAGCGATCTATTCAAGAACCGCCGTAAGCCGAGCCCACAGCCCTTTGACGCCCGCCTCGCCCTTGGTCGCCGAAACGGGCAGCACCTCATCCACTTCGTGCTCCCGCTTCAGCGCCGCCAGCGACTTCGCAAGTGCGTTGCCGGAAAGCCGGTCTGACTTTGTTCCCACCACCAGGAATGGCCGCTGGGTCTGCTTGAAGAAGTCAATCAGTTGCTTGTCGCTTGGCTGCGGCGGGATATTGGTGTCGACCAGGCAAATTCCCAGCGCGAGCGTCTCCCGTTCGGCCAGATACGGCTCGATAAACTTCGGCCACTCTGCCGAGATCGACTTCGAGATCTTTGCGTAGCCGTAACCTGGCAAATCGGCGAAGATCAACGTTGGCCGCTGCTTCATCTTCTCGCCGACGCCTTCGTGCAGTGCGAAGAAATTGATCGCCCGCGTCCGTCCTGGCGTCGACGATGTGTGCGCCTGCTTGGATCCCAGCAGCGCATTGATCAGCGACGACTTGCCCACATTCGACCGCCCGAGGAACGCAATCTCCGGCGCGCCAAACGTCTTCGCCTCGGTAGGGAAGTGCGCCACGTCCGTAGCCGATAGCAGAAAAACCGGGGTCAGTCGCATCCTTCGAGTCTAGTGCATTCAATGTGCAATCATCGTTAGTAGGAGTTACTTGCCAATGTCGCCCCAGTCTTCTCCGCGCGCCTTTCCGCACCACATGCTGCGCGAGATCTACGAGCAACCTGCTGCCATCGCTCGCACGCTCGAGTATTATCTTGACCTCTCCGGCTCCGCACCCGTCTTCCGCGAAGAGCCGCTTCATGCCGTCGCGGCTCTCTTTCGTCAGCACCCCGACCTGATAATCGCAGCGAGTGGTTCCAGCCGGCACGCCGGCTTGGCCGCCGAAATTCTACTCGAAGACCTCGCTGGTCTCGTCGTTGATGTGGAGTACGCCAGCGAATACGCCTGCCGCACCACTACCCTCCGCCGCCATCCTGACAATCCCAGTCCGGTAATGGTGCTCTCGCAATCGGGCGAGACCGCCGACACCCTTGCGGCGCTGCGTGAAGCGGCGCGGCGCGGTCATCCTACTATCGCGGTTACTAACGTCCACGGCTCAACCATGGCGCGAGAAGCAACGCTGGACCTGGCGACTCTTGCTGGCGTCGAGCTCGCTATCCCAGCCACGAAGAGCTTCACTGCGCAGCTTGCATTGATCGTGGTGCTCGCACTTCTGGCGGCCCGTGAGCGACACGCGCTTCCTCCCGCAGAGATCGAGGCGCGACTAACCGCACTGGCCGGCGTTCCCGCGTCGATTGCCGCGCAACTCCCTGAGTGGGAGCGCACCGTTGCAGCGCTGGTGCCGCTGTACTCCGACGCGCGCACCTTCCTCTATCTCGGCCGCGGCGTACACTACGCTATTGCGCGCGAAGGCGCTCTCAAACTCAAGGAATCCTCCTACCTGCACGCCGAGGGCTATCCCAGCGGCGAGCTGAAGCATGGGCCGAACGCTCTCGTGTCGCCTCAGGTTCCGTTGGTGGTGCTCGCAACTGTGGACTCCGACGACCCCGAGTCGCTGCTGCGCTATGAGAAGACCGTCTCGCTCCTCTACGACATGCGCGAGCAGGGTGCGCGCGTCCTGTCGCTGGCCAATTCCGGGGATGTGACGATTCCAGCGCTTGTTTCGAATTGCATCCCCATCGAGCCCGCGGCTGAATCATTGTTGCCCATCTCAGAGGTAATTCCCCTCCAACTTTTCGCCTACTTCATGGCGGTTAACCATGGAGTGGACGTCGACAGCCCGCGCAACCTGACCAAAGCCGTGACCACGGAATAGCGCCGATTTTGCGGGCCTGTCCCATCGAATTGGATTGATACCACCCATGCAGTCAATGTGATACGCTGCGTGAACTTGGCTCGATCTGCCAGGTGCCCCTGGATTCGTTGAGTTCCTACGAATAAGACGTGAGGAGATTTGTCATGCAGGCAGACAACAACGCAGCTCCGCCCAATCCTGGTCTGGTGTTCGACATGGTGAATGCGCATCAGCGCTCGGCAGCTCTCAAGGCGGCGATCGATTTGGATATTTTCCGGGCCGTCGGCGAGGGGCCGGGCGATGTTGCTTCGATCGCGCGCCACTGTGCGGCGTCGGAGCGGGGCACACGCATCCTGTGCGATTTCCTGGTGATCAACGGCGTTCTGGCAAAGGAAAACGGGCACTACAAGCACACCCCGTCAAGTGCGGCGTTTCTTGATCCACGCTCGCCTGCGTGCATGGCCTCGGTGGCGCAATTCCTGTCCAATCCGCAGATGAACGAGTCTTACAGCCACCTCGCGGAGGTCGTTCGCAACGGCCGCACCTACTTGCCCGGGAGTGGCTCCGTTGAGCCCGAGAATCCTGTCTGGGTCGAGTTTGCGGAAAAAATGGCGCCGATGATGGGACCGATGGCAGCCCCGCTGGGCGCTGTCGTTCTGGAAGGACGCAACGGACCGATGCGTGTGCTGGATATTGCAGCAGGCCATGGACTGTTTGGAATTGAGATCGCCAAGCAGAACCCTGAGGCTCAGGTCACCGGTCTTGATTGGGCACCAGTGCTTCGCGTTGCTTTGGAGAATGCACGCAGGGCTGGCGTTCAGGACCGCTACGACATGCTCCCGGGCAGCGCCTTCGAGGTCGACTTTGGCGGCCCTTATGATGCCGTGCTGCTCACCAACTTTCTGCACCACTTCAATAAGCCGACCTGCGTCGATCTGTTGAAGAAGGTTCGCGCCTCGCTCAAGCCCGGTGGACGCGCAGCAACGCTGGAATTCGTCCCGAACGAAGACCGCGTTTCTCCGTCGGTGCCTGCGGCGTTCAGTCTGATCATGCTGGCCACCACGGAGGCGGGGGACGCATACACGCTCAGCGAGCTAACGGCCATGTATCACGACGCCGGTTTCGAGGACGTCAGCGGAATTCCCATATCGATGAGTCCGCATACAGTAGTGCTGGGCCACGCATAGGCCATCCCAAGTGACGGCGGGCACCGCGCCAGTGTGCTTCCCGGACCTAATCTGTGAAGTCCAGCAGAAGGTTCGGGAAGGCGTGGCCACAACTGTTCAGATTACGTAGATTCGACAGTTGCGCAGGTTGGGCCACGCGCTGCCTGCCCGCTTGGGTCTTTATGCGCCCCTTACGCGGATTGAGCTAAACATGTATTGAGGGATGTAACGCGCCTGAGGATTCGGACCCGGATGCGTCCCGGCACCTGATAGGAGTTTCACCGTGACACGCGCCAATGGCAGCGTTTTCACCTGCAAGTCAGCCTTCCTCTTTTCCAACAACCCACAACTCCAAACCAGCCGTCTCACAGTTGCCCGCGTGACGATGCTGCTACTCGTCCTAGCGACGGGTTCACTTCGCGCGCAAACCCCACCCGCAACCGCTCCCACAGCGGAAGCGCCAAGCACCAGCACCGACTTGTTCATAATGGGCGGCTCGGATATCGATCGACCGGGTTCGCTTCCCCGGGCGAATTACAACATCGGCATCGGCCACACCTTCGCGTTCCTGAAGAAGGACCCGTTCGGGGACGAGCTGACTTTCGGCTATACCTACGAGAACGCGGGTACGCACGGATTTTTCCATACCAGGGATGGAGAGCACACCGAGAGTCTGGGGATCATGAAGAACCTCTCAATCCCGAAGACGACGGTGTGGACCTGGTATACGTGGATTCAGTCGGGCATCACCAGCTACACCGGCAACGCCCACGTGCAGAACCGACTGGACAGCGGCGTTTCGGTGGGAGCCATCGGTCATTGTAGCTTCCATAGCTCCATCTGGCTTCAGGAGAGCTACAGCAAAGTGGTGACGGTGCCGTGGTATACGACCGCGAGCATCGGATACACCTATAGTTGGTAGGCCCCATCCAGGGCAGTCCGAACTTCAGAATGGAGGGATTTTACAGGCGGGACAAATCAGCTAACATGATGGATGCATTGAGCCTTCCGAAGCTCCTATGAATCCTTCCGGCCCGTTGATCGCGTCTGCATCTTCGTCTGCCCCATCAGCCGCCGCCAAGCGCCTCTTGCCATGGCTCGTTGCGGTCGCGTTCTTCATGGAGTCGCTAGACACGACGATTTTGAATACGGCGGTTCCCGCTATCTCGTCGGCTCTCGGCGTAGCGCCATTGAGCATGAAGGCGGTGCTGGCAAGCTATACGCTGAGCCTTGCTGTCTTCATCCCGATCAGCGGCTGGATGGCAGACCGATTTGGGACCCGACGCGTCTTCGCCTCCGCGATCGGCCTGTTCACGCTGGGGTCTTTTCTATGCGGAGTATCGAGCAATATTCATCTGCTGGTTGCGTGCCGCGTCCTTCAAGGTTGCGGCGGAGCGATGATGGTGCCGGTCGGCCGGCTGACCCTGGTACGGACATTCGCAAGGTCGGAGCTAATACGTACGATGAGCTTTGTCTCTATCCCGGCGCTGGTGGCTCCCATGCTCGGACCAATAGCCGGGGGCCTGATCGTCGGCTATCTGCACTGGCGTATCATTTTCTTCCTGAATATCCCCATTGGCCTCGCAGGCCTGGTGCTGGTCTATCTGCATTTACCCGACTATCGCGAGGAAAATACTCCCGCGCTCGACGTGGTCGGGCTGATTCTCTTTGGTTCCGGCATTGGGCTGCTCTCCTATGTACTGGAAATCTTCGGCGAGCATGCGCTGAGCGCCAGGGAGATGTCCGGCCTGCTGGTGATGTCTCTAGTGCTGCTCGCGGGCTACGGAATTCACGCAAGAAGTCTTGAGTTTCCCTTGCTGCAACTCCGATTGTTCAGCATTCGAACGTTTCGGGCGGCGGCGGGCGGCGGCTTCTTTACCAGGCTGGGAATTGGCGGAGTGCCGTTCTTGCTGCCTCTTCTCTACCAGGTAGGACTGGGCTTTACCCCCATCCAGTCTGGGCTGCTAGTAATGCCTCAGGCGCTCGCCGCGATGAGCATCAAGCCCTTCATGCCGGGGCTTCTGAGACGGGTTGGTTATCGCGGCGTCCTCATCTCCAACACGGTGATTCTCGGAGTTCTGCTCATGGTTTTTGCGACGATAGGTCTGCGAACGCCAGTATGGGGGATAGTTCTTCAAGCCTTTCTTTATGGAGGGTTCACGTCACTCCAATACACCAGCATGAATACGCTGGTCTATGCCGACATCAAGGATCCGGACGCCAGCAGCGCAAGCTCCATCGCCAGCACCGCACAGCAGATGTCGATCAGTTTCGGAGTAGCGATTGCTGGCCTGTCGACGGCATTCTTCATCCCCAGCTCTCACTCCGATCCGACCGAGATGATTCGCGGGATACACAAAGCCCTGATTGCCCTTGGAATACTGACGATTGCTTCGACGGTTGTCTTTCGGAGTCTAAAAAGCGGTGACGGCAACGACGTGAGTCAACACAAGGTTCTTCATCCTGGCGGGTAACCGGACTTTGTGCGCCCGCGGCAATTCAGGCGCGGCGAGGTGCCGATTGAGCGGAGCTTTGGTTCTCGGTTAGGATCGAGAGGTGAAACAAGGAGGGACGGCGCAATGAGTCTGGTGAGTGAGCGGGAGTCGTGGGTGGACAGGTATTGGCAGGTGCTGGTGATTCTGTTTGGGCTGATCTTCGTTTCAATTCTTGTTACGTTCAAGCCGGGAGCGTGAAGAAGCCGCAGCGGTCGCGGTTGCGGCGGGTGGCTTACGCGGGGATTCTTGCCCTGGTCTGGGTTGGTAGCGCCCGCGCGCAGGAGTTTCGGCTTAAGATTATTGCGCTGAACGATCTACATGGGAATTTGCAGTCGCCTGGGAAGTTCGCGGCGGAGCCTGGATCGCCCGCGGTCGCGGCCGGTGGCGTGGATTACTTGGCTGGCTACATTACACAGTTGAAGAGCGAGAACCCGGACAATGTGGTTGTCTCGGCGGGGGACCTTACGGGAGCATCTCCGCTGGTGTCGAGCCTGTTTCACGACGAGCCGACGATCGAAGCGGCGAACCGCATGGGGCTGGAGATCAACGGAGTGGGCAACCACGAGTTCGACAAGGGGATGAAGGAGTTGCGGCGGTTTCAGCAGGGCGGCTGCTCCACTCTGGACGCGAACACCTGCAAGGGTAAGGTGGTGGGCACACCCGTTCCATTTGAGGGTGCGAAGTTCGAATATCTTGCAGCGAATGTGTTCGACGTGAAGACGGGAAAGACGATCTTTCCGGGGTATGCGGTGAAGACGTATCACGGGGTGAAGGTTGCGTTTATCGGTGTGACTCTGGAGGAGACGCCGACCATTACGACGGCGAGCGCCGTCGCCGGGCTGCGGTTTGAGGACGAGGCGACAACGATCAACGCGATTGTGCACCGACTGCGGGTGCAGGGGATTGAGAGTTTCGTAGTGCTGATTCACCAGGGTGGCTACCAGAAGGTGGATGGGTCGCGCGACATCAATGCGTGCGCGGGCGACATGGAGGGGCAACCGATTCGGCCAATAGTGGCTCAGTTCGATGATGCGGTCGACTTGGTGATCTCCGCGCACACGCATGAGGCGTATGTTTGCTCGCTGCCGAACCGGGCGGGGCGGAAGATTCCGGTGACCAGCGCTTCGTCCTACGGACGTGTGGTGTCGGATATCGATGTAACGATCGATACGAAAACCAGGGATGTGACGGCGGTGAAGGCGCGTAATCTGCTGGTGGACCGGACGAACCCGGCGATCACTCCGAATGCGGCCATCGCGCGGATTGTGGACAAGTATGCGGAACTGGCGGCGCCGATTGTGAATCGCGTCGTGGGGTCGGTGGCGGGGGAGATCACACGAACGAAGAGTGAGGCCGGCGAGACGCCGATGGGCGATTTGATCGCCGATGCTGAACTCGAGGCTACCAGCACGCCCGGAAGCGGCGGGGCCCAAGTGGCGCTGACGAACGAAGGGGGAATCCGCAGCGGGCTAAAATTGGGCAAGGTGACGTATGGCGAACTGTTCACCGCGCAGCCGTTTGGGAACAATCTGGTGACGATGAGCCTGACCGGTGCACAGATCAAGACGATGCTGGAGGAACAGTTCAAGGGGTGCGGGTTGGATGCTCCGGCGGGCGAGGCAACTCCGTCGAACGACAGAATTCTGCAACCGTCGGAGGGGTTCAGCTACACGTGGAGCAGCGCCGGTGCGATCTGTAACAAGGTGGATGCGGGGAGCATCAAGATCGGTGGCGTGGTTGTGAGTGCATCGGCGAAGTATCGCGTGACGGTGAATGATCTGCTGGCGGACGGCGGCGAAGAGATTCATGTGCTGAAGAAGGGGACCGATCGGCGGGTCGGAGGCACGGATATCGATGCGATGACGGCTTATTTCGCGAAGCATCGGGCGGTGGCGCCGGGGTTGCCGCATCGGATCAGCGTGGCTCCGTAGCCAAACCGCCTAACGCCAGACGGACCAGCCGCGGCGGTTGAGGCTCCAGAAGAGGATGGCGAGGCACGACGCGCTCAGGGTTATCAGTCCGCAGCCGGTGGGGATCCGGCCGAACAGGACGTCGCCGACGCCGAACAGCAACGAGTAGACCAGGGTGAAGCCAAGCACCCAATGGAAGAAATTGTAGCCAAGAGTGTGGTCCGCCTGTTCGTTTGCGGGTGCGAAGCGACGCCAGCCGAGGGCGGCGGGGCGGACACGGTCGTAAAAAGCCTGGAGGGTGGCTTCCGACTCGGGCCGGGTGGCAAGGGTGACGGCGAGCCAGATGGCGGTGGTGAGCGTGGTGGTCGTCAGCATGAGCCAGGCGAAGGCGTGGGGATCGTCCTGATTCAGGGGCACTAGAGCGAGTGCTGGATCGAGCGAATGTAGTAGGCGGACGACGGGCATACCGAGGTTGCTCTCGAGCGTGAGCGAGATGGTGGCCGCGGCCGTCATGGCGGAGATCTCCGACCAGGCGTTGATACGCCACCAGTACCAGCGCAGGATGAAGACCAGTCCCGCGCCGGCTCCCAGGGCAAGCAGGAACTTCCAGGCGGTAGCAATGGAGGCTCCGTGGGTGAGCATGTAGCCGGTGGCCGATGCGCTCAGAATAGCCACCAGAATCGTGGCGATGCGGGAGGCGGTGACGTAGTGGCGCTCGGTCTCGTTGGGTGCGAAGAAGCGCTTATAGATGTCGTTGATCATGTAGGACGCACCGAGATTGAGGTGCGTGCCGATGGTGGACATGTACGCCGCGGCGAATCCTGCGAGCATAAGGCCCCGCAGACTGGGCGGCAGGTAGTGGACCATCACCCAGACGTATGCGCCTTCCATGCCTCCCTGCGCGGCAGTGGGGTTGGGCAGCAGAACGAGCGCGACCAGGGCGGTGAGTATCCATGGCCACGGACGCAGGGCATAGTGTGCGATGTTGAACCACAGGGTCGCACCGAGGGAGTGCTTCTCGTTCTTGGCAGAGAAGATGCGCTGGGCGATGTAGCCTCCGCCTCCGGGTTCGGCTCCCGGATACCAGCTTGCCCACCAGTTGAGCGACAGCAGGACGAGGAAGCTGAGGAAGAACGGGGAGGCCTTGGCAGGGATGAAGGCGAGCGTGTCACGTGGCGCGGAAGCGGTGGAGTGGGCGAGGTCGAACGTATGAACCTGAGTCGCGAGCGAGTGCATTCCGCCGACAGCGTGGACGGCAAAGTAGGCGAGTAGGATGACCATGCTCATCTTGAGGATGAACTGGAGCAAGTCCGTCCAAAGAACGGCCCACAGGCCGGAGATGGCGTTGTAGGCGAGTGTGAGGGCAAGGCAGCAGAACACTCCGGTGAGCTGCTGTTTTGTCGTCGTCAACCCCAATGTGAGCGAGAGGATCTTGGCCATGGCCAGGTTTACCCAGCCCATGATGATGGTATTGACCGGGAAGGCCAGGTAGACGGCGCGAAAGCCGCGCAGGAAGGTAGCGGGCGCACCGGAGTAGCGCAGTTCGGCGAACTCCATGTCCGTCAGGACCTTGGCACGACGCCAGAGCGGGGCGAAGAAGAAGACTGTGAGCATCCCCGAAAGCAGGAACGACCACCACAGCCAGTTGCCGGCGATGCCCTGTGCGTAGATTAGGCCCGTGACGACGAGCGGCGTGTCCGCGCCAAAGGTGGTAGCGACCATGGAGGTTCCGGCCAGCCACCAGGAGACGCCGCGCCCGGATAGGAAGAACTCGCCGATGTCGCCGGACGCACGCTTCATGTAAAAGAAGCCGATGGCGAGGTTGACCGCGAAGTAACCAACGATCACCAGCCAATCGAGTTGCGTCAGGATCACGAGGCCTCCAAATCCAGCAATTCTCCATCCTATTGCATATTGCTATCACCGGGTTCGAATTGTGTTACGGAGAAGTGCGCCGGTGCGCTAGACTCTGCAAGGTGACCACGATGAAACTGACATTCTTGCTGGCGTTGGGATTGGTTGGCGTGTTTGCGGCTCCAGCACGGGCCGCTCAGGCCGCACCTGGGTATGTAAATGAGAACCCGGCCGACCCGGCCCCGCTGAAGTTGAATGGCGTGGAGGGAAGGGTGCGCGGCCTGGGCGGGGATGCCATACCGCGGGCGTCAGTCTCCCTGTTTACCGAAGACAGGCACGAGCTGGTCGCGACCATGATGAGCGATAGGGACGGCAAGTTCCGGTTCACCAAGGTCGAAAAAGGACTCTACCGGGTGGTGGCGCGGGTTGAGGGGCTTTGCGCGGCCAATATTCCGATTCTGGTGGAGTCGTCGATACTGGCGCATCACAAGCTGGAGATCACCATGCAGCCAAAAGACGTCGACAAATGCAGCTACGGCATGGCGAAGTAGGCACTTCGGCACTTCGTGCTGTTCTCGACGCTTCGCGTGAAGACACTGATGCGGACGTGTTATTGCTTGGCGAGGTCGAAGACCTTCTCCATCGGCGCCCAGCGGCGGACCGGGTCCGCGCCTTCGGGAACGGCCTGGAAGTTTCCCATCAAGGCTTCCCATTCCATCACCTTAGGGTTGGCGGCGTCCATCGCGGCCTTCTTCTCGAAGGAGAAATCGTCGCTGACGTCCATGATCATGAACATGCGAGTCCCGACTAGGTAGATCTCCATGTTGGTGACACCGGCAGAGAAGAGGCTGTCGCGGATTTCTGGCCAGATCTTTTCGTGATAATGCTTGTACTCGGCGATTTTTTTAGGGTCGTTCTGCAGGTCGAGGGTAAGACAGTGCCTGGGCATGTTTCTCCGGTGTTCGTTAATAGTGCGGCCCTCGAACTCTCCAGGTTCCAGTTCGTCTGGGACGCAGGACAAGGCTACGACGGCTTCCTGAGCAGCCTACCATCGCGGTTGGCTGTTCGCAAAGGCTGAGCCGGTGCTACCCTGTTAGACGCACCGGAATCGCGCAAAACGCGAAGAGTCAAGGCAAGCAAGTAGACGGGGACGCAGAGCACGACCACCCCAATCCACGCACGAGCACATCCCTTTAATGGGATCTGCGAACGCATCGCGCGTTATGGCGCGGCGATCGGTCTGTTCGTTGTGTTGAACGCCCCCGCGCGGGCACAGACACAGGGCACGCCGCAGCCGCTGGTGCTTCCTTCCGCAATCGCCTTCGACGCGCAGGGCAACCTCTACTTCGCCGAAACCGGCAATCATCTTGTCCTCAAGCTCTCCGCGGCCGGCGTGATCACAACGGTTGCGGGCAGCGGAGTGCAGGGTTTCTCCGGCGATAATGGACCGGCTACTACGGCCGAACTCGACTCGCCAACTGGGCTGGCGCTGGATTCGGCGGGCAATCTCTACATTGCCGACAGCCACAACCACCGCGTACGCGAAGTGGCTGCGGCAACAGGAACGATCAAGACGATTGCGGGAACCGGCGCGGCTGGCTTTTCGGGTGACCGAGGCCTGGCTACCGCGGCACAGCTTGATCTGCCTACGGCATTGGCAATTGACTCCGCCGGGAACGTCTATGTGGCAGACACTGACAACCATCGCGTGCGCCGGATCGACGCAGGCACGGGCATGATTTCGACAGTTGTGGGCAATGGTGTAGAGGCCTTCGCGGGAGACAACGGTCCGGCGACGGCGGCCTCGATCGACTCGCCCAATGGTCTGGCGCTGGATTCCGCAGGAAACCTGTACGTGGCGGACACCCACAACGGGCGTGTGCGCAAAGTGATAGCGGCAACCGGCGTGATCTCCACCGTTGCTGGGTCTGGTTTCGTAAGCGGCAATATACAAATGTTTGGCGGCGACGGCGGAGCTGCAATGGTGGCGGGGCTGGCGCTGCCACGCGGCTTGACGATTGACGCGGCGGGAAACCTCTACGTCGCAGACAGCGCGAACCAACGAATTCGGCGCATCTCACCCTCGGGCACCATCACCACGGCTGTCGGACAGGGAACTGAAGCGTTTGCAGGCGACAGCGCACCGGCCGTGACGGCGAGCCTGGACTCGCCCCGAGCAGTTGCGATCTCGCCCGCCGGACTAGTCACGCTTGCCGACACGAACAACCAGAGAATCCGTCAGCTCGATACACTGCCCACGCCTGGACCGGACATCCACACCATCGCCGGTCTTGGCGCCTCTGCGCAGGGGGCGTTGTCGCTGAACGGCCCGTCGGTGACCACCTACGGAAGCGGCGTGATTACTGCAACTCTGAGCGGGGCGGGGAGTGCCACCGGCAGCGTTGCATTTCTTGATACCGATGGTGGTATGACGGTCATTCTCGAAACTGCGAGCCTCAGTGCGGACGCGGCGATCTTCAGCACTGGAGGGCTGGCCGCCGGAGCGCATACCATCGTCGCGGCCTATGCCGGGGACGCGACCCACAGCCCAGCGCAATCCCCAGCGTTGGCGCTGACCGTGACGCCGCTTGGCGCGGCTGCTGTGGCGAATCCGGCGTCGATTCTCTATGGCCAGCCCATCCCCATACTCACCGGCGTGCTGAGCGGCCTGCTACCACAAGACGCTGGGAAGGTAGCCGCTGCATTTACGACCAGCGCTGGCCTGCTATCTCCGGTGGGTCTCTATCCAATCACTGCCGCGCTTACCGGCAGCGCGGCCGGGAACTACACGGTGGCGCTGCCACCAGCCAGCCTCAGCATCGCGCAGGCCCCTACGCTTACTGCGCTATCGGCCTCGATGAGCACTCCGAGCCTGGGCCTTCCGCTCACGTTGACGATGTGGGCGGCCAGCGCGACCACTGGCGTCCCAACGGGGAACATCACACTGCTCGACGGGACAAATGCGCTTTCGACGATCCCGCTTTCGGCCGGCGGCGCGGCGATCAGCACAAGCGCACTGGCACTCGGAATGCACACCCTGACGGCGGCGTATTCCGGCGATACGAACTTCCTTCCCAGCACTTCTGCGAGTTCGAACATTGTGGTCGGCGCGGCTTCCGACTTCTCCATGACCGCGGCGGGCTCGACTTCGCAGGTGGTTCCAGCGGGGAGCGCGGCTACCTTTAACTTCTCGGTTGCGACCTCGGGTGCGGCACTGGCGAGCCCGATTACCATCTCTGTACAGGGTCTGCCCGTGGGCGCAACAGCGTCGCTGAGTCCGTCGAGCCTGCCACCGGGCGGCACCGTCTCAACCTTTACGCTGACGATTCAGACGCCGCTGGCCACACTGGAGACGCGCCCGCTCGCGCCACGCTATTCGAAGCTCCCGGGCTCCGGGCTGCTGGCCGTCCTGCTGTTGCCAGCGATCCGGTACAGGCGGCGATTCTCGAGGAAGGGATGCGGCAGAAGCCGTTCGATATGGCTAATCGTTCTGATCGCCGCATCTGGCGCGCTTTCAGCGACACTGGCCACCGGCTGTGCGGATCGCATCAATACAGTGTCCGAGGACGTCAGCGCGAAGAGTTACACCCTGACCGTTACCGGCACCGCGACCAGCCCAACCGGCGCCGCGTTACAGCACTCTGTAAGCGTCACCCTTGAAGTTATCTAGCAGAATCTATCCCGGCCCCAGCATCCGCAGCAGAAAGAACAGCACGACGCCAGCGAAAAAGATCAGCGCCATGCGTACGCCCGGCTCGCGATTGACCTCGGGGACGAGGTCGGTTGCCGCAACGTAGATGGTGACGCCGGCCGAGAGTGGCAGCCCGACTCTGACCCAGGTTGGCTCCAGGTTGATGGCAAGGACGCCCAGCACGGTCATAGCGCCGAGGAACAGCGCCGAGTTGAGCGCCGCGCGGCGCCCTTGTCCGCCTGCAAGCATCACGCTGGCCACGGTAAAGCCTTCGGGTATCTTGTGCAGGAAAATGGCGATGAAGAGCACCCAGCCCAGCCACGCCGATAAGACAAAGCCCGAGCCAATGGCGACGCCGTCGAAAAACGTATGGGTGGCGAGGCCGAGCATCACGGAGTAGCTGCTCTTAGCGGAGAGGAATTCGTGGTGATGCGTTTCCTCGCCGAAGTGGAAGTGCGGCACCAGCGTGTGCTCCAGGAAATGCACGCCGCAATAGCCAACCAGGATGAGCGGGGCCGCCCAGTGGGCGTTCAGGCTGAATGCTTCGGGTAGCATCTCAAGCAATGCTGCGGAAAGCATGAAGCCAGCACCCAGTGCGACGAAGTAACGCAGGGCGCGCGCCGAGGGAGAACGGCGAACCAGGAGGAAGCCGCCCAGGAAGTCAGCGAGCCCGGCGAACAGGCCCAGCGCAAGAGATATCCAGAAGCGCGGGGTAGGCATGTTGGTGGGAATCATCGCGTACTACCCGCTGTGGCGGATGTTCAACACATCGCCGTCTTTCACGGGATTCTTCCGAAGTAAAGTCGCGCCCGTCTGCGGCTCGGCAAGCGTCATGCTTTTCATGTCACATCAATTCTACCCGTGCCTCGGCTTCGCAAATTGTGATCGATGGATTCGGTCCGTACGATATCGCTCCGCAATGAACTATTCTGTAAGAGACACTCCACCAAGCCGATTCAAGTCTCGTATCTGCTCTCGGCGCCACCTTTGAAGGAAACAGCAAAACATGCCTCTGAATTGCGGAATCGTTGGGCTTCCCAACGTTGGTAAAAGCACGATTTTCAACGCCCTCACCTCGGCCAAGGCGCAAGCCGCGAATTATCCCTTCTGTACCATCGATCCGAATACCGGCGTGGTCACCGTGCCGGACGTGCGGCTGGACAAGATCTCGCAACTCATCAAGCCCAAGTCCCTGGTGCCCACCAGCATGGAGTTCATCGACATTGCCGGCCTGGTCGAAGGCGCGTCCAAGGGTGAGGGCCTGGGCAATCAGTTTCTCGGCCATATTCGCTCTACCGATGCCATTCTGCACGTCGTTCGCTGCTTCGCCGATCCTGAGGTGGTTCACGTCGCCGGAGGCGTCAACCCGCTGCACGACATCGACATCATCAACACAGAACTGTTGCTGGCGGACCTCGACACCGTGGAGAAGCGGCATGCAAAGGTGGAGAAGCTCAACAAGCCAGCCAACGCCGATCACAAGATCAAGGTGGAGTTCGCAACCCTAAGCAAGCTCAAGGAAGCGCTCGAGGCAGGCAGGCCGGCACGCACCGTCGCTCTCACCGACGAAGAATTGCCGTACACGCGCGATCTTCACCTGATCACAGCCAAGTCGCTGCTCTACGTAGCCAACGTCGATGAATCCGGGCTGGCCGGACATAATCCGTGGGTCGATGCGGTCGAGCAACGGGCCGCGGAAGAGAAGTCCCAGGTGGTCCGCATTTGTGGCTCGATGGAATCGGAGATTGCTCAGTTGGACGCCGCCGAGCGCGACGAATTCCTAAAAGAGATGGGGCTGGAAGAGCCCGGCCTGAATCGCCTCATCCACTCCGCATACCGGCTGCTCGATTTGATCACCTACTTCACGGCTGGAGTGCAGGAGGTTCGTGCATGGACGATCGTGCGCGGCACCAAGGCGCCAGGAGCCGCTGGCGTCATCCACTCTGATTTCGAGAAGGGATTCATCAAGGCCGACTGCTACCACTGCGATGACCTGTTCAAGTACGGCAGCGAGCAGGCCGTCAAGGAAAAGGGCCTGCTGAAGTCCGAGGGTAAGGAATATGTCGTGAAAGACGGCGATATCCTGTTTTTCAAGTTCAACGTCTGAGGCACGGGATCACGCGGCTGTAGCGGCATGGATTCTGTCATCCTCGAAGCCCATCATCACCACAACGCCAAGACCGAGAAACAGCGCAGCACCTTCAACCTTTTCCGACAGAGGGTGAAGGCGCTCAAAGTCCAGTCGCGCGGGACTATCTGGAGCGGCCGCATCGACGTCGCCACCGGCCGCGATGCGGTCGCGTTCCATCGCCGGGACGATGCTGGCTTGGACGTACATGGTTGCCGCTATCATCAGAAGGACGAACAGCATTTCCGCACGCAGGAGCCTTCGTCTCTTGGAGTTGACCCTTAGCCAAACTGCAATTGTCGCGAACAGGAAGGCCAAACCGCAGGCGTGCCCGAGCTTGTTGAGCACCGCCAGGGTTGCGCCGACCACAGTGCCTGCCTCATGCGTTGAAGGAAGAACGTGAAACGCCACGGGAGCCAGCACGAATGCGAAGAAGACCAGGCCCCCGACCCATACCACCATCGACAGCAGGCGCAGCACGTGAAGAAAAGTCATCCGTTCATGCTACAGAAGTTAGCTCTTTTCCTCACGCAAAGCGCCAAGAACGGCACGAAGTGCTCAGACAAGGTCACGGCCGATCAGGCGACGAATGCGTTCTTTGGTCGGCGGATGGGTAGAGAATAGGCTGCCAAAGCCGCCCCCTAGCAGTGGCGCGATAATGAAGAGGTGCGCGGTCGAAGGCGTAGCCTGCATCGGAACACGCTTCGAGTAGTCCTCAAGCTTCTGCAGCGCGCGTGCCAGCGCATACGGATTGCCGGTGGTATGTGCTCCGGTGGCGTCCGCTTCGTACTCGCGCGAGCGGGAGATGGCGAGTTGGATCAGCATCGCCGCGAACGGAGCCACGATCAGCATCAGCAAAGCTCCTAGGCCGCCGCCACTGCGGTCTCGGCTGTCACGCCCTCCGTAGCCCCCGAACAGCGAGGCCCAGTAGCCCATGCGCGCGATTAGCGTGATGGCCCCGGCAAGTGTGGCGGCGATGGAACTGGTCAGAATATCGCGGTTCTTCACGTGGCCTAGCTCGTGCGCGAGGACGCCTTCGAGTTCCTCGTCGTCAAGCAGACTGAGGATTCCATGGGTCACAGCGACGGAAGCGTGCTGTGGATTGCGGCCCGTCGCGAAGGCATTCGGCGACTCGGTCGGAATCACGTAAATCTTCGGCACTGGGATGCCATCTTTCGCGGCCAACCGCTCAACGACATCGTATGCGCGAGGCAATTGCTCACGCGTCACGGGCTGCGCGCGATACGTTGCCAGCGCGATCTTGTCCGAATAGAAATACGCGGTGAAGTTCATCGCGATCGAAAGCACGAACGCGAGGATCATGCCGTTCTCGCCGCCAATACGGTCTCCGATGGCAACGAGAAGCAACATCAGCGCAACCAGCAGAAACGTCGACTTGAAGGTGTTCATACGGTCTTTTCGCCTGTCCGGCGGGTGGCCGTCTGATGCAGCCGTGCCAGCCTTGTCCCATATTAGACGTGGCAGGCGTGTTTACGATGCGGCTGTGCTGGCTAGGTGCGGCTGAGAGTGCGGCGCAGGACAAGGTCGTACGCCGCCTTGTGCTCCGTGTATTGTGCCTCGCTTAACCTGCCGGCAATGCGATCCGTCTCTAGCTCAAATAGCTCATCCTTCAGTGCTTGCAACAAGGGGTTAGTGCTCGAAACCGTAACCGTGGAAGGCATTGCGGTGGCCCGCGCAAAGTAAGGCGCGGGAGCCGACACGTCGACCGCAGGTGGCAGCGGCACTTCCGCAACTGCGACTGTGGGACTATTTTTCAGCATGATGCCTGCCCCGGTAACCAGGGCAAGACCAAGCCCTGAGAGGATCCACCATTTGTACTTCGTCCATGGATCGTTGGCGCCGTTGGGGTCCTCGGGAGCGCCGAGTCCGCCACCGGGACGTGTACCGCTAGCCGCAGGCTGGTTCGGTTGGCCGGGATTGCCGGGCTGTTCTCCGCTGCCCTGAGCGTTGTCCGGGGTCGCCGGCAACTGGCCAGAGCCGGAGATGGTGAACTGCACCGGTTGGGCAAAGGCTGGCTGATGCGAGTCGAAGCTTTGGGAGTTGACGACACTGGGGTCGTTGAGTGGTTGAAACGCGGCGGAGCCCTGGAACTGCATGCTCTTCGGCAGCATCACGGCCACGTCGCCGGTAGGTACTGAGAGCTTCAGCGAGAAGGGCTGCTTGCCGGTGTAAGGCAGACTGTAGGCCACCTGAAAGCGCGTTTCGCCCGGCCGGATGGGAAAGGTGAATGCGTAATGTCCGCTGGCGGCGTCGACAGGCACCACTTTGGTGTTGGTGGGCAGACCGCCCGGGCCGGAGGCCAGTGTCTCCGAAATCTGGGCGCCCTTGGGCAGATAGAAGTCAAAGGTATTGCCGCCGTATTCCGTGCGCGCCGGCGCGGATGTGTTTTGCACAAAGAAATTCTCGGCCACGCTCAGCATCTTGCCGGTGGCGTCGGTCTCCACGCGCAGCACCAGGGCCTCGCCCGCGATGCCGTCGATCTTCTTCGCCGAATCGTAGACGTCGATGTCCGCGCTGCCGGCGCCCGCTGGGATGCTTTTGAAGTAGTCCGCTCCGCCATGGGTGATGTGCAGCAGGATCTGCCCGCCATCCGGGGCGTTGACCTGGAACCGGCCCTGAGCATCAGAGGTTGCCTTGGCGATCTCATCCATGCTCTGCGCCGTATTGATGACGGCGACGGTATCGCCCGCCGAGGGCTTGCCGGTGGTGCGGTCGGTGACGACGCCAGTGATGGACGCAGCAAAGGCCGCCGTTGTGCAAAGCAAGATGCATGCGGGAGCGAGGATGGTAGGGAGCGTTCTGTTCGAAATAAACACGGGCTATTGGGTCCAGTTCTCAATCGCAAGATTGGGGATACGGCTGAATTCGCGTTCGTTGTTAGTTACCAGCGTCAGCCCGAGTTGAAGACAGTGGGAGGCAATCCAAAGATCGTTGGCCCCGATCATCTTTCCGCGCCGCTCTAAGTCTGCTCGTGTTCTGGCATACGGCTCGGCAACCTCTGGACTGATTGGAAGCACCGGCACAATTTGGGTGAAAAGATTGAGCGCCTTTAGGCCGTCCGCGGGACGATCGCCTTTCTCCGTCCCGACCCGGAGCTCTCCGTAGGCCACCACGGATATGCCCAAATCTCCAAGGCTATGCTTGGCAAAACGAGCCATAACTTTTGGGTTACTCTGCTTGGCGATATAGATGCAAATGTCAGTGTCGAGCATGTACAGCATTCGTTACCACCCCTCGATCTCTTCCGGAGGAGGGTCTTTTCTGCCATCTGGGAAAAAGTCGTCAGGCATTGATCGAAGCGCATTGTAGGCGTCCATCAGCGTCAACTTCTCAGGCTGGCGAATGAGGATATCGTCTCCCTGCCGAATCAATTCCACCTGCGTCACCTTCAGACGAAATTCCTTTGGCAAGCGAATGGCCTGACTATTCCCGGATTTGAAAACCTTCGCAATCGCCATTGAACCCTCCCTGGTCTGTCCGACTAAGTATATACGTGACGTATATACCCTTTAGGTTCTCAACCTCTGATCCGGCCGGCTCGCATGCCACGTGCCTGCAGAGCCTCCATTTCGGCAATCGTCGCGGCCGCCTCATCTTCCAGCGATTTGCGCTGCTCGTTGTAGTCCGCCTCGGGATACTTGCCGGCAAGGTACTCGAAGTTGAGGTCGCGAAGGTTCTCGTAGATGGCTTCCTTGCGCTCGCGCAGGTAGTCGACGCGGGTCTTGTCGGCCTGCACAAAGGGGTTGCGCTCTGGCCAGAAGATGTAGGCAAACAGGGCAATGGTCAGGACAGATACAGCCAGCAGACTCATCAGTACTCCGTCTCGCGGCGAATGCGTTCACGCAGGACCGCGTCCTGGGGATCTTGTCCAGCGGGCAATTCGCCGCCGAATCCTGGGGCTGCACCGGCAATTGACAGCGCCCGGCGCTTCCAAAGCCACACCACCACAAACGTGCCGACGGTTGCCAGCAGGAAGACCGCGATCGGGACGATCCAGGCTGCGTTGTCGAAACCGCCGCGCATGGGAGCTGCAAGCACGGTGGCACCGTATTTGGTGACGAACCATTGCTGAATCTGGGTGTCGCTATTGCCGGTGGCGACCTGTGCCCGCAGCTCGTCGATCATGCGCGCCGAGTCGGGGCAGCCGACATGGTTGCACTCCAGCAGGATCTGGCCGCAACTGCAGGAGCACATGAGTTCGTGGCCAAGGTGGTCGAAGCGCGATTGACCAGCGCCCAGCATAGCGACGGTGACGATGCACAACAATGCCGTCTGCACGGTGCGTGCCCAGAACACGGGGCCGCGCCAAAACTGCTTCCCGCGCCAGGGTTGCACGAGCTTACGCATGAGGCACCTTCGCCAGAACTCCGGGCGCGCCCAGCGCCGCAGCACCAGCTGGCACCAGGTCTTCCTGTCGTTGCCGCACGATCGTGCGGACGAGGTTCGGGGCCAGCGCTATAAATGTACCCAGCACCACAATCGCTACGCCGATCCAGATCCACGCGATCAGCGGATTGAGGAAAGCCTTAATTATTGGCAGCCCAGTATCGGGATTTGTTCCTTCGAAAACGGTGTAGAGGTCCGACTGCGCCGTCGAGTGAAGCGCGACGATCGTCGAAGCCTGCTCGTGATCCGTCCCAGCGAAGTAGATGCGCTTTTCAGGTGCGAGCTGCGTGACATACTTGCCGTTCCGGTAGACATTGAGCACGGCGTAGCTAGTGTCGTACTCGGCCTTGGAGTCCTGGGTCATGCCCGTGCTAACGAGGTGGTAGGCTCCGATGTCGAGGCTGCTGCCGGTGCTCATCTCCATCTCTCGCGCCTGATTGAACGCGCCGCCCGCGATACCGATGAACATCACCACGATGCCGAAGTGAATAATGTATCCGCCGTAGCGTCGCGTATTGCGCCGGACAAGGAGCACGATGGACGACAGTAGATTCTTGCCGGTCTGTGTGTGCACCACTTTTGCTCCGCGCAGGAACTCCTCGACGATAGCGGTGATGACTCCCGCCGCAAGGGTGAAGGCCACCAGCGAGAAGAGCGTCGACTGCATATCATCGCCGTCGTTCCAAGGGCGGAGGCCGCCGACCAAGAGCGCGATGGCAGTGGCTGCCATGGCTACGGAGGGCAGGATGAAGTTGCGCCGGATGGAGCGCAGGGAGGTCGAACGCCACGCCAGCAGGGGGCCGATGCCGGTGAGAAACAACAGAAACAGCCCGATGGGGATGTTGACACGGTTATAGAACGGCGCGCCAACGGTTACCTTCGAGCCCTGCACATACTCGCTGAGCACGGGGAAAAGCGTACCCCACAACACCGTGAAGCAAGCAACTAGCAGGATCAGGTTATTGAACAGGAAGCTCGATTCGCGGCTGACCAGCGATTCAAGCTTGTTTTCCGACTTGAGATGATCGCGCTGTAAGAGGAAGGTGAAAAGGCAGACGGCAAAGGCAATAACGATGAACGTATAGAACCATGCACCGATCGCCGACTGCGCGAATGCATGGACGGAAGCGACTGCTCCCGAGCGCGTGAGCAGCGTCCCCAGGATGGTCAGCAGGAAAGTGGAGAAAATGAGCCACACATTCCAGTTCTTCATCATGCCGCGCTTTTCCTGCATCATCACGGAGTGCAGGAACGCGGTGCCGGTGAGCCACGGCATTAGCGAGGCGTTTTCTACCGGGTCCCACCCCCAGTACCCGCCCCACCCCAGCACCGAGTAGGCCCAATGCGCGCCCATGAAGATGCCCACCGTAAGAAAGAGCCAGGTCACCATCGTCCAGCGGCGAGTGATGTGGATCCACTTCTCACCGGGGTAACGCATCATCAACGCGCCTAGCGCAAAAGCGAACGGAACCGAGAAGCCCACATAGCCGAGGTAGAGCAGCGGCGGATGCATGACCATCTCGGGATACTGCAGCAGCGGATTCAGGCCGGCGCCGTCGACTGCGACCGGACCGGGCGCGATGGAGAAAGGCGGCGCGCCGACGCACAGCAGGAGTACAAAGAACACCTGGATGCCGGAGAGGATGACGGAGGCGAACGCGCTGAGGCGGACGTCGACCCGGTGACGTACGCGCAGCACGAAGCCATAAGCGCTCAGCAAAAAGGCCCACAACAGCAGCGAGCCTTCCTGGCCGCTCCATAGCGCGGCGAACTTGTACGCCGGATTCAGCGCTATGTTGCTATGTGAGCGGATGTACTCGACCGAAAAGTCGTTCGTGAATGCCGCCCACACCAGCGCGAAGGCCGCGCAGCACAAGGCGACAAAGCTGGCGATTCCGGCGCGGCGTGCCGTCTCGCCTAGCCGGTTCCAGACGGCTTCCGGCCGCCGCGTTATGCGCAGTCCGCTGGCCGAGCCGCCCCACAGCGCGAGCCCGCCGATCACCAGATTGTAGGCGGTAAGAATGAGCGCCAGGAGCAGACTGAAGCTGCCAAACTCGGGCATTGGGTGTGAAATCATCGCTCAGTCATTCTCTCAGATAACCCCGGGGGGCGGGCTGTGATGCACATCACATCGATGTCGTACGCGTGACGCACAAATCACCTAAGCCTCAGGAACGGTTCGGATTGAGCTGCGTTGGACGGGAGCATGGGGCGTACGCTGGGGAAGCAGAGCCCAGTTCAGTCCGGTGTCAGGCCGCTCCCGCCTGCTGCTGTAATAGCAGACGCATGTGCGAAAGGAGGACGTCGGGAGGCAGCGGTTTCAGCAAGAACTGTACGTCCAACCCGTCATATTCGGGCTCGGCCTCATCCAGACCGCTTATGACCATCACGGGGAGTTGGGGCTGTAACTTTCGCAGTTCGCGGACGAACTGGGATCCATTCATGCCGGGCATGACGTGGTCGGTGATGACCAGGCTGATCTCTGCGGGGAATTCGTCACGCTGAAACTGCTCAAGCGCACGCACTGGGTTGAGGGCCACGATGACGAAGTACCCGGCCCGCCTGAGAATGGTTTGGCGGGTCGCGGCCTGGATTGCGTTATCGTCGATCAGGAGGACGGTGGCTGCTATTTCCAGGTTCAACTGCTGGCCCTCCTGATTCATGGAATGCACCGGTCCGCCTGCGTAGAGTCCGCACAAATTCGCGGGGGATGTGCAGCCCTACCCCGACTACACATCCTGCCGCGCGATAAACGGTAGGATGCAGGTGGGCCTGCCAACGTATGCCTGAGCGAGCAGCTTAATTTGTGGCCGTTCTGTTCCGCCGGCGATTTTCAGCGCTGGACTCACCCCGCTCAAACATTTAGAGTTGCCCGTGAAACTCAATCGAAATAATAACGGACATTTGCCACACGACGTCGAGGAAAGCAAAAAGTGAACCTTACCTATATCGACTGGCTGATCATGCTGGTCTATTTCGCCTTCGTGCTGGGCATTGGCTTTGCCCTCAAGCGCTACATGCGCACCTCGAACGACTTCTTCCTGGCCGGCCGGGCGATTCCTGCGTGGGTGTGCGGGTTGGCCTTCATCTCCGCCAACCTGGGCGCGCAGGAGGTGATGGGCATGGGCGCTTCGGGCGCCAAGTACGGAATGGTCATCAGTCATTTCTATTGGATCGGCGCCATCCCGGCCATGTGCTTTCTGGCCATCTTCATGATGCCGTTCTACTACGGCTCCAAGGCGCGCTCAGTACCGGAATACCTGCGGATGCGTTTCGATGAGAAGACCCGCGCGGTCAATGCCCTTTCCTTTGCTTTCATGACCGTTGTGTCTTCCGGCATTTCCATGTACGCCATGGCGCTGCTAATCCAGACGCTTGGCCTGTTCAAAGGCATCCTGCCCGACGCTTACATCTTTCACGTCTCCATCATCGTTTCCGCGGTCATCGTGCTCGGATACATCTTTCTCGGCGGTCTTACCAGCGCCATTTACAACGAGGTCCTGCAGTTCTTCCTGATCGTGGCGGGCTTCTTCCCTCTGGTCTGGATCGGCCTTCGGAATGTCGGCGGATGGCAGGGCATCAAGCAGACGCTGCCCGCCAGCATGACCCACTCCTGGCGCGGCATGGAGCACGCCAGCACCAACCCGCTCGGCGTGGAGTGGATCGGCCTTACCATGGGGCTGGGATTCGTACTCAGTTTCGGATACTGGTGTACCAACTTCCTGGTGGTCCAGCGCGCCATGGCTGCTCCTTCCGAGGAAGCTGCGCGCCGTGTCCCCCTCATCGCTGCCATTCCCAAGATGTTTCTTCCGTTCCTCGTGATTTTGCCCGGCCTCATCGCCGTCTCTGTCACCTCCCACGTCATGCTCACCGACGTTGGCAACCCGGCCCACCACGCAGTGAGTTCCACGGGCAACCCCAATCTCTATGGTGCCGCTGGTGCATCCGCGGCTGCCTCCGGCTCGGCTCCCGCTGCTCTGCCACTCGACCAGGAACATCCCCACGGCATCGTTCCGGTCAAAACCGACCCCATCACCGGCGCAGTCGTGCTCGACTCCAACGGTCAGGTCGTCTACGACTACAATCTCACCGTTCCGGCCATGTTGTTGCACTACTTCCCGACGGGAATCCTCGGCCTCGGCCTCACCGCATTGCTGGCCAGCTTCATGTCTGGAATGGCAGGCAACGTCACCGCCTTCAATACCGTGTGGACCTACGATATCTATCAGGCCTACATCAACAAGAAGGGCACCGACGCCCACTATCTGTGGATGGGGCGCATGGCTACCATTGGAGGCGTTTTACTCTCCATTGCGGCGGCCTACGCCGTCACCAGCTTCAATAACATCATGGATGCGCTGCAACTGGTCTTTGCCATCATCAATGCGCCCCTGTTCGCTACTTTTCTTCTGGGCATGTTCTGGAAGCGCACCACGGGCCATGCAGCCTTTAGCGGCCTCACCATTGGTACCCTGGCGGCCGTTGTCCATCACGGCCTCACGCTACCCGTGGGCGATGCCGTCGGCATCCACGGCGGTTGGATTCACGTCGTCTACCAATATCCCAGCGACATGGCGCAGAACTTCTGGACGGCAATCTTCGCGTTCGTGATCAACTTTGTCGTGACGATCGTGGTCTCTCTCCTAACCAAACCGCGAGCCGAGACGGAGCTTGTCGGCCTGGTCTATTCGCTGACTCCCAAGCCTGTTGAAACGCATCTCGAGTGGTACCAGAAGCCTTCGACCCTTGCCATCGCCGTGCTGGGCGTTGCTGTAGTGCTTAACGTTATTTTCAGATAAGAAGTAAATTTTCCGGTTGTTCCGAACAGGGCACAACCGGCGACTGGCAATCTGCAACTGACAACTGGAGTTTTATGG
>Ga0302278_10001915_pt1 | contig 24789 bp, 14 predicted proteins | sample III_Bog_N3_2_FD_194543 | JGI IMG/M metagenome (GOLD analysis project Ga0302278, IMG submission 194543) | Peat permafrost microbial communities from Stordalen Mire near Abisko, Sweden - III_Bog_N3_2 | ecosystem: Environmental > Terrestrial > Soil > Wetlands > Peat | place: Sweden: Abisko... | reverse complement strand
GTCGAGGCCATCGCCACAACCAAGCTGATGAATGTCTTCTCTTCCGCTATCGCTACCAGTGTGTTTATGTGGCACGGGCTAGTCAACTACAGGCTCGGCCTGATTCTCGGCGCCACCATGTTTGTAGGAGCTTTGGTAGGGGCACGATTTGCTATCCGCATCGGCAATTTGTGGCTCCGCCGAATCTTTCTCACGGCGGTTTGGGTATTGGGACTGAAGGCCTTGATTTTTGACGTATTTGGTAGCCGCGCTGGTTCCGAAGTCGCCTCGCCTAGCCGATAGCTTCACAATATAACTCGTCACAAAGATTGATCAACGTATGGAGGATTAAATGAGAAAGTTGCTCGTCATTTTGCTTTTGACAGTTTGTGCAATACCGGCATTGAGCCAAGGTGCACCCCCGCAAGGTGGGGCAGACCAGCCGTACACGATGGAGTACTACTACAAGACCCAGTGGGGGCACCAGCAGGAGTTTTTGGATCTATTCCTGAAGAACCACTATCCGCTGCTCCAGAAGATTGCCGCGACCGGGCGCATTATCGGCTTGAAAATCGAAACGCCAGCGAATCACATGACCGAAGATTCTCGCTGGGACTACCGCGTGACGATAACCTACAAGAACTCAGCGCTGGCGACCACTGCAAATCCCGATGAAGACGCATTCATCCATCAGCTCTACCCCGATCAAGCTGCGTACAAACGGGAGGAACAGCGGCGCTTCGAGATACTCCTAGCACACTGGGACCTGCCAGTAACCAACATCACGCCTGCGCGAAAGTGACCTAGCCGACGCCTTGGCACCTTCTGGGAAAAGAGTGTGGTTTCTGGGGCACTTGCAGTGTCTAAGGGAGATGATCCAGCGCGGCCTTTGAGCGCCCTGCTCAGAACCGTCCTTGAGAAGGACTGTGCAGTCCTCGCCGGGTAAATTGTGGAAGATCGCGCTGGCAACTCAGCGAGTCAGCGAGCGCATTCGTGGAGACCAGCAGTGACACGAAGATACAGCGGCACGTGCAGCGAACCCATGGGGAATCCATGACGAACCCGGGACCTCTGCCGATTACAGGCAGAGGTCATGAATCGAAGTAAGTCTCTGATTCTTCTTGAAAGAACATGACCTCTGCTTTTTGCAATGGAGCAGGGTTCGATCAGGGTGCTAAGGATTGATTTTGGGTGCTCGCAGGCACTTTGTAGGCCATCAGTGCGCTGTGGTTTCAATAAGTTACGAGCAATAAATCATCTGTCACGGCAGAGGTCGCGGGTTCGAGCCCCGTCGTCCCCGCCATACATTCCAAAAGACTTATGGAGCGTATGGGCATAATGTGACAACGAAATCTGGGTTCGATAATGGGTGCAATAAGATTTCTACCGCCCATTTTGAGTGTGTTTTTCATCCTTCATTTCACCCAGATTTGGAACCATCATCTTTACAACCTTGCTCCGTGCGGCTCGCTTATGCGAATTCGCGGCCTGCGTGTATACGTCAAGCGTGATCCTGCTATTCGCGTGCCGTAAGAGCTCCTGGACGGCTTTGACGTCTTCTCCGTTCGCCTTCAGCAAAGTTCCGAAGGAATGCCGGAATGTATGCCAGCCGATGTTCTTGTTGATGCCATTTTCCCTGGCGACTGGCCGGATATGGCGCTTCATCAAGTTGTCAGGCCAATAGGGCCTGCCCTTCATGGTCTCGCTTGCGAAGACGAAATCGTCGTCTGATGCGTAGTCACTCTGGCGTCGCCACCGGAGAAGATCCTCCGCCATATAGCTGGGTGATGTTGTCTTGGGAGATGAGCTGCGACTTCAGTTCTTCGTTCGGTAAAACCCGAAGCAGATGAATTGGAGGTTCTCTTGGTTGGTGCTCAATATCTTCGGGGCGAGATACAGCTCTTCCAAACCGAAGCTCACCTGGAACATCTCAGCAATGCGCTGCGTGTCGGACCTACGTTCATAGCGGTCACACATCTTGTCAGTCTATTCGCGAACGATGTATGGGTCATCCCTTCAATCGTTTACGGGAATATGCACATCATTTTGTGCAAGTCCCGTTTGCGTCGGCTATTCGCTATAGGCGAATATAAAGCGAAACAGATTAATATGCTTACGTCCTCCTCAATCCGGCTCCAGATTGAATCGGCCCTCGCACAGAGGATTCCCTCAGCGCTCACCCCTGCGCCGAAGTTAATTCGCCCGGTAGCAGCGACGGGGATTGCAGCGCTCGATGAAGTCTTGAGAGGTGGGTTGCCGGTCGGAGCTGTCAGCGAGTTGGTTGGACCCGAGTGTTCTGGTCGGACCTCGGCTGCGCTTTCGTTCCTTTCCGGTGTAACCCAGGCAGCGAAGGTCTGTGCCTGGATCGATGTATGCGACGTACTTGACCCTGCCTCAGCCGCTGCCGCGGGTGTCGATCTTATGCGGTTGCTTTGGGTGCGCTGTGGGGCTGTGCAGAAAAACGTTACATCGACAAGTTACAGCTTCGCCCTGTCAGAGAAGTATGTTGTTCCGCCTGCCGCGAAGAAAGGATTGCATGGCGGAGGGTATGGCCCACATCCACGTACCGAGACGAAGGGGCTCTCTGAGGCTGTTCATGGCCTGCTGCAATCGAAAGCCATCGAGCCCCGCTGTGCAGAGTCTCAGCGTCGTGAACGGTCTAGGGAAGACGTATTCGAACCTGCCTTGAGGATGTCTCCGACAAGCGCTGCTGCATTGCCACGTCCACGAAAACGATGGACCCGGATGGAGCAGGCGTTGCGCGTTACCGATCTGTTGCTACAAAGTGGGGGCTTCAGTGCGATTGTGCTCGACATGGGAAGTCTTGCACCGGAGGTTGTCTCTCGCGTGCCACTGGCGACGTGGTTTCGCTATCGAGCGGCTGCGGAACGAACGCAATCAAGCATCCTGCTGCTGACACAGCATCCATGCGCAAAGAGCAGCGCTGAACTGGTGCTGCGTTTCCAATCAGCGAGTAATATCTGCGATGAAAAAACTGTGTTCAGTGGTATTGAGCCGCGTGTTGAGGTGGTGCGCAGTCGGTATACAGAAACACCGACCAATGTGATCCCTTTGCGAAAGCCGCCGCAAAGGGTGAATGCGGCGTGTTGGCAAAGCCGCACCGTGTGGGCGGGTTGCAGATGACCAATCATTCTGAACTGTATGCCTGTCTCTATGCCAGAGAGTTTCCAGGACAGGCACTCTTGCGGCTGCGGCCTGAGATGCGCAGCAGACCCTGTGTCGTGATGGAGGGCAGCCCTCCGCTCGAAAGGGTTTGCTCCCTCAATACCAGGGCGAGGCTACTTCAGGTTGTTCATGGCATGACTCGCGTGGAGGTTGATACCTTCTCGAACCTGGTCGTTCTATCCCGTTCACGTGAAGTCGAGATGGCGACAAAAGCCATCCTGCTGGAATGTGCGGGCTCATTTTCTCCGCGGGTTGAAGAGCGAAACGAAGATACAACCTTTCTCTGTGGGATTGATATCAGCGGTACGCAAAGTTTATTTGGAACGTCTGAGATGCTGGCGCAAAGTCTATTGCAGCGTGTTCAGGCAGTCGGAATATCGGCCCGCGTCACAGTAAGTAAAAACTTTCACACGGCCATCTGCGTTGCCAAGGGGCTACCGCCGAATACTGCCGTCAGAGTGGTTTCGCCGGGCGAAGAAGCGACGGCACTCGCTTCTCTGCCGATTGCGGCTCTTGATCTGACCGAAATACAAACGGAGACATTTGCGATTTGGGGGATTCATTCGCTGGGGATGCTGGCCGCGCTACCGGAGAAAGAGCTTATTGCCCGCATGGGACAGGATGGCAAGCGGCTTCGCCAATTAGCGCGAGGCGAAGCTACGCATTTATTCCAGCCTGTGGAGCCTCTCTGTACGCTCGCAGAGAGAATCGAACTCGATGCACCGGTTGAGCTTTTGGAGTCATTGCTGTTTGTAGTAGGCGTCATGCTCGATCAACTGATTCTGCGCGCCAAGGCACGGATTCTGGCGTTGGCCTCTGTAATCATCACGCTCACTCTCGATGGCGGAGGCATTCATACACAGGCTGTCCGGCCAGCGCTGCCAAGCACGGACAAGCAGCTTTGGATCAAGCTGCTGCATCTCGATCTTGAAGCACATCCGCCACAAGCCGCTATTGTAGCGATCGGCCTGGATGCTGAACCAGGGAGTACCAGCAAAGTACAGCTTGGTCTCTTCTCTCCGCAGCTTCCAGATGCAGCATTCCTGGATGTCACGCTTGCCCGCATTCGCGCCATCGTAGGCGAGGATTGCGTGGGCCGCGCCATCCTTGAAGACACGCATGCAGCGGAGGGTTTCCGTCTAGGACCCTTTGCTGTACCTTCCGGAGTCCCTGCTCTCATTGGCTCGCCCGCTCCACGTCTCTCGATGCGACAACTTCGTCCGCCTAGGCTGGCTTACGTCACACTACAGGACTCTCGCCCGGTGATGTTCTTCTATTGCGAGCGGCGCTACAACGTCCAACAGGCTTACGGCCCTTGGCTCGCCAGTGGAGATTGGTGGAACAAGACGCTCTGGAGACTGGAGCAATGGGACCTTATCGCCTGCGCGCAGGACGGTGCGACGCTCTATTGCTGCATGGTCCGCAACCCGATGCGTAACCAGTGGCAGATGACGGCACTCTATGACTGACGGCTATGTAGAGTTGCATGCCGCCAGCGCCTTCAGCTTTCTCGAAGGAGCCTCTCAGCCAGAGACGTTGGTGGAGCGGGCTGCTGCGCTGGAGATGCCTGCTATGGCACTGCTCGATCGCAATGGAGTCTACGGTTCGGCGCGGTTCCATACCAGTGCAAAGCGGAATGGGGTTCGTGCTCATATTGGAGCGGAGATTGCGGTATCGAGTCTCGGCACACGTCTCAGGCCTCCGTCGTGGCTGCCGCACCAGCACGCAGCTGAACCTGTCCGGCTTCCACTGCTCTGTGAATCTCGTGAGGGCTATCAAAACCTCTGCCAACTTGTGACGCAGTTCAAGATGCGCGCGACAACTAAGCAGGAAGGGGCGGCCAACCTCGACGATATCGAGCAATACGCCTCTGGGCTGGTGTGTCTCACAGGTGGCGACGAAGGCCTGCTAGCTGCTTCTCTGATGCGTGGCGGGGAGCGAGCCGGTCGTGAGACGGTCGAACGGCTGGTACGCATCTTCGGTCGCGGCAATGTCTATGTAGAACTGCAACGCCATCAGGAGCGCGAAGAAGAATGGAGGAATCAGGCGGCGATCCGTATTGCCTGTTCTCTGAAGCTACCAGTGATCGCGACCAATGGCGTGAGATACGCTACCGCCTATGACCGCGAGGTGTTGGATCTATTTGCAACAGTTCGCAATCATACGGAACTGGACCATGCGGGCCGTCTTCTCTCTCACAATAGCCAACGCTATATTCGCTCGGCTCGTGAGATGGTGGGATTGTTCCGTGATGTCTGTGGCGCAGCAGAGAATTCGGTCGATCTCTCGTCGCGCTTGCAATTTAAGCTGGACGATCTAGGCTATGCGTTTCCCCGCTACCCAGTCCCTGGCGGCGAGACCATGGATAGCTTCCTCTGCAAGCGAGTGGAGGAGGGAGTGCTTCGTCGCTACGCACCGCAGCGGGACGCGGGACTTCTGAAACGCGCAAGGAAGCAAGTTGCGCACGAACTCGCGTTGATTGCGAAGCTGGGCTTCGCAGGATACTTTCTGATCGTTTGGGATATCGTCCAGTTTTGCAAACAGCATGACATCCTCATCCAGGGCCGTGGCAGTGCGGCAAATTCCGCAGTTTGCTATACGCTCGAAATCACGGCGATTGATCCGGTAGGCATGGAACTATTGTTTGAGCGTTTTCTAAGTGAAAACAGGGGCGAGTGGCCGGACATCGATCTCGACCTTCCGTCTGAAGAGAAGCGTGAGCAGGCGATTCAATACGTCTATCAACGTTATGGTGAACTCGGCGCAGCCATGACAGCGAATGTCATCAGCTATCGCGGCAAGTCCGCTGCGCGTGAGGTGGGGAAAGCCCTCGGCTTCGATAAGGAATCATTGGGACGTTTATCAAGTCTCGTCAGCCAGTGGGAGTGGCGGGGTAAGTCCGACACCATGGCGCACTCGTTTCGGAATGCAGGCTTCGACATCAAGCATCCGCGCATCGCCAAATATCTCGAACTCTGTATGCGCATACAGGACCTGCCACGCCACCTCGGCCAGCACTCAGGAGGTATGGTCATCTGCCAGGGACAGCTGAACCGTGTTGTCCCACTGGAGCGAGCGTCCATGCCTGGGCGAACCGTCGTGCAGTGGGACAAAGAAGACTGCGCCGATTTGGGGATCATCAAAGTCGATTTACTCGGTCTCGGGATGATGGCTGTGCTGAAGGATTGCCTGGAACTAATCCCCGCCCACTACGGCGACCGAGTCGATCTGGCACACTTACCAGAAGACGAAGAGGTCTATCGCACCTTGCAACGCGCCGACACGGTGGGTATGTTCCAGATCGAAAGTCGTTCGCAGATGGCATCTCTGCCGCGAAACCACCCGGAGGAGTTCTACGACGTGGTGGTTCAGGTCGCCATCATCCGGCCGGGTCCAATCGTTGGCAAGATGATGCATCCGTATATGCGGCGGCGCCAGAACAAAGAGGAGGTCACTTACCCTCATCCCTCACTGGAACCGGTGCTGAAACGAACGCTCGGGGTCCCACTCTTCCAAGAGCAATTGCTACGTATGGCGATGACAGTTGCGAACTTTACCGGCGCGGAAGCGGAAGAGCTGCGTCGTGCCGTAGGAATGCGCCGCTCTTGGGAGCGCATGAAGAATCTCGAAAGCAAACTGCGAACCGGCATGACCTCGAACGGACTGGACATCGCAACCCAGGAGACCATCATCCAGAACATTAGTTCGTTTGCACTCTATGGCTTCCCAGAGTCACACGCTGCCAGCTTCGCACTGATTGCTTATGCTTCGGCCTACTTCAAAGTAAATTATCTCGCTGCGTTTACCTGTGCCATCCTCAACAACCAGCCCATGGGCTTCTACTCTCCCGCTGTGCTGGTAAAGGATGCTCAGCGGCACGGCCTCCGAGTGAAACCGATGGACGTACAGGTCTCACAATGGGATTGCATGATCGAGCGCGAGGCAGATGAGAGCTTGTCCCTGCGGCTTGGTCTCGGTTACGCAAAGGGGTTACGCCGACAATCTGCCAACTCCATACTCGCCTCTCGCGGAGAATACGGTCTATTCCAGTCCGCAGACGACATGGTCACCCGTGTCCCAACGCTCAACAGAAAGGAACTGATGCTGTTGGCTCAGGTTGGCGCTCTGAACAGCCTTAATGGGATTACTCATCGCAGGGACGCTCTCTGGCAGGTCGAACGTGCAGGCAGGCTGGAAGGCCCTCTTCTTCATCAGAAGGTCGAAGCTCTCCGCGAGGAGACGAGCAGCCTCCCGCTGCACCAAATGAGCACCGAAGAGCGTTTGATCGCCGACTATGCCGGTACTGGCCTGACGATCGGCAAACATCCGATGGCTTATCGACGCGAAGCGCTGCGTCGGGAAAATATTCTCTCCGCCGACGAGCTACGGACACGAAGGGATGGCGAGTTCGTGCGTACAGCAGGCTGTGTCATCGCGCGGCAGCGGCCTGGGACGGCAAAGGGTTTCATCTTTATCTCGATGGAGGATGAAACTGGTATTGCTAACGTAATCGTGACACCCGACCTATATGAGCGCGAACGGCTGGTCGTTACACGCAGCAAGTTCATCGTCGTGGAGGGCCCATTGCAAAATCAGGACAACGTAATCCATGTGAAGGCTACCCATCTTCGACCTCTCTTCGACCAGACGCTGGAAGTCCGATCGCATGATTTTTACTAGCGAAAATCAATGGCCGGATCTTCCCGATCCGGCCGTGTCATAAGGTGTGGGTTAAACGAACACAGCTGACCTGACACTCCGCCTGTTGGTCTTCTCCAGCAACGTTGAGCTAAAAGCTGCACCGACAGACACTCCACCATTCCGTCCGCAATATGCTCGAACTTTCCCGCGTTGTGGGGCCGGACATGAGCTTACGATACCCACTTTGACGGCTCAATACCGCCTGTGCTCGTCGATGCGACCGGCTTCGAAAATGCGCTTCTCAACCTTTATTTGCGGAAGCAACTGGCGTAGCTCGTGCGAGAAACCGATGCCATTCATCCCGCCGGGCCTGATGATGTCCGTGATCGTCAGAGTTATATCTTTGTTCTGCTCGGCGATACAAAGTGCGGCGGGACCATTTCCGGCTAGATAGGTCGTATACCCCTGAGCCGACGAACCAGGTGCTCGTGGTACCCAGTCGCGCTTAACTTTCGACGGGCATCAGTCCAGGCGCGAACTGCGGAATTTAGGAGAGACGATCCGGGACGCACGGTCCGCGCTTCAGTAACTGACCTGAATTTTGACCTGCGTTGGGAGCTTCCCCGAGCCTAAGATCCTTATTGGCCTTGTGGCCCCACGGTTGTCCAGGATGGCTAGATTGAATCCATTCTTGCAAGAGATATTATGCGTCTTGGATGTACCTGAGTTCCAGCAAAGTGCAGTCGTCCTGGGCAGGATTGGGAGCACTGAACTTCGCGACTTTCTCAAGAATCTCGTCGCAACTCTGATAAGGCGCGCATGCGATCAGCCCCGTCTCTCCGAATTCCTGGCCGTTGCTGTCCTCCGCCTCAGTCAAGCCGTCCGTCGGCAGGAGAATTCGCTCGCCGGCCCGCAACTTGTAAACTGAAGGTGCATACTTCGCAGCGGGGATAAGACCGACGATCAGGTTACTCTCATCCAGTTTGCGGACCTCATTGCCCAGGATGGCGAGCGGCGGGACGTGGCCGCAGTTTATGTACTCGAGGTCGCCGTTCGGGAAGAGCTTCAGCAACACCATGGTGGCGTACTTGCCGACGTTGCGTGTGCAGAGAAACTGATTGAGCAGGTGAGCAATTTCCGGCAGACTCTGTCCGGCGAGAAACTGGGAGTGGATAATCCCCTGCAGAGTTGCCGCGACGATGGCAGCGGAGACACCCTTTCCAGATACATCCGCGATCGCAATGCAGAGGCAGTGGTCAAGAGCCGCGGCGTCGTAAAAGTCGCCGCCGATGGCCAGGCAGGGGACAGTCTTTGCGCGAATCTGCGCGTAGGGAAGCTCGGGCATCGTGATCGACATCAGTCCGCGGTGGATATTTGCCGCGACGGTCAGTTCTTCCCGCGCCTTCCGCGCTTTCAATTCTTCGTCGGCAAGTAGCGCGTGGTCGACCAATGTCGCAGCCTCGGTGGCTATTGTCTCAAGCAGTCGATGGTCGACCTCGGTAAGAACGCCAGTTCCAAGCTGGCTGTCGAGGTAGAGCAAGCCAAGAAGATGATCGGGTTCTCGTGCGGAGGCTGGTCTCCGCAAGGGAATGCAGTAGATACTGCGGATTCCTTTCTCCATCACGCTTGGCCAGTCCAGCGCTAGGTCGTCCCTGTGCGTGTCGCTGACCGAGAATCTGGCCTTGCTCTGAATGGCGCTTTGCATCGCCTTGCGGGAGATAGTCGAGTCCTCTTCGACGATAGTCCCGTCGGCCATGAGCCCGTGCGCAAGCTGCATCTGGCCGTCGTTCTGGAGAAAAACGAAACCGCGTTCAAGGCCCGTCAGCTCCAATGTCAGGTGGAGAAGTCCGAGCGCAATGTCGTCGACCGCTCCGCCCTCATTGAGTTGGCGCGCCGCGCGAAGAAGCCAGTTCAATTGCTCGAGCTCATGCGCGGGCTGGCGCGGCTGACCTCCAGGCCGAAGCTCAGTAAACGATGTCAGAAGGTCTTCCACCGAGGAGCGACGCCGGTGCGCGGGTGCACCGTCTTTCTGGATATGGAGCCTCGGAGCATCCAATGAACCCAATTGCAATATGTCGCCGAGCTTCAGCAGGCCCTGCTGGATGCGGACTCCATTCAGGAAGGTGCCATGGGTGCTTTTCTGATCGACGATTGTATAGTCCCCGCCTTCGCGCAGGATCACCGCGTGACAGCGGGAGACGCTGCGGTCAGACATCACGATGTCCTGATTGGCCGAACGGCCGATGGACGTTATCTCCCGTTCAAGAGATATCCCGTGCTGTCCTTCCGAGTCGGAATAGCAGAGTATCAGTACGTCCATCGGTCTGCCTACTTAGCAAAGCGTTCTACGCAACCGCGGGTCTAGCTGGAGAAAGAGGCGACTGCTTCGACCTCGTCGGGCTAAAATGTCGAATACGGTAGCCAGCTTTTTGATCTGCATGAGGTTATCGAGTGTCCGGATGAGACGAGAAAGCTTTACATCGCAGCCTCTGGCCTTCGCCGAGGTGTACGCCTTGGTGAGCTCTCCGAATCCAGAGCTGTCCATGTAGTTTACCCCGCCCAAACGACGACGATCTTCTTAGTGCCGGTCTTGAGAGCTTTCTGAATTGAATCGCGGAAGGTCCCTCCGCCCTCGCCCAGCAGAATGCGACCGGCCACTTCGAGAACGGTAACGCCTTCCATGTGACGCAAATCTTGTTTTTCGCGCTCAACATAGTGCCTTCATGATCAGGTTGAGTGGTCGCGGGTTATGGGGCGAGCAGGGGATTGGTTTAGAAGCCCGGTAATTCTTGAAGTGAACGGTCGGGCCTCAGAGGCAGCAGTTGGATGCGTGGCAGCACTGGCTGTTACTGAGAGCCACTTTCGGTCCTCCCGGCAGTCATTCCACACGCCTCTCCTTGTCCTTCGGTTAGACTTGGCCCGTGACCCTTTCTTCAGGCGACAAACTCGGGCAGTATGAGGTCCTCGGTTCTATCGGCGCCGGTGGGATGGGTGAGGTGTTTCGCGCCAGAGACCCTCGCCTGGGCCGGGACGTTGCCATCAAGGTGCTGTCTGCGGGTATGGCGCACGATCCGGACCGCCTTGCTCGCTTTCAGCGTGAAGCTCGCGTCGTGGCCGCTCTAAATCACCCCCACATTGTCACGATCTTTTCCGTGGAAGAAGCCAAAGGCCTCCACTTTCTCACCATGGAGCTGGTCGGGGGGCAACCGCTCTCCTCCCTCATCCGCGCAAGCGCCTTGCCGATCGAGCAGATTGTCGAGATTGCCATCGAGCTGGCGGATGCGCTGGCCGCCGCGCACGAGAAGGGCATTGTGCATCGCGACCTGAAGCCGGCCAACGTCATGATTACCCACGATGGCCGGGTGAAAGTGCTGGACTTCGGGCTGGCGAAGGATGTGAGCGGGGGCTCCCCGGATGACGTCACGCTTACCTCGCTCGGCAACACGCAGGCTGGAACCGTGCTGGGGACGCCGGCGTACATGTCGCCTGAACAGATCGCCGGCCGCCCGCTCGATCACCGCACCGACATCTTCTCGCTGGGTGTGGTGCTGCACGAAATGGCCACCGGACGCCGGCCATTCATCGGAAATTCCTCCGGCGAGTTGATTTCTGCGATCCTGCGTGACGATCCCAGCCCGGTGACCGATAGTCGTCCTGACCTGCCCGGCCATCTGGCCCGCATTATCCAGCGCTGCCTGGAGAAGGACCCGCGCCACCGGGTTCAGACTGCGCGGGATGTTGCCAATGAGTTCCGGGACCTGGTTCGGCAGATGCCAGGGAGAACGCCAGCCTCGGTCACCATTCCTGTACCCGACTCCGGCGCGGGCCGCCCGGAGGAGGGGTTCTGGATTGCGGTGCTTCCGTTCAAGGCAACGGGGGCAAGCGCGGAGATTGCGGCACTGGCGGATGGGCTGTCGGAGGAGATTGTTACCGGACTGTCGCGATTCTCGTACCTGAGGGTGATCGCACGGGGCTCGACCCATAAGTACGCGAACCAGACTACCGACCTGCGCACCGTCGGCAAGGAGTTGAGCGCGCGCTACGTGATGGAAGGCAGCCTTCGCCAGGCCGGAACTAAGCTGCGGGTTGCGGTTCGAGTGGCCGATGCGCTGACCGGCGTTCAACTGTGGGCGAAGAACTATGAGCGGACGTTTGCGCCTGAATCGATCTTCGAGCTGCAGGACGACCTGGTTCCCCGGATCGTCTCCACGGTTGCCGACGGCTATGGAGTTCTGCCGCATAGCATGAGCGAGATCCTTCGGAGCAAAGCGGATGACGAGCTTACTCCACATGAGGCGGTGATACGCGCCTTCGGCTACTACGAACGGTTCACGCCGGCCGAGCATGCGCGGGTAAGAAATATTCTGGAGATCGCTGTTCGCCGGGCGCCAGACCACAGCGGTGCCTGGGCCGCGTTGTCGCATATCTATCTGCAGGAGCATGCGCAGGGATTCAATCCTCAACCCGATCCGCTGGGGCGTGCGCTGGCAGCCGCACGGCGCAGCGTCGATGCGGCGCCCTCCAACCACATTGCCCATAACACGCTTGCTTCCACGCTGTTTTTCCAGAAAGACTTTCCGGCCTGCAGGGCAGAAGCGCGGCGGGCGGCCGAACTAAATCCCATGAATGGGGCCGCCATGGGCTGGCTCGGCATTATGATCGCCTACACGGGCCACTGGGAAGAGGGCTGCGCACAGGTCGAGTCTGCGATGCAGCTCAATCCGCATCATCCGAGCTGGTACTGGCTTCCTCTGGCCTGCAATGCGTATCGTAAACGTGACTATCAGGGCGCTTTGGACGTCGCTCTGAAGATCAACCTGCCTGGCTATTTCTATGCGCACCTGACGCGAGCGGCCGCCTACGGGCAGCTTCGCATGCAGGAGCCTGCGCGGAGGGCATTGAACGAAATGCTTGCGCTTCGTCCCGACATGGCCACGGCGGCGCGGGAGGAGCTGGGAAAATGGTGGGAGCCCGATCTCGCCGAGCATATCATCGACGGCCTGCGCAAGGCGGGGCTGGAAATTCCTGACGCGCATTAGTTAGGTTTGCATTTGGATCGCTGCGAAATGCCTGAGGCGGATCGACCCAGTCCCCCGAAGGTGTCCATTCGCCACCATCTATGTCATAATTCGTGGGTTCACTGCTCTATCCGTCGAAGGATGTCCCGCCAATCGAGGAGGCAAGGGCAGTGGATACCATCCGTGCCGGGCCAAGTCTCTCCATTTCGTCAGAGGTCCAATGAGCAACATCAACGGCAAGGTCTATGCGCTCAATGTCATCACTCCCATGAAGCCGTGGAAAACCTGGATACTGCGCACCGCCTTCTTTGTGCTGGACCATGTGAAGCCGCTGCAGCAAGATCTGGTCAACCTCTCCTTCATAGAATTCGCGCGATGGGTCGTTATCCCGCGTAACGACTTCCCATATCTGGGCGGCGATCAGAAGAAGGAAGTTCTCAAATACGACTATTTACTTTTCTTCAGCAACTTCAATGGCACGTGGAACCAGTACATCGACGCCTTCTCCGCGGTCCTCAGCCGCGGCCTGAACCTCATCTGGCGCTGGAGCGAGAAGTTCCCCGGCTCTGTTCCTGTCACCCTTTTCAAGGAATACATCGCCCGCGTCCAGTTCGACACGGACTACTACTACACGGCCTATCCCCAGGCGACGGCCAACGACCTGAAGTCAGCCCACATCGTTCAGTCCTCGTTCGATAGCCTCAACCTCGTCGCAGGACAGTCCAATCCCCAGCAGTTCGCCGACGCCTACCTCCACTTCGTACTCGCCGTCCAGGATCACCTGGGCGAGACCGGCGAAGCGCCCGTCGTCGGATAGAGGAGACACCGATGCCTAACAAAAACGGCAGCGTCTACGGACTGACGATTCTGTCACCTATCATCGAGGATGAGAAGGCGACGCCCTCCCACGACCTGCAAATCCGCAACTACCTCGCAAAACTATCTATACGGGAAGAGAGCCCTTTCGCGCAGGCGCCGGGCACGCACCTCGCCCGCCTGGTCGTGATGGACGATGTAATCTACGTCGGCATGCCTGCCTGTGAAGAACATCTCAAATCAAAGTATCTGGTGTTCGAGTCCAATTGCGATGGTGAGCTCGATACTTACCTCACCGGACTTGCCACCAACATACCGGAACACCTGGACGCGATCTGGAAGCACTGTGTTGGCTATCCCGGTGCGGCCAACTGCGAGGCCTTCGTCGATTACATGAAAGCCTGCCAACTCGATACCACCTTTTACTTCGCCGCGGTTAACGACAAGTCGGTCCCCGAATCGCTACGGGCTCTGCAAACCCAGTCCGCAGTCGCCAACTTCATCGCAACTCATCAGGGGGCCGATCCAGTCACGCTGCAACGCGACTTCATCGAGTTCGCGGCGCACCTGGAATCCCAACCTCCCCCTCCGCCCGGATCCATGGGCCCTTACCGAGAGATCAAGACGGGCGGTCGAAATGAGTAAGCTCAACGCAAGCGATATTCAAGGCTTCGTTCTGCGCGGCTACAACCTGCCTGTGGCCCGTTATCTCTTTCTCCACTTCGAAGACGCCACCCGGGCGCGTAGCCTGATTGCTCGTCTTCTCGGCCATATAACCACCGGCCAGCGCTGGGACGCCGGCAAGCCGCAGAGCACAGTCAATATCGCCTTTACCCATCGCGGCCTCGAGCATCTGGAACTTCCTCTCGCCACGCTCCTCACGTTTCCCGTCGAGTTTCAGCAAGGCATGAGGCAACGGGCCGCGCTGCTCGGGGACACCGGCGTCAACTCGCCCGACCATTGGGATCCGCTCTGGCGCAACGACCATATCCACGTCCACGCCTGGCTCGGTATCAACGGCCAGAGCGTCGAAGCGCTCGACACCCGGCAGGCCGCCATCCAATCAGCGCTCGACCAGACCGGAGGCGCAACCATCCTGGCCTGCCAGGAGGCCGCAGCCGTATTCATTAACGGAAAGCCCACCACTAAAGAACACTTTGGATTCACCGACGGCTTTGGCAACCCTGACTACCTGGGTGTTGAGCGCAGCACCCAACCCGGACAGGGCAAGCTCATGCCCGATGGAAAGACCTGGGCACCCCTTGCCACCGGAGAGCTTCTCCTCGGTTACGCGGACGAAGCAGGCGAGCTGCCAGTAGCTCCGGTGCCCCATCTGCTTGCCGCGAATGGCACTTTCATGGTCTATCGCAAGCTACACCAGAATGTTGCCACTTTCCGTGCTTTTCTGGATCGGCAAGCCGCCCTCTACGGAGGTGGAAAAGAGAAACTCGCCGCCAAATTCATAGGCCGCTGGCGAGACGGAACACCTATCGAGCGCTCGCCCGACAAGCCCGATTCCTCGATTGCGCAGGACCCGAACCTCAGCACTGACTTCACCTACGGCGGCGACCTCGCAGGCGCGCGCTGCCCTATGGGAGCGCACCTCCGGCGCGTTCATCCCCGCGACGCCTTCGGCTTCAATGGCCGGCTCATCAACCGACGGCGCATCACTCGTCGCGGCCTGCCCTACGGCCCCTTTGCAGCAGAGGACCAGCCTGTCTCCGATGCAGACGATCGCGGTGTAGTCTTCATGGCTCTCAACGCCAGCCTCTCCCGCCAGTTCGAGTTTGTACAACAGCAATGGGTCCAGTATGGCAATGATTCCCATCTAGGCAACGACAAAGACGTCCTGATGGGCAACCACGGTGGACATGGCCGATTTGTCGTTCAGGGCGATTCAAGCAACACCAACCCTCCTTTCGTCTGCAGCAACCTCCCCGACTTTGTCGAACTGCGCGGAGGAGACTACTTCTTCCTGCCCAGCATCACCGCGCTCGGCATGATCGCACTCGGTCTCGTGGATCCGCGCTGAATCTCTCGCCGCTGCTCCGGAGCAATCGGTGCCACGTTCCCAGCGAGACTGGATGGCGATCCTCGGATTCTTCGGGACTCGCCCGCTTTGCTGAAGAGCACCGAACTGAACTCAATGGCCTTCTGGGGCCTTCCCGCCGACGCTGAAATTCTTTGTCAGCAACAGGAGTGGCGCGACGAGCAGAGTGATCAGAGCGATGATGTGGAAGCAGTCCATAAATGCCAGTAGCCGCGTCTGGTTGCCAAGCTCCTCGTAGTAGCGATAGGTGGCCGCTCGCACCGCGTCCACCTGGGAGAATCCCCGCGCCTGCAGATAGGCAGCAAGTTGCTGAATACCGCTCTGCAACCCCGGATTTGAGGCAACAAGGTGATCTCCTGAGCGGACCTGATGGAAATTCTGGCGCCGCTCGGTCATCGTTGTGATAAATGCAATGCCAAAGCTGCCACCCCAATTGCGGAAGAAATTCGTCAGCGATGAAGCCTTGTTGTTCTGGCTGGAACTCAGTTGCGAATACGCAATCACCGAGAGGGGGACGAAGAAGAACGCATATCCCAACCCCTGCAGCGCCCGCGCCCACGCATAGTGGTCGTAGTCAGTCTGCAGATTCATATGGCTATAGTGAATCATCGACAGCCCCACTACGATGACCGCCCCAAGCAGAAGGATCCGGGGGTGCACAATCTTTCGCTGCACCAGCTGCGCCCCAACCGGAGCCAGGAGAGTGATCACGAATGCTCCTGGGCCAAGCACCAATCCTGCATTGATTGCTCGATACCCGTAAAGCTGCTGTAGCATCTGCGGAATCATCGTCGTCGTCGCGAACAGTCCAAAGCCAAACACGAAATAGAAAATATTGGCGATGGCGAAGTTGCGCACCTTCAGCATGCGGAAATCGATCACCGGGTCCGGATGCCGCAACTCCCAGAAGACGGCGGTCGTCAGGCACCCAACTCCCACCACGAACATCCAGCAGATGAAGCTCGATCCGAACCAGTCATCGATTTGCCCGCGATCAAGGAGGATCTCCAGCGCGCCCGAGCCCACCGCGACCAGTGCAATACCAATGCTGTCCACGTTGAGCCTCCCACGCGCATCGCGGACCGTCTTGCGCTGTTCTGCGAAGGCCGGTGGGTCATGCACGAAGCGGCTCGTAAGATACAGCGAAAGCAGACCAATCGGAACATTGATAAGGAAGACCCAGCGCCAGGTGTAGTTGTCCGTAATCCACCCGCCAAGCACCGGCCCGATCGCAGGAGCAGTAACAATCGCCACCGTATAAAGTGCAAACGCAGTGGCACGTTTAGCTGGCGGAAAAGTGTCGACCAAAATGGCCTGCTCCACCGGTGCAAGGCCCCCTCCGCCAATTCCCTGCAAGATGCGCGCAATCAGCATGATTCCCAGAGTTGGCGCAATGCCGCACAGCAACGAAGTTGCGGTGAACAGTGCGACGCACGCCATGTAGTAGGTCTTGCGGCCGAACACGCGCGAGAGCCACGCAGACATCGGCAGAACAACTGCATTCGCCACCAGGTAAGTGGTCAGAATCCACGTCACCTCGTCATACGACCGCCCCAGCCCGCCCGCAATGTAAGGCAGCGAGACATTAGCGATGGAGGTATCCAGCAGCTCCATAAACGTGGCAATCGTAACCGTGACCGCGACCACCCACGGATCGATCGCCCGCACCGGACGTCGCGGGACAATCGAAAGCTGAGCCTGAATCGGGGCCTGAGCGCGTTCAGGCATGGAGGCAATAGAGGTCGCCAAGGGTCCTGTCCTCAAATGTTATTTTAGAGACCAATCGGTCTCGTTATACATCAGATGTGGTAAGGAAGCGACCGATGCGTCTTTTTTCGGTATGCTTGGAATCGAAAGGGAAAGCACGATGCGGAAGGGTGAAGCCACCAGGCAGCGAATCATCGCGGAGGCCGCGCCGATCTTCAACCAGAAGGGCTACGCCGGCTGCTCCATGAACGATTTAATGGAGGCCACAGGCTTGGAAAAAGGGGGTATCTACCGTCATTTCGCCAACAAGGAAGAGTTGGCCGCAGAAGCCTTCCGGTTCGCGCTCGCCCAGACAATCAAGGTGCGCACCGACCACTTGGAAGACGTTCCCGGCGCAGCAAACAAATTGAGACGCGTCGTCCAGCTCTTTGTCGAGGTGCCGTCGGGAGTTGCGGGCGGATGCCCGTTGCTGAACACAGCCATCGACGCCGACGATGGCAACCCCGAGCTCCGCAAGCTCGCCCTGAAAGGCATTCAGGATTGGCGCACTCGGCTGGCGGCAATCGTCGAAGCGGGCATCGCCGCGGGTGAAATCCGCAAAAAGACTGACCCGCAACGAATCGCCAACGCAATCATCTCCACGCTGGAAGGCGCACTCATGATTAGCCGCCTGGAGCGCACTCGGAGCGCACTGCAGGATGCGCGAGCGACCCTCGAGATCGTTATCAGAGATATCAGCAGAGCCGAATAGACTATGCCGCTAAATAGCTCCTGAAAGACGGCATTCAGCATTATTTCAGAGGTGAGCCTCATGTTGTGCCGCAGTCGACAATCGTGATTGCTTCCCTATAAAACGCTGTCGGACTGAGCGGCCCGGTTGTCTACCACCTGCTGGCGGCATTGGCGCCGGCATTTGCGTAGCCGGAGCATGTGCATCCGCTCTTCCTCGACCATGCGTTGCTGGCGTTGACCGCCCATATGGCGTCGCGATATGGAGGAATTGCCCCACGCGCCAAGGCTGTCCGCGCGTGCATGAACAACATGTCGGTACGAGCGTACCGCCATCCGTAAGTGGTTGTGATGCACCCCTCAGGAGTATTTGTTGACTGCGCCTTTGCAATGCAACGAAAGACTTGAGCGGTGCGTGAAGCCTCCTTGTTTTTTCATTTGACAGCGCGCCACTTAGCTGGGATGATTCTCGTGTTTCCGGCTAAGGCTGTCCTTTTTTGCTCACATCGACTGATGCGAGTGTTTGTGACTGAGTGCTTCTTCGGCCCAGCCAGACCGTAGAGTTGTGTCAATACCCCATTTGCGAGGGCCGATGAAGTTCTGCCGTCTTATTCGATTTGCACTCCTGTGCGCTATTGCGCTTGTTCTCTCCTCAAACACATTCGTCGCTGAAGCTGCCACTGTTCCTCCGGGTGCATGTCTCTACGCGCTCGATTCGAGCGCTGCGGATGCGTTTCAGATTGCCGGCGCAACGTCGGTCTATTCGGCGTGCGGGGTGGTGTCAGAGTCAAGTTCAAGCAGTGCGTTCGAGATGGAAGGATCTGAGACGCTCTATCTGCAGAATCATTCGCAGGTCAGCGTGGTCGGCTCCGCACTGTTGAGCGGCCAGACAAAGCTTTGGGACACGATCAGCAGTGCGCAGGTTTCGGCGGTAAAGGCTACGAGCCCCGGGGACCCGCTGGCGTCGATCACCGCGCCAACGACGGGAACCGTTGTGAGTACAAGCCCGGTGTCGTATGACATGAATCATAAGCCGACGAATAACACGTTCTCTCCGGGCGTGTATTGCGGCGGTCTTACAGTCGGCAACACCAATGGCGCGACATTTACGATGAGCCCGGGCGTTTACGTCATGGCTGGAGGTGGGCTGACACTCAATTCGCAGGCGATCGTCTCCGGCACTGGGGTTACGGTGTACAACACCTCAAGTTCCGGATGGGGCTGTTCGGGAAGCTACAACTACACGCCGGTAACGATCAGCGGGCAAGTGACTGCGACCCTGTCGGCGCCGACTTCGGGCGCACTGAGCGGGATGTTGCTTTTTGGGAATCGCACCGGCTGCTCAACGCCTGGGTCCTGCCAAGATCAAATCAATGGTGGTTCCATCGTTGTCTTGAATGGCGCGCTGTATTTCAAGAGCGACAAATTGACGATCACCGGCAGCAATGCCAGCGGCTACATGATGCTGGTGGCCGACAAGATTTACATCAACGGCAACTCGACCTTCGGGACGAATGGGAACCCTTACGATGGGATTACCGTCAGCGTCTCCCCCACAACAAGCTCTTTGAATGCTGGCCAAACGCAGCAATTCACTGCGACAGTAAATGACACAAACACAGCGGTGACCTGGTCTGTCAGTCCCGCAGGCGTCGGTTCGATCAACTCGACAGGGCTGTATACTGCGCCGGCGACCGTGACTTCACCCCAGACTGTGACTGTTACGGCAACCAGTCAGGCGGACACATCGAAATCGGGGTCGGCCACCGTGACGCTGTACCCGCCGGTGACTGTGGGTGTGAGCCCGGCAACTGCGACCTTGTATGGTGGCCAGGCGCAGCAGTTGACCGCTACCGTGACCAATACCGGAAACACGGCTGTGATCTGGAGCATCAGTCCGGCAGGAACAGGGACCGTCAGTTCGACCGGCCTGTACACGGCGCCTGCGAGCATTAGCAGCCAGACGACGGCGACGGTGACCGCAACCAGCGTAGCGAATACGACGAAGTCTGCTTCAGCGACGATCACACTGGAGCCGCCGATTGTGGTGAGCGTCAGTCCAACGACGGCGATATTATATGGCGGTCAGACCCAGCAGTTGACCGCGACGGTGACCAACACCAGCAACAGCGGCGTGACGTGGAGCATTAGTCCTACGGGGACGGGGGCGGTTAGCTCGACCGGTCTTTACACGGCACCGGAAAGCATTTCTAGCGCGACAACAGTGACCGTGACTGCGACTAGTCAGGCGAACACGACGAAGTCTGCTTCGGCGACGATCACGCTGGAACCGCCGATTGCGGTAAGTGTTAGCCCGACGACGGCGACCCTTTATGGCGGGCAGACACAGCAGTTGATCGTAACGGTCACGAACACCAGCAACACATCTGTGACCTGGACGGTCAACCCGGCAGGAACAGGGACGGTCAGCGCGTCCGGCCTGTATACCGCTCCAGCCAGCATCAGCAGCGCGACGAGTGTGACGGTGACAGCGACTAGCCGGGCGAACACATCGGCGACAGCTTCAGCGACGATAACGCTGGAACCGCCGATTGCGGTAAGTGTGAGCCCCACTACGGCGACGCTGTATGGCAGCCAGACGCAGCAGTTAACCGCTACCGTGACCAACACCACCAACAGCGGTGTGAAGTGGACGATTTCCCCCGCCGGGACAGGGACAGTAAGTTCGACCGGTCTCTACACGGCGCCAGGGAGCATCACCAGCGCGACGACGGTGACGGTGACTGCGACGAGTCAGGCGAGCACGGCGGCGACAGCTTCGGCGACGATCACCTTGGAGCCACCAATTGTGGTGAGTGGCTTCGCTCCGACAGCGGTAACCCTTTACTCAAGTCAGACACAGCAGTTTTCGGCCAGTGTGCTCAACACTAGCAACACCGGATTGATCTGGACGATCTCGCCTGCTGGATCGGGGACCATCAGTTCAACTGGCCAATACACTGCCCCAGCCAATATCGCCAGTCAAACGACTGTAACAGTAACGGCGACCAGCCAAGCGAACTCGTTGGCGACAGCTTCTGGGACCGTCACATTGTCGCCGCCGATCACGGTGAGCGTGAGTCCGGCGACCGCCACCTTGTATGGCGGCCAAACTCAACAACTGGCCGCTACAGTCACGAACGCGAGCAACACGGCAGTAGCATGGACGATCTTCCCGGCGGGAATGGGGACGGTCGATGCGTCCGGGCTTTACACCGCTCCCGCCAGCGTCAGCAGCCAGACGACAGTTACGGTGACGGCGACCAGTCAGGCAAACACGTCGGCTACAGCTTCGGCGACGATCACGCTATCGCCTCCCATCGCGGTGAGCGTCAGCCCGTCGACGACGACGCTAAACGGCAGCCAGACACAGCAGTTGACCGCGACGGTGACGAACACCCTTAACCCAGCTGTGACCTGGACGATCTCGCCGGAAGGAGCAGGCACGGTCAGTGCGTCCGGGCTCTATACCGCGCCTGCCACAGTCTCGACCGCGCAGACGGTTGTCGTTACGGCAACGAGCGTGATCGATCCAACAAAGTCAGCGTCTGCAACGATCACGCTCATTGGAGCTAGCGGCACACTTTCCGAAACATTTGGGCAGCTTCTTACGAACATAGACTTGACCAAAGAAGGCACCGCGGACTGGGCGGTATTTGGACCGACGAACTATTACAGTTACGGCTCGCCGCTCACACGAAAGGCCAGCGTAACACCGCTCATTCCTCTTCCTTCTGCCCCGGCTTCCTATGAAACGGAGAATTGGCTCGATTATCCTGGCCCGTTCTCCTTTGAGGATGGATATCCCGACATAGAAGAGAGCGGCATTTTACCTGTGGCTATGGTTACAGGGTCTCCGAGCCCGGAGTTCGATTTCGTTATCCCGGCGGATACGACGCAGAGAACGCTCAAAATATACGGCTCGGTCGATGGCGGCGTGCAAATGACAGCCACTTTGAGCGACAACAGTGCGCCGGCAATTACAGATAGTTCATTGAGCAATACCGGGGAAGCTGCTCTCAACGGGACCCCATACTTCTATGCAATCAGTTACAACGCAGCCACGGCTGGTCAGACCCTGACTATTAAGTTTGTGGCCACCAATGGCGGGGATATCTACTTGGACGCCGCTACCCTGACTGGCTCTCCCGTGTCGGTTCCGCCTGTGGTTACGTCGATTAGTCCAGTCGGCGGATCAGTCGGCAGCATGATCGCGATCTCCGGAAGCAATTTTGGTGCGAGTCAGGGTTCCAGCACCATTACGCTGGGCGGTGTAGCCGCTGCAGTCAGCTCGTGGAGCAGCAGCGGACAAACCATCGAAGTCGTCGTCCCGGTTGGGGCCCAGAGTGGGCCGGTTCAAGTTGTTACCAACGGTGGGCCGAGCAACACCAATGTCCTGTTCACTCTGGCGCCAACGGTCACGAACCTATCTCCCAGCCAAGGCCCCGTCGGGACTGTCGTTACCATCAGTGGCTATGGTTTCGGAGCAAGCCAGGGGGCTGGGTCGGTAACATTCAACGGAGTTGCCGCAGCGTCGTCGAGTTGGATGGATAGCCAGATTATTGTTCCAGTGCCGGTGGGCGCCAGCACCGGAGATGTTGTGGTCACCCAGGGCGTGGCCGCAACGTCGTCGCCTTTGTTTGCGGTTTTGAATGGGGCGCAGGGAACTCAGGCTCCAATACTTCAGATCGGGCTTCATGATAGTCCGCTAACTATCGATCTTTCCTCGTCTGTCAATCAAGACTGGGTTATTTGGGGCGCCGATGGAGTTACTCCGTCTGCAACCAGAAACGCGCAAGCGAACCTGATCAGCGATGTCACAGTATTAGGTGGCTCCAGCCCGTATGTGACGGGTCTTACCGACAACTTGCAGTACAACTACGTCTGGACCAACGGAACTCCAGCCGTGAGCGGAAATATTGCCATGACCGGGATTTCGGTCTCCGGCACGAATTCCGGCTTTCAACTGACAGCCGCTGCCGACACGACCGTTCGTACTCTGAAGATATATTCGTATGGGAGCGGTCTTCAAACCGCGCAACTAAATGCATCGATCAGCGACGGGAGCAGTGCGCCGATCAGCTTCACGTTGCCGTATGTCGTCGATTACGCAAGTACATTGCGTGTCTATTCCATCGACTATCGCGCAGGCTCAGCCGGTCAGACTTTGACGGTTCAGCTCGTATCCCTGTCGTCTGGAGTCTCGATTGAAGCGGCAGTTCTGTCGCCTCATTTGCCTAACGTCGATATCGTCTCTCCGCAAGAAGGTCAGGAGTTCTTCCAGAGTCAGGCAGCAATTCCGTTCGGTATTGATGCAATGCAGTTTGATTCCGCAGTTACTTCGGTCGGAGTATCTGCAAACAAGGCTCAGCAGTTTTCCATGCAGTCGCCTTTCCTGTCGACATGGAGGCCTGCACAGGGGCACTATTCGGTTCAGGCACAGGCTACTGACGCGGCCAGCCTGACCAATACATCGGATCCGGTTCACGTGGACGTGATTGGCAGCGGCGGAAGTCTTTCAGTCGGGACTGTGGCTCCGCCCCTCTATGCATTGACCGATCTAACATCTGTAGGAACCGCCGATTGGATTCTTTTTGGTACACCCGGCAATATCACCCGTAAGGCAGGCGTTGCACAACTCATCTCGAATGCCAAAATCTTCGGCGATGAGACACCCTATGAATATCAGGACTATAACTCGCAGTTCGCTTTCGAGGATGGGACTCCAAACCAGCAAGAAACGTCAGTCGAAGGTGGATTGAGCCTTTACAACGGGGCGGTTGTCAATAATGGGTTTGAGATTACTGTAAAAGCAGATACGGTTTCGAGAACACTTCGCCTTTATGTTGGGGCAGTGGACGGCGGCGGCGGCAAACTGAAAGCGTATCTGAGCGACGGCAGCGCTCCGGTTTATGTTGATGCATCGCTTCAGGCGACAGGGAATCCGTTTTCGGTTTACCGGGTTTATGTCATCCAGTTCAGTGCAGCATCGGCAGGACAGACGCTCACGGTTCGATGGACGCTGAATTCTGTTACCTACTCAGGCGGGGCTATCAATCTGTATGCGGCGGCACTGGACGGGGCACCCGCCGTTCCTACAGGTCCGGCGATAACGCAGATTTCTCCCACATCCGGTGGGCTGGGCACAAATGTAACTATATCGGGCAGCGGATTCGGAGCAAGTCAAGGCACGAGTATTGTGACCTTCAACGGAGTCATCGCAACTCCCACCAGTTGGAGCGATACCCAGATTCAAGTGCCTGCTCCGGCTACTTCCAATACCGGAAACGTCGTAGTAACAGTTGCCGGTGTGGCCAGTGACCCCGAGTTGTTCTCCATGCCGCCTACGATTACCAGCCTGTCTGCTTCGTCCATCGCAGTAGGTGGCATCCTGACGCTCAATGGATTTAACTTTGGATCCAGCCAAGGCTACGGCGCAGTAACTGTTTACGGTACCCGTGCCAGTGTGCTGAGCTGGAGTGACTCGCAGATCCAGATTGTCGTACCGGAAGTGCCACTCTATTCCTGCTCCGATCCGGTGAACTGCTACACCTATGTCTATGTCTACACGGGCACAGGCTATTCAAACTATGAAAACTTTACGGAGATCAACTCTGTCCAACTATCTCCGGCAACCGCCGCTGTCTATGCCGGTCAGACGCA